>ENA-ORUF01000072-ORUF01000072.1-human-gut-metagenome-genome-assembly--contig:-NODE-72-length-143282-cov-29.123650_pt1 | contig 143282 bp, 132 predicted proteins | sample MGYA00242077_ERZ509203 | MGnify/ENA primary metagenome ERZ509203 (study PRJEB26280, sample SAMEA2338834) | human gut metagenome | biome: human gut; feature: human-associated habitat; material... | reverse complement strand
CGGCAAACGTCAAATGAGCGTCGGCGGGAACAGCTGTACAAGCAAATAACAGCGCAAACCAAGGAAGAACTTTCATCATACACCTCTCTATAACTGAAACCATATCTCTTACAGAATGCCACAAGAGAGAAGCAATGTCAATAAATAATATAGAGAGACTTTATTTTTGGCTAAATCTCTTTACTCTATCGGCGAAATAATAAAATTTAAAAACAAAAAACCACCCGATTAAGGGTGGTTTTTTTGCAGTTAAACTAAGGATTATTTAACTTCTTCAAAATCAGCATCAACGACTTTCTCATCGCCGTTGCCGGACTGAGCCTGACCTGCATCGGCACCGGCTTCCGCTCCGGCAGCGCCGGTTCCGGCCTCCGGCTGCTTATACATGGCTTCGCCCAGTTTCAGGGAAGCCTGCATTAAGCTTTCGGTCTTTTCTTTGATAACCGACAAATCGTCAGCTTCAATCGCGGTCTTCAGAGCTTTGATTTCATCTTCAATCTTCGTTTTGTCAGCCGCAGAAATCTTGTCGCCGTGTTCTTTTAATGTTTTTTCGGTGGCGTGAACCAAACCTTCGGCCTGATTCTTGGCTTCGACCAGCTCTTTTTTCTGCTTATCGGCTTGAGCGTTGGCCTCGGCATCTTTAACCATCTTTTCGATATCGGCGTCAGACAAACCGCCGCTGGCCTGAATACGGATGGCCTGTTCTTTGTTGGTGGCTTTGTCTTTGGCGGAAACGTTTACGATACCGTTAGCATCAATGTCAAACGTAACTTCAATCTGCGGCATGCCGCGCGGTGCCGGCGGAATACCGACCAAATCAAACTGGCCGAGCAGTTTGTTGTCGGCAGCCATTTCGCGCTCGCCTTGGAAGACGCGAATGGTAACCGCGGTCTGACCGTCTTCCGCCGTAGAGAAGACCTGCGATTTGCGGGTCGGAATGGTGGTGTTGCGGTCAATCAAGCGGGTGAACACGCCGCCCAGAGTTTCAATACCCAAAGACAACGGGGTAACATCCAGCAACAGAACGTCTTTGACATCACCCATCAATACGCCGCCCTGAATAGCCGCACCGACGGCAACAACCTCATCCGGGTTAACGCCTTTATGCGGCTCTTTGCCGAAGATTTCCTTAACTTTTTCCTGAACTTTCGGCATACGGGTCATACCGCCGACCAGAATAACTTCGCTGATTTCGTTGGCTTTCAGTCCGGCATCGGCCAAAGCTTTCTGGCAGGGGGCAACCGTGCGGTCAATCAGGTCTTCAACCAAAGATTCTAATTTCGCGCGGGTCAGTTTGATGTTCAGGTGTTTCGGCCCGGTTGCGTCTGCGGTAATGAACGGCAGGTTGATTTCGGTCTGGGTGGTTGAAGAAAGTTCAATCTTGGCTTTTTCGGCAGCTTCTTTCAGACGTTGCAAAGCCAGGCGGTCATTTTTCAAATCAATGCCGGATTCTTTCTTGAATTCGTCTGTCAGATAGCTGACCAGGCGCTGGTCAAAGTCTTCACCGCCGAGGAAAGTATCGCCGTTGGTAGATTTAACTTCAAACACGCCGTCGCCGATTTCCAAAATGGAAATATCGAACGTACCGCCGCCCAGGTCATAAACGGCAATTGTTCCGTTGGCTTTTTTATCCATGCCGTAAGCCAAAGCTGCCGCCGTCGGTTCGTTGATGATACGCAGAACATCAAGACCGGCAATTTTACCTGCGTCTTTGGTGGCCTGACGCTGAGAGTCGTTAAAGTAAGCCGGAACGGTAATAACGGCTTTTTCAATCTTTTCGCCTAAATAACTTTCGGCATATTCCTTGATTTTCTGCAGAACGATTGCGGAAATCTGTGACGGAGCATATTTCTGGCCTTTGACTTCAACCCAGGCATCGCCGTTGTCGCCTTCAACGATTTTAAACGGAACAAGCTTCTTGTCTTTTTCGACTTCGGGAGAATTAAACCGGCGGCCGATCAAACGCTTAATTGCAAACAGGGTGTTTTCCGGGTTGGTAACAGCCTGACGTTTTGCCGGAAAGCCGACCAAACGTTCGGTATCGGTAAACGCGACCATGGACGGCGTGGTGCGGGCGCCTTCAGAGTTTTCAAGAACCTTGGCTTCGCCGCCTTCCATCACTGCAAAGCAGGAGTTGGTCGTACCTAAGTCAATACCAATTACTTTATTGCTCATATTTTTCATCCTTATTGTTGTATAAAAAACTTTCTCAAAATCTTTCTAACAACTTATATAGGAAGCCGTCTTCACATAAGCAAGACTTGAAATAACTTTTTTGAAAAATTTTTACCCTCGGAAAAAGAGCTTAATAATTGCTCTGCCGGCCGGAAATTTCGTAGCCGGTATAACCGTCCACTACCGAGTTGGCAAAAGCAAAATCGGTTGAGTTGCAGGAATGAATGCGGTAAAGGGTTTCACCCTGTTCCACCGGATCGCCCACTTTTTTGAGCAAATCCAGCCCGGCCCCCGGATATTGCCCGGCCCCGGCCCAAACGCCGATTTTGTTGATGCGGGAATTGTCAATTGCTTCCACCACGCCGCTTACGTTGGAGATGATGTCCCGGGTCAGATGTCCGAGCTGCGGCTGCGGAGCTTTTCCTTGAGCATGAATAATCCGGTTCATCACTTCCAGCGCGCGGCCGGAAGTCAGAATCTCTTTGGCAACGTGATATCCTTGTCCGCCGCGCAGTTTAGGGTCAAATTCCAGCAGGCGCCCGGCCAGAAAAAGAGATTTTTCCAGCAAATCCTGCGGCGCGTCTTCTTTGTTGCGCAGAACTTTCATTACGTCCCGCGCTTCCAGCACCGCCCCGACGCCATTGCCGATCGGCTCGCTGCCGTCGGTAATCACCACGTCAATTTCCATTGACAGCATATCGCCCACATATTCAATCAGTTTCCGCAGGCGCATGGCTTCATTGGTGCTCTTAATGCGTGATTTCGGGCCGACCGGAATGTCAATCAGCAGGTGGGTCACACCGGCTGCCAGCTTGATTGCCAAAATCGAGGAAGCGATATGCTCCAGCTGAATCAGGCCGATTTGCCGCTCAACCGAAGAAATCAGCTTGCTGGCTTCGGCGATGTTCAATCCGTCGTAACAGGCGATTGCCGCCCGGTTTTCTTTCACCAGGCTGCGAAAAGTCCGGTCGTCCAGATCAACGTTGGCCAGAACGCTCATCGTGTCGGCCACGCCGGCACAGGAGGTCAGCGAACGGGCGGATGTTTTGGGCATCGGCAGACCGTAAGCGCCGACAATCGCCGTAATGATAATATCGGTTTTGTTGCCGGGAACTCCGCCCAGACAATGGTGGTCAACCACAATTCCCTCATTGTCCCAGTGAAAGACGTTGTCGCCGACCAGAGCTTCCGTCAGAGCCAAAACTTCCGGCGCACTCATGAATGAGCCGCTGGCTACCAGAAAAGAAGCAATATCCATATTGGAATAGCGCCGTGCGGTAATATCGTTGATGATTGAACTGTATTCGCCGGAGCTTAAAATATTGCCGGCAATTTTACGTTTGACCGAGGCCAGGCTCGGCGGCGGAGTTGACAGCGAAATGGAGATATTGGCACCCTCCGGCAGGTTGATTTGTTCAAAAGCCTCGTTATTCAGGGCAATCTCGGTCGGTTTGACCAGCTTGGCGTCGTCAACCACCTGCAAAAAAGCATAAACGGTTTTAACCCCTCCGTGAATTTCTATTTTTGTCAGGGCATTGATGTCATCCACTTTGTAAGCGACACAGTCTTTGTGCAGATAAGCCAGATTTTCATTAAAAGAACTGACCGGAAGATGTTTTAAGCTCAGCATGCCATACCCTTTATTAAAAAACAGATTATTTTTTTAATATAAGGCCATTGTAGTTTATGTTTGGTTAAAACGCAAAAAAAAACCGGAGACAGAACCTCCGGTTTTTTCTTTATTTGTTGTGCCCGCCTTTAAAGCGTCCGATTATTTTTGAGAAAATGCCTTTAACCGGTTTTTTGCCGGGCTTGTTTTCGTAGTTCGGCCCGAATTCGACCGCCAGGGCATCTTTGGATGCTTCCGGATTGACACCGTCGATAACCGGTTCATAAATGCCGTTGCCGAGACGCTCGCCAAGAGATGCCGTCGGCGAAACCTGACCTTGCTGCGGCGGTACGGTCCGACCCGGTGTTTTATCTTGCTGCGGCAAATCGGTTCCGCCCGGAACTTTACCCTGAGAAGGAAGTTTATCCTGCGGCGGAACAATTACTTTGTTCACCGTTGCCCAGAAATGGCCGCGGGCGCCGACGCGTTCATTTAGTTTCAGCATCTGCGCCTGATACTGTTCGTCATAAGGAATAGCCGGAACAAACACACCCGGTTCAGCAGGAATGGTCACTTCTTTGGTTTCCCAATGGCCGCTGCCGGCTTTTTCGTCAATAATGACGCCGTGCGGTTTGCCGGTATCGTAAGAATAAAGCTCTTCCGGTTTAATCCCGACGTCAACCAGGGCATGCCCCTGCGGGCTGGAGGCAAATTGCAGATTATGCAGCAGGCGGCCGTCGGTGGCGTTCATCGGCTCGCCGGCCAGAACTTTGTCCAGCAGCTGCTGCGGATTAACCGAATAGTTGCCGTCCTTGCAGGTAAAGGCCTCGCCTACCGTGCGTCCCGAACCGTCATTGAGCGGATGATCCGGATTGGCATATTCACGGGTGAAAGAAGCCAGTTTTTTCAGCATAACTTCTTCGCTGCCTTCTTCCCAGCCCTGTTTGGTCATTTGCTCTCGGATAGAACAGGTTGCCGCTTCATGCTGTTCTTCGCTGTACCAGGCACGGTTTTCGTAATTGTCCGGATTGTTGTAATCGGCAACGGTATGTCCTTTGCCGACATATTCAAAATGGCGGCTGGGCGTTTCGTTGAATTTTTCGGCACTTTGAATGTCTTTCTCGCTGTAACTGAAAGATTTATGCGCTTCCTTATCCTGTACCCATTCGCCGGTTTCAATAGTGCGGCCGAACTGGTTATCCAGCCAAGAACCGAACCCGGTCGCCTGCAAAGCGTGGCTGGTAATCGAGGCGGCGGCGTAAGTCGTAACCGCGGTTACCGAAGCGGCCGCGGCGGCTTGCCCGGCCGCTTTCCAGAATTTGTCGCCTTCCTTGCGCTTTTCCATAAAGGTTTTCACGGCGGTGCGTCCAGCATTCAGTCCCATCGCCGCTTTGCCCAGCCAAGGCATGCCCAAAGCCGTTCCGGTTGCGGAAATGGCGGTAATGGCAACGTCGATGCCGTGTTTCTTCATAAAGCCCATAAAGCCGAATTTTTCACCCCGGGCTTTAGCCTCTTTGCTGGCTTTTCTGTAACTTTTGATCAGGCGGACTGCCGCATAGCCGGCACAAACGCCGGCCATCACCATGGCGCCGTAAGGCTGAACATGGGTCAGCGTCATACCCAGCGCTGCCATCGGTGCCGAGCGCAAACAGTTGTTGCGCATAACTTTGGTTAATTTTTTCGTCTGGGAATAGGCCGGGTCAAAACGCTCGATACAGGCCTTGTCAAATTTTTTCACCCGTTTATACATCTGTCCCAAAACCGGAGCGGTATTGCCGATTTTCTTAGCCAAACGATCCATATAGCCCATTGAGCTGTTGGTGTATTCGGCGTTATAGCCGACAAAACCGCTGTTGGAAACCTGATATTTCTGACCGTTCAGCAGTCCGGTTAACGCAGCCTGTGCCTGAGCCTGATTTTGCGCCATGGCAAATTCGCTGCCCATAACCAAGGCGCCGATGCGCGTGGCGGCCACTTTGGCAACTTCGGCGCTGACCATGTCTTCGGTGATGTCGGCTTTGCTGCCCGCCAAATTACGGGCGGCTTCGGCTTTGATTGTTTCAACCAGCAGAGCCTGCTGGGCTTTTTGGTCTTTTTCCGGTTTGCCGTCGGCATCCATAAATTCCAAATTGCCCAATACGGTGGCGATATTGGGGTCTAACGGCAGTTTATCCGCCATTTTTGATGCTTTTTTGTAATTCAGCTCGACTTTGGCTAAATCTGCCGGTGTTAAGTCTTTCAGGCCGTGAGCCTCGTCATAAATGGCGATCTGCGGTTCCAGAATATCTCTGCGGATTCCGGCGGTAAGCGGTGTCGGCTGGCCGTTGGGTGCCTTTTTATCGGCATAATCAAGCATGAGATTGACACCGTCATAAACGTCGGCAATGTTGGTCTGGTCTATAACGATTTTGCCTGAAGCTATTTCATTGATGGTCAGAGCAATTTCTTCATTGACCATATTAAATTGAGAGGTCAGAGCCTGCTTGGTAGCGGCATTATCGGTCTGGCTGATAAGTTCTTCCAGTTTTTGTGCCGTGGCAACCAGTTTTTTGGGCGGAAAGTTTTCCAAAAGCTGTTTTTTGGCCTGATTGCTGAGCGTGAGAAACTGGCTGTTTTCTTCGGGAGTAAAGCTGTCTAAAATCGTATCTATGGTGTCCCGGCGTTTCTGCGGCGGCATTTTTGCCAGATTGGCCGGTGCTTTGTTCATGGCCGTCAAAACGTTCATGTTGATATTGTCAAGCGTCAGCTGCCATTCGTCGGAATTGCGTCCGCGGTTAAGCTGATTTAAGCGTTCAACGCGTGCCTGTTTAAAAAAGTTTTCTTCAAATTCTTTCTTTTCTGCCGGGGTCATTGCCGCATATCTCTGAGCAACCTCCTGATTGTCTTCCAGATATTTGGCAAATATTTCCATGTTCTTGGATGTTTTGTTCTCAGCCATCATTTTTCTCCCGAAAGGTTATTTTATAAAAAAATAACACATTTTTTGTCTCTTTGCAATATGATTTTGTCTAAAACAGGTGAAGCATATTGTAATTGTAGGGAAAAATGTTTAATTTTTATTTACTGGCTTGTCAAAGGCTTGCTTTTTCTTTATAAAGCCTCTAAATAAGTAAAAAACATTACGTTCACAAAAAAACGGCAGAAGAAAAATGACCGAAAAAGACTATTACGAATTACTGGAAGTCAGCCGTGACGCCAACGGCGATGAAATTAAAAAATCATATCGCCGCCTGGCCATGAAATATCATCCTGACCGGAACCCGGGCAATAAGGAAGCTGAAGCCAAATTCAAGGAAATTAATGAAGCTTATGATGTTTTGAAAGACGAGCAGAAACGGGCTGCTTATGACCGGTACGGGCATCAGGCTTTTGCCTCCGGCATGGGCGGCGGCAATCCGTTCGGCGGCTTTGAGTTTAATTTCGGCAGCGGCGGTTTCTCCGATATTTTCTCTGATATTTTTTCCGAATTTATGGGCGGCGGTCAGCAGCGCGGCAGCAGTGGGTCTTATGCCCGGCACGGGGCGGATGTCCGCTATAATCTGGAAATCACGCTGGAAGAAGCTTTCAGCGGCGTCGAAAAAGAGATTTCCATCCCTTCGTCGGTTGTTTGCGAAGACTGCCGCGGTTTCGGTACGGCAGACGGCAAAGAACCGCCGGTATGCCCGACTTGCCACGGCCATGGCAAAGTGCAGATGCGCCAGGGCGGCTTTTTTATTGTTGAACAGACCTGCCCGAATTGCAAAGGCCGCGGTCGGATAGTTAAAGACAAATGCAAAAAATGCGGCGGCGAGGGTGTCCTGCATAAAGAAAAGGTTTTGAAAATCAAAATTCCCGCCGGCGTGGAAAGTGATACCCGGATGCGGATTGCCGGGGAGGGAGAGCCGGGGCTTCATGGCGGACAAAACGGCGATTTGTATGTCTTTATTACCGTAAAACCGCATAAACTCTACAGCCGCGAAGGAGCCAATCTTTATACCCGGGTTCCGGTTTCTATGGCTTGTGCCGCCCTGGGCGGAAAAATAGAGATTCCGAGTATCGACGGTGAAAAAATCGAACTTGAAATCAAAGCCGGTACCCAGTCTGACCAGCAGATTAAAATTCAGGACGAAGGAATGACAATCCTGCGCTCCAAACGCCGCGGCGATTTGTTTGTCAAATTCCGGGTTGAGACGCCGGTTAATCTGTCAGCCCGCCAAAAGGAACTGCTGGAAGAATTCCGCGCCATCAGCAAAGACGATAGCTGCCAGCCGGAATCCAAAGGTTTTCTTGACCGGATTAAAGACCTGTTTAAATCCGTCGCCTGATTTTTAATCCTCAAACCCCGGCAATCCGGGGTTTAGATATTTAATAAACAAAAAAACCGCCCTTCCGGACGGTTTTTTTAGCAATTACAAAGATTATTTGCTCAGCTGAGCAGCAACCTCGGCGGCAAAATCTTCTTCTTTTTTCTGCAGGCCTTCACCCAAACGGAAGCAGACAAATTCTTTCAGTTTGATGTCTGTGCCAAGCTCTTTGGCGGCTTCGGCAATAACGTCTTTAACTTTCTTGTCCGGATCCATAATATAAGCCTGTTCTTCCAGAACAACTTCGTCATAATATTTTTTAACACGGCCTTCAACCATTTTTTCAATGATGTTTGCCGGTTTGCCGGAAGCTTTGGCCTGTTCGGCAAAGATTGATTTTTCATGTTCAACCGCTGCCGGATCAACACTGGCAATATCCAGAAATTGCGGAGCGGAAGCGGCAACATGCATGGCAATATGTTTGCCCAGTTCGGCCAGTTTGGTTTTGTCGCCGGTTGATTCCAACGCAACCAGAACACCGATTTTGCCGACATTCGGACGAGCCGCATTGTGAATATAAGATGCAACGACGCCGTCTTTGACTTCAATCATTTTAGCGCGGCGCAGATTCATATTTTCACCAATTTTGGCAATCATATCGGTCAGACGTTCTTCAAAAGACTTGTGAACTTTCGGGCACTGGAAAGTTTTCATGTCGCAGACTTCGCCTTTATACATCAAAGCAACCTGAGCGGCATCTTCAACATATTCCTGAAAGATTTCGTTTTTGGCAACAAAGTCGGTTTCGGAGTTTACTTCGACAACCGCGCCCTTGTTTTCGTCAACCGCAACGGCAACCAAGCCTTCGGCAGCGATACGGCTGGCTTTTTTAGCTGCGCTGGCCAAACCTTTTTTGCGCAGCCAGTCAATGGCCTGTTCCATATCCCCGTTAGTTTCGGTCAGGGCTTTTTTGCAGTCCAGCATGCCGGCGCTTGTTGTTTCTCTCAGTTCTTTGACCATAGCGGCAGTAATATTTGTCATTTAATTTTTCCTCTTGTGAAATTTTTAAACCAATGCGGCGATATCTTTACGAATAAAGTACCGCCGCGAAAGTTTGCTTGAAGCTAAGCTAAAAAAATTATTCGGCTACGGCTTCAACTTCCTCTTTAGCTTTTTTGGCAGTTCTTTTTTTAGCCGGTTTGGCTTCAATATTTTCAACAGCTTCTTCGACTTTAACGCCCTGAGCTGCAATTTCAGCCTGCATACCGTCCAAAACGGCGGAAGACACTAATTCGCAGTAGAATTGAATAGCGCGGATAGCGTCATCGTTGCCCGGAACCGGGAAGTCAACTTCATTGGGGTTAGCGTTGGTATCGCAGATGCCGATAACCGGGATACCCAGTTTTTTGGCTTCTTTGATGGCCAGGTCTTCTTTCGGCGTATCAATAACGAACAGCATATCCGGCTGGCCGCCCATGTTCATGATGCCGCCCAGTTCCTTATTTAATTTTTCCTGTTCTTTTTTGATGTTCTGCATTTCTTTTTTGGTGTAACCGTCAAATGCGTTTTTCTCAAACATCTCATTCAGTTTAACGAGACGGGAAATTGATTTGTAAACGGTTTTCCAGTTAGTCAGCATACCGCCTAACCAACGGTGATTTACATAATACTGGCCGCAGCGTTCGGCATTTTCCTTGATCAGGTCCTGAGCTTGTCTTTTGGTGCCGACAAACAGAATTTTACCGCCCTGGGCAGCAACTTCGCGTGCTGCATTCAAAGCAGTGTACAGCATCGGATAAGTTTTCTGCAGGTCGATAATGTGAATGTTGTCTTTCTTGCCGTAAATATACGGAGCCATGCTCGGATTCCAACGACGGGCGTGGTGACCGAAGTGAACGCCGGCTTCTACCATCTGGCGCAGTGTAAATGTAGGAAGAGTCATATTTTATATCCTTTTTCCGGTTAAACCTCCGCAGACTTATCGGTCTTCAAACTTAAAGACACCGGAGCGAAAAATCAGGCGATTCCCCGCCATGTCTGCGTGTGTGTTATTGTTAAAACATTGGAATTACCATTAATTCCATGCTCCTTTTAATCCCTGTTTCCCTAATTTGCAAGCATTTTTTTTCATTTTGGCCGCATTCGTCGGCTTTGCTTTTGGGCTGTGGAATTTCAGTCATGGTGATTTTTTGTGACAGATTCGCTTTTAAGGCTTGTAAATCTTGATGTTTTAGCTTATTTTACAGCATAAATTTTAGCTAAAAGGTAAGAAATGTCAGATTTATTTGAAAGCACAGCACCGAAACAGGAAACTTATTCGGCACAGGACATTCAGGTCTTGGAAGGGCTTGAGGCCGTTCGTGCCCGCCCCGGTATGTATATTGGCGGAACGGATGCTCAGGCACTTCACCATCTTGTTGCCGAAATTCTGGATAACTCCATGGATGAAGCCGTTGCCGGCTATGCCAACCGTATCGAAGTTAAGATGAATGCCGATTATTCCGTCACCATCACCGATAACGGCCGCGGTATCCCGGTTGACCCGCATCCGAAGTATCCCGACATGTCGGCGCTGGAAGTCATTCTGACCATGTTGCACTCCGGCGGCAAGTTCGGCGGCGGTGCTTACAAGGTTTCCGGCGGTTTGCACGGTGTCGGCCTGTCGGTCGTCAATGCTCTGTCTTCCTCTCTGGTGGTTGAAATCGCCCGCGATAAAAAGCTTTATCGCCAAACTTATGCCAAGGGCAAACCGACTTCTGCTTTGGAGTTGGTCGGCAATGCGCCCAACCGTCGCGGCACTTCGATTACTTTTCTGCCTGATCCGGAGATTTTCGGTTCCAATTCTCAGCTGAACCCTAACCGGGTTTACCGCATGGCCCGTTCCAAAGCTTTTCTGTTTAAGGGTATTTTTATTAATTGGAAATGTGCGCCGGAAGTGTTAAGCGAAGGCGAGCAAACGCCGCAGGAAGCCGAATTGCACTATCCCAACGGTCTGCTTGATTTCTTAAATTATCAGCTTGGTGCCCGTGCGACCGTCAATCGTATGCCTTTTTCCGGCGATGCCGATTTGGCCAATGACGAAGGACGGGTCGAATGGTCGATTACCTGGCCGGAAGATGAAAACGGCTTTTGTTATTCTTACTGCAACACGGTTATCACCCCTGAAGGCGGCACCCATGAGATGGGGTTCCGAGCGGCCTTGATTCGCAGTCTGAAAGAATACGGCGAAATGGCCAATGTCAAAAAAGCCGCTTCCGTTACTGCCGAAGATCTGTTGAGTGACGCCTGCGTTATGCTCTCGGTCTTTATCCGCGACCCGCAGTTTCAAGGGCAGACGAAAGATAAGCTGACCTCCGTCAAGGCGATTCGTTTGATCGAACAGGCAGTCAAAGATTCTTTTGACCACTGGCTGAGCTCCGATAAGGAAAATGCGACCGCATTGCTGGAATATGTGATTGAACGCGCCGAAAGCCGCAAAAAGAAGAAAGAAGAAAAAATTCAAAACCGTAAAACCCCGACCAAAAAACTGCGTCTCCCCGGCAAGCTGGCCGACTGTTCGCAGGCTTCGGCGGAGAATACGGAAATCTTTATCGTCGAGGGCGATTCTGCCGGCGGCTCGGCCAAACAGGGGCGCGACCGTTTTACGCAGGCGATTCTCCCGCTGCGAGGCAAAATTTTGAACGTTGCCAGCGCTTCGCTGGATAAAATCACCCAGAACCAGGAAATCAAAGATATGATTGAAGCTCTGGGCTGCGGGATTAAAGATAATTATAAGGAAGAAAATCTCCGTTACGAAAAGATCATCATTATGACCGATGCGGATGTTGACGGTGCGCATATCGCTTCTCTGCTGATGACCTTTTTCTATCAGCAGATGCCGAAACTGATTGAAAACGGACATCTTTATATCGCTACTCCGCCGCTTTACAAAATCGTTGTCGGCAATAAAAACTTTTATGCGATTGACGATGAAGACAAAGACCGGATTCTCAAACGGGAAGTCAAAGGCAATACCCGTCCGGATATCAGCCGTTTCAAAGGATTGGGTGAAATGAGCGCGCTTCAGCTGAAGGAAACCACCATGGACAAGAATAAACGCACCCTTCTGCGCGTGGTTATTCCGACCCCGAATACCGAGGAGGGCAAAGAAGAGTGTTTTGAAACCCGCCGCCAGGTCGAGCGTTTGATGGGTAAAAACCCTGAAACCCGTTTTAAATTCATTATCGAACGCGCCAAGTTCGTTGATGATTTGGATATTTAAGCGCACCGCCTCTTCGGAGGCGGTTTTTTATCCGTGGCAAGGAAAAATTAACCGCTTTGCCGCTATTAATAAACCTCTTACAACTTTATTGGAAACGGATTTTTATGATACGTCGCCTGATTCCCTCGGATATCCCGGCTGTTTTGGAACTGTGGCTCCGCAGCACCAAACAGGCGCATCCGTTTATTGCTCCCGGCTATTGGGACGAAAATACCGGTTTGGTGAAAGATATGCTGACCCGGCAGGCGGAAACTTATGTCTTTGCTGACAAGCACCGGATTAAAGGTTTTGTCAGTCTGCTGCCGGAAAATTTTATCGGAGCCTTGTTTGTTGATGAAAAATTTCGCTCCCGCCGTATCGGTACCAAATTGCTGAACTATATTCTCCGCCGGCGTTCTGCGGCTTCGCTGCATGTTTATGCCGCCAATCGGCCGGCCGTTGATTTTTACCGCCGAAACGGTTTTAAAATCATTATGGAACAAACCGATATTTCCTCCGGTCAGCCGGAATTGCTGATGGCGCGAGCCTGCGGTTCCTTCCGGGGCATCAGCCGCCGTCCGGGAGAATCCTGATTTTGCAATCGGGTGGTTAATCGACAGATTTTGCTTGATTTGTTTGGTAATGATGATTAAATAATCCTCAATGAGCGATTATTAACCTGATTATTAACTTTTAAAACCCGAGTATTATGTTTTTGATAGCAGGGTTAGTTGTCGGCGGTTTCGCTTGGGGCATGTGCAAGCTTTGCGGCGTTGAAGGTCCCCACGATCCGGCAAACGACATCTATGACAACCCGTTCCAGCCGTAGTTTGAGATTGCCGAACTTTGTTTCCGCAGTCTGTTCTCAAGGCTTTTGCCTTTGCGTATTTTAAGTTAAAACCGTCGCCCGATTATCCCGGCCGACGGTTTTCTTTTTATCCCCCCTTGTCAAAAAGCAAAATCAATAATATACTGAATAATGTACAAAGTATTTTGTGCATTCGGATTAACAACTATGGAGTATTTATGTGTACTGCAACGCCGGTTATCGCGTCAGGTAACAGTAATGAAGGAGACCGATGTATGTCCTCTTCGTCAAAATATAATTATTCAAAATGTTTAACCACTGATTCTTCTTATACAGTTTTTTGTGAGGGCTTATCAGTTCTGAAGGAGGTGTAATTATGCTTTCCTTTAGAAACAAACTGGTAAAAACCGATCCTGAGGTCATTCGTCAAATCGCCGCTTCGACCGGCTTCTTTGACCGGCAGGATGTTCAAATCAACGTTGAAATTGCCGAAAATTTGCTTAATCAGAAAGATTCTGAGCATAAGTTTTTATTTGCCGATTATATGGATAAAACCGTTGCCTATGTCTGCTACGGTGAGGTTCCCGATGCCAAAGAAGGAACTTATGAAATTTATTGGCTCTCAACCTTAAATGAATACCGCGGTCTGGGTATAGGGCGCAATTTGATTAATAAGTTGATTACCAAACTGCGTAAAAAAGGCGCTAAAAAGATTTATGTCAAAACCGACAGTAAAGATCAATATGCGCCAACCCGCAGATTCTATAACAAATGCGGGTTCAAATTGCAGGCCGTGCTCCCCGGTTATTATGATGACAATGATAACTGCTGCATCTATGCGCTTGATTTAACCGAAAAAGATGCTCTGGGGCTCTTCCCTGACGAATATGTCGCCGCGGAATGAATGAAATAAAAATCGGCGGGAGTAAAATCCCGCCATTTTTTTTGTTGACTTAGAGTAAGCTCTAAATGTTACACTGTAAATAATAACAAGGAGGGCTTATGAAAGAAGCAAAAACATTTTACTATCGCTTTGATAAAATCAACGCCTGGTTTGTTTTTAATGCGGCGCTGCTGATTACCATGCTTTATGTCAGCATTAAATGCTATTGTCTGCTCTTTTGGTGGCAGACGCAGGTTTTATGGGGCGTAACCGTCTTTTCCTGGCTGGTTTGGAGTTATAAATATCTTTTGCCGCAAAGACTGGCCGTTGTTGATGATAAAACCATCACGATTGACCATTGCCGTCCGTTGGCCTGGAAAGACATTAAAAGTGCCGAAGAAAAGATTGTCCGTTGCGGCTTCCGCCGTCTGAGGATAATTGTTCTTCACCCCAAAAAAGGCATAAATTACCGCTATAATTTTTTGCAGCGGCATAACGGAGACTTTACGCCGTTTTCGATTCCTCTCTATGAAATTGTCAGTCCCGAAGATGCGGCTGAATTAACGGAGATAATCGCCGAAAAAGTCAAATTAACCCTATTGCCGCAGGCTTAGAAAAGGAGAGATAAATGGGATACTCGATTGGCCAGGTCGCCAAAAAAACCGGTTTGGGCGTCCATACGCTGCGTTACTATGAAAAAGAAGGACTGCTGCCTTTTGTCCGTAAAAGCGGTTCCGGCCTGCGGATTTATTCCGACAGTGACATCGGCTGGCTGGGAATGATTGAGTGCCTGAAAGGAACCAGAATGACCCTGAAAGGCATTAAACAATATATCGACTGGTATATTGAAGGCGATTCGACTTTGGAACAGCGCTTGGAAATGTTTAAACGTCAAAAAGTAAAACTGGAAGAACAGCTGGCGGAATTGCAAAAGAATATGGCTAAAATTGATTATAAAATCAGCCTTTATACGGAAGCCGTCAAAGTCGGAAGTCTGGATAAGGTGTCTGCCGCACCGCAGTTCAGCAAATTGCGGGAAAGCCTGTTCGGCAGTTAAAGATTCGTCAAGTCAAAGGCTTGCCTCAAAGCAGGCCTTTTTATATGCCGTTGTCTAAACAAATGGAGCGGCTGCTTTGTTCTTTTTTCGGGCGATTCCCTGTGTCAGAGTTTGTCCATAAAAAAACCGCCTGATGGCGGGTTTGAAACTGGCGGAACTGAGGGGATTTCGGGAGTTCGGTTTGTAACATTCGCTCTCATCGCTGTCGCTTGTTTGCTCATTAACAAACGCTTACCGCTCGCAACGAAAACACCGCTGCTCTGGTGTTTTCTATCGACTCGCACCCTCTCGGGTTCAGTGCCAAAATAAGTTTAGCCATAAAAAAACCGTCCTCAAAGACGGCTTTTTTATGGTGGAGCTGAGGGGAATCGAACCCCTGACCTCTTGAATGCCATTCAAGCGCTCTCCCAACTGAGCTACAACCCCATAAAAATATCTGTTCCTCTCGGAACAAGCTGAATATAGATAATCAAAAAACGATTGTCAAATCTTTTTTTGCATAAAATAAATAAAAAAGCCGATTTAACATCGGCTTTTTCAAAAACGTCTATTTAACGAAAATCTGAACTTCGGGAGAAGTTGCATCCGCACTGCTGCGGGAAGAAAGAGTAATTCTCTCGGCATTAACCCCCATATTTACGATTTCCTGAAAAATTGTCGTTGCGCTGTTCTGGGCATTTGTCCGGGCAGATGCTCCGCCGCTGATCGGCGTAACGGCCACAACTTCAAACACAACATTGGGTTTCTTTGATTTGGCCGCATTAACGGCTCTGCGTAAACCGTCTTTATAATTAACGTTGCTTTTGTTGAATTTGGCAACGAACAGCGGCTTGCCGGCAACGGCCCCGCTCAGGCTTCCGTTGGCCGGAGCATAACCCATTGCTGCAGGTTTGTTGCCGAGATTCAGAACCGGAACCGAAGATCCCAGAGGAACATTGCTGACACCGTAGTTGCCGCGTTTGATTGCCGAATCTAACTGAACAATGTTGCTGTTGGCCGTTTCGTTATACTGAATCTGACGGACAACATCGCTGTTGACTTCATTAAGCAGGCTGCCGATTAAAATAGCCGTCTGGTTGGTTTCGTTTTGCAGAATTCTTAACTGGCGGTGGTCTTCGTCAACCGCGCCGGAAATGGCAAAAGTAGCCCGAATGGAATCTAACAGGTTATTAACGACAGAAGCATCAGAGGTAACACGGGCGGAAAGCTGCTGTAAAGCATTGCTGTTGACCGTCATCAACTGAACATTGTTTTGTGCGCTCTGCAACATGGCATACATCTGCGGGTTGCCCGGCGTGGTGCCGACTTGCAGTTTGGCTTCAATTGCTCCGATGGTTTTATGGTATTGGCTGGCATTGCTGATAACGGAAGCTCTGATTTTCTGCAATTCGGAATTATTGGTGCGAATGGCATTTTGCAGCTGGCTCAGTTCATTCCGGAAAGCGATAACTTTCTGCCCGACAAAAGTGCCGGTATCTCCGCCCTCGGAAACTTCAAGCGGTTCAAAATTGCTGGAACCGAGCATCGGCAGATCAGCGCTTTCGGGAGCATTTTTGTCAGCATTATACGCTTCCTGAGAGCTGGAACCGACCAGAGACGGAAACAGAGCATCCGAACTGAATGCACAGCCGCCCAAAATTAATGAGCCGGAAATTAACGACAAAGTAAGAACTATTTTTTTCATCTGTCAAAATACCTTATATGAAACCTGTGTTATAACATATTCGTTTTTGACACTAATATCTCGTTTTGTAAAGAAGATTCACAAAAAAAATGCGAAAAATTAGAGCCTAAAGCACAATATATTCTTCAAATTAAGAACAGCATAAGTAAAATAGATTAAAATTCTTTTAAATTGAATGAATTTTTTGCTTGCAAAATTTTTTGAATCGGGTTATTAAGTCTTCTGTTAAGTGAAACGATGCACTCGTAGCTCAATTGGATAGAGCATCTGACTACGGATCAGAAGGTTGTGAGTTCGAACCCCGCCGAGTGCGCCATAAAAAATCCCTCCCTTGCGGAGGGTTTTTTTATGGCTTGCATTAGGCGGCTGCGCAGGAAGCCAAATGTAGCACGCCGCGCGATTTTAGACTTTTACCCGCTCAATTTTAGACTTTTGCGGCCATTTCTAGACTCTTTTTTAGGCTTTTTCACTCCGATTTCATGGTTGCCTAAATTTAAATACATTGTTTTTAAATCCTCTTGTTTTTAGACTCTTGCGGGGCGTTTTTTGCCCCGCAAGGCGTTTTTATTTTAAGGCCGGGATATATCCCGAGCCTGTTTATAACCGGCTTAAATCAATGTTACTGACCAGCAGCTCGGCAGCCGCTTTACCTGGCTGCGTGCCGGTGATATACATTGTTTGCACTTCTTTTATGTAAAAGCTCTTGAATATTTGGCGAATCTCCGGCACGTCATTGATAGACAGAATAAACCGGCCCTTAATTCCTTTTAACAGTTTGGCCAGTTCGCCAAAATCCGCCCGGCTGAAAAAGTCTTTTCCGTAAAAGCTTTCACAGCCCCAATATGGCGGATCGAGATAAAACAGCGTGTCCGTCCGGTCGTAGCGTTTTATAAATTCAGCGTACGGCAGGCATTCAACATAAACGCCGGCCAAACGTTTGTGCAGCGCATAGATTTGCGGAATAATCCGTTCTGAACTGAAGCGTACTCGCTCAAATTCAACCCCGAAGGCCGGGTTACGGACTTTTCCGCCAAAGGCATTTTTCTGAATATATAAGTAACGCACCGCCCGTTCAAGCTCGGTTAAGAGCAAAGGCGGGGTGGCAAGCATCCGCTTGAACTCCGTCCGGCTGCAAATCTTAAACTTCAGCATATCCGCCAGATAATCCGGAAACCGCTCGACCATACGGAACATATTAACGATTTCGCTGTTAATGTCGTTGATTGCCTCGCACTTTGGCTTTTTCGTCCGTCTGAAAAAGACGCCGCCCATGCCAATAAACGGCGCCGCGTAAATATTATGCGGGATTTTTTCAATAATAGGGATAATGGTTTTTGCCAACAATCGCTTGCCTCCCAGATACGGGGCAATGGGATTAATCGGCATAACCGATTCAAAATTAATAATATTTTGTGTTGACTCTGTTCTCATATTGTTCTACTTCCTTTCTGCATTTTAATTAAGATGTAAAAGAGCAGGAAGCCAGCCCGCGCGGGGCTTTCTCTGGCAGAATCGGAACTTCTGTCGGCGGGGCGTTGGCGCGCCCCGTCCTTTTTTATAATAATAAGTTACTGACAAAAGGCCGGAAGTTGCCGGACTTTATAAAGCCGGTTAAGCCATTCATTCATGACGGCCCGGTCTTCTGCGGTCAATTTTCGGTAAACATCGGCAACCGGCTTTCCACCAACCGGCCAGGCGATGCAGCCGGTGTTACAGCTTGCCGGCGTCGAGCAGCTGCACAATGGCATCATCAGCAAGATTAGGCTTAGCCAGAATATCAGTCGCGCAAGTCTTTTCATATTTAATGACCTCCTTTTCTTTAGTTATATATTTGATTTCGGCCTTGGTGGTACCGAGCCAGTAGGCGAAAGCCCAGGAAGCCAGAAGGGCTGCAATTAAAACAATTGGTTTGCGCATAACGCCTCCATTACTTTGCCGGAGAGGTTTAAGAAATTAATTCGGATTTCCGGGCTTAACAAAGCCAAAACAAACGCCAACAGCAGGATAATCAGGATTAAGAACTGCGTCCGGCTTAAACGCCCCAGCTGTCTGATAACGGTTGTTTTTAGACTTTTCACCATGCCACAAATACTCCGAAAATAAAACCGAAAACAATCTCCGACAAATTTTTCGGCTGACCGCACCATGCCGGCAATTTATAAAGTGCCGGGATATGGTCAAACAGCCACCAGCTGCCATAATAAACCGGAGAACCGGCAAGACCGATAAGGATAAAAGACCAGTCCCCGAGGGCGATTGCCGGGACAATCATCGGCAGCCCGTAACGGAGCCAGCCATACCACCAGTCATAAAAGCCGGTATATTTCACCTTGCCCAGTTTGTCATAAACCAAGTCAAGCGGCACTCTAAACCAGCGGTCATAACTTTCTGCCGTCTGAATGGTGTTGCGTCCGCAGTCCAAAATCTCGCCGACGGCGCGGCTCCAGAACTGAAGCTGAATCCAAACGGCCAAACATAAAGCAAGCCAGGCATTTGTGCGGTCAAACAAGGTCAGAAACAAAGTCATAACCATAACAAAGGTTTGCAGGTCGCGGCTGTCGAACACTTTATATATAAGTGTGTCCGGCTTAAACGGGTTAAATCCGCCAAACCAACGACGCAGGAACGCCCAGAATAAACCGTTAAGCATTGTCAACATTGGCACCCTCCTTTTCATCCTCTGGATACATAGCTTTAATCTGCGCCCGCAGCCGGTCGATTTTTTCTTCGATAGCTTTCAAGTCTTCCGCCGGATAACCCTTGCGGGTTTTGTAGGCGAGTTCGGCCTCCATACCGTCGGTTATAGCGAGGTAGGCCTGCCGCCGCTGCTCCTCGGCCGGCACGGTGATTTCTTCCTTTGTTTCAGAAATAATTTCCTGCCAGCTCTGATAGATTTTGTTATCCCGAATATCATAAACGGCGTTATAGTTTTTGCCGTCGGCCGGATATTCAGCGGAAACAAACGGCAGATAGCCGTCAGCCTCCAACAACTCTTTGTCGGTATAATAGTTGATAATTCCGCGGGTATTGTCGTTAATCGGCGGAAACTCAACCATATTTTCGTTAATAAATTTTGCATGCGTGTGTTGCATTTCTACTCCTCGCTTATAAATGTTAATCTTAAGAAGCCTTGGTTTCCGGCTTTTGTCGTACTGCCGCCGGCGCCGAATTTGATGCCGTCAACAGTATAAACAGAAGCGCCGCCGGCATTTTCTGCCCCCGGGGCGTTAGTCCAACCGCTGGCAGAATTTCCGTTTTTCTTCAACACCGTTTTCTTCACGGTGCCGGTAAAGCTGCTGACCGTGCCGCCGGCATTTTGGGTTTTGCCGTAAGAGCTTTGTCCACCCGTAACCTTAAAATTGACTGTTGAAGCGTTGCTGCTCTTAAAATAAGCCGTACCGCCCGAGCCGCCGGATGTCCAAAAACCGGAAGCTTTGGTTTTTCCCGGTACGCTGTAAAGATATTTTCCGGCCGTTAAGCTAACCTCAACCACAATCGCCGCAGCGGAACCGCCGCCCGCCCAGACATTCTCGTCTTGCCAGCCGGACCCGGCGCCTCCGGCGGCCTCAAGCTCCAGTTTGAACTGGCCGTCGGCCAAAATTTCAATGCTGCCGGAAACGGCAGAGGTTGAACTTGGTCGGATGTCGAGCAATTTTTGATTGGGGGTGTAAGGACAAATGTCTTTTTTACCGCTCATCGGCCAGAAAGCTGCTTTAATCGTCATGGCAGCCCCCTATAATAATTTGTCTAAAATAATAAAAAGCCTTTGATACTAAGCCGTTTAAATACCTTTTAAATCTCAGCCAACGGCTTACCTCTCCTATTTTTGTCTAATTCGGCAAGGGCGACAGCATCGAGTTTGAGGCGGAGATACTCCAAACGTCCAGTACCATGATGATTACCACGACTATACTCTTGCCCAGTAAATACCGAGGCTGTATCAGTTGAACCGCTGCCGACGCCACCAATACCATTTGACCAAACATAAGGAGAGGCGCTCCAAACGATTAAATCCGGGCGGGCATTAACCGTCAAAACACCGCCGGCACCGCCGCCCCAAGAGGCTCCCGCATCACTGCCTTTGCCGCAAATGACGATTGGCAGATACTCGGACGGGTTGGCCGGGTTGCGGATTTCCAGCTTGCTGTCGGTTCCTTTAGAGCCGACAGTAATTCTTAAATGCGCGGCTGACAGCAGTTCAAATTCGGAATCAATACCGGCGCCGCTGCCGCCGCGGTTGGTGCCGATATAAGACCAGTTATTGCCGCCCGGGCCGCCCAGTCGCAAACGATAAGTACCGGCTTCAATATCATTTTCCCAAACATACGGCGAGGTCGGTTCGTTTACTTCAAAAAAGACTTTGCCGGGATCGTAAGGGTCCGTTTCTGACTGGCCGCCCAAAGGCCAAAAAGCTGCTTTAATAACCATTGAAATCGCTCCCGAGTGAGGCCTTCCATGAAGCGCCTTTGTTTTCAGTACGCAGCACCAGCCAGTAATCGCGGACTTTGTTCATCGTCGGCGCTTTGCCGCCGTCCCATTCGACCGCCGGGCTGAATGTTATGGCAGAAACGGTTTTCATGTTCAGATGCAATTCAAGTGTGACATGGCTTCCGTTCGGGATGTTAGCGATTGCCGAATTGTCAAAAGTGAATGTCGTTGCTGCCGTGATAGACTTACGGAGAATTGTCCGTGTAATCTGCGGCCGGATAACGTTATCAGCCATGTCTTCGGCTTTCGACAAAGAAATCAGATAAGCCTGCGCCAGCTGATTATTGAGGATTTGCAGGCTGTCGTGCAAATTCAAAGCCAGCTGATTGGCTTCGTTAAACGCCAAAGCCGGGCCGATGTTGGCATTAATCTTGTTGTCTTCGCCGACAGACAGGCCTTTGCCGGTGTTAACGGCAATTTTACCGGCGCTGAAAATCAGACCGGCAGAAATAACGGCCTTTAAGACGCCGTTATCAATGGTTAGGCCGTCACCGGTTGAATTAAACAGGCCTTTTTGCGCGATTTTCAGAACAGCCTGGCTCAGCTGGGTTAAATCATCGGCCGACGGCGTCAAACCCGCCGTAGTAATGGCGTTGACGATTTCCCGCTGGGTTGCGCCGAATCCCCGCGCGTCCGGCATGGTGTTTTCCCATTTATGATTGACCGGGTCGCAGTTTTCGTAATCGGCATTTTCATCTTCAGCGCCAAGGGGAGGATAATATTTCATTGTTCCAGTGTCCTTTCGTCAATAAATGTCAGCCAGGTGTGGCTTTGTTTTAATTTCGTTACTAAATTCTTCATGCCGGCGACGGCTGCGTCGTCAACAGCCTCATGAATGATAATTTCCCAACAGAAAATGATTTCCGGCGCGCCGCATTCGTCGCTTCCGCCAAAACGCGACCAGCCGAACATGAACGGGCAATGTTCGCGAATGGTGACGGTAACCCCCTGAAGCGCGCAGAGTTCAACATAGCGCTCAATGGAAATGACGCCTTCGGTGTCGGCAGCGTTCAACGCGGCAATACGCTCTTCATAGCTTCCGGTATGAGGCAGCCCGAAAACGTCTTCCCACTCTTCAAGAAAATGAAAGACTTTGCGCAGGTCGGTTTCTTTCAGCATGTCTTCTATTGACTGCTGTATTTCAGCCAGCTGCTCGGCCTCAATACGGATTTCTTTTTCCGTTACGCTGCCGGGTTTGACTTCCCAGATAACGCCGCGGGGTCGGAGGGCTTTGCCTGCGGCAATGTAGCGCTCCACTAGCTCCATGTGATTTCTCCCACAACTGCCAGCTCGCCGAGCCCGCAGGTGATATTTTCCGAAGGCTTAATCAGCGTATAGTCTTCGAGTGCCGAAACCGACAGGATTGCCCCGTGAATTTTGGAAACATAGACCGTTCCTTCCGGCTCGGACGAATCGTCAAGCAGACTTTTAAGCGCCAGAGTGACCGCAGTCTGTATTTCTTCATTGTTCGGCACAATGCGGATTTCAAAATCAATGGCTTTGGCCGTCGGTGACAGGACTTTGAAGCGGGTATATGTCGGCGGCCGAACCGAATTGATGTAGTCTTCAACTTTTTTTATCAGAATGGCGTCAGGGAAACCTTGCGGCGTCATAATCCGGACAATCGCCGTTCCGGGCCCCAGCGCGCAGGGATAGCACCAGGCGCGGTTGACGCCTTCGACCTGTAATGCCCATTTGACATAGTCGGCGTCATTGCCGCCATGGAAGACGTTGCGGACGTGCTCAAGGTAACGGACAAGCAGGTCTTTGTCGGTTTCAATATCCGCGCCGGCACCGATTAAGACAACCGTTGCGGTGGTGTCAATGCCGGCAATGGCATTGGCAAAGGTGAGGAGCTCGCCCTCGTCGCAGTTGCCGGTCGTGCCGTTGGTGAGGCATTCGACTTTGATTTCCTGCGTTTCGGCGGTTAAAACCGTGGTCTCCGTGACGCGATACTGAACATTGTCAACGTTGCGGTTGAGGATTGTTCCCGCCGCAATGACCGTTCCTTTGGTCCCGTTAACCGTGATAGAACCGACGGCGGCAACGGCCTGTTTGCGGTAAATGCCCTTGGCCGCGCAATGATATTCCAGATATTCCTTCTCCGCGGTGGTTGGCACCATTTGTTTGCTTAAATACTTGATATAAGTCTCAAGCGCGTTGATTTGATAGCCCAGCACGCGGGCGCGGGCCTTTTGCACAGAAAGCGGCATTTTATCAACGGAAATATAGCGCTGATAAGCCTTCTCAATCGAATCGATTCTCTGGGTTAAAGTTGTTACCGGCCAAGCCATTGTTCAATTCCTCTTATTTCGTAAGTTTCCGTTGACAGGGTTATGGTTAAAATCAGGGTATTGCCTGACTTTTTGACGGTGACGGTGTTTTCATCAATAACGCCGGCATTGTTTAGCGGGGTCAGGCTGTCCTGAATGAGCAATTCCGCCAGCCCGGCCTCGTCTTCGGTCATTTTGGCGCGTTTGAGCATCCAAAGCTTAGACCCCCAGCTGAAACTGGTCTGTTTGCCGTTGATTACGGTTTCAACCTTATCGCCGAACCAGCCGCCGCGAGAGCCTTTGACGTATTCCGGCAGCTCGTCGTCGGCCGCGCGGGCGTCGGTAAAAACGGCGATTAATATAGCCTGCAACAGCTCGTCGCTGACGGTTTCAATATCAAGGTTGTTGATGTCAATAATCTGTGTCATCCGGCCGTTACCTCCGTGGAGCCTGCGGTTATCGTGCCTTTGTGAGTGTTAGGGTCAACTTCTACCGTATCGCCCAGGCGGGCCACCGGCTGCCCCCCGCCGGCAAGGTTAACCTTGCCGTTGACCGTGGTCGTTTGGGCATCAACCGTGGCGGTTTTGGCCTTGATTGCGGCCGTATCTGCCTCGACATTTAAGGTTTTAGCCGTAACAGCGGCGGTTTGGGTGTTGACGTTAACGGCAGTTGTGCCGCTGATGTTAATGGCTTGCGCCGTCTGGTTCATGGTTTCCGGGGCCTTAAAGTCGATTATGCCGCCGTTTTTGAAGTGCAGCAGGTTTCCCGAATCATCATACATAGCAACTTCGCCGTCGTTCAGCTCCTTAAAGCGCAGCTCGCGGCTGCCGATAACCAAGGCAACGACGTTGCCGGGGTTGCCCTGAATGTTCAGCAATATACATTCGCTGTTCTGCTTGGGCTTGGCGGTGAAGCCGTACGCTTCAATAAATTTGACGTTGTCGGCAATTTCGTTGTTGGCCGTTTGAACTTGTGCCGACTGGGTATTGCCGGCTTTCATCATCAGCACCTTGCCAAGCCGGGACAGATTATTAAGCCGGTCATCGCGTGGTTTTATCAGGCGGGAAAACAGAGTAATGATTTCGTTTTCAAGCTGTTTATCCATTTTACACCTCCAGAGTTAAATCGGCGGAATAGCCGTCTTTTTTGTTAAGTCTAAAAACAAGCGAGCAAAGGCGCATCGGTTCATCCAAACCGTGCCAGGCGTCAACGGCCTTGTACCATTTGTTGAGTTCAAGCAGATTGCCGGCATTGTCGAACCAATTGGGAATGCTGACCGGAACCCGTTTTGACCAGAATTTGAGGGCGTTAATGGCTGACGGACTGATATCGTCCCCGTAAAAGAAACGTTTTTTGCCGCTGCCGGCAGAGGTGATTTTGCTGCAAACTGCCGTGTCCAGACTGATGTTGTCATCAAGCGGCTGCTGTCCGACAATGACAATCGCGTCGTCGTTGGTTTCGACCCGGCCGATTGACAGGACGTTTTGACCGGTGGCAATGGTGCCGGCAATAGCGGCTTCGGTGGAACGTTCGTCAATAATCAGCTGCCCGAGGGGGCCGGAATAGATAACGCTGTCGGTTTTTCGGCAGAATTTTTGAATAATGCCGTCAATATGCTCAGAGCCGTAGGTAACGAACTTGGGCAGAAATTTGCTGCTTCTGCTCTCAAGCCGGATATCGGGACAGAGGTCAGCCAGAACGGCGGCAGCAGACTGGTTATAGTAAGTTTTTCCTTTTTCTGCCGACTGTCCGATATATTTGGCAACCGGGGAAGTGACGACGATTTCAAAAGCGGCTCCTTTTGCCCCAAAGCCCGGTGCCGGTTCGTAAATATAGCCGCTGACAACCGGCTGTTTGTCAAAATAAACCACCGCTTCAGCCTTGCCTTTTATGATTTTTTTTGCAGACAGCAGGTCTTGATCGTCTTTTTCATAAAAGCGCAGCCGCGCCATGTTGGCCAGATTATAAAGGCTTTTGCCGATTTCGACGTCATCAAACCCGCTGATTTGATAACCGTTGACTTTCAGGGAAACGTTGACGGCTTTACTCATCTGTGCCTCCGGTTATTTCAAGTTTGACACCGGCCGGGACAAACAGCGGGTGGCGGATTTCGTTAACTCTTAAAAAAGTTTCCTCGTCGCAGTTTTCATCCCGGCAGATGACGGCGGCCGGCAGACAGATGTTTGTCTGAATTTGCCGTGCGTTGAAAACCGGCTGTGACTGTAAAATGACGACAGCCTGATTGACAACATTGTGGATGTCGTTCTGGATTTCCTTGTTGTCTTCGGCGGCCAAGATAATGGAATCGGACACTTTTTCCAAATCCTTAATGGCATTTTTTATGCTTTCTTTGGTTTCAAAAGGCTTTTCCGTGACGCAGTCGCAGGCTTTGACGATTGCCGTCTGTTTGATGAGGTCGATTGCGGTCTGGATGTTTTGCTGGGTTTCCGGTTCGGTGTTGGCAATGTCAACGGCACTGTCCACCCGTGAAGCAATGTCGATATATGCCTGAAAATATTTTCTTGCCTCCTCTCCGGATAAACCCGAATTATTGTATTCATATTTCCGCTCGTTTTTAGACTTGCCGAGATTCATATAAGACTGGATTGTTCCGGCAATGCCTCCGGCCGCTGCCAAAAGCGATTCAAACGTGCCGGTGAAGGGGTTTGTCAGGCTGCCCAACAGATTGTCGGCGCTTAAGCTTGAGATTTTATCACCCAGGGCATAAAGGTTGTTGACGATGTCGTTTTTGACCAGACTGTTTAAGTTTTCGCTGATAAAATCGGCGTTAAACTTGTCCAGCGCGTCAAGCAACGACTGCTCAACGCCTTTTTCAAGCTGGGTTTCCGCCAGCTGCTCAAGTTCGACCACCTGAATTTTGAGGTCTGAGGTTTTGGCCAGAACCAAGTTCAGGACAAATTCCCGGTACCATAATTTTGTGTTGGTCTTTTTGATGCGGTAGCCGCCGTTGGCAAATTTTACCCAGACGCGGCCGATGTCGTGGTGTTCCAGCAGCATGTTTTTCTGCTGTTTGTAGATTTTATAAAGTTTGCTGACGACATTCTGATAGTCTTCTCCCAGGTAATAGGCTTCAATATGAAAATCGACGGCGTCAAGCTGGCAGTCCGTCTGCTGGGACGATGTTTCGTCAGTCAGCAAAACTTTGTTGCCGGATTGTTTGCCGGACTGACCCCAGTCGTCATTCCTGGCATAAAGGGTGATTCCGTTGATTTTTATAATGTCTTCGCGTTCAAACGGCATAATCAGGTATCCTTGTATAGCCTAAGTCAACATTGATTTTGGTTTGCTGCGGTTCGCTGGTCTTCATGCGGGTTATATGCGCGCCCTCATTGTCAATCTTCAGCGTGATTTCGTTCTTAACCCGTTGCAGGGTTTCCAACGCTTTGGCTGCGGAAACGGATTCTTTCTCAGCCTGTTTTTCGCCGACGTTGTCAAAAAAACGGCCGATAAGCCCGCCTAGCTTGGCGCCAGCCGCTTCGGAGTATTCGGACAGCATTTCGCCAAACGGCAGCAGACGAACCACTTTGCCGACTTCGCGGCCGATGATTTGTCCGGTTTCTTCGCCATTTTCCGCATTTGATATTTCATCGACCAAGCCGCCGACATAACCGCCGATTTTCTCTCCGGCATAAGTGCCGATAAGCACGCCGACCGGGCCGCCGAGAAGTCCAAGCGCACCGCCCAGAGCCATACCGATGCCGGAACCGCGGTCAATATTGTTATCGGCATTAAAGGCCTGATAAGCGCCGACGCCGACAGCACCGAGAGCGCCGAGCCGTCCGCCCCATTTGGCAAGCGAGGCCAAACGGCCGCCGCCCGCAACAGAGGCGGTATTTCCCGCAACACTGCCGAGATTGGCCTGACGTTTGAGGCTGCTGCTACCCGGAAGCTGTGCGCCGCCAAAACCATTGACGACATAGACCGGCAGCGGGTTTGACATGCCGGCAAGTCCGGCCAATCCGCCCAAGGCACCGCCAACTCCGTTTTTTTTGCCGCCGCCAAACATTTTAAGCGCCGACAAGGCCGTTACCCCCATGCCGATAACCTTTGAACCGACCCAGACGGCAGCCAGACCGCCTAACGCCGTGCCGCCATAACTTAAAATTTGCTGCAATGTTTCCGGGTCAAGCGAATTGAGTGCATCGGCCAGCGTCTGGATTGGTCCGGCCAGGTTGGTGTTGGCAAAGTACATAAAAGCCGTTCTGAGCGAGGTCATTGCCGAATTGAACGTTTGCGCCACTTCTTTGGAATCGTCCAGGAGCGCCTGCGGGTCGGAGCTGGTGTTCAAAAATTCATCAATACTCTTAAATCCGCCGGTTTGCTTAAATTCGATAATCATGGCGTTCAAAGCGCGCAGGCCCTCGGAATCAATGGCGCGGCCGATTTTGCTGACATCGGCATTAGTCAGTTTTATCAGGTCTTTTGAAATATCAATGATTGAGCGCATTCGTTTCGGGTCTTCCGGATCCATAAGCTTGATGCCGGAATCCGTCAACAATTTGCGCTTCATCGGGTCGTTGAAGTTGCGAATCAGGGCTTCCAGCGCAGTAGCGGTTTCTTCCGGGCCGCCGGTGGCTTTGCGGGCCATTTGCAGCATGGCGCCCATTTCAGCCACGGCCTGTTTGCCTTGCCGGCCGGTTGAGGCATAAGCCGCGGTGACGCGCTCGCCCTGTGTTGCCAGGTCACGCAGCTCGAAGGCACCGGCTTTGCCCTGATTGACCAGCAAACCAAGGGTTTTGATGATTTCCTGCTGGTCTTTGATGCCGAATTTTTCCATTAAATCGGCACCCATAGCGCCGACATCCTGACCGGCGGCACCGGTTGCCGAAATGGCATAGGCCAGATTTTGCATATTTTGGACGGCAAATTGCAAATCGCCGGTTTTGCCGACAATGCGCTCAATGGCTGAAATCAGTTCCGACGGGTCAATATTGATGTCGCGCTTTTGGGCGGTTTTGAACAATTCCTGATTAAGCTTTGCCATTTCTTCCTTGCTGATGCCAGCTTGCAGACGCAGGCGGGTCAGCCGTGTTTCAAGGTCGGCCACCGATTTTCCGGAGACGGCCAGCCCGACTGAACCAAGCAAGGCAGAACCTTTGTTGAATACGGTTCCCAACGCGTTATGCGTGCTGTTAGCCATATTCGCCACGCCCAGCAGGGAACGCCGCCCGGAAGATTCAAGGCGGTTCAGGCTCTGGGCGAACTTGTCGCTTTGCGCCGACACGTTGCCAAGCAGGCTGAGTTCTATTGCTGTGCGTATTGTTTTCATCTGTTAAAATCCGTAAATCAGAAAAACTAAGGTCGACAAAGGCAGTTGCCGGGCTTCTTTTTGTGACAGTCCGGCGGCGGCAGCTTCCTTAAGCAGCCGGTAAATCTCCGGAAGCTGCCTGATTACGTCGCCCCCGTTCGGAAATTTTCTCCACCATGGCTTGGTCAATTTTCCGGGCGTTGGTTTGCAGGATAATCAGGTCTGTTCGGGTCAACAGGCGGAATTCGGCCTGAGAAAGAGGCATCGGCAGGTTGCCCAGCTTGGCAATGCTGCGGCGAAGCAACTCATGCGACAGTTTGACCGGTGACGTTTTATAAGTAACTGTACCATTAACGGTCATAACCAGCTCTTCAACTTCGGCTTCGGCATCCAGCATGTCGCCGGCGGTTAATTCGCGCAGCTCGACTTCTTTGTGAATCTGGTCGCCGACTTTCAGGCCGTCTTCTAAGGTAAATTTCAAATTAGCCATGCGAAACCTCCTCGCTTTCAGATGAGTGAAACTCAATGTCATAACCTCCTGTAGAGGCGCCCATTTCAGACGGGGCTGTTTTGACGGCATGCGGCATCATCCAGACTTGGCCGGTATTGGCGGTTATCATGATAGTGACATCATATTTTTCATTGACCGTTGCAAGGCTCTGACCTTTGACCAGACGGGATTTGGCTTTGAGTACCGCACCGGTGCGGGACGGGACAAAGCAGGTGCCGTTGTTGTCGTCTTCAAACTGAATGCCTGCCGGTTTGAAGCTGACATCCGAGATTTTGGCAATAGTTTCGCCATCGGCTTTGACTTCGGCGATGCCGAAAACGACATCCGGATTGTTGGTTGTGAACATTTTGGGCATTTAGACCTCCTATTAAAGCTTGAATTGAATTTTGCAGGCAATAATCATCAGATTATTGATGATGTCGGGCTGCAACAGCTGGTCGACACGGTTGACATCAAGCGCGTTGCGTTCGCTGACAATGGTTGACTTGAAGTCGTCCAGGTTTTCAATCAGTCCGGCTTTCAGCCAATCGCCGGCCAAAGCAATGGCCTCGGCTTTCAGAACGGACGGCGTAGCAATCGCCTGTCCCGGTTCGACCGGATAACTGTCATCAGCCAGTTTGTGCCGCGGATATTTTTGCGCCATACGCTGAATATAGCTGTAGCGCAGATAAATCAGGGTCTTGACAGTGGTTAAGTCAAGATAGGCTTCATCAGCAGCGCCGACGGCGTTTTTCTGATAGGTGGTGACAATGCGCTCAATCGTGACATTGCCGGCCGAATCGGTCAGCGTTGTCGCGACGCCATGGGCTAAAAGCAGATTGCGTTCATTGAATTTGAAAGGTGTTTTTGCCGGCAGATTTCCGGTAAGGACAAGGGAACGATATTGCCGGGCCGGATCCTGCTGCGCTTCAAAAGCGCAGATTGCGGCAACCTGAGCGGCACGAACTTCCGGCATTTGCGGGGCTTTGTAATTCTCAACTAAAACAATGTGTTCAGAATTGAGTTTTGCCGACAAAGTTGTCAGTTCAGCATAAGTGCCGTTAGAGCCGACATATAACGTGCTTTCATTGCAGACCATAGCGCCGAAACGTTCTGTTAAGGTCTCGTCAATGATTTTAAGGTTGGCTTCATCGGTGTAACTGGTGACAATGTCCGTGGCGTACTCATCGCCCAGAGCCGCCAGAGCATCAAGCAGCGAAACATTGCCGGAACCTTTTGTGCCAGAAGCAATTTCAACCGTAACCCCGCCCGGCGTTTTTTCGTTGTCGTAATAATTCAGGCGAATATCAATGTTGTTGCCGGCTTCGCCTTTGTGTTTGGCCGTCAGTGTGATTTTGCCGGTGCTATCCTCTTCGGCAGCTTTGGCGGCCGTTACCGGCAGCATGGTTTCGGCATTAATTGCCTCAATCAGTGCCGTTTGCAGGGTTTCGGCCGTATCGTCGCCGGTTACGGTAACTTTGACCGGATAGCCGGCAATCATCAGGCTTAAGGTTCCGACTTCCGGTTTGGTGGCTGTGCAGGTCAGCGTATAGGTTGCGGCAACGCCATCACTTTGTTCAACCGCCATGATTTTAAACAAATTGTTTTTGTTTACCTTATCCCAGGCAACAGCCATGCGGTGAAGTTCCGAACCGTAGCCGGTCAGTTCAATGACCTGATTGATGTCGGTAATCTGGTACACCCGGTTATATTCGGCGGAACCGGTGGAGAGTTTCTGCCCGAGCAGTAAACCGACGCTTTCCTTGCCGGTCAAACCGCGACGGGCAAGCGAAGCGTCAATTTCCGCATAGGCGCCCGGAACCTTGAGGTTGCTGGCGATTTCATTAAAAGTCATACTCATGTTATTTTCCTTTTTTGTTGTCAGTTGAAGAAGCGGCGGCTTTGGTATCGGCGGCCGGGGTTTTGGGCGGCTGGGCGACGACAACGTCCCGGTCATTAAGCCGGCGTTGCCAGAACGGTTCGGCGTCGACATACTCGCCTTCGCTTTTCAGACGGCAGCCGTTGGGCTTGAAAACGATAAATTCCGGTTTTCGCGGTTTGATAAAAATTTTATTTGGCATTGTTTTCCTCTCTTTCGTGTTCAAATTCGACAACTGTCTTTGATTTGGCGCCGTTCACAATCCAGTCGGCGGCAATGGTCTTAAGCAAATTGGGTTCCGGCATGCCGGACCAGCTGCCGAAGCGGTCAAAAAACGCGCCTTTAAATTCAAGTTCCCAGCAAGCGGCGTTAAAATGATTGACTTTATTGTCGAATATCGGCCGGGCTTCGCCTAATTTCAGCGGTTCGCTTAAAAAGCCTAAGTCATTGCGGTTTAATAGCCGGACAACATCGGTAATCATACGGTAAAGCCCGACCGAACCGCGGCCGCCGAAACGGGTTGAACACTCGTTTAACTTGGCGTTGCGGCTGTAGAGATAAATCAGCAGGCTGAAGCTGTAGTCGCTGCCTTCGGGATAATCTGCTTCCAGTGACAGGCCGCCGCAGGCGACCAGTGCCGCCGTCCGCCGGTTTTTAATCAGAGTGCCAAAGTCGGATAGTTCGGCTTTGTAGCTGTCGATTTTTTCTATATGATAGCCAAGTGCCGGCTTGGTGTTGCCAAACGCCTGGTTAAGCCTGTCCAAAACGGCGATTTCGATTTTTTCAATCATCTAAGCACGCCTCCGCAAAAACTTTGACAGTGTCGGCCAAAGCCTCCTCGTCTTTTTCAGAAATGCCGAGGTAAGGGTTCGCCTTAATTGTTACTTTGGGGCGGAAAAGAGTTTCGCCGCCAATGGTAAAACGCAGGACTTTGCCTTTTTTTGCCCGGATAATGCCGCCGAACTGGTGAATCGCGGCGTAGACCAGATTTGAACCGACCTTTGCAATGCGGTCGTCGGCATCAATCAGCAGTTTGTTACGCAGGTCGCCGCTTTTGACCAGCGGGGAAGTCCACTCTTTGCCTTCCGGGGTTTGCTTGGTTTCAAAGCGTTTGCGCGTACATTCCCGCAGCGTGGTGGCCAAAGCCAGATTGAGCGCCCGCCGGTCTTTGAGTTTCCGGTTGAGGTTCTCCGCAACTTTATTAAGCTTTGACAATCCGCTGAGGTCTATTCTGACTGATACGCCTGACATTATACCTTGCCTCCCTACCACATATCATTGGTAAACCGACGCGGCTGCGACTTAATAAAGACCTTGCGGCGCGGGCTGCTTTCCGTGCCGGTCGGTTCATTCAGGCGGGCTTTGCCGCTTTGAATGTCTTTCAACAGGGAAATCGCGTCTTCATACCGCTGACGGACGCCTTCCGGCACGTCAACGTAATAAAGCTTGTAATAGGCAATGTCGCAGGCGGCGTCGGTCAAGATGTCGTGTTTATTTTGCAGCGGCAGGCGGTAACGCGGGGCAACGTAGCCGTCAATCAATGCCGAAGTGGAAGCCAGCACGGCATTCAGCCGGGTTTCGTCATCCTGTGTCAGGTCGGCAATATCTTCCGCCCGGTAACGTTTCAGCATTTGTTCTTTGTCGGCGTACAGCTGCCCCATGGTGTTATTCTCCCTGGCTTTCTTCGGTCTCATTGCCGGCAGCGGCCTGTTTGAAGGCGGCAACCGCGGCGTCGCGTTCTTCCTTGCGGATGTTCAGCAGGCCGGTTTTGGCGGCGATGTCCGGGCATTTGGGCGTGGCCTCCGGGTCAGCCGTCAGCATTTCGGCAACGGCTGCCTGAATTTTGGCCTGGCGTTCTGCCTGATTTTCCTGTTCGCTTGTTTCTGGACCGGCGGAAGCCTGGGCGGAATTGTTTCCGCCCGTTTTTAGACTTTTGTCCGCTTCGGCGCGGCCGTGAGCCAGCAGCCAGTCGGCATATTTGTCGTCAAACTCGGCCACATCTCCCCGGTTTAATGCCTTGCCGTTATGAAGCAGCGGCCAGTCCTGAATGATTTTCAACTTTTTCATGGCGGCAGCTCCTTAAGCGGCAGAAACCGGCGTTTCAAACAGGAATCCGCACTGTTTGGCGACAATCAGCTCTTTGATTGATTCGCCGGAACGAACTTTATAACCGCCGCGCATGCCCATGTTCGGGTCGAAAATGCGGCCGGCCACTTTGTCACCCAGACGGGCGGTCAGGCCGAAAGTCATTCCCTGATTGTTGTCAGCATTGGAATTGATATACAAAAGGCCGCAATAGTCCTGCCAGCAGGGTTCAATACTGGCGGTCTGTCCCTGCTTGGCAACGTTGTAACGGCTGTTACCGATAATGATTTGAGGGATTTCCAGCAACTCGGCCAGCTGCTGGCGGGATACGGCGCCTTTATCTCCGGCGGTGCCGTGTACGGCTTTGAGCAAATTCGGGTTCAGGCGCAGTTTGGTCCAAACGTTCATGCTCATGACCAGGGCATTGGGAGAAACCAGCATTTTTTCGATTGCCGGAACAAAAACGGCCAAGGGGTCGCAGGATGCATTGTCAAACTGTGAAGTGCCGGACAAAGTCTGTTTGTTGGCATAGTTAGCAGGGTCTTTGACCAGCTTGGCAACGCGCAGCTCGCGCGCCAGCATGCACAGATTGGTTGCATTTTCAACGCCGCGGCCTTCGGGATCATAATTCTTGGGGGCACGGGTTTTGTCCCAGTTCGGCACCAGAACATCAAGCGCATGGTCTTCAACTTCGGCCGTGTGTTTAATGGCGCTGAAATCTACGGTTTTCGGAGCGGAAACGCGGCCGACCTTGGTATCGGGAACGCTGAAACCTTCTTCAAGAGGATATTCGTTATAAGAAAACTGCGCTGCTTCAACCGGGATATAGGGCAGAATTTTGTCGGCAATATAGTTTTCTTTTTCGTTTTTGTAGCCAATCGCAATGGCGGTCAGCTGTTCATCGGGTTCAAAAACTTGCGTGGGCATGTAAAAAACTCCTTATTTTTTCAAAAATTCAATAACGTCACCATCGGCACCGTCCTGAAGCGCCATTCCGAACACCCGGTCACCGGCTGCGGAAGATTCACCAAAAGTCGGAGCGGTAGCTTTGGCGGCCTTGCCGTCGGCAGCGGCCGTTAAGTCGTCACCGGCCGCAACCGTGCCGGAAAGCTTGACCTTGCCGACATTGTCAACATTGACGTCAACAGTGGTGCCGGCCGGAGCGCCGATATAGTTGGTGACGCCGATGACCGGGTCTGTTTTGGCGGTTGTCGGTTTGACTTCGCCGTCGTTGGTGCCGAAAGTGACCAGGCGGTAGCCTTCAATGTCCGTTTCGGCGGTATAGGGCAGGTTTTTCATATTTGTTGCCTTTCGTGTTGGGGGTTACATAACAAAGTCGATGACATCGCCGTCGACCAAATCCAGCGACCAGCCGGCGGCCAGGAATGCGCACTGAAAATAGAACTCTGCGCGCTGTAACAGAGCTTCGTTGCCGCCTTCCTGTCGCAGTTGGTCAATCATGGCGTGAATCACGTCTGCCGTGTCGGCAATGCGGTCACAGTATTCTTCCCGCCGGGCGCGGATTTCAGTCCGGTTTCCGTCAGTTACGGTTGCCGGGAAGGATTTGTTCTGATTGGGTTTTCTGCCTCTCATGGTCGTTTTCTCCTAACTGCAAACGGCGCGTACCGCTTCGCAAAAGCGGATGTCTTTGCCGCTTTCGGCCTGTTTGGCCTGATATTCGGCCGCTTTGGCGGCAATGCCTGCGGCAGTCTGCGGGGCTGCGTCACCGTCTTCCGGCGGGGTTACTTCGGAAAAATTGACGGACGGCGGCAGCTGGTTGATAAGCGCCTTAAATCTGGTCAGGGTTGAATTTTCTTCCGAAAACTCCAGTTCCAGTTCAAGCTCACTCAAGTCGTCCATGAAAGCCAGGACGCTGTCCTGCATGGCCGGCAACAGACGGCCGGCTTTGACCTGATTTTCGCAAAACGCTCGGTTTTCGGCGGCCTGTTTGTCGGCTTTGGCGTTCAACAGTTCGGCTTTAAGCCTGGCGTTTTCGGCTTCTTTGGCCTGAACAGCTTCCGCCAGCTGATTTTTTGCCGGGGCTTCCGGCTCAGCCGGGGTTTTCGGTTCGGTTTCAGGCTCGCTGAATTCGGTTTGGGCTTCGGCAGCTTTGTTCAGGCTGCGTTCCGCACCAGTTGAAATTTCCTCAATCGCATATTCGGGGATGATATTATCGGCCTCTTCTTGGCTGTATTTGCCAATCAGAAAGTTTTTGAGATTGCGGAACAGGCGGGCGATGCCTTTGTCGTTGTAGGCCAGCTCGGTTTCGGCAAAATCAAGCTCAAAGGAAATGTCGGCATTGTCGCTTTCAGCAAAGCTGACGCTGCCCAGTCCTTTAACGGCCGGCGGCTGCGCACCCAGAAAAGCGATATGGCGCAACGTGAAATGTCCCGGATTGGGGTTTGTCGGAGAATTGGGAGAATAAAAAGCAGGAGAAATTTTTTTGAAAGCGCCGGAATTTACCATTTCGGCGAACTCGGGGTTGACCTGCGCAGGCATTGCCCGCAGCATTTTGCTGCCGGCGTCATAGCACAGCTGCTTAATCCAGCCGAAAGCCGGTTTGTCATGCTTGGGATGCCCGCAACAGATGGGGGCCTCGTGAACTTCGGAATTGTAGCTTGCGGCGATATCTTTCAAATCGTCTTCGCTGAAGCTGACTTCCTGACCGGCGGCGTCAATATGCTTGCCGGGTTTGAATATATTAAAAAAATTGTATTTCAATGTCTTTAACTCCACAGGTTTGTTGCCTATGAAGCCAAGATAATTGAAATTTAGTGCTTAAATAATGGGAACTCTTCGTATAAAATACTGATTTGTCAGTATAATTTTTTTATTTTTGCTGTTTTACCTGCTAAAACACTTCCGATTTAAAGTCAAGCTGAAATTAAAAACGGGTTTCTCCTAATGCCTATTATGCCGTTTGTTGCCCGACTAACACCCCACTAACAGGGTGATTCTTATTTTTAGGGACAATGGGGCAATATGTAGCTCTTTTGCTTTCAGGCGGCATTTTTTTACAAAAACAGAAAAACACCGCCTTATTATGTCTATTTGATAGGTTGATAACATATTTTTGACAGATTGATGATTAAATCAAACATGTTTTTGGCAGCTTTCCGGTTGGGGATTTTATAATAAGCCCTGATGAGCTCAATCGCTTCTTCGCGGTTCATCGGATCAGCAGCTTTAATTTCAGTTTCTTCCCAAGGCTGGGGAGCGGCGTCTGAAAGCTGAAACATGCGGGGCGATTGATTTGCCGTATCCGGATCCATGTCATCATAAAAGAAACTGATTGGTACGTTTAATACTTTGCTGATGTCCCACAACCGGCTGGCGCCGATGCGGTTCATGCCGCGTTCGTATTTCTGAACCTGTTGAAACGTCAGTCCCAGCATTGTCGCCAAAGTTTCCTGGCTAAGTCCGAGGAGCTGGCGGCGCAAACGCATGCGTCTGCCGACATGAACGTCAATTGGGTTGGGTGCGCCGGTCGGGGTTCTTCCCCGGTTTGATTTTTGGGTTGTCGCAGATAGTCCGTTGTCATTATTTTTTATCATTGTTCACTCCTGCAATAAGAAAAACAAAACTCCGACCTAACAAAGGTCGGAGGAGTTTCGCATGCACGAGAGGTGCAGCCACATATTCGTGGCTATGCCATTATTTTGTGGCACTCCTCCGTCAAAGACGTCTGAGTGCCGTTAATTTTCCTACATACCTAAACGGCAATGCCTCATAACTTTCAAATAAAGTTATGGCAGGTATAATGGTATCTCTCGAGGATGCGATTCCCCATAGGCTCAATAATAAGCGGAATTATCCGCCGCCTGAAGTATAACCGCGTTTTTTTTGATTATCAACAAAAATACTGATTGTATTTCATAATATAATAGGTTATAATAATACCATAAGGGTGGCAGAGCGGTCCGGTAAGCGGAATCAGAGCCTGTCACCTTTATTCCAGCGGCTTACCCGTTGGAATTTTTTTTGTAAAGAAGCAATCCGGCCCGGTACTGGTTAAAATAGGCGTCTTTGGCTGCTTGAGTTTTGCCTTCTTTAGGAGTAAAGGTGGTTGTGCCGCTCCAGCCGTCGTTGGTCTTGTCAAAGATTGTCAGACAATGACTGCCGTCTTTTCCTTCCCAGATTTTGAAATAACGTTTTTTCAGCACCCACACTCCGGCGGCGTTTTTTATCCATTGCAGCCATATTTCGTCGGGTTCTTTTAAGCCCAGCGCCAGCAGTGTCATATAAGGCCCGCGGCCGAATTTGGCGGCCTTGACCTTTTTTCCGCGTGACAAAAATAAATCTTCATTAATCGGCATACGGTCCCCGGCTTTGTCTTCAAAAAAGCCGGTTTGACCGGGTTTAAGCCCGAACTCCTTAAGAAAAGCCGCAATATAGGCATTGTCGTCCAAACCGGCCGGTAATATTGCCTTTGCCGGCATTTTGGACGGTTTGGGCAGTGCCGGCAACTGGGACGGAAGTTGCAGCGTATTCGGCAGGCTGGACAACGGCGGCGGGGTAAAAGCCCGGGCGCGGGCTTTGCCGACGTTATAGTCAAAACCGGGGGCTATTCCCTCCGGTACGGCTATTGTCTGGCCGGTGCGCTTGTTTTTATAAGCGACATAGTTTGTTTTGGGGCGCGGGCTGACTTTGACCAGTCCCTTGTCAACGTCGCTTTTCAACACCTGTTCAACCCAGCATTTGCAGTTCCAGGCGCAAGGCGGATAATGCGAATCCCACCAAGGGTCGTCAACCGGCAGGACAATGCCGTCCCATGATTTGTGTGATTCGCGGGAAGTTTCCAGCATAGAACAACGATAGCGCAAATAAGGGTGGGTCTTGCGGGTAGCTTCGATTTCCTCCCAGCGCCCGGCGGCGTATGCCATATCAATATTCGTGCGATATATCGTCTTTAAACGGCGGGTGCTGCCGAGTTGGACTTCTTTAACCTCGCCGGTGAGCGGATCCTGCATATTGGCGCGCCCCCACCAGCCGCGTTCTACCAGTTTTGGCTTGAGATTCTTTTTGAAACTCTCGAAAGTTTCGCCGGATACAAGGGCTTTTTCTACTTCGTTGCGAATGTCCTGCAACAGGTCAATGCTGGCGGCTTTGGCAACCGTGAAGGCAACGGCGTGTTCTTCCTGCCAAATGTCGCGCCAGTCAAAACCGAGGGCGTAGCCTTTGGATTTGAACCACTTTATTGCTTTTTCCGGCGGCATCGGGCCAAAATCGGCTTTAGTCATTGCTTATCCCCAGTTTGCCGCTGATACGCGCCTTAAAATCTGCCTGAGCTATCAGCTCTTGCAGTTTGGCGATGTTCATTTTCGGGTAGGCTTCCGCCAGGCGCTCCTCAAATTCGGCGAAAGACGAACAGTCGGCCAGAATTTCCTCCACCGGTTCGACCATCGGTGCCATGACCTGCTCCCAATCATCGGTCAGTTCTGCGGCCGTTTCCTCGGCGGCGGTCGGTTCCGGTTCGGCAAAAGCCGTTTCTGCCGGTAAGGACGTTGTTTCCCGCTTTTTCCATTCACCGCCGTATTTTTCGTTAATATATTTTTCCGACGGTTCAAAACCCATATTATAAATTTTAGTGTCCTGGTCGGCGGCTTTCATCAAATCTTCAGGCACCTCAAAACGGTGTACCAGCTTGGGCGGTGTCGCGCCGGGAAAGTTAAATTCCACCAGCCATTTGATGACCTCGTTAAAACTTTCGTCCAAAAGCTCGGTGTCTGATTTAACAATCAGGTCTTTGACGTTTTCCTGTACTTCGGCCGTGCCGACATAGGCGCCGTTCTGGCTGGTACCTTCCTGACCGAGAATCGCTTTAGCAATAATCTTATCCAGATAGCCGCAGAACTTTTCAAAATCGCCGCCGGAATTACGAACGGCTTCCAGCAGGTCAACCGTGGTGCCGTCTTCAACGATAATACTCGTTTCCTGCGAAATGGACGCCAGCATTTGCAGCAGTTCGCGCTTTTCTTCATCGGTGGCGCCGGTGCGGTAAGTGCCGCGGGCGGTCGGCACGGCGAACTTTTCAACCGCCACCGACCAGAACTTGAGCCCGTTGCGTTTGAGATAAACCGGCCAAAAACAGACGTGTCCGAGGCCTAAGCCGTAAACTTCATCGTCATTGTCTCCGGAATTTTTATAAATCCAGAATTTGCGCGCCGGCATGAGTTCCAAGGTGCTGAAATCTTTTTTAAGGAAAAGTTCTCCGGTGTATTTGAAGTCAAAGCGTTCCGGTTTCTTAACGTTTATCGCGGAAATGACAATCCGGTTATCTTCGATTTTATAGAGAATTTCCGCCACCGAATAGCCGAACCAGTTACCGTAGAGCATTTTTTTATATTTGTCTTTGAAGCCTATGTTTTTCAGGTTTTCTTCAATGAAAGCCGCGATTTCAACGTCTTTTTTGTCTTCGGTGGCGGGGACGATTTCCCAGGGCGCGGCGACGGCAGCCGCAACACGCTGCTCGATAAAACAGGCCTTAACCTGCTCGTCGTAAAGCAAATTACGATAGGTTTTAAGGCTGCCGCCGTGTTCAAGCAAAATCTTGTCCAGCGGGCGGACGACATCGGCCAGCAGCATGCGGCTTTTGAAGTATTCCTGCGCGCTTGCCAGCTCCGTACTGACAAGCGGCTGCGCTGCCGGCTGGTTTTTACGTTTGTTTTTAGACTTTTTCATCACTAAATCCCACTATAAGCTGTTATTTTCCTGATTACCCGGTGCAAAACCGATTTGTTTTCTGAGCCCAGCGAGCTGGCGATTGATACCCGGCCGGTGCTGGAACCGGCATATTTAATGCAGTTTGACCAAAGTATCTCCAGACAATCGACGCCGTCGTCATGGTCAACCACCGGCCAATGGCGCATTTGCTGGATGAGCGCCGTCTGGTAAATTAAAAAGCGGATTGAACCTTCGGCGACATGCGGCTGCAAGGTTTGAATACGCAGGTCTTTGTCAACGTTCTGGCTGATACCGATGCAGTTCAGCTGCACGCCGGCTTTTTTGCCGCGCTTTATGGCCTCGGTGCGCAAAAATTCCTGATATTGTACCGTTTCAACGAACCAGAAAACGCAGTTATATTTCTTTTGATAATAAATCATGTCGCTAATAATTTTATCGGGCAGGCGTTTTTTGATAGCCGCTTCCTGAAGATACAGCACGCCGATATTGCGGTCATAAAAACCGACCAAAATTGCGGACGGGTCGCGGCGGCGGCCGAATTTACCAAGCGAGGGGTCCACTGCGCCGAATGCCGGCAGCGGTTTAGCCAGGACATTCCAGTAGGTAAACTGGGCAAAAGTGGCGTCTTCTCCTGAAAGCGGATCGTTCTGATATTCGGCGTCAAAAGCGGCAGCGCCGACTTCAACCTTGATTTTCATCAGTGTCAAAAGGTCGCGTTTGTCCGGCCAGCTCAAAACCGCGCCTTTGTCCATGGCGGTTTTGTGGGCAAAATAAAATTTATCAGCCTTTTCTTCCGGCGTTTCTTTGTCTTCGGCATCGGGTTTGCCGGTTAAAATTTCCTGCCATTCCTGCCAGAGCTGCTGATTTTCCGGCGGGGTCATAATGGCGCGGAAAATGACGCTGCGCCACAACGGGTTGTTTAAGGTACGATTTAAGACCGAATCGTAGTGCAGAATGGTTCCGATATAAAACACATCAAGTTTTGCGCCGGCTTCGCCAAGGTTTTTGATTGCCTTGTTAAGCCAGCTTTCCAGATTGTCGCGGTTGGTCGGGTTCTTGACCTCCTCATCGTTTTCCATATCGTCCAGAATAACCATGTCCGGGCGGTAAGCGCCGTGCTTTAAGCCGCGCACGCCTTGACGGGCACCGCGGGCTTGAACTTTGATGTTATTTCTGGAAATAAAAACGCCGACTTTCCAAGTTGAAGTACGCCCAAACGCTTCCGGAAAGTCGCTTTTAAGCCGCTGGTTAAACTCAAGCTCAACCTTAATCGATTCAATAATCAGGGATGCTTGTTCAAAGATATCCTGAATAAACAGGATATAATGTTTTTTATTATAAACAATACAATAAAGCAAAGCAATCATCAAATAGGTGGTCTTAGCTTCGCCGCGCGGGGCAGCAATCGCCTGAGAAACGCTCTTTTTTGACCGGAGAAGCGGCAGAAACTCGCGGAAGAACCACCTGTGAAACAATGACGGCTCGACCGGGCGCAGTTTGCCGGTTTTCTCGTCAATTTTTGGGCGGATGTAATGCGGAAAATAACTCCTTGCAAAAAATTCAAAATCATTTTCGGCCCGCGCGCGGCGTTCCTTAACCGCGGCGGGTGAAGCGTCAAAGCCTTCGGCGATATTGTCAAGCTGCTGTTTGAGCTGCCCGGCAATCTCGGCAAGACTTTTCATAAACTCCGATTTTGAGAGCTTAGCCATAGTGTTTCGTCAGCTCCTCGCCAAACGGCTCCAGAATTTCAATAAAGGCAGCGGCATGCTGCGGGAAGTTATCACGGACAAAGTCGCCCAGCAGCTGGATGACTTCTGTTGCAATCGACAGTTTGGACAGTTCCGGGCTTGCCATACCGGCCGATTTCATGGTTTTGGCAAAGGCATCTGCCAAGGAAGCCAGGGCATCGACCTTATCTTTAGCCGTTAATGCGCAATCGGGAGATTTTAGACTGTCCATGACAGACTGATGAAAAACAACATAGTCGTTAATCATGGTTTTAATCAGGTCATCCCGGCCGCCGGAAGCAATCGAGGCCGCCGCTTTCAGTTTGTCCCAGTCATCTCCGTTTTCCAAAGCCTCTGCTTTCCAGCGGCGAGCTGTGGCAATGTTTTTAACACCGGCAAGTTTGGCCGCCTGGGTTAAGGGCAGAAGTTTGAATATATAGTTTTTGCGGACTTCGTTACGCGCTCGGGTTCCGTATGCCATGCCGGGCCTCCCGTCAGAACTTGCCGAACTGCGAAGTAATCAGGCTGATTGCTGCCGAAAAAACGCCGCCGCAGACAACCGAGTTGCGGGCAACTTTTTTCAAGACGTCGTCCTGTTTGGCTTCCATGCGTTCAAGCCGTTTGTCAAAACTATTAAAACGCTTGTCCATGCTGGCAAGCATTCCTTTGACTTCGCCGAGTTCATGGTACAGTTTTTCGTTACTGGTTGGCATTTCTTTTTTCCTTTTCTTCCTGACAGTCAAAACAGAGCCGGCAACCGGGAACGGCCTGCTGCCGGGCAAGAGGTATCGGTTCGCCGCAAACGGCGCAGACCGGGCTGGAGACCCCGGTCTGGCGGTTTTGCCGGCGGAAACGGTTAATTTGACGTTCCAGCCGGGTTTCGATAACCGGGGCGGCAATGTCGGCCAAGTCGCTCATGAATAGGCCCTCCGCAGCCAACCGGCTAAGAATTTTTTGTTTTTTGGCTTGATTTCAGCCAACAGGCGGTAGAAACCGGCAAGTTCGGAGCGGTAAGCGCAAAGAATGGCAAACTGCCATTCAGGGCAGCCGCCGTGATTAAGCGCTGTCAGCGTTTCTTCTCCGATTTGTCCGTCTTCAGATAATTTGAACCCCACACAGTTAAGCGCCCGTTGCAGGCAAAGGTGGGCTTGCCGGGTTCCCATGTTGATGGCTGCGTCAAAAATTTTTATGGCCAAATCGTCAACGGAGATGCGGTCATAGCCATAGCGCAGCCAAAACTCGTTAAAATAAAAGTCTTCAGCATCTTTGACCGTCAAGTTTTTGATTGTTTCAACCGTTGCCTCCGGGTGGCTTTCCTTATAGGTTTTAAGGGTAATGCCGTATTTGGTAGCGCCGCCGGCATCGTCGGGGTCGTTGACGAATCCGCCCTCGTGCCCCAGAGAATTATTAAAAGCCTTGTTAAAAACAGTTTTATCCATACAAAAAACCTTATAAGCGTTGAACAAAAAATATAAATTTATCCATGCTTATAAGGTTAGGCGGTTTTATATAAAATCTTAATGGGAAGTATTCGTATAAAATTATGCTTTTTCAATCTGTTAATTCATTAGAAACATAAAAAAACAAAAAAGACAAGTTTTTTATTCGTTAAAAAACATAAAATTTAATTTGCCGTTTCATTTTTTTATTTTAGCATTAAGCAAAAATGGAAGGTGTTTTATGCATAATTTTTTCAAGAAAGATGACCCAATAAATTTGGCAATTGCAGCCGTTTCTTTTCTAGTTTGGATTATTACCAAAAATTCTGACTGGGCTATACTTGCTTTGCTTCTTGGCATAATTATTGTGCAATGCATCCTTTGGTTTTATCCGATGCAAAAAGAAAATAAAAAAACAATTTCTTTTGCGACGTTTGGTGATACCAATCAGCAAAGAACCGAACTTCCGCAGAATTTTAAAAAGATGTTTCCTTCTTTGGTCGGTTTTGGCTGGGGTAAGGTCTGGCATGGTGATATGGTAGCCTATGCAATGGAAGTACCACCACAGGATAAATTAGAGCAAGTCATTTATGACGAGTTTCATCAATGTTTGTCGGAACAAACAGGACAGGCGGAATTTATCCGGCGACTGGAACCTTTATTGCATGATATAGGTTATAATATATGTACAAGGTATAAAGTGCGTCAAAAACGGTATATTCCCGGAGGTAAATTTATTTCTTCCCGCCGGTTGAAAATTATTTATAATACAAACCGCAACATTTATCAGTGTTTGTATGACTGGATCGGTTTTTGCGCTAATCCTGATTTTAAAATGGCCGCATTAAGATTTTCATCATCAGATCAATATTTCAGCGATGCCGTTTTTCCGCTGGTGCATCCTTTTTTGGGTTTTTATGCCCCGCCCAATCAATGGAACAACTTTGACCGCTTATATTTTCATTCGGAATTGCCGGAAAATTATAGTGACTTTATTTTGCCGCCGCTTGAATATGTGGAATGGATTAATAAAAAAACCGGGGAAATTATTGATGTTCCCAAGGGAATACATCCGGGATTTGGGCAAAACTTTTTCCTTATTTATGACCGGCTGTTCAATGGCGGCGGGCTTATAAAAGAAATCAGACTGATGTAAAAAAAACAACCGGGGATTATTCCCCGGTTGTTTTTGGACTTTCTTTTAATCTGTGAGGTGGAAATTTCTGTCTTAGATAACGGTGTATATTGATAAAATGATGTTCAATAGAGCGCCTTATTAATCTAACCTCATCAGAAGTTAGAGCTGTTGTTAAATTGTTTGTATCTATGACATGTTGCGCGATAGATTTAGCTTCTTTCTTTATATTCATTACCTTTTCCTTCCAAGTCTTTGGCTAATAGGTGGAAAAAGCCCATTTTACCCTTGCAGGGATAAAACGGCAGCGGTTTGGCGTTTGTCAGAATAAAGCCGTAAGGACCGAAGAACCATGGCGATTTGCTTTTATTGACGCAATCGGTGATTTCGGCCATGCCGACAATACCACCGGTTTCCAGCCGCCGCGGAACCTCAACCCCGTACATGGCTTTAATGTCTGTCGGCATAATGCCTTCATCCCATTTCTTGCCGGCATGAATTAAGACTTTTCCGCGGAAATGTGTCGGCCATGTCCGGTTTTCAATATCTTTATAACCGTTCACAATCAGCCAAGCCCAAGGTTGCCGGATTGATAAAATAGGAAGTTTTAATAAATCTTTGTCCATTTTATTATCCTTTTGCATGAAGTTTATTTATACATTTGCTTTCTGTAAAGGTCTTTCTCTCCCAAAATTCGGCTTTTTTACCTTTGTTAAATTCGGAAAGCGGGCGGAAATACCCCATGACCCGCGTCCAGATTTCACAGGGTTGCCGTTCACAGTCAAGCAGGTCAGTGACTGGAATTTGTCCCAGCGGCATTTGTTTAATCTTATTTTCCATTAATCGGTTCCTCACATTTTTTTGATAGCGGCGGTTTTTAGGCCGCCGCCGGTTATCTATTTATTAAAAAAATTATCAAAAATATATTTTCCTACTTCCGGAGCGACACAGTTTCTTAAAATCTGGGCTTTGTTGCGGATTTGATAAGAACTGAGGTCAATTCCCAGCCGGTTTTGATGCTGAGCAATATTTGCTTTTCGGATATTATCCGGGGCAAAATCAGCCTTTGGAACTGACCGGTTAGACCAGAAATAGTGTCTCTGCAGCTGAAAGGTTGGGGCTATCAGCGGTTGATAATAAGGAATAACATTCTCAACCACCCAATCACACCGGGCATAGTGTTTTAAGAAAATTATTTCCTGCCATAACATTAAGTCGGGATAAAGCGGGGCAAATCTTATGCGTTTTCCGCGGAACCCGAAACAGTATCTTATTCGCGAATGGCTCTGACAAGGCGGCGACGCCCAGATAAAGTCAAAGTCCTGGTAATGATGAAGAAGATATTCATGCGCGTCGCCGATTATCACTTCATCATTGGGATAGAGTTGTTTATAAATTTCTGCAATCTTAGGGTTAAGTTCAACTGCTGTTATTTCGACCGGCTGACCGTTAATCATAGTCGGCCAGTCTTTTCTATTGCCGCCAATTCCGGCAAACAGATTTAATATTTTGATTGTTTTTTCCTTTCGTTTTCAAATAAGTTGAGTTGATTTTCTTCGGCCTTCCGGCGTTCCCGCTCGCGGCGCAGGGTTTCCTGCACCCAGCGGTAAGTACAGTCGGCCGACTTGTATATATCGCAGATGCGCATGTTTTTAGACCGGAGTTCTAAAATCTTGCGTCTGCGCTCGGCTGCCCGGTTGGTTAAATCGCGCGGCACGTCTATCTGGTTGCCGCCGAAGTTTTCAATGAGCACTTCGAGTTCTTCAGTGCTGAACGCCTGCCGCAGCTCGTGCTTTTCATGCGGCATTTTGTTTGGGATATAAATCCGGCCGCCGCGAAACTTCTCAACAAGTTTCTGCGCAAAAGCAATCGAGGTTACGTCAACGACCTCTTTTAAGAATATGACGCGGTTTTCGTTCAGCATTAAAATTCCTTTATCTGGCTATCATTTGTTTCAGTATTTCGATGATTTTCCGGGCTTGGCTTTCATCCAGCCATTTGACGTGGTCGACACCGGTATATTTGCGGACAAAAACATCCAGCGCGGCCTTGTCCTGACTTTTGATTTTCCCGGAACGCTGCAAAACGCCCCACAAAGCATAGATTTTGCTGATTGAGGGTTTATTCGGTTTTTCATAGGCGCGGCGAGGCCGGCGGGTTTTGTCCCGGTCGGTACGCGGTTTTGCGTCTTTCCAGCCTTTTTCTTTTAATTTTTCAATAACCTTTTCCAACTGTTTGTCGGTACATTTGGTTGAGCTGTCTTTGCCGACTGCCTGCTGGATAACGCTGCGGTAGGTGTCGTCGTCCAGTCCAAGCTGGTTTTTGGCCAGATGGATTTTGGCGATCATGATATTACGCAGCGTTTTCATTGAACCTCTCCGAGATGCCTTCGCTCCAAAATTCCGGTGGTAGAATTTCGCCGGAAAAAATCCGCTCTGCCGGGATAACTTTGGTTAAAATTTCCAAGGCTTCAGTTTCGTTTTGCAAATTACGGATCCCGAATTTTGCAAAAACGCCGTCACAAACAGGCTCATTTGGCCCGGTCAAGTGCAGTTTTTTATCCTGCCAGGCCACCAGTACGCCATCCGGAAAATCGGCAACGGCAATAAAACGGTCGCCGAGCAGTTTTTGAAATTCTGCGACTTTTTCCGACGTTATAAAGCCGATAATGCTTGCATTTGTCATTTTATCATCCTTTCTTAACCTGGCTCATCAGTACAGGGTGGTTAATCTCCTGTAGACGGCGGATAACAGCCTCGGACTGAAATCCGCCGTTTCGCCTGTGTTGACCTTTTTATTTGGAGTTAGGCGGCGAAAGGTTACAAATCGGCAGCAATGTCCAGCGGAATGGCTTTATACATTTCTGTATCGCCGATGCGCTCGTACACTCGAATGTAGCCCTTTGAATAGGCCACATTCATACTGTCCATAATAGCCTGTTTGGCGCGTTGCCATTTTTCGTCCTGAATATTCAGGCGCAAAAGGCTGTAGATTTTGGAAGCAGACAAATTTCCTTGTTTATCAGTTTCAAAGGCGTAATTTACCAAAGTAACAAGCTTCGGGTCGGCACCATTACCCCATTCAAGGACACATTCTTTGAACAAGGCTTCAGCTGATTTCGCGTCTTCATTGAAAACAATACGGTCTGCAAAGCTACGGATAACCTTGTACTTGCCGTCGAAGCTGTAAAGCGTCAAGTTGCCTTTCTTGCCGCCGAGTTTGGCCTGATATTTTTCGGCGGCAATCTCTTCCAACTCAGAAATATCTTGCATGGATTTGACTTTGCAGTCTTTCAGCACAGCCTGAGAACTTTTGAAACGCTCGACAATGATTTTAACTGTCTGGTCGCGGAGCTGATCTTGCGGCTTGACCATAGATTTAGGAATCAACCGGCCTTTAGCGTCGGTCATATAGTCGTTTTCGTTAATTTCTGTCATTTTGGAAGCCTTCCTTAATGTTTAAGTTTTTAATGGTTTCAATGCCTTGATTCAGACATTCAAGATCCAACTGAACTCTTTCCTTTGTCTCAGTTATACTCTGAAGAGCCTCTTTTTTGGTCATGCAACCCGCAGCAACAGCAGCTATAGCTAAACCAATAGCTACCTCAAAATTGCTTTTATTTTGTTTCATATTTTTTTCTCCTTAAATGTCCAAAGCGCGGCGATAGGTTTCGAGCAGGGTTTCCTGTTCGTCCCGGTCGGCGGCGTTCATTTTGCGCAGCTTAATAATGGTACGCATAATTTTGACGTCAAAGCCGGCTGATTTGGCTTCGGCAAACACGTCGCGGATATCGCTTGAGAGGGCTTTTTGCTCTTCTTCCAAACGCTCAATGCGCTCAATTAAACTTCTTAATCTGTCAACGGCCAAGCCGCCGACTTCTGTATCTGGATTTAACATTATTTTTTCTCCTATGCAGTTTTGTTGATGGTTTTGTGGTCATTTCCCGGAATAATAAGATTTTCCTCAATATTCTTAGTTATTTCACCTAATGACATGAGATTGTAGCCGAGAGAAGCCAGCAATTTATTGTTTCTCTCAACCTGCTGAAAGTGGTCGTTTATCTTTTCAAGGTGAAAGTCATTTTCCTCCTTAATTTGATTAACTTTGATTTCCAATGTTTTGATTTTAGAGCTTAAATATCCGAGCTTGTTTGGGTTATTCATGGTTTTTCTCCTTAAATTGTTTCATAAATTCTTTTTTCGGGTTATATTTTGCAGGGCATTTCAAGCAAAACTGATGAAGTTTGAACAACATTGGGTTGCTGGTATTCGTCCCTTTACGATTGGTTTCTTCACATTTTTGCTTGCTGATTATCTTTTCAGCAAAAGGGCAGAAAATATTGTCGGTGAAGGTTGTCAGAATTTTAGTTTCAAGTTTGCTGCAATCCTTAGCCGGGTATTTTCCGGATAAGTACAAACTGACACTTGAACGGGCATAACCGATTTTTTTTGCAACAGGATTGACGGAGCCGGCTTTACAAACCTCTTCCCGGCAAATTTTCCGGGCTAAGCTTTCAGACATGGCAACACCTCCCCGTTATTGGGATTAAAAACTTCGTTTTCTCTGCGACGAAAAACTGGTGCGAGGTATCCGGGGTCTTTAATAAGGGCATAACGTTTAAAACCGTTAGAAGTTAACGCATAGCCCGGTTCTCGGCTTTTTAATTCCATAAGAAAACCTGCTCTTGTTAAGGCTCTAAGGTAAATATGGAGCTGATTAAGAGCCTGTTTTTCGCTGCCGTCCTTTGCCAGCATCAAAATATCGTTGACCGTAAATTTTTGCTTAATACGAATGGCTTTCCAAGCTCGGCTGCGGAAATTGTCTTTTTTCTCTATCGGCCATTGATAGCCTTTTTCCGGACCGGGATTAATAACCAACGGTTGACCGCTTCTTTTTAGACTTTTTCCCTTATCCGTGAGGCGGTAAACTCCGGTAGATGAGCGAGTTGCATAACCATGTTTTATAAGGTTTCCAACAGCTTGGCTGATGCTTTTGGTTGACAGTTCCAGTTTTTGAGCCAACTCATCCAACTTTACGGATTTATCGTCCATTTCATTAAATACTTTGGTCATTACTTCACAACTCATTATTAACCTCTTACATAAATCGGGTTAGAGTTGCGGCGGTCATTCATTAACGGCAGACCAATCATGGAATCATAAGTAACCAATTCAAGCCCCGGATTTCTTGCCGCAAAGCGGTCAATGGACGCAATGGCTTCTTTTATTTCGCGGGAATAACCGTTTGTCACTTTATGAATAAAAGCTATTAATTTATCTTCGACCTGAACGTCGCACAAGGTATTAACCAAAAGCCGGGTGTCTTCAAGGTCAAGTTCTTTAAATTCGACATATTGTCCTATACGACTGGCAATCTGAGGAAACCGTTTCAAACTGTTACGAATAATGCCCATACCGACTAAAATAAAGGGAATTTCCAGATAATCGGATAAATCACGCAAAGTTTCCAGACAGCGCGAACTTCTGGCAATATGGTCTGCCTCATCAACGACAATAGCAAAGTTTTTACCGCTGATTGAATTTGCATTTGTAAATTGGGCTAAGAGTTCCAAAGCCTGTTTATACATTTTTTCAAACGAATACAAAGGAACGGCGTTTAAGGCAGTGATAAGGTCGCGCATCATCCATTGCGGCGTCCATTCTTTTTTTGCCCGCAAATAAATACACTCATTACGGACAGCCCACCAGTTTACGGTTTGGGTTTTCCCCAGTCCCGGTTGTCCGTCAACTATCATTAAACAGGCTTCCTGAGCGCCGCGAGTGCTTAAATCTGCAATCCCGGTTAGAAAGCGTTTAACATTTTTAGTTTTGACAAATTCATTTTTCATTTATATACTTATCCTTGTAAGAATGTTATTCTTTGGTCTGATTATTTGCGGTAATCAGGCCGTTTTTATAAGCGTTTTAACCTGATCAACGCTTATGTCTTCAGCATCCAAAAGCGTTATATATTCGGGCTTTTGGATCAGGTTATTTAGATAGCTCTTATCATTTCCGGTTAATTCTTCCGGGTGTCCCAAGAGCCAACTAATCATTGAAACATCATCGCTAAAAACAGGTCTGCCGGTTGGTGATACCTTGGTTATTTGAACCGGCTTTTGTTCTATGGTTGGTTTAGGTGCCTCTGAAACAGAGGTAAATTCTTCTAAATCGCTTTGAATTGGAGCTTCAATTAAGCGGTTTTTATATTCGTCATTTGCATCATCAACGTGTTTTTGCAGACGTTTTATTTTTCCGGTTAGCCGTTTAAGGTCTCTGTGTTCAAAAGCGCTTTGAGGGAAATAGCTGATAGTTCCGCACAATGGAGCCGTGCATATTTTCCGACCAAGTTTTTTCTCGTCATTATGAATAACAATTTCGTAAACATAAATTTCTTTTGCTTCGGCCGGGTCGTAACAAATAGCGACTTCCTGCTCATCATAAGGGGCTAATGCAATTGAAGCATATTGATTGTTACACCAAGTTATGCGTTCGCGGCGAACTTTGCGAATTTCAAAAAATCGGTTGAGTGTTTCTGCTTCGGCCGGGGTTATTCTATCCGCAACGAATCCGTTTTCGACAGCTTTATTCCAAAATTCGGTCGGGGTATAATGACGTTTCTTATAGGTTTGGGCATCGACCATTATCGGCAGGCTGGAATGTTCTTTATTATTGTACCAGTCAACATGTTTTTGACAGAAAACTATAAAATCAGCCCATTTCATAAGAAGTTTTGAACCACCTATTTTTGCTATATCTTGCCGGGTTTTCTTGAAAACAGCCTGTTTTGCCTGCGGATCCATATCTGCCCCCATATATGTTGGTAGTTCTTTGGCCGCTCTGACCCAAATAGTGCGGTGTATGCGTTCGCCGATACCGCGGGCTTGAGAATTATAGGCAATAGAATTTTCTTTACGAATATTTAGACGGGACAACAGACCGACAACAGAATCATCAAAGAATTTATTATTAAAACCTTTGCCGTTATCAACGTACCAAATCGCTGGAACACCATGGGTTTTGATTGACATGGCTAGTGCGGCATAAACTGAATTTGTACGTTCGTTTAAGTCAATAGACCAGCCAACAACTTTCCGAGTGTAGACGTCAACAACCGTTGTAATTTCAGGGCGGAATGGTTTACCTGTAAGAGGATGCTCGATTTCCGCATCAAAGGTATGACCGTCAGCCGTATAAACGGCTGTAGGCCAAAGGTCAGAAGTGTCACGAGAAACATAGGCTTTTATCTTTTTTATTTCTCGTTGTCCCATTCTTCCCTTTTCTCTGATTTGAGCCGGCAGTTTTTTTATAAAGCGCTGTGCGGCAGAATAACTGGGACACTTTTCTTCTGATATAGCTTCTTTAAGTAGGTCTAAGCATTGCTGCAAAGATTTATTCTGTGGCTGTTGCCAAAATCTTAATAACATATCACCCCAATCAGGCCATTCTGCTTTGGGCATTTCCTTTGCTGTAAGAGCAAGCGTAGTTCCGGCATCTTTAACCGCTTTACGCCAGTTGAAAATGGTTGCCCTGGAAATTTTGATTTTGTTTCCACTGCGGCCATTAGCTTTTTTTAATGCTTCGGCCGTTTCCGGGCGCAATGTGCCGTCGGAAATCATTGTTTGAAATTTTATGATAGCTGCGTTAATTCCGCATACTTGCGCTAATGTATCTATTTCGGCAAGGATAATGGCTCTGGCCTCTAACGCTTCTCGTTGATAAGGCAAAAGCTGGTCGAACATCACCGCTTGTTTTTGGACTATTTCTTGTTTTTCAGCTGCAACAATTTCCGCACAAGAAGTTGATTTCAAATTTAAAATATAAGTCTGTGCCTCTTTAGGTAAAGAACTAAAACAATATTCAAAACCGCCGCCTTTCCCTGATTTTGGGCGAGATTTCCAATTTTCTCTTTTAGCTTTCGCTATTAAATGTGGTCTATATTTAGGCAGTCCCGGAATTTCCATTTCTAATAATTCCGCAACAGAAAAGTATTGTTTTACCATTACATGCTCCTTTCTTTTGCTTTACAAAGAGGCTGAAATGGTTTAAGGTGATTTGCGGAAGCGTGAGGATGAAGCGGATTTCCGTCCTTATCGTAGCGATTAGGCCAGAGTTCTTTGGGATGAACATTCAAAAACTGGGCAATAACTTGTTCGCCGATAAATAACGGTGCCCGAAGAGCTTTCCTGATATTTACGGAGTTGACACCGGTAAGGCGTGCAAGACCTTCTAATGTTTGACCCCGTTTATAAATGGCGCATTTTATATCTTCAGGATGTAATGGTTCGTTTCTCATCATCTTTCCTTATAATCAACTGGTTGCCGCCAGTTTTTTATAAAATTTATGTTGTTAGTTCGTTTGCTACTAATAACAATATAAGTCGGATTTCCGGCCGTGTCAACGGAAAAACGACCGTAAAGGTTGGAAAACAGACTGTTTTTAGGGTAATATACTGAAAAATAATAAAATATTTTTGTTAATTGAGGTAACATTATGACCGTAACAAAAGACAAAACAAACTGTAACGGTTTCGGTGAGCGCTTAACCGAAGTGATTAGGCGCGCCCAAGTTACCAGAGAAAACTTTGCAAAAGACCTTGGATATGGGTTAACAGCCTTAAAATCTTGGATTTCTGGAGAGACCTCTCCAAATTTGCAAACGATTTTAAAAATTTGCGATAAATATAAAGTAAATTTAGAATGGTTGGCAACAGGAGCAGGAACGATTGAAATCGGCAGTACATTAAGAGCTGAAGGTCTATCAATCAAAGTTTATGATGTTAAACTGTCTGCTGGCCCGGGTTGTTTTGCAACAGATGAAAATTTGCTTGAAACTATCGTCGTTCCTAGCCAAATGGTAAATAGATATAATCTAAACTCATATTGTGTTGGGGCTTTGATTGATGGGGTTTCTATGGAGCCGAAACTTCACGATGGTGACATAGTCATCATTGACCGGTCAGTTGATACTTTTGAAGACGATAATGTTTATGCTTTCTTTTATGACGACCATTGCTATATCAAACAACTGCAAAAGCTCGGAAATGAATTGAAAGTTAAAAGCCTAAATCCTGATTTTGACAGCTGGATTATTCACAATACAAAGGATATTATCATTGCTGGCAAATACAAGGCGCGATTCTCTGGTAATATTTTGTAGGTAAAGAAACAAAAGAGTCTAAAAAAAGACACAAAAAACCGTTATACTTTGATAAAAAAGTCTAAATTATTAGACTAAATAAAAGTTCAGGAAAATCCCACGAAAATTAAGCCTACATTAGGTTACAGAAAGTTTAATCTAAACTGTTACAGAGTCTAAAAATGAGTGGTACCCCACACCAAAATCAGCGGCAGGGAAGATTAAGCACAGTTTTATATTTTTTTCTGCCGCCGCCTTTACAATAAAAACAAATATGCTAAAGATAATAACAGAAAAAGTATTATTCTGGATGTTATTGGATTTGCATCACTTCAGCATTGGCTGTCAGGATAATACGACAGTGTTAATTAATTTAGTTTTTTACATTTAAACTTTTTGCCTTATGAAAAGAAATGTAGTGTTAGGAATTATCGGCGGAACAGTTTTGGTTGCCGGTGCAGTTGTGGCTTACATTAAGCGAGACGCAATCAGAGAAGCGAAAAACGATATTATCGCTGATGTGAAAAGACTTTTAAAAAAGGAAAAACCGGAAATTGCTGAATAAGCAAACGGCTTCCTCAGACAAAGAACTCCCTTGAAACGTAACGGTTTCTCGGGAGTTTTTGTTTCAAAAGCAATCACAACAGCCTTTGCCGGTAACTTTGTTTGTGGCAAAATACGGCAGCAGCAGTATTTTCTTCCCGGCCTGTGCCCTTCCGGGGTTAATTGGGTCATAAAAAAACCGTCTTCAAAGACGGCTTTTTTATGGTGGAGCTGAAGGGGATCGAACCCTCGACCTATTGATTGCGAACCAATCGCTCTCCCAACTGAGCTACAGCCCCATATCTCTCTGCACAATGGATTAACCAATTTGAAACAAAAAGTCAACAGCTTAATTAAACAACCTGGGCTAAATTTCTGACTTTACCCGCGCCGTAAAACAGGATGGTTTACTGGTCATGCCCCGGCAGCCCCTGAGGCGGATAAAGCTTGAACTTATCAAAATCTGTCAGATAAACGCAGCTTCCCGAGGCAATAAAAGGCTGCAAAGTCCGATTGGTAATTTCGGAATCTCCGCTGTTCCAATCCAGATTGTCGTCAAATTTCACCATACTCTTTTCCAGACTGTCAACATAACGCGTGACTTCTTCTTTGGTAAATAAACAGTCTATCGTCGTGACGCTGCCTTCCTGGGGAAGATTTTTCAGGCTTTCGGGAACTCCCTCGGGATAAATCTTGTTCAAGGCGACCGGTTTGTTTTTAATCATATAAACATAATGGCACCTGTCGCCGTCGGGACCCTCAACTTTCATAATGTTGTCCATATTGGAGAAATTCAGTGTTTTTTCATAAGGCGTGCAGGTTTTCAGATTATTTCGCAGTTCCTGAGTGTAATCAACATTAATGACTTTCATCTGGCAGGCCTCGGAAATGATTTTATTGGCCGCTGCCAGGCTTTCATTTTTGTTTTCGCTTTCATCGGGAGAAGATTTTTCTTTTTTCAAAAAGTCCTGCAAGGCGTCAACATAGGCCTTAAGTTTTTCCTGGTCGAAAGTGCAGCGGTTTACAAAATGTCCGACTTGTGAAGATGAAATAAATTCGCATTGGCATTTATCGCCGGACCAGCCCTGAATTTGATATTCATAATCGAATTTCATCCCTGTTTCGTCACAGCTGCTCTGTTCCGTAAACGGTGTGCAGTCTTGCAAATTCTTGATAAATCGGTCGGAAAAATGAAACATGTCAACCTGGCCGGCCAGGTCAAGATTAATGGTGTCGGCTTGTGCCGGAGAAATACAAGCAACAGCCAGAAGAACGGGTAAATATTTTTTCATAGGCCTTCTCCTTTGTTGCAGTATATTTTAACATTATGAATAAAAAGTTTCAATTCTTATTCGTCAGACGTTGTGGAGGAGACTGAAGGTAAAAAGCTTATTGCTTGATTTTAAAGTATTATTTGCCAAATCTATTCTAATTTAAAATTACCGAAATTGCCGCTGACTTTGCAAACGCCTTTTTCGGTAAATTCCTGCAGTTTCCGGGCGGCCGCCTCGGCGTCCCCGCTGTTCCAGTCCAGATTGTTGTCAAACGTTATGACTGATTGCTCCAAACTTTTAATATAATCTGCTCTGTCTGTCTCGGACAACCGGCAATCAAAAACCATGGTGCTGCCGGTCTGCGGCAGATCTTTCATAAATTCGGGTACGCCGTCCGGATAGATTTTGCTTAAGTCAACCGGTTTGTTTTTCACCGTATAGGCGTAGTGGCAGTTTCCGTTTTCCGGTCCGTAGATTTTCATAATATTGTCCGAATTGGAAAAATTCAGAGTCTTTTCATACGGCGTACAGCTTTGCAGATTTTTTCTCAAATCCGCGGTATAGTCGGTTTGGCTGCTCATTTGGCAGACGTTCGGATCAAAAATAATGCCCATTGCCGTCAGATAATCCATATCGGCCATATCTTCAATCGTATGCTTGTCTTTTTGATTGTAGCGAATAAGCGCGTCAGTATAGTCTTTCAGATTTTGCGGGCTGAAAGCACATTCGTTTACAAAATTTCCGATTTGTGAAGAAGAGGAAAAAGTACAGCGGCATTTGCCGTCAACCGGACCTTGGATTTTATATTCATAGTTAAAGGAATGCCCTTCGGCGCCGGCATTTTTATGCTCAATAAACGGTGTGCAGCTCTGCATCTTGCTGATAAATTCGTCCGACAGGCGAATCATGTCGATTTGCCCGGTCAGATCTTGGTTAAAATCCATGGCATTGACTTTTCCGGCTGCAAGCAAACCGCAAATGGCATAAAAAAATTTTTTCATTCGTTTTCCTTCTCTTCAATATAAAATACGGAGAAAGTTTTCTTTCTCCGTATCAAAATGATGAGTATTGCCTAAAACAGCGATAATCCTCTTTCAATTTTAACACGCTGCTGCTCGAGCAGAGTACCCATGTTCAGTTTTCCGCTGCGCAGCATTCCGCGAACCTGACAGGCTGCATTTGTATCCGGATTGGCGAACAGATAAGTGACTTTCGCTTTTTTCGGCGCCCCTTCCAAAATCTGGTGAATACAGCCGAGAAAACCGTTAGCCACCAATTCATAAGCCATGTCTTCGCTGATGCCGCTGGAGGCCGCATATTTAACCAGAGCGTTAATGGCATCGGATACGTTGTTGGCGTGAATGGTTGACAAAACCAAGTGGCCGGAAGTTGCCGCGCGCAAAGCTTCACTTGCTACGTCAGGTGAACGAATCTCGCCCAGATAAATATAACGCGGTTTCGAGCGCAGAGCTGATTTAATACCTTCTTCCCATTTGCCGTCCGGCGGAGTTGTCTGTTTGCAGAGGCCTAATTCCGCTTCCGGAGTGATATATACGCCGTCCAGCGGCATTTCAATTGGGTCTTCAATCGTAAAGGCGTAGCCGCCTTTTTTCTGTAAATATTCTTTTAACAGAGCGGAAACCGTTGTACTTTTACCGGAACCGGTTGCACCGGCCAGCAGAATCAAGCCGCTGCCGCCGGCAATGGAGAGCAAATGTTCGTAAACGCGGTAAGGCAGCCCCAAATCTTTCAGATTCGGAACCGTAGTCGGCATTTTGCGGGCACAATAGTTAACGCCTTCCAGTGCAATGGTTCGTTCAACACGATAGTTGCGTCCCTTGTAGTTCAGCAGATAACTGCGGTTTTCACCGTCATAAGCACCTTCAAGCTGAACAAAAAACTCGTCAAAATCATCAAAAGTAACAATTTTTAAGCCGCAGTTGGTGCGACCGCTCCAAATATAACATCTTTTGTCGGGAGTGACATAAACGTCTGAAAACTTGACCTCATTAATCAGTCCGGAACTGACTTTGCAGGACAAATCGACATCCGGATTGATCTTTGCCCCGTGAGACGCCTGAATAACGGTCGGGCCGGCAGCTTGCGGTTTGTTCTGTGCCGGAGCGGCGGAGGCAGGAGCTTCCTGACCGGGGGCCGCCGGCGAAGCGGCTGCCGGGGCATGCATCTGCACCGGAGCTTTGATGGATAATTTTTTCAATAGCTCTTCACTCGAATGCTCCCGGATTCGCGGAGATACATTCGGGGTTTCTGCTGCGGGGCGCTCAGCTCCTCCTGGCGCGTTTGGTGTGCTTTTGTCAAACAGGTTCATAATCAAGCCTCCTAAATCTCTCAACAACACTTTATTATACGATATTTTTCTTGAAGATTTATTAATTTTTTTTGACAATTCCTGTTCAAACAACAGGGAAAACGCATAAAGCCCGAATTTATACGAAGTAAAAATACCTTGAAATTCGGCCGCGGCATTCGTATTATCCGAAACAGGACAATAATTTTTTTCAGGGGATAGAGAATGAGACCGTTTTACCCGATTATTTTGCTTGTCTTTTCGAACATTTTTATGACTTTTGCCTGGTATGGACATCTCAAGTATAAGTCAACGGCTCTGTGGATTGTTATTCTGGTCAGTTGGGGAATTGCCTTTTTTGAATATTGCCTGCAAGTTCCCGCCAACCGTATCGGTCACGACTATTACAGTGCTCCCCAGTTGAAAATTATGCAGGAAATTATCACTCTTGTCGTTTTCGCGTTTTTTTCGGCTTTTTACCTTAAAGAAGGGCTGAAATGGAATGAAATTGTCGGCTTTTTGTTTATTTTGTTAGCGGCCTTTTTTGTTTTTAAAAAATGGGATTGACCCGGTTTCCTTCTGTAAAATTTTGCATCCGCCGCAGATACGACAAAACCCCGCGCTGGGCAGGGTTTTGTATAAATGGCGGATAGACAGGGATTCGAACCCTGGATACCCTTTAGGGGTATACACGATTTCCAATCGTGCGCCTTCGACCACTCGGCCATCTATCCGTCGGCGTTACTATTCATAATAATAAATCTTATATTTGACAAGTCTTTTTTTCGCTTAAAGTCAAAATATTTAAGCGAACCGGCAAAACGGCGGATTTGTTTATTCTTTCGGCCAGCCGACAGCCTGAGAAACAACAATCCACTGATTTTCGTTCAGCTTCAGCTCTTTTTCGAGATCCGCTTTTTCAAAATAACCGCGGACGACATTGTTCAGACCTTTGTCTGCACAATACAGACCCACGTTTTGATAAGCCGAACCGGCATGCATGGCGCCGTTGGTTGCCACATCGCTGGTTGAAACGTAAACCAGGTCAAGTGCAGCGTCCTTGGCATAATCCTGCGTACCCAGAAGCGGGCGTAAATCTTTGTCGGAGACTTGAATCAGCTTATGTCCTCGGGCATCATATTGCCAAACGCCGTCGAATTTGAGCACATAAACCGTCAAATCCTGGCTGTTGAGGGCGGTCGGGATGGTTCGTTTGCCGTCCTGGCGATTGACACCAACCGCTGCCCACAGCATATCAGCCAAAGTTTGGTCATTAACAGCCCGTCGGCCGAATTCGCGTACCGACTTTCGCTCCTGCAGGCTTTGCATAAGCGTTTTGCCGCCAACCATATCCGGTTTCGGCAGAGACTGAGTGACAAGTTCAGCTCTGGCGCCCGAAACTGCTAGAACGGACACGACTGCGGCAGCCATTAATGTTTTTATATACATGTATATCTCCTTTGTTTTGTGGGGTTTTAATAATCTTTTGCGTAATATCTTAATCATAAAAATCTAAAAATAAACATTGGTAATACGGGGATGGGGAGACAATAATATCTTATTTAATATCAGGCTGCGTCATTCTGTCGCTGCCGTTTATGCTTCCGATTTGCTTCTGCGCCTCAGAAAACATAGTTAAGCCCTGCGGTAACCGCCAAATCCTGATAATCGCTGCCCGCCGTTGCGCGAACGGTCGAATACATGCTGAAGAATTTACTGAGATCAGCACTTCCACCAATTTCCAGCCGTGCATAAGCGCCGTCGTCAATTTCGGGAGATTTGTCAAGGAAGTTGGTTATGGTGACTTCATCGCCGGAGACCGAATTAAACAGAAGGCTCGGTCTGATATAGGCCTTGGCATAGCCGCTATCCAGATTCCAGGTGTTTTCGAATTTAACGCCTAAATCCGCCTCCAGAAGAGTCAGGGTATCAAATTCCGCCGTTTTGCCGTAAATGTCTTTCGCATCGTCATAGCTGAGCGAACGGAAGCTGATAACGGCACTGGGCTCAATGTTGAAACTGTAATTCATGTTATAAACGTAACCTGCGGCAATACTGGCGCCGAATTCGGTTGCGTCGCTGTCGGAGCTGACATTGTCTTTGGTTTTGATGTCTGCTTCCTGTATGCCGCCGTAAACCATGGCCAGCGCCCAGGCATCCTGCCAGTTATGGCGGTAATAAACGCCGCCGCTGTAGCTGTCAATGTCAATTTCGCTGCCGTAGCGGGCAAAGAATTTATCTGCCTTGCCGTCAAATTTATAATTACCCTGACGGTAGGAGACAAAAACGCCTGCTTTATTGTTGTTATTGTTATAAAGGTCAATTCCGGCTTCCCCGCCTACAATGTCTGCTTCATAGTTGACGCCGCTGTCATTGGTAATGGTGTGATAAATCGGCATGGCCCAGAAATTGTAGTTATTGTAGTAGTTTTCAATACCTTTGCTGTAATAGCGGTATTGCGGCGAATGCATCAGCCGGTTGTCCACCAGATTGTTGTTGCGGAGATTAATTTTGTTGATAACGTTATAAACCATGCTTCGCGTCTGTTCCAAACCGGCACTTTGCAGCCCCATATAGGCCAGTGTTTCGGAATAAACGCCGATTTTGCCGCCGACATTTACCATGTCCATATACCAGTTATGCCCTTCATTGGACGTATCCCACAAATACGGGCTGGTATTGACGCGCCAGATTGTGAAATGAGCGCCTGTGGCCGAATTGTCGTTCGGAGCTTCGAGGAAAAGGATTTTTTCCGTCGGTTTGGCTGCCGAGGTAATGTTGACATTCAGCTCGCTGGTGCCGGAAACATCGCCGTTGACAACCAGTTTGTCGGTTGTTCCGTTTAACGTATCGACTTTCAGCGTAATGCTGGAATTCGCCTGTCCGGTGTAATTGCCGGAAATGGTTGTCGTATTGTCTTTGTCGTCAGCCAGGTTTCCGGCGCTGACCAAATTCAAGTCGCCGGCATTGACGAGAGAACCGGTGATGGCAATATTTTCAACTTCGGAGGTATCCAGAGTTGACCCGTTGCCGATTTGAATGGTTTTATCGTCGCTGCCCAAATTCAGGTCGCCGGCCAGGCTGACGTCTGCCGTCCCGTCTTTGCCGCCGATATTAACGATTTCCCAGCCTTTGACCGCGGTAGAACCGTTGTCGCCGTTAGATGAAATATGATAAGAGCCGTCGGCAAAGGTCAGGCTCTTGCCCGCCGTGGTGGCATTAAGAGAATTGCCGAATTTGGCGTTGACACCTTCGGTCACGGTCAGTGAATTGATAGCTGCGTCACTGAATATTTTGCCGTAATCATAGCTGCCGCCCAAAGTTGCGCTGCCTGAAACCGTTACGGCGCCGGAGAGTGAAGCTCCGTTGTCAATGGCCGTTTCGGCTTTGCCTTTGATTTCCAAATTCTCAAGCTTGGCCCCGTTTTCCGCCGTAAGTACACCGCCGTTCATAACGGTATCGTTTGCCGTTGATCCGTTTTTAAGCAGAACCGTACCGCTGCCGTTGATGCTGGTATTGCTGACGCTGGCTCCGTTATTAACCTCTAAACCTTTTGCCGCAGTTGAACCGGAGGAATTAACAATCGTATCGGCGGCCGTTCCGCTGACGGTCATTGAGCTGGTGCCGTTCAACGTTGTTCCGACAGCCGAAGCCCCGGCGGCAATGGTAATATTGGAAGAATCATTGGCAACCGTATTATTGATGGAGCCGCCGTTCTGAACATTGACCGTACCTTTGTGTTGCAAAACCGTATCTGCCAGTTTTCCGCCGCTCATAACATCCAGCTGGCTGCTGCCGCCTACGATAATGCCGGTGCCCGCACCGTTACTGAATAAGGTGTCATAATGTTTACCGTATAAGTCGGCATTTTGAACATTGTTGTTGGTGGTTAAGTGATAAGAACCGGTATCGGTTACCGTCAGGCCGGTAATGGCCTCTTGGGCCTGTGAAGCCTCCAGCATGCCGTTTCCGCTGACGGTTGTATTCAGGGCTGTTGCATTGTCTTTGACTTCAAGCGTTCCGTCCAGAACCGCGGTTTCGGAGACCATAGATGTCCCCGAAGCGATAATTTTTCCGCCCTTGGTAATCGTTGAAGACGCGGCGCTGCCGGAATCTTTGACATTCATCGTACCGCCGTCAACCGTAGTCGAATAAGCGTTGCCTCCGTCGTTAATGTTGGCTGTGCCGCCGGTGTTAACGGTGCTGGAGTTCGCTTCGCCACCTTTGTTAACGTTCATAACGCCGCCTTCGTTGACTTCGGTCATGTTAGCGATACCGCCGGTTTCCACATTAAGGGTGCCGCCGTTGTTAATCACCGTGTTATTGACGGTTGAAGATGTCGGAGTGGTTTCACTGCCGCCGGAATCTCCGGTATCTCCGCTGCCGTCTCCGCCGGTGTTCCCTTCGCCGCTGTCACTGCCGTCGTCGCCGCTGACGCTTCCGTCTCCGGTTATCCCGGCGTCAGGGGCACTGCCGCCGTCTGCCGTCGTGCCGTCATCGGGATTTTCTTCTTCCGGCTGGTCAAATCGAACCTCAACCGTACCGCCCTCAATCACGGTTCCGTTGGCCGTACCGCCGTCTCTGATCAGCATATAACCTCCGGTATTGACGGTTGCATCATCCGAAACGCCGTTTCCGTAAACTTCAAAACCTTTATATGAATTGGAATCAATTGTTGCACCGCCGGAGTTGACAACCGCTTCTGAGACATAACCGCCGGACAGCAGGGCGCCGGAATCAATGGTAACCCCCTCGGCCGTACCGGTTTCGGCCACATTCATCAATCCGCCGTTAATGGTTGTTTCAATGGCCGAACCGCCTTCGTTTATCTGAACGGAGCCGCCGGAGTTAACGGTAGTTTTTTGGGCAATGCCGCCGTCGTTAACTGTCATTTTTCCGGTGTCGCCGATTGTGTTTTCTTTGGCAACGCCTTCAGCATTGACTGTCATTTCGCCATTGTTGTCAATCGTCTGATTGTCACAGCTGCCGCCGGGACAGGTAATGTTGACCGGATCCGTATCGGGATCGGCTGCCCGTGCTTCCGTCATCGGCAAAGCGGCTGCTGCCAGATAGAAAAAGGATGAGATGAAAAGAAATTTTTTGGTCATGACTTTTCCGGCCTTTGTAATCATTTTTGCCTTCCTTCTGGAAAGCAGCGTTCATGATAAATCGATTTGTCCCGATTCTATCTTTTGAATTATTAACAAAATATTATGACGATTCGCCGGAGAGATTCTTCGATTCGCGCAAACTGTTGCTGGGATTCGGATTGAGTCAGGCAAAAAATATTTTTTCGATTCGCCGGAATAAAAGGTTAATTTTTTTCCGAATCGCACAGACTTCGTCCGAATCGCATTTTCGGCATAAAAAAAGGACCCTTGCAAAAGGATCCTTTTTTGAGATTATTTAATCTCGGCTTAAAAACGGCATAACCGTATTAAGCGTTTTTCTTCAGAGCTTCGCCCAAAGCATCACCGAGGGTTGAACCGGTAGATGTGTTGGAGTATTCTTCCAAAGCTTTCTTTTCTTCTTCAATTTCCAAAGCTTTAACCGACAAGCCGAGCTTGTTGTTTTTCTTGTCAACTGAAGTTACTTTAGCTTCCAGAACATCGCCTTCTTTGAAGTTGTCGGGGTTCTGATTGGCTTTTTCTTTGGACAGGTCGGCTTTTTTGATCATCGCGGCAACGCCGTTGACTTCAACGTTAACGCCTTTGTCTTCGGTGCTGACGACGGTTGCTTTAACAACATCACCTTTTTTGATGCCGTCCAGAGCGGTAGCCAGCGTATTTTCAGACAACTGTTTGATACCCAGGCTGATGCGTTCTTTTTCAACATCAACATCGATGATTTTGGCCTGAATGTCCTGACCTTTGACATAGTCTTTAACGGCTTCTTCACCGGATTTGTCCCAAGAAATGTCGGACAGGTGAATCATACCGTCGATTTCGTCAGACAAACCGACGAACAGACCGAATTCGGTAATGTTCTTGATTTTGCCTTCGATAACCGAGCCAACCGGATGTTCTTCAACATAGGCAGCCCAAGGATTAGGCATGCACTGTTTGATGCCGAGGCTGATACGTCTCTTCTCCGGATCAACTTCCAGAACTTTGACTTCAACTTCCTGAGAAGTGGAGACAATTTTGCCCGGGTGAACGTTCTTGCGGGTCCAGCTCATTTCGGAAACGTGAACCAGTCCTTCAATACCGTCTTCGAGTTCGACGAATGCGCCGTAATCGGTGATGTTGGTAACTTTACCCTTGTAGGTTTCACCGACTTTGAACTTGTCGGCAACAGCCTGCCACGGGTCATTCTCGAGCTGTTTCATGCCCAGAGAAATACGCTGGTTGTCTTCATTGAACTTAATAACCTGAACTTTAACGGTCTGACCGACGGACAGAACTTCGCTCGGGTGATTAATGCGTTTCCAAGAAATGTCGGTAACGTGCAGCAAGCCGTCAACACCGCCCAAATCAATGAATGCGCCGTAATCGGTGATGTTTTTGACAACGCCCTCGAGGATTGAACCTTCTTTCAGGGTGTCAATCAGTTCGGCACGGGCTTCGGCGCGGGTTTCTTCCAGAACAACGCGGCGGGAAACAACAATGTTGCCTCTGACCTTGTCCATTTTCAAAATCTGGAACGGCTGAGAAATGCCCATCAGCGGAGTAATGTCGCGGATCGGACGAATATCGATCTGAGAACCCGGCAGGAAAGCAATCGCACCGTTGAGGTCAACGGTGAAACCGCCTTTAACGCGGCCGAAGATAACGCCGTTGACTCTTTCGCCGGCATTGAGGGATTTCTCCAGATCCTGCCAGACTTCTTCACGGCGTGCTTTTTCACGGGACAGAACAATCTGTCCGTCTTTGTCTTCGTAACGGTCAACATAAACTTCAACTTTGTCGCCGGCTTTGAGTTCGGCGTTTTGGCCGAATTCGCGCAACGGGATGCGGCCTTCGGATTTGAGCCCGACATCAACGATGGCAAAATCGGGAGTTACGCGGACAATCGTACCTTTAACCACGGAACCGGTGATGCCGTTGTCGCCGAACTGTTCGTTCAGCAGGGCTTCAAAGTTTTCGTTGGTTTCGGGAATTTGGAATTCTGTATTTGTCATAAATTAAGTTATTTCAAAAAAATGCCTGATTTCCAAGAGGAAACGGACTTGTGCGGGGTTGAATATTCCGATAGACGCAGCGCACCCTGCCGTCTAAAGCTAGGTTCTTTATACAGTTAAATATTAAATTTTCAAGTATTTTCTTGCGCTTAAAGCGTTTTTTTCAGCTTGGCTTCGATAATTTCTTCGGCTTTAACGGCCACTTCTGCAATATTGAGAGCCGAAGTATCGAAAATCACCGCATCATCGGCAGGTTTCATCGGTGCGGCAGCTCGGTTGGCATCGCGGGCGTCGCGGGCTTCCATATCTTCCAGAACTTTGGCAAAAGAAATGTCGCTGCCTTTGGCCTTCAATTCGTCAAACCGCCGTTTGGCGCGGATTTCCGTTGATGCGGTAATAAAAAATTTGACGTCGGCCTGCGGACAAACTACTGTTCCGGTGTCTCTGCCGTCATAAACGGCGCCGTTCGCCGGGGTTCCGTCGGCAAATACCGGCGTCAGGGCAAAATCCTGCTGCATCTTAAGCAGAGCGGCCCGGACTTTGGGATGTGCAGAGACGACGGAAGCGGCAACCCCGCCTTCGGAACTGCGGAATTCGGGGTCTTTGGAGAGTTCAATCATTTTGGGAAAAGTCAGTTCGCGGGCGATTGCTTCCGCAGCGTTTTCATCATGGCGGTCAAGTCCTTTCCGGCGCATCTCCAGCCCGACGGCGCGATAAACCATTCCGGTGTCAAAATAAGCCAAATGGTATTTGTCTGCCAGAATGGCGGCAAGTGTTCCCTTTCCGGCGGCGGCCGGCCCGTCTATCGTAATAATCATCATCCCTGTCCGAATAAACTATTTGCAAAATTTTATCTATTCATTAACATATCTATTATAAATTGATAAGAGGTAAATAAGATTATACAGAATTTTTAATTTTACGTAATATTTAGGAGGCTGCCATGCAAAACAAACAACTTTGGGCTCTTATAGTGGGAATGGGGCTTGTCTCCGGCGGAGCATTGGCACAGCAGCCGCCCCGCCAGGAATCTCCCGAGGTGACGGCCGCAGAGATGGAAGCGATGAAAGAGGCCGCGGCAGCCGGCGGAACCGGCTCGGTTGACGGTTTTGGCGAAACCTACGGCGAACAGGTTGAACGCGAACAGGATGCAATAGAAGCAGCCGCCGCAGCGGCCAAAGCCGAAAGCAACACCATTCTGGCACCGATGCCTCAGGACAGCACAGTTGACTACGGCAGCATTGCCGACGCCATTTTCTCTTCCGGCGGCACCCGGGCTGATCAAAAAGGCAAAGCCGGCGTCAAAGAAGCCCCGAAAGTCTATGAAGACATCATTATGACGCTGGTTGAGCCGACTTCCAAAACCGTGCTCGGCATGGGGCATACCATTGACATCAAACTGCGCGCCGGTTCCAATTTAAAATGGAATTTTGATAAAGAATATAAGTCTTTGGAATTTATTTCCGAACGTACGGAGGACGGTTTCGTTCACGCGGTGTTCAAAGCCAAAGAACCCGGCCGCGAAACGGTTTATTTTGATTGTCTTGATGTCGGCGATCCCTTGAATGTCAAGGTTTTGGAAACCAAATTAATTTCAGTAAAGGTAGAATAATAGTTGGCGGCGCGGGTACGTTTATATATTGAAACGCCGCTGTACGGCGGACGGGAACTGGATTTGGACGAGAGCCGGAGCCATTACCTTTCCAATGTCATGAAATTGGCTGCGGGAGATGCTTTTCTCGGTTTTGACGGCCGGTCCGGCGAATTTGAAATGCAGATTGCCGCCGTTTCCAAAAAACATTGCCGGGTTATCGTCGGCGAGCGGCTCAGAGAATTTCAACCCGTGCCGGATATATGGCTGTTGTTTGCCCCGGTAAAAAAAGACCAGACGGACTTTATTATCCAGAAAGCGGTGGAATTGGGGGTCCGGCGGCTTCAGCCGGTCATTACCCGACGCACCATCACAGACAAAGTCAGGCGCGAGCGTTTCCGGGCTCAGGGCATTGAAGCGGCCGAACAGTGCCGCCGATTGGATGTTCCTGAAATCAACGAGGCGCAAAGTCTGGAAAAAGTTCTGCAAAACTGGGATAAAAGCCGCCGTTTGTTTTTTATGGATGAAACCGGACATGGCCTGCCGGTGCGCCGCGCTTTTGCCGCCGCTGCGGCGCCGGCCGCAATTTTGGTCGGACCCGAAGGCGGTTTCAGCGCAGAGGAATTGCAACGGCTGCGCGAACTTGAGTTTGCTCAAGGCGTAACCCTCGGACCGCGGATTTTGCGGGCGGAAACGGCCGTCGCCGCGGCACTGAGCTGTTGGCAGTCCCTGAGCGGCGACTGGGCAGATTATTCGGAGGACAGATAATGCGGATTTTGGTAGCGGATGATCATGAACTGTTTCTGAAAGGGCTGGAGTTTATTCTGCGGGATAATTTCCCCGGCGTTGAACTGGTCTTTGCCCATAACTATCCCGAGATTTTCAAAATTATTGAAAAAGAAACGGATTTTAATCTGATTATGACTGATTTGGCTATGCCCGGCGGCCGTTGGTCTGAAGCTTTTGAAAAAATCCATGCCTTGTTGCCGGAAACGCCGATAGCCGTGCTTTCCGCTGTTTTTGACAAGGAAATCGTGCAAAAAACCATTGATATCGGTGTCTCCGGCTATATTCCGAAAACTTCGGCCAACGCGGTGATTATCAGTGCTGTAAACCTGATTATGTCGGGCGGCGTTTATATTCCGCCGGAATTGCTGGACAATCGGCTGAAGCCGGAATTTGCCTCCCTGCTGGAAGATGAGCCTGCTCCAAATCATATTTTGACGCCGCGTCAGATTGAAGTTATTCAGGCCGTGGCCGAGGGCAAGTCCAATAAACAGATTGCTTATGAATTGGGTTTAAGCGAAGGAACCGTTAAATTGCATGTAACTGCAATTTTAAAACTGCTGAACGTTAACAACCGCACCGGTGCCGTCAGGGAAGCCGAACGTCTGGGAGTCATCCGCCATGAAAAATACTGAAACGGCAGATGTTTTTGCCGGTATGCCAAAGTCCCGGGTTTTGAAAATGTGGCGGCTTTATCGGCGGGAGACGGAAGCGCTTCTGCGCCAAAGCGTACCGAATTGGATTTTGCAGGAAAACCGGGATTTGCTGCGCAATTTTTTCCATTCCCGCCAGGACGGAGGAACCGGTTTCCGAATGGCGGCATGGACGTCAGCCTGCCGAAAACTGGAAGAACACCTGCTGGCCGGCGGTCAGATAGCCTTGCTGACCTCACGCCTGCTGGAATTGCAGAATTTGTTTGAAGAAGAAGCGTCGTCTGTTGACCGCCGCTTAGCGGAGAAAAGAAATGATTAAACTGATCAGCGATATTGATGAAGTCGGAGAAGAAGATGTCATTGCACAGGAGCCGGCGTTTCAGCCGCCGCGGGAAGTGCTGACGCCGCTTTATCAGCGCCTTTTTTACGGCAAACTCTACAACAGCCTGAAATGGAGCGCCCTGCTTGACCGGAACTGGCTGCTGAATCTGCTGACTTTCGGAACCCATAACCGGCTGATTGAAGCCTGTGTGAATGAGGTTGACACCCACAGCAAGGTTTTGCAGCTGGGCGGAACTTTCGGCAATCAATTGCCGGAACTGGCAGACAAGGTCGGTTTTTACGGACGTTTGGATGTGATAGACATCAATCGCACCCAAATCAGCCGCCTGGAGGGAAAATATGAAACCCTTTATCCGCAAATGCATTTCATTCAGCAGAATGCCGAAAATCCGATTGGTGCCGAATATGATACGGTTGTCTGCTATATGCTGCTGCATGAACTGCCGATAGCCAGCAAAATTAAAGTGGTGGAAAATGCCCTGCACAGCATTAACGAAAACGGCAAAGTCATATTCATTGACTATTCGCAGCCGGATTACTGGCATCCGCTGCGCTGGTTTGTCAAACTCTTTAACCGGCTTTACCAGCCGTTTGCCGAAAAATTGTGGGATCGCACCATCGATACTTTTGCCCGTGACAACATTGATTACATCTGGCACCGCACGCGTTATTTCGGCGGTATGTATCAGAAGGTGGTGGCGGTCAAGCGCCCGAAAATGTATGAAGAAGAGGAACCGGCAGGCTACACCGGTTTCTAAATAAACTCAATCTGGGTCAAAACGCCTTCAAAAGCTTCCCGCTGCGGCGAGCAGATATAAGCGCCGACCTTGACTTCCGGCTGGTCGTTCAGCAGGTGCAGCATTCTCAGCTGTTTGAAGTTTATGCCGTCCAGTGAATAATAGAGAATGTAATCTCCTTTGAAACGTTTGATTTTGTAGGAAACTTCCGTTATTCCCGCCGGAATTTCTATCGGTGCCAAATCGGAATAGCCGCAGTTGGTCACACAGGAAGCCAGACGCGGCTGTGCTTCGTTGTCAGACATAACCGACGCTTTAAACCAGTTCTTTTCGTCAATCCGCAGCATAATGCCGCATTGGTCAAACTGCCCGCTGTTTTCAAACCGCCAGGTCACCCCGAAAGTAAAATCGCCTTCACGCCGGGCATAGAAAAAATGCCCATTGTCTTTGCCGAAACGGTGGTGCACCGACTGCCAGAAGTCTGTTTTATTATGCGTCAGCACCCGCATGCCGGCTTCTTCAAAATTGACGTCCAGCGGTTCGTTAAGCCATTCAAAGTCGCGCAGTGCATCCAACAGCATTAAAAAGTCCTGACATTTTCGTCCGGCAGACCGGCCAAAGCTTTTTCCAGTTCGGCATTTTTGATTTTCGGAGCCACTATTTTCAGCGTAACGATTTCATCACCCTGACCAGATTTGCTTTTGATTCCTTTGCCTTTTAAGCGCAGTTTTTCACCGCTGGTAGAGTAGGGCGGCACGTTAACCGCTACTTTGCCGGAAATGGTCGGAATGGTGACTTTGGCGCCTAAAACGGCTTCTTTCATTGTTATCGGCAGTTCCAGCAGAATATTCAGTCCGTCGGCAGAAAAATACGGATGTCCGCCCACATTCATCGTAATCAGGACGTCGCCGGCTTCCCCGCCTGAAAGAGAGGGCTGCCCCAAACCTTTCAAACGCAGTGTCTGTCCGTTTTGCGTTCCTGCCGGAATTTTAACGTTAATGCTTTTTCCGTTCAGGCTGACGGTTTTTTCGGCTCCCTGAGCTGCTGTCAGAAAATCTATCTGCATGGTGTAATTGATGTCTTCGCCTTTGCGCGGGCGTCTGCCCCGTCCGGAAAAGCCGCCTTGTGCAGCTCCGCCGAACTGAGAAAAAATATCATCGCCGAAAATGGAGGAAAAGTCAAACCCTCCCGCGCTGCCGCCGAACCCGCCGGCGCCGAAAGGATTGCCGCCGCCGTAGCTGTAACTCTGATAATTGCTGCCGGTTCCGCCGAATCCGGCACCGTAGCCGGTTGGCTTGCCGTCGCAGTCGATTTCGCCGTTGTCATATTTTTTGCGTTTTTCTTTATCGCCCAAAATATCGTAAGCGCAGGAAACTTCCTTAAATTTCTCGGCTGCGGATTTATCGTCTTTATTTAAATCAGGGTGATATTTGCGGGCCAGTTTCCGATAGGCCGATTTGATTTCGGCTTCGCTCGCATCCTTGGATATCCCTAAAACGTGATATAAGTTTTTATTCATAATCTGTTATTCTCCGCACAACTCTCTTTTAAATTTTATATAGGAAGAGCCGGCTAGTTTTGCAACTCCAAACAGTCAAAAGTTGCCCGCCGCGTAAAATTGCGGTAGAGCACCGTATCGTGGAGATAAGCGGTCTTTCCGCCCTGTTCCTGACAGTAGCGCGAGGCGAGAAAAGCAATCTCGTCTATCCGCACGTCTTTGTATTCATAAGTTACGTAATGCGGGGTTTTTTCTTTGACGATCACATTCTGAAAAAAACGCTCATAATCTGATTCGTAAGCGTTCTTCGCTTCCTGCGGACGGTCGGAAACGCAGCCGGACAAAAGAAAGACTGCCAGAGCGGCAATGGAAAATCCGTTTTTCATGAGTTTACTTTTTCGTTGTTTTTAATTAAAGGGTGAACGTCTTTTTCTTCCGGCACGGGAACGTTTTCCGAAATTTTTTCAACCGGGGAAAAGCCTTCCAGAGCATGCAGTTTCTGCCGCAAATTCATAATCTTGTTGCGAAAATAAGCGTTGTCAAAGGTTAATGTCTCTTCCATGGCGTTCACCCGCGGTATGTTTTTCCAGTTAAACCGAGTTTAGCACTTTTGTCTTAAAGCTTTGTTAATCCAGCAGGCGGTAGATGTCCTGTCCGGCTTTTTCGAGAATTTGCTGCACTCGACGGTTAGTGGTGTTTTTGGTACGGGTGTTCTGCAATTTGTTGAGCATCCGCTGCAGCTTCTGGTTAAAGGCCTGATTTTGGCGCAGGCTTTCAATGTCTTTCAGGTTTTCTTCGTCGTTGATTTTGTAATTGACGACGGCTTTGAGCGTGGCAATATACTGCGCGTCTTTTTGGGCGCTGAACTGTGCCGATGCCTCCTGAACGCCGGCAAGCAGACCCAAGGCCAGAACGGGAACAAATAAACGCATAACAACCTCCTGAAGTTTGTTGATTTTATTTTCATTTATACTAACATAATATTTAATCTTTTGACTATTGCATTTTAAGAGTTATTACACATGAAAAAACGGGTATGGGCATTATTGGACAACCGCATGGGCAGCGTGGGGCAAATTCGCGGCGTGGCCGCGGCATTGAACCCCGCGCACTACAAAATTGAAGAAAAGCAGATTGCCTATAACCGCCTGGCCGCTCTGCCGAATATTTTGAAAGGGCGCACGCTTGTCGGCGTAACCCCGGACAGCCGGAAACAAATCAGCCGTGATTTTCCCGACTTGGTCATTTCTGCCAGCCGCCGGACGGCCACCGTTGCCCTCTGGATAAAAAAGCAGTCGCCGGCCGTCAAAATCGTCCAGTTGCTTCATCCTGATGTCAGCCCTGCCAATATGCGCCGGTTTGACCGGATTTTTATGCCCGAACACGACCGCCATAAAAATGCCGCCGGCAATTGTTTCTATACCATCGGCTCGCCGCACCGTGTCAGTGCCGCCGCTTTGGCCACCGCCGAAAAAAAATGGCAGAAAGCTTTTGCTTCCTTGCCGCGGCCTTTGACCGCGGTTATCGTCGGCGGTTCCATCAAAGGCAAAGCGTTCGCTTTGGACAATGCACGCGAATTGGGCAGACAAATCCGCGCTCTGAAAGAGCGGATAGGCGGTTCGGTGCTGATAACCGATTCCAAACGCACCGGCAGCCGGGCGGAAGCGCTGATTATGGAAGAGTTAAAGGGAATTCCCGCCCATACTTATCTCTGGGGCAGCCAAGATGAAAATCCGATTATGGGCTATTGGGCTCTGGCTGACAATATTGTTGTCACCGGCGATTCCGTTTCCATGGCCTGTGAATCCTGCGGTGCCGGCAAGCCTGTCTTCGTCTTTTGCGGGCATGACTGGCTCACGCCGAAACACTGCCGTTTTGTTCAGTCTCTCTATGATAATGGCTACGCCGTGCCTTTGCAGCCGGGCTGCGAAGAATTTAAACAGGGAAAAGTTCTGTTCCCCGCCTCTGAAATAGCGGCGGAAATTGACCGGCTTTTCATCGAATAATCCGTTTTAGGCAAAAAAATTAAAACCCTCTGTCTTGTTAACAGAGGGTTTGCGTAATATTTATTTGATTTCTTCTTTGGGATAAACGCCATAGAAATTGCTGCGCGGCACCCAGCCTTCCACCGTACCGAAATTAATCAGACAGAATTGGCTGTTGGCCGGACACTTGTTGACGGAACCGATAACTTCGTCCTCCGCTTTGGCGATAACCGGAGAAGTAAAGTCCGGCTTGTCATAGATATTGCTCTCGCCCGGTGTGCTCATCTTGATTGAACGGCGGCCGGAGAGCATGGACTTGTGAACCCATGATTCCGAACCCTGCCAGTCTTTGATTTTGCGCCAGAGCTCAAATTCGGCAACAATTTCAACCGGAGCGCCTTTCTGCATGTAAACCCATTCAATCGGATAGCGTGCACCGGGGCCGGAGCGGGCATTAATCAGATTGGAACGCAGCGAAACCATTCGCGGCAGGGCCAAGCCGCTTTCGCTTTCGTCAGGGGTTTCCTGGGCCAGAGCCGGATGAACCAGCATCATCGCCGTCAGCAGACTGAAAAAGAGCGCTTTCATTGATATTCCTTCTTTTTTAATTATTTTTTATGACTTTTGGAATAATCATAATTAAATAAAGTGAATAAAACGTAAAATTTCATTTCCCGAAAGGATAAAAACATGGATTTGATAAACATCATCACCGACTTGGTCAAGTTCCGCACCGAAACCGGCAATACCGCCGAAATTATGCAGTGCTTTGAATATTGCAAAATTCTTTTTGCCCAAACCGATGCCAAAGTCGAAATCTTTGAGAAAGAGGGCGTTGCGCCGGTTTTGTTTATCCGTAACACCGACAGCGAAGACTTTGACGTTCTCTGTCTCGGGCATTTGGACGTCGTTCCCGCACCGGATAATATGTTTACGCCGGAAATTCATGACGGCAGAATGTATGGCCGCGGAACGCTGGATATGAAGTCTTTTGCCGCGGTGGCGTTTAATTCGATGTTCCACGTTTTGGAAAACAGACTGCCGCTGAAGTTCGGCATTATCCTCTCCAGCGATGAGGAAAAGGGCAGCAAGGGTACCGAAGCTTTTATGGAAGCCCATAAAGAAATGAAGGCGGTAATCGTGCTTGATAATGATGTCGGGGGCAATATCCTGAGCATTGTCAACAAATGCAAAAATCCCGTCTTTGTTAAAATTATTGCCGAAGGCAAAGAAGCTCACGGCTCAACTCCGTGGGACGGTATTGATGCCAATGAAAAACTGATGCAGACCTGGTGCAATATCCGCAAAATTTATCCTTATTTTACCAAAGAAAAGAAAATGCCGAAAGACACCTGGATTGACACGGTGCATTTTGCTAAAATCGAGGGCGGACAGGTCTCCAACGTTATTTCCAACTATGCCGAAGCGCTGCTTGATTTCCGCCTGACCGAAAATTCGACGGTTGAACATTTGGAAGAAAATCTGAACAAATGTATGGAAAGCGGCGTTACTTATAAGATTGTTTCGTCTTCAACGCCGGTCGTAATGGATCCTGACAACAAATATATTCAGGCCTATAAAAAACTGGCCGAGGAAGTTCTGGGTGAAAAAATGTTCTTTGAGCAAATCGGCGGTGCAACCGATTCCCGGGCTTTTGCCGTCCGCGGCTCAACGGTTATCATGAATTCCGGTACCGGCGAAGGTATGCATGCCAACGGAGAATATGTTGAAATTGATTCGGTTAAAAAACTGGCACAAATTCAAACCAAATTCCTTGATAAATTAGCTCTTGAAAAATAACCTTCACCGGGCTATAAACAAGGCAACGTCCCCGTAGCTCATCAGGATAGAGCAACAGTTTCCTAAACTGTGGGCAGGAGGTTCGAGTCCTCTCGGGGACGCCATTTACTCAAACAGCCCCCTCTGTGGGGCTGTTTGAGTAAATATGTAGTCCGAGGGACACGAACCGGGAGGCTGGAGGCAAAAATCGCTCAAAGTAATGAGCGATTTTAACGACAGGTGAGAGTTTGTTAGGCTGCGGCTTTGCGAAGGCAAATAAAGCAGGCGTTACAAACGGAACTCAGCGAAGTCCTCTCGGGGACGCCATTTACTCAAACAGCCCCCTCTGCGGGGCTGTTTGAGTAAATACCTGCGAGAAGTGATGTGGACACCTGAATATAAATATGATAAAAAGACTCAAGAAAAGGTTCAGGAGTATTTTAAAAGAAGATATCCTGGGCACCGGAAGTATGATGAAACCGGTAAACCGATAAGAGATTAAAATGAAAAAAATGTAATAAGCAGATTAAAAAAATAGCCGTATTTGTTCTGCTTTGGGCTTTTTTTCCTTATTTGTTTTCCTTGCTGGTTATTCAAATGGCTTCCTTGGATTTTCGAGTATTGCTTAATAATGCCCGTTTTGTATTCATTGTGGCTTGCTTACTTTATTACGTTTTGAAAAAGTATTTCTTGCCTGCATCTATCATTTTAAAAGTTATAGTGTTTATTTTGATTTATATTTTTTCTTTTGCTGTATGGTGTATTATCTTGTCTGTATCGGCAACAGGACAATAGAGAGTTTAGAAATCAGACAAGGAGAAAAATATGACATTCAAATTTGCGCATTTTAATTTTAATATTACCGACTTGGCCCGCAGCCTGAAGTTTTATAAAGAGGCTCTCGGGCTTAAAGAAAAGCGCCGCCTGCAGGCCGAAGACGGCAGCTATACGATAGTCTATTTGAGCGACGGAAGCGATTCGTTTGAACTGGAACTGACCTGTCTGCCCTCTCATCCCCAAAAATATGATTTGGGCGAATGTGAGTTTCACCTGGCAATGGTAACCGAAGATTTTGCCGCCGCCAAAGCCAAACATGAGGCAATGGGATGCATTTGCTGCGTTAATGAAGAAATGGGCATTTATTTTATTGAAGACCCTGACGGCTATTGGATAGAAATCATTCCGCCGCGCCTGTCCGGCAGATAAACATAAAAAACCCCGCCGCAGCGGGGTTTTTTTTATTCGCCTGATTTAATTTTTTCAATCAGTTCCCGAACTGTGGGCACGCCGTTGCGATAAAGCGGATCGGTGGCAAAACGGTAAACCTGATGTCCTGCAAACAGCAGATTATCTTTGATGCTGCCGTTATGGCCGACTTCATACAAGGTTTTATGAATGCAGTAAGAGCGCGGATCCGGCAGTTTTCCGGTCGTACCGTTGGCTTTTGACCAGGTTGAGAACTGGCACTGTGACAGGCAGCCGACGCATTCGGCACGGTCTTTCTGCATTTGTTTCCATTCTTCCGGTTTCAGGAACACGACAGTGCTGTCAGGCGTTTCCTTGATTTCGGTAAAACCGGCACTGATTTGCTGCTCGGCTTTGCTGACATCTTCCGGTTTAATGTAAATTGTTCTGGTCTCCGTCATTTCCAGAGGATGCGAAAATTCGCCGTCTGCTTCGCCCTTAAAGGCAACCTCGCCCTGTTTGCGCTCAATCAGGCGCTCCAGAAACGTGTTTTTGATCGCCGAAGAGAAGAATCCGGTCGGGCTGAATTTCTGTAAAATGACATCGCCTTTCTTAACCTGCATCATCAGCTTTTTCCAGGCGTCACTGATCGGGCTTTCTTTGGTAATCATCGGGCGGGTGCCGAATTGGAAAGCAATTTTGCCGATGTCCGGATTGTCGATATAGTCTTCCCATTCTTTCAGTGACCAAATACCGCCGGCCAGAATGATCGGGGTCTCTTCCAGCCCCAGATTGCGCAGGGTTTTGCGCAGTTCGACCAAACGTTCGTATGGTTTTTGCGGTTTCAGGGGATCTTCTGCATTCGACAGGCCGTTATGTCCGCCGGCCAGCCAGGGATCTTCATAAACCACGCCACCCAAAAATTCCCTGAAATTGGAATAAGCGCGTTTCCAAAGCACCTGAAACGCCCGTGCCGACGAAACAATCGGATAATAGTAAACGCCGAATTTGGAAGCCAGCTCTCCCAGATGATAAGGAAGTCCGGCTCCGCAGGTTACGCCGTGAATCAGGCCTTTTGCCCGTTCCAGAACACCGGTCAGAATTCTTTCGGAATCTGCCAGTTCCCACAGCATATTCATGTGGATTCGTCCGTTTCCGCCGGAAACCTCATGCGCTACCTGAGCCTGTGCGACGCCGCCCTTAATTGCGTATTCAACCATTTCTTCATGGCGGTCGGCGCGCTTTTTCTTATAGAAATGTTCAATAATGACGTTTCCGTTTTCATCATAAAAATCCGGGCTCACGCCGGAAAAAGTACCGACGCAGTTTTCATGTGCCCAGGCACCGCTGCTGCGTCCGTCACTGGCGTTAATTCCTTTTCCGCCTTCAATCAAAGGCAGAACTTCTTTGCCGGAAATCATAATGGGATTTAACTTAATCAACCTTTTATTCCTTAATAAATTATATTTCAACTCCGCTTATAACATAAAAAATTTAGTTTGTGGAGCAAAATCTGATAATTGTTACATTTTTGTTACAGGCGGGCCTATAACGTTAAATCAAATAATCCGCCGGGAAGGTGGTTCAAGGAGACCAGCACGATAATAATGCAGATAAAGGCATAAACCTGCAGCATTTGGGTGATGGCCTTGTTTTGCAGCAGCGGAAATTTCGGCAGCAGCAAATGCAGCCCGCTGTTTATGCCGAGCATGACAAACGTGGTCATAATCGCCTGCAGCCCGAGCCCCGCCTGACGAATATCTGCCGCCAAAGGCCGCAGCATCGGATAAAGAAAGGCGAAAAACAGCAGATAGGCTGCAATTCCTGCCGCAGCAATTCGGTTCAGACGGTGGTTTTGGTGTTGTTTCTCCGCTTTGTCTTTTTCCAGATGTTCCACCGACAGGGTGGAGATTTCCATTCCCCGCACCATCTGCGGTGTTTCCGCCTGTTTTTTGATGTCTTTCAGCGTGCCGCGAAAACGTTCTTCCGCCGCACACAGGCCGCAGCCTTTGGAAGTGAAATAAACATGGTTGGGGTTTTTCTTGCACGGTTTCAGGTTGTGCATCAGCGTCCACAAATGTTCCTGCCATTCCTTGGCGCTCGGACGCTCCAGCCCTTTGACAAATGCCCGCTCAAACAGTTCCAGCGTTTTCTTGTCAAAATATTCGTGAATGCTGTAAGGATGCGGCGCCTGATAACTGTCCGGCCAAAGCCCGTATGCATAGTGATATTCTTCGATTCGGTTTTGAATGGTCAGCATTTCTCCGTCATTTTTGCGCGGAACGCCCGAAAACGGATGAATGCCGTTGTTCAGCAGTTTGAAAATCATCACCGCCAGCGCAAATTTGTCCTGTTCTTCGCCCATTTCGTCACAGCCGAGGTCCATGCCTTCCGGATAAATATATTCTTCACTGACGAATTCTGCCGGATAACGGTTATCGTTTTCACCTTTAATCGAAAAGCCGTCGCAGTCAACCATTGCCACCATCATCGTATCTTTATAAACGGAAACGTTTGACGGCTTCAAATCAACGATATAATGGCCGCATTTATGCATGGCTGCCACCATTGAAGTCACATTATAGGCGGCAAAAACGCGATAGGCGTATTTTTCCGGCAGGCCGAGCTTGGTACGGATGGCTTTCTGCATCAGGTGGTCAAGCGAAACGGCCTCGTCCATGTTAATCATCGGCATCAGATAGCCGACGCAAAAACCGTTTTCATCTTCCAGAATGGCGTCCGGCCAGGCAATTTGCACGCATTCGACCCCGTCTTTGACCGTTTTGGGAAAATTCGGGCGGTTAAGCAGCATGGCTTCCAGCTTTTTGCGGTTGGTTGCGCTTTTGCCGCGATTGTGAAAAATCTTTGCCACACTGTTGGGGTGAGAGGCGTCCAGATAAATTTTGCCCGCAGCGCCGCCTTTGTTGATCAGACTGCCGAGACGAACCTGCTCAAAATGCCCGTCACCGTAAATGGCGTTGTAAAGAGGGGAAACGTCAATATTTTCTGTCATAGCTTAACCCATAATAAAGTTTTGTCATCGGAGTTAAGCTTGCGTGCCTTGGCGGTGTTAAGCGTATTTTCCAACGCCCGCCGGGCTTTGCGCCGGTTTGTCGCCTGACTGAGAAAATTGTCAATCGGAACCAGAAAGTTTTTCTCAATCTGTCGGAAATCGGAAGAAAAAGTGAAATTAGTCAGCCCGTCGCTCATCAGAAAAATGGTGTGTGCTTTGTCAAAGCTGGTAAAGCGCAGGCTGTCGCGCCAGTCGTCCATGGTGTAAAAATAAGTCTCACAGGAGAAAGCGCCGTTCTCCGGGCGCGAGGCGGTAAAATGCTCAAAATTCTCCTGATGAAAAGCCAGCGCCGCCCCGTCGCCGATATGAAAAAACAGCCCCTTGTTCCGGTGATAGATAACGCCGACCACCGTTGCCGCAAAATCGACCAGGCTTTCTTCGTTTTTGGTTTTGTTCAGACGGTGGCGCATCAGTTTGTTGCGGGCAATCATAATCGCTTTGACTACGGCTTCCCGCGCATTGCGAAAATCGGCATTCGGCAGCAAATCAGTCAGAGTGTTGCAGACAACCCGGGCGCCGATTTTGCCGTATTTGGAAGATCCGGCTCCGTCAGACACCACGGCCACAAAATTCTTGCCCTCGGTGCTGAATTTGCAGTAATCCTGGCACGGCAGATTTTTGGAATTGTGCAAAGGCCCGGCCAGACTGGCGGCCAACACTTTAATATTGTTTGTTTTCATCCCAGTCCCCGGTATCCTCTAACAAATCGGGAATGTTCGGCGCTGCTTTGGAGATACAGGAGACACTGCGGCTCAGCCAGAGGAAAAATTCGGTGAATTTCAAACCGGTCAGCCGTTTCGGCGCCATCAGCGAAAATTTTGCCAGCTTTTCCAAATTGGCTCCCTGCGTTCCCACGGCATGAACCACCACTTTTTTGTTCTTCTGTGCATAACGGCACTTTTCGGCAATGATTTCCCAGTCATAATCCGTCGGTTCACCGTCGCTGATAAGAAAAATCCAAGGCCGTTTGGAGGTAATGCCGCAGCTGTCATACAAACATTTCTGCTCTTCAATCTTCTGCAGCGCCAGTTCCATGGCTTTGCCCAGCGGCGTCAAACCGCCGGCTTCCATTGTCGGCGCGGTAAAGTTCATTGCGTCAATCCAGTCAGACGAAATAACCGCTTCGTCTTTGCCGAAAGCCTTAATAATCAGCAGCTGTACCCGCGAACTGGCGTCAATATCTTCTTTCAGCTCTTTCTCCAGGGCTTTCAGGCCTGCATTAAGCTGTTTAATCGGTTCGCCGCGCATGGAGCCGGAACAGTCCAGAACCAAAACGCAGGGCGTGCGCTCATTGGCATTATCGGCAAATTCCACATAGGGAATCATTTCATCAACAAATTTATCGTCGCCGGACATCACTCACTCCTTTAATAGCGCGGATATTTATGCGGATAGCCGCTTCCCTCAATCGGTTCCGGATTGGACACTTTGCCGCAGCCGCTGACTTCCAGCACCATCAGGGAAATTAAGACAAGAGACACTAATTTAAAAAAGTTTTTCATTTCTTAACCTTTTTGTTGTCTGATAAGCAATTATATAAATATATACTCTCAAAGCAACCGAAATACAAAAACTAAAAGTCAGTTATTAATAGGCAGATGATAAAAAAATATCTAAACATAGCATTGGCGGTTTTTGTCCTTGGCGGCTGGGGCGGCCTTTTCAAGCCGGATCCGGTCAATATTTATGCCGAACCCCGGGCGTTGCCCCGGCGGGAGATGTTTCGTTTTGCCGAAAACGGAGAGGCTTATAAACTGAATGATTTCAAAGATCAGTTTGTCATTGCCAATTTTTGGTCGCGTTATTGTTCGCCCTGCCTGCGGGAGCTTGATAATCTGAATAACTTCAGCAAAAAGGTTGCCGATAACGGCATTAAGGTTGTTATTATTTCTCCTGCAAGTGAATGGCACAGTCTTGAAGAACAGCAGAAGTTTTTGCAGAAATACGGTGCGCCGGATTTGGACTTTTACGTTGACAAGAAAGGTGACCTTTCCGCCGACCTGGGAATTTTTACCTCGCCGAACACGGTTCTGATAAACCGCCACGGTAAGGAAATCGGCCGTATCCGCGGCTCCGTCGAATGGGACGATGACGAGGTTATTGAATATATTTATAAAATAAAAGCGCAAAACAACCAGTAAAAGGACCGACTATGCCTGAAAAACTATATATCAGCTGGGATGAATTCCACCGGCACACCCGTGAATTAGCCCAAAAGCTTAAAGCCAATAATTACAGCAAAATCGTTGCCGTCAGCCGCGGCGGACTGCTCCCGGCCGGAATTCTCGCCTATGAGCTGAACATTCGCAATGTCGAAGTTATCAATATGAGCAGTTATGACGGTGAAACCCAACGTCAGGATAAGGATATTACCGTCAAGGCAGATATCGGCACGGTGGATGAGCAAACCCTGATTGTCGATGATATTTCCGATACCGGCAAAACCTTTAATCTTCTGCGTCCCAGATTTCCCCGGGCCGCTTTTGTCAGCGTCTATGCAAAACGGCAGGGAACCGCCGCGGTGGATGTCTATGTCAGGGATATTCCCGACGTTTGGCTGGTTTTCCCTTGGGATTAAACAAGCTCTACTATACGTTATGCTTGCGGATGTTTGCGTAGAACACAGGTATGAGGTATCTCTTTACCGTCATTCGGCTTTTTTTACAATTATCTTGGTTTTCTTTTTATGCCACTGCCCGGCTTTTCTTGTTTATGTCATTGTCCGGTTTTTCTTATTTATGTCATTTCCCGACGCTCTTCTCTTTCAGTCATTGCCCGCACCCCTTAACGTCATTGCCCGACTTCTTTTTTATTTATGTCATTGCCCGACTTGATCGGGCAATCCAACAGTTTATCTTCTGGCATCTACGGCTTTTCTTTCTGTCATCTGCGGCTTTTCTCTCTGTCATTATCCGGCTTGACCGGATAATTCATGCCGCAGAATATCATTTTCTCTGTCATCTGTTGTCTCGCCCGCCGGGAGAGGCATGACCGGAGCATCAGCCATAAAAAATCCCCGGAATGTCCGGGGATTTTTGTTCAAAACAACAGTTCTATATTTCCGGAAAAATATTTTTGCCGCGGCTCATACGGGTCATCTGGGTTTCGATAGAAGTTGCCAGATTCAGTTTGCCGCCTTTAATAATACCGCGAACCTGATCGCCCCGGGTTGAATCCGGATTGGTAAACAAATAGCTGACCAGCGGCGTTTTGTTTTTTACGCCGTGCAGGGTTTGGTGAAGCACGCCCAGCATACCGCGGGAAAACAGGTCATAAGCCAGTTCTTCGCTCATCGCTGTGGAGGAGGCGTATTTAACCACCGAGTTAATCGCATCGGTAATGTTGTTGGCGTGAATGGTTGACAAAACCAGGTGTCCCGAAGTGGCGGCGCGCAAAACTTCACTTGCCGTATCCGGGGTACGGATTTCGCCGACCATAATAAAGCGCGGTTTGGAGCGCAAAGCCGATTTTAAGCCCTCGCCCCAGTTGCCGTTCGGCGGCAGCGTTTGCTTGCACAGGCCCAGACCTCCCGCAACCGAATGATAAACGCCGTCCAGCGGCATTTCGGTCGGGTCTTCGATTGTGTAGGCAAAGCCGCCTTCCATCGTCAGATATTCTTTCATCAGGCTGGAAATAGTGGTTGTTTTACCGGCACCGGTCGGACCGGCGCAGAGAATCAGCCCCGAAGCATTGCTGAGGGAAAGCAGGTATTGTGAAAGTTCAACCGGATATCCCAGACTGTTGAACGGCGGCACTTGTTTTGGCATTTTACGGGCGCAGTATTGAATGCCGTAAATGGAAACCGTCCGTTCCACGCGATAAAAAATCTCGTCAAACATAACCGAATAACTGGGGTTGTTGCCATCCCATGACTGTTCTATCAAGTCAAAAAAATCGTCAAAATCTTCGGCTTCCAAAACCTCCAGTCCGTTAGGCGTAACGTTGTCGGGGATGTAGGCAATTTTGTCCGGCGTAATGTAGATATCCGAGAACAAAACTTCATTTAGTTTAACCATGTTTTCCTCTTTAGTTTTTTATAATTTAAGGTAAAGGAGCATTTTCTGCGGCGTTTTGTTGAATCTCTGCGGAAATTTATCCTTTGTCAGACTCTGTCACAAATAATTATCGCCCTCAACCAAACATGGGGTCAGTTTAACATTAAAAAGAATAATATTTATTTAATCTTTTATGACATTTTTAAGCTCAAACCGCAAATTAAACGCTCTTTTTTCTGCCGCAGGATATAAAAAACCCCGGCATAACCGGGGTTTTTCTTAAATATTTGTATGTTACAAATAGTACCAGGTAATAACGCACTGCTCATTGGTACATCCGCAAGATGTTGCAGCATCTGACGGAGAAACCGGCAGGTTCAGGTTTCCGTAGCTTGCAGCACCGGCACCGCTTGTATTAGCACTTACAGCAGGAACCGAAGCTTTGGTGATACCGGATGTTCCGCTTCCGACGGTTATCCCGATAAAACCGGAAGAAGAACCGGAACCCCAGTCAGCCGTCAAAATACTGACGCAGGCTTCACGACCTAAACCGCCGTATGAAATATAGAAAGCACCGGCAGAACTGCTGTTAAATGCACCGGTACCGATTGTGACACCGCCTTGAAAAGCGTTAACCAACGTATTAGATGTTAATCCTTCCATTTCAGCCGGAACCACACCCATATTAAAGGCATTAGATGTCTGCAAACCGGAATAACTCCGCTGTCCGGAATACAAAGTACGAATATTGGCCACAGTCATGGAAACCTGGTCAAAGGTCTTGGTGATTTTAAATTTTGTCATTGCTTTTGAATAACCTGCGATACCGCCGACTGACAGAACGCCGATAATCGCAAGCACGCCGAGCATTTCCACCATGGAACGGCCGGTCTGTTCATTTCTTTCAAGTAAGTTAACCATTTTCTTTCTCCTTAGTTCAACTGCATTCTATCATAATTATAACAGGTTAAAATTTTGTTACAATTCTGGCTTTCGCCATATTTGTTATTCCTTTTTATAACTTTAGTCATAAAAAATAAAACTTTATTCAAAGCGCCAGGAAACAATATTGTTTTTGCCGCAATATTTGGCTGCGTCTTGTTTGGTAATCGGTAGCGGATTACTTCCGCCCCAGTTAAATTCATAGCGCTGTTCGCCGTTGCTGATAATCATCTGCAACAGGCTCAAGCTCTCCCTTTCGTTCAGCCGAAAAGCGGCCATAACCGTACATTCGCTTTTGTTGAGTTCGGGAAACGTAACCGTAAAATGACGCGTTCCCGGCATGATAATGCTGCCTTGTTCATCTTCGCCGATAATAACCGGTTTGCCGAAAGCGTTTTGCAGTTTGCCGTCAATCAGCATGCCGCCGGCTTCCAAATTGTTTTTGATGACCGTTTCGGTGTTGAGCCCCCAATATCCCGGTTTGGTCTGATAAAACAGCCGGATGTTGTTGGCTGTTTGTGCCAGTTGGGTCGCCGCGATTTCAATTTTGGGATTCGGCCGGATAATCCAGGCCAAAACAATAATAATCGCCGCCGTCATAACCGTAATGGCAATAATAATTTTCTGATCCAGCTTAACCGCACGACGGTAAGCATAAAAACGCTGTTTCAGAAAAAGCAGATAATCTTTTATTTTTTTCATTGTCTTATCCCATCCCGCTGGTGATTTGGTCTTGCATGTCGAAAACACCCATAACCGCCCAGGCAATAACGCCGCCGACGGACAGCAGGGCAACCATGTTCAGAACGCTGGCTTTTTGCTCAATAACATAGACCGATTCTTCCAGCCAGTCGTTGGCCAGCTTGTCCATTGCCTCTTCAAAATTGTCCAGTTCGGAATAAATCTTCAGGTCGGCAATAATCTCCCTGTCCGGGAAATCCAGCCCGGTTTTTTCCAGAGCCTGGCCGAGGTTGTCGCCGTTATTGACGAAGATGAGCGTTTTATCGATTCTTTCCCGCAGATAAGGGTTTGCATCACGCCGCAGTGCCTGTAATGCGGTTGAAACCGGCGTACCGCTTTTGACCAGAGCAGACATCGCCAGCAGCCAGCTGATACCTGAAAAGACTTTATACAACGACCATGGCGGCAGACTGTCGAAAAATGAACGGATTAAACCATGCCAGATGCCGATAGTCAGATAAATGATCGCCATCACTGTCGGCAGAGCCGCAAAAGCAACCGTCCAGTAGGTTCTGATCCAGTCGGAAACGTCAACCAGTGTTTTCGCCGATCCGCGCCAGCGCACATTCGGGGCGGCTTCCTGCATCGGCGGCACCATGTAGGCGCCGATACCGTACAAAATCAATACCGACATAAACATCAGGAATGCCGGATAAACGATAGCCCCCACAATCGGGCGCACCATTTTGGTTGTTCCTTCCGTTACTTTAATCAGGTTTAATAACGCGCTTTCAAGGTTAGAGACGTCACCGGTGGAAAGCATCAGTCTTTCACGCGCCGGAGCCCAGCCTTTCAGGGCGTCGGCAAACGTCAAACCGTTTTGCAAAGACTTGGACCACGCTGCAATGGCGATTGCAATCGGCTCGCCTGGGCTCTTGCCGCCGTTGCTGGCGCCATCGTACAGCAAGTCAAGCGCATCCATCAGCGAAAAGCGGTTAGACATCAGTGAGGCGATTTTCCGATACATCTTCAGTCTTGTCTTGTTAGACATTTTTGTAACAAGCTTGGCATATTGTATTTCAACCGCACCGACGCTTTTCATTGCGCGGGTCAATGTCTCGGAACGTTTTTTATCGTCTTGTGCCATAAAATCCTCCTAGTAAGCCGGACGTTGGTCAAGCAGGCCGCACCAGCGCTCAACCTCGTCCAAATCAATATAGCCCTTGAGCATACGTTCGATTGCGGCATCTTTCAACGGCCGCCCGTTCAAATCGCTGGTCCAGTAATCAATTGCTTTGCGGGTTTCGCCGGCAATCATCAGCTCCAGAAAAACCGCATCCGGCAAAATAATTTCCGGCACGCTCATACGCCCTTTAATTCCCTTGTTGTCGCAAAATTTGCACCCCGGTCCGCGCACATAGGTATTTTCAATACCGAAATCGCCCAAGGCAATCTTCAGCCGCTTGACCGCCGGGTCGTTAAGCCTCTCTTTGACAGAGACCCGGCAATGCGGACATAATTTGCGGAACAAACGTTGTGAAATCAACCCCTTAACCAATTCAGGATCCGCCAGCATATATGGCTGAATCCCCATGTCTCGCAGTCGTGTGATAATCGCCGGGGCGCTGTTGGCGTGCAGGGTCGTCCATACGCCGTGTCCGGATAATGCCCCCTTAAAAGTTAATTCTGCCGTAGCCAAAGCACGAGTTTCGCCCACCATCATAACGTCCGGGTCTGAACGCAGTGCCGCCGACAATGCTTTGGTAAACATTTCGGCCTTTTCTTCTTCGGTATTGGCATTGGTAACCGGCATCTGCCGGGCGCCGGGAATAGGATATTCCGGCGGGTCTTCCACCGTAATCAGGTTAATTTCGTAATTTTTTTCCTGCAACAGTTTAATCATGTTGCGTTGCAGGGTTGTTGATTTTCCCGAACCGGTCGGCCCGGCAATAACACTCAATCCGGTCGGAACCGCCCGCAGCCGGTAAAACAGGTTTTCTTCATATTCGCCGAAACCCAGAGCCTGCAAATCGCCGCTGCCGTCGGGATTTTCATCGGCATACAGCAGACGCATGACCAAATATTGCGAACCGAACGCAATCGGGTTAAACTGCAAACGGATAGCCAGAACGTTATGCGGCAGCATCAATTTGCCTTTGGAGCCGCGCAGCGGTGTTGATCCCAGTTTCTGGGCGCCCTGAAACTCGTTTTGCGCATAGTTTGAGTCGGAAATGTCTGCCGAAGCGAAAGCGGCGCGGACAAAAGATTCGCCCCAGTCTTTGTTATACTCCATCACCGTTTGCATCATACCGTTGATGCGAAACATAATCTGCGTGCTGTCGGCCACCACAACGTGAACGTCTGACACCTTTACCGCGGCCGCCCGGGCAATTACGTTAACGAAGTCTTTCTGCATTTGCAGTTGGTCAAGGTCTTCATCGCCCTCAATGTCCGACATCGGCTGTGCGCGTTCGCCGTAAGCGTAAACGGCATTGATTTCGTTTTGGCTGACATAGGTCGGTTTGCTGATGTTCAGATGTTTTTTGCGGGCCAGAACTTCGAAACTTAAAACGCGCCCGTCAAATTTATGAGATTCGACAACCAGAAAACGCCCATCGGCAAACAAAGCCAACAAACGCCGGGTATCGTCATTGATAACCAGCGAAGAACCCGGAAGCGTCAGAAGCTTGTTCCCGCCGCTGAAAAGGTCATCAATCAGATTATATTTCTTTCCTCCGCCTGCTTCTGAGGCGCCGATAACCTGACCTGAAGTCTTTCCGGCGTCGGAAGCAGCTTCTTGAATTTCTGATTCGTCGGCCATTTTTTTACTTACCTGATAAACATCCCTTCACGAAGGCTGGGCAATCCCTGACTTGAATTCAAGCTTGGCAGGGGTTCCAAATCATTGTCGCCGTTTCCGCCTCTTTGCGGCAGCGGGGTAATTCCGGCTCTGGCTGCGGAAGATCTGACCGGTTCACGGTCAAGTACGCCGCCGGCGGCAAAGTATAAATAATCTTTGGTACCGTTTTTGTCAGCCCGCAGATAAGTCTGCGAAATCTCGTCAACCGTATGACCGCTCTGCAGAACCGTTCCTTTCTGAACCATAAAGGAAGAACCGCTCTTGTTGATTAATTTGGCCGCCAGTTCGTTGCCTTTTCCGCTGATTTCCATAATCGCGTATTCGTCAGACAATTTCTGATTCTTTTTCTCTTCGGCATTTTCTTCCGAGGCCGAGGCAAAAGGATTGGTCTTGTCTTTGTTCTTTGCCGTATTTTCTTCTTCTCTGGCCAGCTTTTCCGCCTCCAGTCGTGATTTCAGGATGGAAATCTGCGTTTGCAGATTGGCCAATTCGCGGCTGTAATTCTTTTTTGCCGTTTCTGCGGCGTCGGCTGCCTTGGAAGCTAACTGAGCCAAGTGGTTAAGCTTCATTTTAAAGTTCTTGACCAGTTTTTCTCTGTCTTCCTCGGTCTTAACGATTTCTCCGTACAAACGGGCATTGTTTTCAATCCATTTCTGGTTGGTATCCAGCATTTGCTCTTTATATGCGTTGACAATATTTTCCTGTCTCAGCTTTTCATAGGCAATGTTAAGCTCTCTCAGCTTCTGCTCTTCTACCAGCAGTTTGCGTTCCTGCTCTTTTTCCCATTCGATCCGTTTGCGCTCTTTTTCCGCTTTTTTCTCGTTGAGATCATCAACGGCCTTTTGCCGGGCGGCTTTAATTGCTGCAATCTCGTTTTTAACTTTTTCCCGGCGCAGTTCCAAAGTCAGCAAGCTGGTTTGTTTTTCCAAATCAGACATCTGGTTAAATAATTCATTGTCAACCTGCGATAAAATTCCTTCGCCGAAGTTGCTGCTTTCCGGTGTTGTCGGCTGCGGTCTGGACAGCGGGGACAAGGTCGGATTAGCCGGCTGCACTTGCGGCGCGGCGGCAGGCAACCCTGCTGACGGGGCCTGATTGGCTGCAGTCATAGGTTGTATCGGGGCCGTATTGTTGGCGGCATTGTTATCCGGCGGCAATAAACCGCTGTCACCGTTCAAATTCGGCAGGTTTAAGTCATTTGATGCATTCTGATCCGGCCCGGTCAGAGGAATAATCGCTTCATCGTCAGACTGCGGTGCCGGAAGTTCTGTCGGAGCATCATCATTTAACGAAGGCGGAACCAGCAAGCCGCTGTCGTCGTCGGTATCGTTCAGCGTTATTTCGCTCGGAAGGGCATTGGCTGCACCTGAATTCGGAAGTTGGGCATAAGCCGGCTGCCCGGCTGCGGCTGCAATAATCAGCGCCAGAGCTGTAATGCCTAAACTGTTTCTGATATTATAATACATAGATTGCTCCCTCATAATGCCACTTCTTGCTGGTAACGTCATATTTTATATTATTAATCTCAAGTCCTGAAAATTTTGTTAATAAATCATTCCAGACCGACGGATTTTGCATCGAGTCAAAACTGAATTTGACTGAACGATATATATTATTGCGCGGCGAAGTATAAGAAAAACTTGTCAGAGAAATCTCCTGCCCGATAGCCTGAAACATATTGTTCAGTACGTTTTTCAAATCCACGTCCATATATTGCGGCGGCGACGAGATAATATCAACCTTATTTAAAGGAACAGAAACCATCATCGTATTTCCGTCATCGGAAACCGATTTGCCCGAAAAATTAATGCCGGACACGTTTAAAGCCTTGTCAATCCAACTGATACGGCCGACTTCTCGAGTCCAGAACGTGGTTACACCGCTGGGGCCGCAGGATAAACCGCCGATTTTCCAGCCCGGAGGCATAATTCGAATTAATGCATTGATGCCGTCACGACATTGCAACATAATATCTGTCGGGTTATTTAAACGCTCCCACGGCTTTATCTCGGGCGGTTCCTCCACCGGTTTAACGATTTTGGGCTGAACCGGGGCGATAATCGGCCGTTTCGGCGGACTGAAAAACAAACTGCTGATAATGCTGGACAGCAGCCAGAAACCGATAATGCCGGAAACGGCAATAACCGCAATCAGCTTGGTTCCCCGCAACGCTTTAATCTTTTGCAGTTTGCCTTTGGCACCGCGTTGTAAAAGTTTTCCTAATTCCGGATATTCGGTCTCTTCAATTTCCCATTCCGGCGGAGCAATTTTGCGGCCCCAGTCCGGCACGGCCAACATCGACAGAAACTGGTTTTTGGCGTCTTCCTCGTTAAGAAAGAGCATATCGCCGTCAGACAGGATAATATCGTTACGGACGCAGGTGTACCACCAGCCGTTTTTGACTTTGAATACGCCGACGAAAGAAGAGCGGTCGCTTAATGCTGTAGCCAGAGAAACCGCCGCAGCCGGTGTTCCCGACTTATATCCTTCATGCGAGACGCAAATACCGAACTGCGGCGCTTTGCCCGGTTTGATACAGAAAAGGTCAGCCCCTTCCAAAACGCCGGCGGAAGCTTCTTCCACTTCCGCATACGGATCGTCTTTGTTCTGCAAGGGCTGCCAGAACAAACTGGTGGCGTAAGACGTTCCTTCGATGTTAATCTCCGTTCCCCAGGAACGGTTAACATTCGAATCAAAGTCTTGATCTTGAAACTTAGCGTCTTCCAGCACCATTTGTTTTTTTCCTATATTAATCTTTCATTCTTGATTCCGGAGATAACGGAGAATCCAGAACCACCGGCGTCAGGATAATGACCAGAATGCTTCTGGTTTTGCTGGCTGTGGCAGTACCGCCGAGCAGTGAGTTGTTGGCCGAACCGACACCGGATTTTTCACTGGTATTTTCAACCCGTTCATAACCGGTCAGTACCAAAGACTGCCCTGATTTCATCGCAACTTCCTGCGTAAACCCGCGGGATTCGATAATCGGGTTCTGAATATATTGTCCGCCGCCTTCGCTGGTTTCGCCGTCGGTACGGTCATCCAGACTGACTTTTTCCAACGAAATCAAATCCGAAAGGGTTAGGTTAAACATCAGCATTAACCGTCCGTGTTCCAGAATACGCGGCAAAACGTCCATGGTAAAACCGGTTTCGATTTCTTCGGTCTCTGTCGAAACGTCATAGTAGCTGGCATCGCCGCCGCTGTTGGTTTTGGTAATTTCCGAAATATAGTTCTGCTTTTTAACAACCTGAATCGGGGCAGGTTTATTGTTTAGCGTGGTAACCGTACCGCTGGTAATCAGGTTGGTCGTTCCCTGAGTTGACAAAGCCTGCAGCGCACCGTTAACGGTAACATTTCCGGGCAGCAGGGTCATTGTCAGGTTCTTGGTGACGTCTTGCCCCAAACCGCCGGCAATACTGGAAACGCCGATGCTTTCGCCCTGCGGACTTTTCCAAACGGCAGACAAGTCCAAACCATATTGATCGCTGTCGTCAATGCTGACCTGCAGAACTTTAACGCTGATGGCCACCTGACGTGACAAGCGGGTATTTTGCTCGTTAATGTATTTAGCCACCTTTTTAATGTCGTTCGGTGTTGCGCTGACGGTAATCGTACCGTTGGACGGATCCATCGTGTACTTTGAATCTTTGTCCAGCATGTTCTTTATGGCAGTTTCAATATTCTTCCAGAAATCCATCTTGGTACTGCTTTGCAGTGAGATGGAAGACGAACCGCCGCTGCCCTGTGAAGAACCGCCGACATTAACCGAAAGGGACGGCGTGCTCGGCAGCGTATATAAAACGAAAGTCCTGGTAACGAATTTGTAAAAATAAATTTCTTTACGGTCATATTTCCACCAAATGCCGAAACGGGAACCGATTTCGTTCAACAGCCCGCTCAGCGGCCCCTGATAGGAAACCAGCATCTTGCTGGGATCGGTCCAGTCCGCGTTGATAGCCTGTGCCGTCGGCTTGTTTTTGGCGCCGTTGCTTAAAACTTCTTTTTCCAAATGTGTTGCGTAACTGACGCGCATTCCGGTAATTTTGTTGATCATATCGCCGATTTCATACAGCGTAATCGGACGGTTGCTGATTAAGGTAATGCCGTCTTTCCCTTCCAGATATGACGGAATAGGCTGGCCTTCATATTCTATTTGGCTTGAATCGCCGAGCCAGATGTCGTTTTTGACGCGAACCACGTCGTCGTTAAGAGCTTTGTCCGGAATTTTGGCCGTCTCTTTCAGCTGCGTCGTTGCTTCAACCTCGCGGTCAATGGTCGCATCCATTTTGGTTGAAAGCGAACAGGAACCCGCAATTGCGACCATTAAAGCGCCCAGGCTGTACTTGGTAATCTTATTCATAAGCATTTTCATCCTCCATGGTCTCAACAACTAAGACGCGGTTTCCTTTGTAAAAAGTGGCAATCGGCGCCGGCCGGGCTCTGGCAAAAGCTCTGATTAACGCAGAGCTGACATCGGCAAAACGGCCGCGGAACATCGCACCGGCCGTGAGCGTGTAATTGCGGTTGGAATTCCAGATTAATCTCCAGCCGGCTCTTTCGCTCCATTCGGTCAGCAGGTCTTTCAGGGTCTGCCCTTCTTCGGCCAGCCAGTCTTCTACCGGGTCTTCGGCGTTATATTCGCCGCTGCCGTTAGACATTCCGGTATCGTTTTCCTTGATTTCTTCTTCATAATCGACAACTTCGCTCTCGATAGACGGGGGAATAGCCGCAGACATGTTGCTTCCGGCACCGCCGTCAACAATATTCTGGTCGCGCGGCGTTCTTTCGCCGTATTCGCGGTAATCCGCCGCAACTTTCGTATAGTTGACAAATTCGCTGTCCTGCATGCCGCCGGCCGGTTGAGCCGCAGCATTGGTTTGGGTGCAGACTTTGTTGCCGTTTTCGTCACATTCGACTTCTTCCGGCGGAATTTCGACCGGGTGGCTCAAAGTTCCCATGCAGGCGGTAAGGACAAATACCCCCAGTAATCCGGCAGCTAACCGAAAATTTATGCTCATATCTGTGTTTCCTAAGCTATATTTTGTCATATTTTTACCTATAATACATATTGAAAAATAAATAATCAAGCGTAAGCCATAACTTATTACCAAGGCTTTACCAGGCCTTATAGTAGTCTTGCCACTCGTTATTTTCCTTTATGCCTCCGTTAGAATTGTTGAGTCTTACTGTCCGAATAATAAATGAATTGGGCTCCCTGGTGGTGAAAACCGTATTGATTTTGCGGTAATCGACCCCGCTTGACGCCAAAATGTTGTTGAGCAGATTGAGCCGCTTTTGCTGGAGCTCATATGAGCTGCTGCCGTCAATCCTGATTTCCAGTCCGACGTTCTTTTCTTCTATCGTCTTGTTGGCAAAAGCCTGCAGCCATTTCAGAGTAACCCCGGAAATTTCGGCTCGGTTCGGTTGGAAAGCAAGGCGTATTTCGGTCGGTAATATTTTTCCGGTCGTCGCCTTTTGGCGCGATTTTCCGGTAAATTGGTCAAAAAAGCTGGGGCCGCCGCCGTTTTCGTCTTTGGCGCTGCCGTCTGCGGTCTGGTTTTTGCTGAAAATTGACGTAATGCTTTTAAACAGACCGCCGCTTTCCTTTCCTGAAGACGAAGTTTGTGTCTGCTTCGCGGGGGCCGGCTGTTCGGCTGCTTCCTGCTCGCTGACTTGCTGCTCGATGTCTTTGTCTTTTTCAGAGGAAACCAGCTGCGGCGTCAGATTGGGGTCGTTCAAAATATCCTCGGGAATGGGTATCAGCAGGTTGTTGACGACCTCCGAGGCGACTTTAACTTCGCCGCTGCCGCCTTTTTTTAGTTTTTTGTCTGCTTCGATTGCCTGTTTGACGGCGACATTGTCGGCATTTTTAAAATATGCTTCTTTGGTTATTTGGCGGTTTCTCTGATGCCCGGTGCCTTTGGCCGCAACCCAGACGCTGTCTTCATTGTTCTTTTCCGCCATAGTTGTCCAGCCGGAAGTTGTGTCGTCTTTCTCTTTCTTTTCTGCCGGCGCCTGATTTTCCGTCATACTGCGGATTGTTGCTTTCCCTGTCAGCATGGCCAGCTTATCGGCATTCGGAGTGTCGATAATTTTGGCTTCTGCGGTCTCGATTTTGGCGCTCTGGTCTTTCTCCAGCGGAATAAGCAGGTTCTCCGGCTCCCCTGCGGAAACTTTTATTTGCTCTTTGGACGGAAAATCAGGCGCCGTATCCGGGTTCGGTGCGGCTTTGGCGACTTTGAAAGTCGGCGGCAGCGGTTTGTCGGGGACAAGGTTGTCTTCGTTGTTTCCTTCGTTGTCGTCTTCATCGGGAACGCGGGCGATAATAAAGCTTTCCTCTTCCTCCGCAATCTCGGGGGCGAGAATGTTCTCCGGTTTGGGAGCCGGCTCGGCTTTTTCTTCCCGCGTAATCGGAATATCCGCTTGCGCCAAAACCGTTTCCGGCTCTTGGGAAACGGTGGTCATTTTCTTCTTCCGGGCCCGTTCTTCGTTGGGGCGGATAATCTGAACTTTGGCCTGAACGATTTTATTGCTGAACGGAACCGGGTCTTCAATCGGCTGCTGTAATTCGTTTTCGTCAACCGGCGGAGCACTGCCGATAATTTCCTGATAATTTGCCGCAATTTTGTCTTCCATGGTCTGCGGCTTTTCAGCCGGAGGAGCCGCCGGTTCCGCCTTGGAAACCGTCTGTTGCGGAGCCGGCTGAAGCGCGGAAACGGCCTCTGCGGCCTTGACAGAAGCTTCTGCGGTTTTTTCGTTCAGATCAAATTCAATGTCGTTGCCGGCAAAAGTCAGAGGGATGGGGTCTTCTGCCGAAACTTCGGACAGTTTTTCCGTTGAGGGAGAAACGGGCACCGACAAGGCAATTTTTTTAACCGGAATGGTTTTGGCTGCTTTGGCGGGAGAGGGCAGGCTCTTGAAAAACAGGGAAATATTTTTGTTGGGAATTTTAATTTCAGTGTCAGAGGGTTTGGGAACACTGAAAAACTCCTTGTTTACGCTCAAAATCGTGAACAAAGAGAAAACAAAGCTGCAAACAAATGTTTTTAAACTCGTTTTTCCCATAAAATAAAATCCCTCTAAAGCCTTGATAATTCAATATGCGACTCTTGGCAAGCAGATATAATTTTATGCACAAAGGTTTGAAAAAAATTTTTTCCGTTTGTCGGAATATAGGGGCTTTGCTTTCCCGGAAAGTGATTTTCTGATTTCGGCTTTATTAGAGAAAAATTTACTTTTTAGGGGTAGAAATAAGGTGTTTAGGTTTATTTAACTTCTGTGAATTTTTTGTTACAGGAAAAATTATTACATTAAAACAACGAGTTATCTCTTTTTGTCCAAGTCTTTTTAGGCTGGTAAAAATGCTAAAAATTAGCTATCCTAAAAGAGTATAAGAAGTTTTGCTAAATTAATTGAAGGAGAAAGATTATGCAATTTTTAAAGAGAAATATTTTAACTCTTTGCTGCCTGACCTTGTTGGTTGCAATGGGTTTGTGCGGGGATGCCTGGGCTGACGGTGCCAGCTTGATGAGCACGGCGCAGACAAAAACCCGTAACGTATTCGATAACGTAAAAACCATTACCTTTATTCTGGGTGGTTTCGGTTTGGTCGGTATTGCCTTCCAGGCCATTATCGGTAAAGTAAAATGGACTTGGTTTGCAGGCTTGGCCGTTGGTCTGGGTATTCTGGCTGCTGCCGGTTCAATCGTTGAATATGCAACCGGTTCTACCGATGCCGGCTTGGCAACGACTTTCGGTAATATTTAATCAGCGCTTAGCTGCTTAATGATAACTAAAGGGAGGGAACTATGGAAAACTTAACGAGACATACGCCATATACCCTCCCTTTTGCTTATCTGCTGGCTAAGCTCAGAAATTATTTACGGGAAAAGGGTGAGAAGATGTTGTGCATAAAATTAAAGAAATTCCTGGTCTTTTCAGTAATGGTGTTTGCTGTTTCTTCAATTTTATTTGCAACAAACTCCTTTGCTGAAGACAAGGCCCTGTTCAGTGATTTAACCAATCACGGAGCTAAAATTTTCGGCGGAATGCGGGAGATTATTTATGCCGTGTCCGGTTTCGGTATTGTCGCGATTGCTATCGGCGGCTTTTTCGGAACCCTGAACTGGAAATGGCTGGTTGCGATCATCATAGGTTTGGTCGTTATTGCGCTGACCGCCGGTATCATCAACTATATGGTTGACAGCGATGTCATCACCGACGAAATGATAACGGACAGTTTGATTAGTGCGAATGACAATCAGAAATGACGGATGATTTAATCACACGGAGCTGAAGGCTTTTATATTATATCGGCTGAAAAAAATTATTAAAGAGACGGAACTAAACAAGGAGGCTGCTATGAGAAACTTACTTAAATTGATAAAAAATTTATCATTTCTGCTTTGTTTTGGTTTCGGCCTGAATTATATGGTTGTGCCGGTTATGGCGCAATCAATCGTACCTCCGGTTATAGAGGAAGAAGCTCCCGATGAAGAAGAAATCGGCGGTTGGAGCACACTGGATAAAAAAACACAGGAAACAATTGCCAAAAATCAGGCACGTAATGCCGCCGCCGGACAAAGTGACGAAGCTCGGGCAATTTATGATGCACAGCAGCAGCGATATGACCAGCGTGACGCCTCCAAAGAAAAATATGCCGACACCTTGAATGCCGGGGATGAACGTATCAGAAATATGGAAGCACTGACCGAGCAGGCCCAGCAGGGTGTTGCGGCGGCTCAGGAACGCTTGAAAAACGCCAGCACGCCGGAAGAAATGAAGGCGGCCAATGAAGCGTTGAAGCAGGCTCAGCAAGATTTAAAAACAGCTGAAAAAAATCAGAAAGAAGTCGAGAAAGACGTTAAGAAAGACAATAAAGCCGCCAAAAAAGAAGCTAAGAAAGAAGAAAAAGCCATAGCCAAAGCCGAAAAAGAGCAGCGCAAGGCTATTGAAAAAGAACAGAAATCGGCGGAAAAAGACCTGAAAAAGGCCAATAAAAAGATTGAAAAACTTGAAGAAAAATGCGCCAAAGGCAAATGCGACGATGAAGATCTGGCCGATTTGGCTGCTGCCCGAGCCAGTGCGGAATCTGCTCAAACGGCTTTAGATGCGGCCAACCAGAAAGCCAATGCTTTTTATGCTCAGGATGAAGATGAAGCGGCTGCCGAATATATGGCGGAACGAGATGCGCAGGAAGCCTCTATTGCCGCTGCGGAGGATGCCGACGGTATCATTGAGCAGGCCAAGGAAGATTTGGCCGAAGCTCAGTCCAATGCGCCGAAAATGTGCAGCGCGGATGAAATCGGCGGTAACGTCTTTCTGTTGATTGCCTGCAAAGCCACCACCACCTTGGCCGATTTGCGGGTCATCGCTTACATTATTTCCGGTTTCGGTATGGTTGCGCTTGCTTATGCCGCTATTTTCGGAAAAATGAACTGGAAACACCTGGCCAACATCGGTATCGGTTTGTTCCTCTTGTCGATGATGACGCCGTTTATCGAGTATTTTACCACCGGCAAAGATAATACCCTGCGTTTTGGTAAATATCTGCCGGCCGGTTTCTCTGATATTCAGGGCAGTGACGGTCAGGTAACCGACTGCGATGAAGATTTGGATAAAAACAGCACTTTCTGTAATCAGATTTTGCCGGAAGTCACGGTTACCGGGAAAAAGCAGAAGTGGTCACTAAAAGATTTGAAAGGCTCGATTACGGCCGGTTTAAATGCGGTCCGCAATGCCAGCGATATGTATAAAGCGGCCAAATCGACGGTCAGCAACGTTAAATCTGCGGTTTCCAATATGACCGCTCAGATTAAGAGCGGTGGCGGCGGACTGGACGGTATTATTAATGCGGCCGGCGCTGTGGCCAATGCAACCGGTACGATTGTCAACTCCGGGCAAGTTCTGGCCAATAATATTGCGACCAATGCCGGTAATCTGTCTAACAATATTCGTGACGCCGGTTCAACCAATGCGGCGCGCGAGGCCCGGGCCGAAGCTCAGGAAACGCTTGATAAGTTAACGAAAAAATGTAATGCCGGTAACTGCAGTGAGCAGGAAAAGAAATATATGGAACAAATGGAAGAAACGGTGAACAATAATAAAACCGGCGTTAATAAATGGCTTGAAAATGACGGAGCCGGCGGTGGTTCGACCATTCTCTCCGGAATTAACAAAGTCGGCAACATTGCCAACAATGCCTCGAACTCGGTTAAAAACGTAGCCAATGCGGCCAATGAAGGCCAGTCTATCGGCGGTGACGGGGCTTTGGGTAAAATTCTCGGTGTCGGCTTCGGTGTCGGAACGGCGGTAACCGAAGGTATGGATACCGCGGAACAAAGTAAACAAAACGGAATGTTTGACTTCCGCAGTGATGCAACCAAACGTGAAGAACAGGCTAAAGCCGAAGAAGAAGCCTTTAAAAAGACTTCTGGCTATGTTAAAAACACGCAGACAACCGCTGACGGCAAAAAGGTCGAAACTCTTGGCGACGGTTCGGTTCGCACCACCTCCAAAGACGGTAAGACTGTAACCACAGTCAATAAGGACGGCACCACCACAACCACCAAAGACGGTACAACGGTTGTTAAAAGCCCGGACGGTTCCAGAACCGTTACTGACAGCGCGGGTAATAAAGTGACCTACGATGCCAAAGGCAACAAGGTTAAAACCGAGCTGGTCAACGAATATAACCGCGCAACGGCTGAAAGTGTCAAAGAAGCCCTGAACGGTAAGAAGGAAGAAGAAAAGAAAGAGGAGAAAAAGGAAGAAAAGCCTGCGGCAACAACGCAAAAATCTAATGATGTAATGACAGATGCAGATAAAAAACAGCGTTCAGATCTTTGTGATAAACAGAGCGAGGGAGTCCGCGCTGATTGTAAAATCTGTGCTAACAAGAATACAAAAAGTGAATATAAATCTTGTATGAAAGAATTGCAGAATAAATTAAATGCAGCGGCAAATGCAGCGGCAAATCAAGAAATGGAAAAATGGTGTAAACAAAAAGGAGCGAAAGAAGAATGCTTTTATGCACCGGAAGGTGCAGATGCTAATCTTACTGCCGCTTGTAAAAAATGCGGTTTCAAGATGGCGTCTCCTTCAAAATAATTTTGATGCACAAACCTGATAGCTAAAAAAAAGGATGTCCGAAGACATCCTTTTTTATGTGGCGCTATGCTGTCCGCATATTCCTTTCCTGTCTTGTTTGTCCTCGTGTTAAGGGATTTTTCATAAAAAAAGGATATACTGAACAATAAGGGAAACCCTTTCCCGGCGGTTGAGATTCGTTTTTGAAACGCAGGCTCAACGACGGGCAGGGTGTTGTTAAGTATAGCTTTTTGTTGCAACTAAATGAGATTGCGCTAGAATCAAACCAAACGTCAGGATTTGTCGCGATGAGAGAAATGATATTAAAAGCCGTAGCCAATCCTCCCAAGATCTTGTGGGGGCCGTTCCTGCCGACGCTTTTAAATCTGGGCATTCAGTTTCCGCTGATGTTTATGTGCATGGGCGTGTTTAAAATGAACCCGCTGATTTTCATTGTAACGATTGTTGCCGCACACGGCGTTATTGTGCTCTGGGGCGGCAAAGAACCGCACATTTCCTCCATGATTCAGGCTTTCGGCCAATGCCGCCGGATTAGTAACAACCTTTATAAAGAAAAGGGGAATAAATTTGCGCCCTGATTTTGACTTTTTTACGATTTTTGTTCAAGGCTTGTCCAGCATTGAGGTTGCGGTCGCCGTCATCGGCTTTGTTTCCGCGGCCGCTTTTGCCGGATTATGGGCCACCAAATTAGGCCGGATTATTCTGCCTCAGCCGCAGGAATCCCGGGTGGCTGACTTTTTGCCCTTTAACAAGCTGATGGCCGACGGCATAACCATCCGCTGCTATAACGGCTCTTTTGCCCGCGTGTTCAAGGTTGAAGGGGTCGATTTGTCGTTTGTGACGGATGAAAAAAGCCTGTCCATGATGGAGGCGCGCAAATCATGGATTGATTCAATGTCCGACCTGCAGGTGGTCTGCCGGGTGATTACCCTGCGCGAAAGAATTTCCATGGAAGCCGACAGCGGCGATTTCGGCAACCAGCTGCTGGAGCAGATTTCCATGACCTGGCGCAACAATCTGGACCGCGTTTACAGCAACGGCCACTATATCGTCCTTTCCGTGGCTGACCGCCCTGAGGCACTGAAAGACCTCAACTATGCTTCTCAGGCACTGCTCGCCACTTTGAACGATTACGGCGTTAAACCGATGTTTGAAACTGAAGACAGTGCCGCCGCCGACAGCCCGCTGGCAATTTTTTCCAAGATTTGCAGCCCGCTCTCCAAGCCGATGCCCAAAGTGCGCGGTGCCGAGGGATATCAGCTCAATGAACTGCTGACTGCCGACCATATCCATTTTACCGATGAAAAAGGGCTGATTAAATTCTTCTCCGGCGACAAGGAAATGTTTGCCATTGTTATGGGCATTCGCAGTTCGGGCGATTATATGGACGAGGGAATGATTGCCTCGCTGCTCTCAATTGACTGCGAACTGACCATGCTTCATAACGTTAAGCCTATTTTCAAACCGCACGCCCGCGCTTTGCTGATGCAGCAGCAGCGCATGGCCGCAGTAACCAGTTTTTCGCCGGATGTCATCAATCAATACAGTGAAGCCCTGTCTGCCATTGAAGACAGCGACGCCGACTATCAGGCGCTGACCGAATATGCCATGGACATTATTATCAAAGGTGAAACCATGGAGGAAATCGAATTCGGCGAAAGCGAAGTGCAGCGCATCTGCCGTCTCTTCAGCGTTACTCCGGTTCGGGAAGGCTGGGTAGCTCAGGCGGCTTTCTTTAACCAGTTTCCGACTTATGACGCTTATCCGCGCACTTATCGTTATTTGTCGCGGGTTGTTGCCATGGCCATTTCTTTTGACAAACCGTCTGAAGGCCTGCCGAAGAGTGACTGGGGTCCGGGAGCCATTTCCATTTTCCGCACCACTTCCGGTTCGGCTTACCGTTTCCAATTCCATGTTTCAACCGAAGATTCCGCTGTGGCCCACTGTTGCATTATCGGTCCGACCGGACAAGGTAAAACCACTTTGCTGACCTTCCTTGCCGGACAGGCGATGCGCCACCATGACCTGAAAGTTTTCTTCTTTGACCGTCACCGCGGTGCGGAAATCTTTACCCGTGCGGTTCAAGGGGCTTATGTCGGTTTTGACGGCGATGAAAAAAACGTCTCTCTTAACCCGTTTGACTGCCGCAACACGCCGAACAACCGCGCCTTTCTCCGCCGCTGGCTGAAGGCGATTACCATGGTTGACGATGCCCTGTCCGAAAAGGAAATCGGCCGCGCGGTGACCACGGCGTTTGACTATCTGAAACCCGAGGAACGGATTCTGAAAAACCTTTACAAAAGCTGTTTTTCGCCGACCGGCAATATGCGCCGCGAGCTCTTCCGCTGGATTAATCCTGACCAGTACGGCAACATTTTCAATGCCGAAAACGATAGCCTGGACTTGGCCAGCAAACGCTTTATGGCTTTTGACTTTACCCATATTTTTGAAGACGAAACGCTGGCTCCGGCCGTCATCAGCTACATCATGCACCGTATTATGGCCGAAACCGGCGATACCGGCGTACCCTCGCTGATTATGATTGATGAAACCGCGCCGATGTTAAAACACCCGATGTTCCGCGATTACTTTATCATCGGTCTGCAGGAAGGACGTAAAAAACGTCAGGCTTACCTCTGCGCCTTCCAACAGCCGAACATCATTGACAAACTCGGTGTCGGCGAGGTTATTCGCGGTCAGTGTCAAACCGTCATCTTTTTCCGTAACCCGCAGGCCATGCCGGAAGACTATGCCAACTGGAACCTGACCCAGCGTGAAATCGACTTTATTTTTGGCAAAAGCTACCGCGATTTTCCTTATGCGATTTTGCTTTCCCGCCCGGCAACCGGTGAATCCGTTATTCTGGACGTCGATTTAAGCGGTCTCGGGCCGTATCTGAAACTGTACAATTCCGGCCGTAAGAACGTTCTGCTGGTTGAAGAACTGATTAAAGAATACGGCGAAGCGAACTTTGTTACAAAATATTTAAATATTGGCTGATATGCATATTAGGCGTTTATAAATGGCGCAAATTTTGGTATTATTAAAATATACGGTTACTTGGCGTATGGAGGTTGCAATGAGTATTTTAAAACATCAAAAACTGATAACCCTGTTCGGGTTGTCATTGCTCATGTCTCTGTCCTCTCCGGCACAGGCGCAATGGCCTACGCTGGATTTGACTGCAATTAAAGAGGGAATTTCCTCCAAAATCGAACTGGTCAAACAGTCCAAAATCGTAACCGAAGCCACCAAACTGGGCGGCAAAATGAACAGTGCCATCGGCGATGCCAAATCCTCCGTAACCAAATTTGCCGGTGACAACCTCGAAAAAGCCAAGAAAAAAGCCGAAAAACTCCAAAAAGAAAAAGAACGCCTGGAAGAAAAGAAGAAAAAATTAGAAGAGAAAAAAGAAAAACTCGAAAAACAGAAAAAGAAAATTGAAAAAGCCAAAAAGGCCATGGAAGAAGCCAAAAAACTGAAAGAAGACGCCGAAAAGAAAATTCAGGAAGGCAAAGACATGGTCAACGACGTCAAATCTCAGGTTGACGAGGCCAAACAAATGGCTGCCGACGCTCAGGCCGCGGTAAACGATGCCAAAGCAACCGCACAGGGAGCAATTGCCGATGCCAAGTCAACGGTCGGTGAAGTAAAATCAACCGTCAACGACGCCAAATCGACAGTCGGCGATGCCGTCGGAACCGTTCGTGAAGAAAAGAACGAACTCCAGTCGGCCATTGGCGGACAATCCGGCAGTGCCGCCGCCGACAGCAGTTTTGTCGATGACTATGTTGCTCAATATGAAGCCGGAATCAATTCTGACGCAAAGATTTATGAACAGATGCCGGCTGCAGATTCTGAAGCCGTGTCTGAAACGCTTCCTGCCGCCGGCGGTGTTGCCGCTGAACCGGCAGATGAAGCCGAAACAGCTCTTGCGCCTGCTGCCGGAGACATGTCGGCTGTGGTTGCCCCGGAAGATATGTCGGCGCAGCAGCCTGTTGCCGCGGTTACCGGCGCAGCTCAGACGGTCACCGGCGGAAAACAACTTAATCGCCGTCCGTTCGGCCGCAAAGATATGACAGCCGGAACTGCCGCTGTCCAATCGTCGGCCGTTTCAACCGTAACCGGTACCCTTCAGACAGCTCCGGCTGCGGTTTCCTCAGCAGCTACCGGTCAAGCCGCAACTCCGGCAACATCGGCAGCAACGCCGTCAGCCGCTGTTGAAACCGCTCCTGCCGCGGTTAAAACCCAGGCCGTCGGCCGCAGCATTCGCACTCGCGCTTCAGCAGCCCCGTCCGCGGTTTCCGCCGCAGCAGCCGGTCAGGCCGCAACACCGGCAACATCGGCATTAACGCCGTCAGCCGCCGTTGAAACCGCTCCTGCCGCGGTTAAAACCCAGGCCGTCGGCCGCAGCATTCGCACCCGCGCTTCAGCAGCCCCGTCCGCAGTTTCCGCCGCAGCAACCGGTCAGGCCGCAACTCCGGCAACATCGGCAGCAACGCCGTCAGCCGCCGTTGAAGCCGCTCCTGCCGCGGTTAAAACCCAACCGGCCAGACGCAGTTTCCGCCAGCGCGCAACGATAAAAAAAGACAATCAGGCTTCGCTCTTTGAGCTGAAACAATCCGTCAATCTGGCTGCCGGCAGCTATTCCGAAACCCTGATGTTCGGTGCGGAAGACAGCGGGGAAAGCATTCCCGACGGTGTAATTCATAACGGCGAATATGAAGAGACGATTATTCCAGACACGATTGTTGACTATTGCAACATCGGGGTTGATCAGCTGCAGGATACTTCGGTTATGCAGAACTGCCTGAAACAGTTGATTACCCACCAGTCTGACAGTGACAATCAGGTTGCGGAGGAAGGTAAAGCGCTATTCACCAAAGCTACGGCGGAAATTGCCATAGCAACGGTAGCCGAAAGCATGCAGCAAAAGGTTATTGCCGCCAAATATCAGGAACAGGTACAGGACAAACGGGAAGAAACATTGGCCAGCGCTTCGACGTCGCGTGATGACTCCGGCGGCTTGGCCATGACCAACAGCGGCGAGCAAACGCTGCTTAACGCCTTAAGCGCAATGGCTGCGGCTCAGTTAAGCATTGACGCGTTCAATCAGGTCGGCGGTTTCACCAAGGAAGACCTCGGTGAAACAGAGGGAGAAGATGAATGATAAAGCGTTTTGTCACATATTGGGCTTTGCCGCTGGCGATATTGGGCTTTTCCTCCGTCGCCCGGGCGGACATTGAGGCTCCGCAGACAGTAATAGGTACGGTTAAAACCGGTATTAAGGAGGCCGAAAGCATTCAGCACGACCTGAATGAAATTCAGGCGGATCTGCGTTCTGCGGCTGAAGGCGTTGCCGGGCCGATAAAAGATGCCGCCAAAACGGTAAATGACGTTAAAAACGAAGCTCAAAGCAATATTCAGGCCGTTAAGGACAAAGCAGATGCCGCCAAAAATATTGCCAGCGACCCCGAAGGCGCTTTAAATACGATGGGCGGCAAGCTGCCCGGTTTTATGACCACGGTTGATACCAATGATTCCGGAGAACTTCGGGATGCGGTCAAAACCAACTATTTTACCCAGCGGCCGAAGAGTTCGGTTTCTGCCGACGGACAGGCCGAAGCGGTCAATTCCGTTGAAGTGACCAAGGAACAGGATGAAAAAATGGCGGCCGTTCAGCGTGAAAACTTTGCCAACCTTTATGCGCAGGCTTTTACAATCCGCACCAATCTTGCCAAAGAAAAGTCGGAAGACAAAGAGCATAAGGACAGTCGGGAAATTCTCCAAAACACTAAGGAAATCGCGCTCAGAATGGAAGAACGTTGGCGCCGGATCATGATTATTAACGCTGCCCTGTTTGAGTTCAAAACCACGCAAAGCAGCCGCCAGTTCTCTTTTGTGCCGGAGGAGGATGAAGATGAATAAGCTCGGACACATACTGCCTTTGGCTTTGTTTTTTGCCGTTGCGGGAGGGGAGGCTTCTGCCACCATTAAATTTGATGTCAGCCACACCGCCAATAAAGCGCAGGAAACCGTCAGTGAATGGGCCAAGCAGGCACAAACGGCATTTGAAGAATCTACCACCATTCAGACCATGATCGCCTATGGCAAAGGCGTGGCCGAAATGGCCAAATGGGTTAAAGAACAAAAGGCGCTGGTTGACCAGACTATCAGCGACACTGTCGGAGCCGTCAATTCCGTTAAAGATACGGCAACTTCAACCGTCTCTGACATTCAGGGCGAAGTAACCGGAACCGTCGGCGATGTAACGGGAGCCGCTGGCGAAAGCGTTGCCGGTGTGGCCGGAGGTGCTGCCGGGGCGGTCTCTGCGGCGGCATCCAAAACCCAGTCGGCGCAAGAGCTTTTGCAGCTGAAAAATGAGCGTTCGTCGCTTGAATCCGAATATGAAGCCGCCGCCGCGGCCCGCAAAACCGAATTTGAAGGGCAGATAAAATCTTATCAGGACAACAATGCGGCCTATCAGCAGATGATTGCCGAGGATCCTTCCCGTAAAGAAGAACTGGAAACCAAAATTATCTCTAATAATGAGACTATTCGCTTTCTGCAGGAACAGTTTGATAAACGCGAAGCGGAAGAAAAGGCCAAAAGCGATGCTTTGATTGCCGAAGTTGACGCCAAAATCCAAAATCTCCGCGATGTTGCCGCGGCTGACAGCATGGGGCTGGCAACCGAAGCGGCCGGAGCTTTCAAATCTTTGTTCGGCAACAAGCAGTCTGCCGCCGAACTGAATAAAACGATTGCCAATAACTTTATTCCCGAAAACGAGGACATTACTTCCGCCAGTATCAAAAAGGTAAGAAAATACCGTAACAAAACCGCGGCAAACGATGTGCTGACCGCCTATGCAACGGCGTTGCAGGTCAGAATTAACCGTTATGAAAAAAATGAAGATGCGCAGGAGACGGCTGACAGCGCAACCATGATGGACGGCGCCACGGCTGCAATTGCCATGGATACCCAGCTTAAAGTCAAAAATATGGAAACTTTGCTGGTCTATACCCAGATGCTGATTGCAGATATGAAAATGCGCAGCGCGATGGATTTGGCTAAACTGACGGTTTATAAACTGCGAGACCCGAGCAAAGACGTTACCCAGTTTAATCTGGACGATTATAAATATAAAAAGCCGAGCAAAATAAATAAAGAAAACATTCTGAATTTGGCCAAAGAAGCCGGTTCAGCCGCTAAGGATCTTAACAGCAGCGGTGTGACGGGGCTGTTAAAGTAGGAGGAAACAATGATTAAATTGACTAAAATTGCGGCGCTTTCTTCCTCTCTGGTTATATTTTCCGGCTTGACGGCTCATGCATTCCTGCTCCCGCCGGGACCGGTAACGCCGACGGTCGATGCTCCGACGGACGTTACTTTCAGTCTTGAAAATGTCGGAGCGACGGCTCAGATGTATGCCGCTCAGGCTCAGACTTATGCCAATAATATGACCAAAGCCGCCAAGTCGGCCAAAAAGAAATATATGGACAAGTTTACCGGCTTTATGGGCGGACTGTTCAAGAAAAAGGAAAAGCAGGCTATTCCCGGCTCCAAGACGATTCAGGAATCCAAAATCGCCGATATTTATGATGCTGAATCGGTGAAAAAGGCTTTATATACGCTGTTCCTGGCTTATCCGGTCGATTGTGAAAAAGATGCCGACAGCTTTGCCGCCTGTGTGGCTTATAAGGAAAAAGCCGAAGAATTTTATCAGGATACTGTTATTGAAATTTATACTTCGGTGCGCCTGCTTGAGCAGGAAATGCCTAATTTGGCGGTTCAGGTTGAATCGCTGAGCGCTACGTTCAGCGGTGGCGGCGGTGACGGTGCCGAAAGCGGCGATGACGAGAACGGCGCCCGCAAAAACGCCTTTAATGCTTACGAAACCATGGACAGCATTCTTAAAATTACGCAGGAAGTAACGGCGATGAAAGCCCAGTACGAAGCGGCGCTGATGCTTCGTGAACAGGTAAAACCTGCGCCCTATGTCTCCAAAAAGGAGCGTAAAGCTAAAGAAAAAGCAGCCAAAGAGGCCGCTAAAACCTCGTCTTTGTGGCGTGATGAACCGATAAAAACGGCTTCTCTCGGCGCAGTCTCAACCAGTGAAACGCTGGCTTTCGGCCAATTGGGAATGATAACGCAGGCTGATTTCAAATTAAAAACCGAAAATGAAGCGGCGGCAGCCGATGTTGAAGAGGAGGATGATGACGAAGAATATGTTTATGATCCTTCCTTATACGGCACTGTCAGTTTTGAAGATGCTTCCGAACCGCTGATTGCTTCGCCTTTTGCCGGGAATGAGGAAAAAGTTCTTGAACTTGATAAAATTGCCCCGCTTTACGAAAAAGCGCAGGATGCACTGGACGTTCATAATCTGCTTCAGGCACTCGACAGCTATCGCGGAATATTTGAAAACTATGAGCAATATAAACAGCTGCATCAGAAGGCTCTGGATGCCGTTGCCGCTGCCGACCAATGTTCAATTCAATACCTGAAACGCTATTATCCCGACCCTGAACAGGTTTGGAAAGGCAGCATTGCCGATGCGGCGATAAATGACTATGATGCCCGCCGGGGAATTTCCGGCTGGGCCGTTAAGGCTTTTGAAGTTGCCAAGTCGGAGGAATCGCTGCCGATTGACACCGACGAACTGGGAACAATTGATATTAACTCCGATATTGATATTGACGATGTCAACAGCATGGAAACCATTAAAGCCGATCTGGAAAAGCAGGATATGGCCAGTTTGGCAAATCCGGAACAGACGGCTGCCGCTGAAAAGGCCACCCGTGAATCGCAGATGATTTCCTTTAACATTGGTGCCGAAGCGGCGCAGCTTTTGGCGCAGGATCAATATGAAGCATCGCCGCAATGGGGAATGCCGAGCACGAAGTTTCCCGTCTGGAATGACCAGATTAATTTCTATACTCAGTATCTTGACGGCAAGTATGAGAATGTCAAAGATTATCTGCATCAGCTTGACGTCAGCAGCGTTATCGTCGATATTGCCTATCCTTTAAACGATTTGCTGGTTGACGATGAAGAAGAGCGTGCCAATAACCGCGCCGGACTTGATAAACTGGCCGGAATGTTAAAGAGTGAAGAACAAAGTTCGGATCCGGCTTCGGTAATGAAAGATCTGGAAAGCAGCCGCGATAAATTGCTGCAACAGGCGCAGCAAAGCAAAGCCGCTAAGATGCAGCCGCTGGAAAGCCGCCGGAAAACACTGGAAACGCAAATGGAACGGGCCTCGACGTTGCTGTCCGACTACAGTGAACAGCTGAACAGTGCCCGACAGAATAAACTGACTGCCGATACCGGTGTCGAAGTCAAGGAAAGTTTGATTGTCGATTTGGAAGAACGCCGCGGCGATGATGAAGACAATATGCTGCGCAAAACCGATATTGACTATAATGAAGAAACTTACGAGGTTTCGCCGGAAAAAACGGAAAAGGTCTATTCCGTTAAAAGAAATGCGACAACGGAGAAAAAAGCCCTGTTTGATACCGATAAAGCCGTTGCCGACTATCAAGACGAAATAAAACAACTGAAATACCGGGCGGAACAGCAAAGCGCCGCCGAAGCGGAAGCCGCTTCCCGCCAGAAGCTGATGCCGGTTGAAACCAACAGCAATAACGACGGCTCAGTCAGCCTCTATCCTGAAAACGGCGCCGCCGCACTGCCGACGGTAGGCACCGGCAGCGGACAGAAAAAAACGCTTTTCCGTCGTCCGTTCAGTGATAATTCGGCTTACCAGCCCGTCAAATACAGTTTATCGCAGACGCTGTATTTTGGTGCCCAGTATCCTAATTCGGGGCGCCGTCAGGCCTTCACCGTTAACGCAAACGCTTCTGAGCCGATAGATTTTCAGGCTGAAAAAGCCAAGCTTGACCGCAAATTGGATGAACAAACCTCGCAAATGACCGAAACAACGACCTATGAAGAAGAAACCGTTGTTGAAGAAAAGACAACCGAAGCTGAAACCGGAACCTATACCACGGGAGAAATATCGGAAACCATGGAGGTTAATGCGGAAGATACCGAAGATATGGCTCTGGCAAAGGTACAGCGTGCTGAAAATGAAGAAAAAGCCGCCGCCAGCGAAAAAACCGCAGCTTCGCTTAAAACCCAGGTTGAGCAGAAGCAAAAAGAAATTGAGCGGTTAAATCAGCAGTTGGAAACGGTAAAATCCGAGATGGATGCGGTTGAAAACAGTTATATTGCACAAGTTCAGCAGATTGAGCAGGCCTACAATCAGAAAGTGACGGAAGCCAAAAAGTATGTTGAAAGCAAGCGCAATGCACGTAAAACCTTGGATTTGATCAGTTATTACAAGGAAAAAATCGGCTTGCCGGTAGCCGGAGTCAACGGATTAATTCCGCCGTTCAGTCTGTTGAATATTTTACGAACCGCAACCGGCCTGACCGATGATACCAAAAATTATGCCGACCAGTTGATTGACGATGCCAAAAAGTCAATGCTTAATCTCGGCGATGCTGTTTATGTCGGCCGTGCCGGCGATAAGATTGCCGAAATTCATAACGGCCTGATGGATAAGCTGCAGGCGCTTCCGGTGGACGGCCTGAGCGAGTTCTCTTCTGCCGTCGGCGCTTATGCCAAAACGGATGCCGTTATCAAACCGTTGACTTCCATGTTCCAGAAAGTGTTGGTTGAGCAGGCGTGTGCCAATGACAACTGCCGCAAAGTTGATGAAGAATATTTTGTCGGTTCTTATGCCAAAGACCGTGACTTTATGATTCCCAAAAACGCGCCGCAGGAATATCTGCCGCCGCTGCGGGAAATGGTTCATTTCGATGATGTCGATTATGAAAATGTCAGCAAAACGGCTGACGGCGGCATTACCCGTGAAGGTTTCCTCAACAGTGGGGCCAAAATGCCCGAAATCTGGAAACGCATCTTGAACGGCAAAGCCTTTGTCGATAAAGATGTTGATTTGAAGGTTTTGCTTTCCGAAGGCGGTGAGGCCGCAACCTTTATGCGCGGCGGCCGTTATCCCTGCAAATTGGATGACCAGATTGTCGATATCGATAACGCCGACGGACAGTTTAAAATTTATACCAGCAAGGCTCTGCCGAGTAAGGCAACGGCCGAACAGAAGGCTTACCGCCCGTCCGCCATGTCGTTGATGCCGGTTTGCAATGAAATTACCCTGAAAGGGACGCCGGGTTTGTTGGGCAAGTTTTATGTAACGGTAGAAGACAAAGTTGAAGAAGTAACCGCGCAGGGCAAAGTCGCAACATTTCAGGATTTTGCCGGCGGAGCGGCACACAGCGAGTTGGGAACGCTGTTAAAGGCGGCTGACAACGGCGTTTTCTTTAACGATGCGCCTGCCGCCGTCTTTAACCGTTTGAGCAAAATGGCGGAAGAAGCCAGCCAGGATAATTCGTCCTATACCAAAAATATGCAGGACGAAGTCTATAAAAAAGCCATGCTTGATCATAACCAGTTTGGCAATTTCCTGACTTTTGCCGAGCAGGAAATCAGTTATCGCCAGGCCTTGGAAGAATTGAAACTGAGTGTGGACGAAGCCAAAGAAACGTTGTTCGAACAATTTGAAAAAATCGGCTTTACACCGTCAGCCGACTATAATCTGGCCCGCCAGGCCGATTATGATTTGACCAAAGATACGCTGAACCGGCGCAAAAATACGCTGGTCAACGAGGGTGTAGAAGAAATGGAGGCCGTTAATGTCTCTGATAACGAGATTGTTGAAGAACGCCTGGATAAAATTAAGAATATCTTTACCGCTTTACGCAAAGATAAAGAAGCCTACATCTCTTTGAGCGATGTAACGGACAGCGGCGCCGAACTGGATGAACGGATTAAAACCGAAGAAGCCAATCATAAGGTGACCGCCGAATATAAGAAACGGGCCGATGAAGAATTTGAAAAACAGCTTAAATCTTATCCGATACCGTTCTGTGCGGCGTATTGAGATTAAGCGACGGGGAAACTGATGAGCGATTTGAACAATATGTTGGAAGGGACCAAAATTCTGTCTTTGACGGATGCAAATGGTCGGGCGCATGAGTTCATCAGTGAAACCGAACAGGAAAAAGCGGGATTTAAGCTCAAATATTACATGTGGCTGTCGCGCCTGTTTATTCTTTTCGCCATTGTTTCACTGCTGGTTTTTATGAGTACGTCGCTGGCAATTTTCAAACTGGCGCCGCAGGTGACGGTCGAACCGTTTCTGATTATCAATCAGGATACTTCTGACGGAATTGTCCGCGCTGAAGCGATAACCAACCGTATGGCCTCCAAAAACCAGTTGATGGAAACATTTGTTCAGCAGTATGTCATCCTGCGCAACACCATCATTAATGATGAACGTGAAATGCAGACCCGCTGGTATCCCGGCGGAATGTTAAGCTTTCTTTCATCTCCCCGGGTGTATAATGAATTTACTCAGTATCGGGAATCAATCTGGGGGCAGATTCGCCACGACGGCGTGGTCAGGGAGGTGGAAATTATTTCCATCGGAAAGCTTGGCGGGGAGCGCAGCCCGGTTTGGAAGGTTGACTTTAAAACTTATGAGCTGTCTCAAAATGCCGTGGACCAAAAGACCAAAGCGCGAATTTTGAGCGTGCGCTACTGGACCGCATCGGTTACCGCTTTCTTTATCCCCGGCCGTGAATTTGTCGGCTTGCGCTTAATCAATCCGATCGGTTTTACCGTCGTCCGTTATTCGCAGGCTGAAGTCGAAATTCTCTAGACTGTTGATAAGTTGGGGATTTCCTCAAGACGATATTAGACTTTTAATTTAAAAGAGTATAATTTCGTAATATCTATACGAGTACTCACGAAACATAGATTAAAAGGATAAGACATGTCTAAGAAAATTATCGTGCTCTTCCTGCTGTTGCTGCTCTCGGCCTGCGGTGTTTTCGGCTCTTACTATGAAGCCGAGCCTGTCGGCGTCGGCAAAGGCGTGGATGAGCTTAAGCTTTCTCCTTGCGCCTGCATGCAGATTGAATTGCCCAAAACGCTTCCCGACTGGTTTGTTGAAACAATTTAGGGACTGATGAAATGGACAATCGTTTAGGCGGAAACAATACTCAGCAGCGTTTAATCGGCGGCCAAACCGCTCCCCAGTCCGCACCGCGGCGTGAGAGCGGTGACGTTTTTGTTGCCAATGTCGGTGAAAAACGTTATCTGTGGACGGCTCGTGCTTTTGCGATTATTACCGCAATCAGCTTGTGCTGCAATGTCGTTTTGCTGCTGGCGATTGCCCAGGTTATGCCGCTCTTCCGTATTGAGCCGTTTCTCCTTACGTTTCAGTCTAAGTCCGAACAGGTTTACAACATTATGCCGGTGCGCGGCAATCTGACCGACGAAAAGGCGATTACCGAAGTTTTTGTGCGCGAATATGTGCTCCAGCGCAGTTCCTTTGATCGTGATATTCCGGAAATGGAAGCCCGCTGGATGCCCGGCGGCCCCATTCAGGAGATGTCGTCTCCCGCGGTTTATCAGGAATTTCTGAATAAAACCGCCAAGCGGGCGATTGATTTAATTCGGAGCCGGAGCCTGCAGCGAAATGTCCGTATTCTCACGGTTAACGAGTTGGGGCAGGGACTTTGGCAGGTGGAATATGAAACTCAGGATATGTATCCTGATTCCACGGCGCCGGAAATCAATTACTGGACGGCTTCGCTCCGTGTCAGCTATCGCCGCAAAAGCGTTAAATACGGCGAGCGTCTGAATAATCCCGTCGGTTTCACGGTTGACCGCTATTCGTTGACGTTTAATAAAGTTAAGTAGGTTTATAAGGTATATAAAAATGATTTTGAGAGTTGGCAAATTATTCTTTATCGGCGCTTTGGTGGTTCTGTTCAGCCGCGCGGCTTATTCTCAGGCGACAATGGGCAGCCTTGATCAGAATGCCGACCAGAGCCAGGGGCAGTATATGCCGATGAACCTGGGCTATGCCGGTTTTAACTCTCTGGGAATGACGCAGGCCGCCTGGCTTGATCCTCTGCAAAATCTGGGCGAAGGTCAAAGCAAGCCGGCTTATTCCAAATATTACTGGTCACCCGATCTGATTTTGCCGATACGTCTCCGCGAAGGGATGATTACCCTGCTTAATTTTCCGCAGTGGGAACTGATTGAAGATATGTATATCGGTGACAACGCTACTTTTGACGGGCAGATTTCCGGCCCGAACACCATTTTGCTCTATCCGCGCAAAGGGGCTAACGTTGGCGTCGATACCAACATTATTATCTTTGGCCGCTCCGGCAACAAATATGTCTTTTATGTCAGAAGCGAAGGTGTTAATACCGAGCGCCTGACCAACTCGATTATTGATATTGATGTCATCGACGGTCCGGCCGGCTCCCGCGGCGCCGGAATGGTCGGCGGCAGCGTCGGCGGCGGTTCGGGAATGAACGCGTCTTCTTATAAGGCCGGTAACAGCCATTCGGCGGATTCCCTTTTTACTAAGCGGTTTCAACGGAGTGACTGGATTAAGGAAATTCCGCTTGACCCGACCAAGTTCCGCTTTGATATAGAGGTCTATGTTCCCAATCCTGACGATGTGGTCATTGCTCCGGAACGTGTCTGGCGCGATGATATCTTTACTTATATCGATTTGGGCGAAAAAGCTCTGAATATGACCCAGCGTCCGATAGTAACCCTGATTGTCGAACGCATTGAAGTTCCGGTCGGCTTCCGCACCAAAGGACCGAACAACCGTCTGATTATCGTTGAAGGCATCGGCGATATGGTTCTGCGCAACGGCAAGCGGATTGTTTGCCTGAAAATGCGCCGCTCGGACGATGCCGGTCTGGAAAATGCAACTTATGCGACCGATTTTGATGATTCTGCCTGGGACGTTCCTCCCGCAATGCCGGGTCAGCAAGCTCGGAACGGACAGGTCTCCGGCGGCAGCGGCAGTGACAGCGAGTTTAACGGCGGCGGGGCTGCCGGCGGCGGAATGCCCGGCCAGTATGATATTCAGGTCGGACAAAGTGAAATTGTCGTGCCTCGTTACGGCAATGGCGGTGGCGGTAATGTAAATGTCAATTACCAAGGCCCGCAGCCCGATGACGGATTTGATTATTCGAAAATGCAGCATATCCGCAACAATAATAAATATGCCGGCAGCGGAGCTGGAGCGCCCGGCGGCAATTTTGGTTTCGGTGCGGGGTTTGCCGATACGGACAGCTCCAATATTTCCATCGAACTCGGAACCGATGCCAATGTCGGCAATCTGGAAACGCTTTGGAGCCAGCTGTCGAAAAAATATCCTGATGTCCTCAGCCGCTATGAACCTTTCTTCTCGGTTGACGCGCCGGCAGACGGGCAGGGAAAAGAACTGTTCCACCTCCGGGTCGGTCCGGTCAAAAGTTTGGAAGCGGGCGACAATGTATGCAGCCGCCTTGGACGTAACGGTGTATTTTGTAGTGTAGTCAGAACGCAATGAGCAAAGAAGTCTTAACCCATTCCGAAAGTTATGTGAAGAAAACCAACCGCATTATTCTTGTGGTTGGTCTTACTTCGTTTGTAATTTTCGTAATCGGGGTGATGCTTCTGATGCAAAGCGGTCCGGTTCAGGAGGATTATACCGAGCCGGTGTTTACGGACAACGATGATGCGTTGAACATTTCCAATGATACCGGTCCGACGGATAATATTGAGTTCGGGGTGGTTGATGACGGCGAACCGCCGATAACCACGACGCCGAACCCGGTTCAAATGGGGCAGGTCGTGCTCGGAACCGATGCCAAAAATGTTTTGACTCTTGGTACCAACGCCAAAGCGGCCGTCAGCATTATTTCCGTTCAGCTGGCCGAACCGCCGTTTGACGGTTTTACCTTTGAAGACGACTGTTCGGGAAAAACTTTGCGCGGGCATGAAACCTGCGATATTACCATGGGCTGGTCGCCGGTTGTTCCCGGAAACGTTCAAAACAACTTTATCATTGCCTGGCATGAAGCCAATTTAACCAATGCAAACGCCAAATCGGCAAAAGTTCCGGTTGAAGGCAATGCCATCCGCAAAGAAGATTGTAATTTCTGTGAGCAGACTCTGCCCGGAAAAACAGATGCGCCGACAGCTCAGGGCACTTTGAAAACGCGTAATGCCATCGGCCCTAACGGCGAAGTTATCGGTACCATTGACGAAGACGGTTATGTCCGCGATGCCAACGGCAATGTCATCGGCCGCGTCAATTCTGCCGGAATGGTAGTTGATGAAAACGGCAATGTTATCGGTGTCGCCGAAAACCGTCGCCTGGTTTATGATGAAAACGGCAATGTCATCGGTTATGTCAATCCTGACGGAACAGTGGTTGACAAAGACGGCAATATCATCGGCCGCATGCTTCCCGACGGAACGGTGGTGGATCTGAACGGTAATGTTATCGGCCGGGCGGTCGATGCCGGCTTCGTTTACGACAAAAACGGCAATATTATCGGCCGTGTCCAGCCTGACGGTTCCGTTGTCGATATGAACGGCAATGTTATTGGCCGGTTAAATGAAAAAGGCGAAGTTGTGGATACGGACGGCAACGTCATCGGCCGCGTCAGCAAACAGGGACGGGTTGCCGTTGATGAAAACGGCAATGTTATCGGCGTGGTTATGCCAGACGGCTCTGTCGTTGATAAAAACGGCAATATCGTCGGCTTTGTCGATGAAAACGGCCGGGTTGTCGGCAAAAACATCCTCGGCAATGCCGGCGGACAGGTCAAGCTTGCTTACGACAAAAACGGCAAAGTTATTGGTTATGTTGATGAAAACGGCAATGTTGTAGATGCTCACGGCAATGTCATCGGCCATGTTGACGGTGCGGGAAATGTTGTTGACGAAAACGGCAACGTCATCGGCAAAGCCGTTTCTCTGCCCCAGCGCCGTCTCGCGTATGACAAAAACGGCAATATTATGGGCTATATCGACAAAGACGGCAATGTTATTGACCCCGGCGGCAACATTATCGGCAAAGTCCAACCGGACGGTTCCATTGTTGACGCCAACGGCAACGTTATCGGTCAGGCCGCCACTATACCCGGCCGCCGTCTGGTCTATGACAAAGACGGCAATGTTATCGGCTATGTTGACGAAGACGGCAATGTCCGCGATGCCAACGGTAATATTATCGGCCGTGTTCTGCCCGACGGAACGGTGGTTGACAAAGACGGCAATGTCATCGGCAAAGTAGCGGATATGAATATCGGAGCCCAGCGCCGTCTGGCTTATGACAAAGACGGCAATGTCATCGGCTACATCGATGAAAACGGCAATGTGGTCGATTTTAACGGCAACGTTATCGGCAAGATGCTGGAAGACGGCACATTGGTTGACTTGGACGGCAATGTTATCGGCAAAGCCGGTGAATTGGTGAATCTGGTGCTGGATAAAGACGGTAAAGTTATAGGCTATTTGACCGAGGACGGCAAGGTTTATGATTTAAACGGCAATCAAATCGGTTATGTTGATGAAAACGGCAATATCGTCAGCACTCAGGATAAAACGCTGGGTGCTTTGGTCCAAACCCGGATGATTCCGATTACGCCGAAAGGAACGGTTTTGGGACGCCTGAACAGCGACGGAACCGTCGTTCAGGATATGAAAACGGTCGGGCGTGTCCTTTCCAACGGTCTGGTGCGCGATCCCTCGGGATCGGAAGTTATCGCCCGTTTGGTGCGCGGCGGACTGGTCGTCGGCTATGGCTGTAAAAATATCGGTTATCTGGAAGCCGACGGAAAAATCCGCAAAGGAAATCAGGAAACAAAATTAAAGCCGATGCCGGACGGTGTCATTCTTGATGCCGAAAACAATTATGTCGGTGAAGTGGTTAAAACCGGACGGGTCTTTGACAATACCTGCACTTATCTCGGCGATGTCGGAACCGACGGAATTGTCCGCACGCCGGAAGGCGTTTACGTCGGCTGCGTTAATCCGGACGGAACCGTGCTGAACGAGCAGGGCGAAATTATCGGCGGCGTGGCTCGCAGCGGCGTGGCGGTCTCTTATGACGGCGAATATTTGGGACAGGTTTCTCCTGACGGTCTGGTTATCGCTTTGTCTCAGCAGCCGGTCGGCTGTGTCGGCACTTACGGTGATGTCTTCAGCAAAAACGGCAGCTATATCGGCCGCGTTTTGGATAAAACTTATGCCTATGATTTGCACGGCAATTTTATGAATGTTGTCGGGCCGAACGGCAAGGTCGCAATCAGCGGCCAGCCTGATGCCCGCCTCTATGCCAATAATCTGGTCGCCAATAACCGCAATGAAATTATCGGCGTTTTGATGGATGAAAAGACGACGCTTCTGACGCCGGAAGGAAAGTTCCTCGGCCGCCTGTTTCCTGACGGGCAGGTTTATAATGAAAAAGGTGTTGCCGTCGGCAAAATCAACGGCGATTTGGCCAGCTTCTACGGTCGTCAGCTCGGTGCCGTCGTCAAAAAAGGGCTGGTTGCCGATTTTAAGGGCAATCCGATTGGTTTGGTAAACCATGACGGGCAGGTTATCAATCGTTTTGGCGAGGTCTTGGGGCATATTGACGCCAAAGGAAGCTTTATTGACGCCAAAGGAGACTATCGCGGCGGTGTTGTGTCCAAGGGCAGCGCTATCGGCTATGATGGTTCTTTCCTCGGTTACGCCGTAACCGACGGTGCGGTTATCAGCATGGAAGGAGCCAAAGTCGGACAGGTAACCTCGGATAACAAGGTGGTTGACTTGAAAAATAAAGTCATCGGCGAAGTCATTCCTGAAAATATCGTGGTTGACATCTGGGGCAATTATAAAGGGCGCGTCAACTCCTTGGGCGATGTTATCGACCTGAAAGATGAAGTTATTTCCGCTGTTTTGCCCGGAGGCTCGACCGATAAGAACCTGAGCCTGCTGCACCGCGGTGCGGTAATTGACTTTGGCGGCAACCTGACCGGGGCCGTTATGCCGGACGGAACCGTCATTGATCGTGAAAACGTTGCCGTCGGCCGAGTTCTCTCCGACGGAAACGTCATCAGCCGGGCCGGCAAACTGATAGGTGAGGTGGTCAACGGCGATATTGTTATTGATAACTCTGATAAAGTTGTGGGCTATGTTAATTTTGATGGTAAAATCAGAGACCGGGACGGCAGTCTGATCGGGCGTATGCTGTCCGGTGATTTAGCTATTGACAACAATGACAATATTATGGGAAAGGTTTACAAAATCGGAGCGACGGTTTTGGGTAATGACGGCAATTACGTCGGCCGTCTGACGGCGGAAGGAACCGTTGTCGATGCCGAAGGAAAATCCATCGGTTACCTGAAGAACAACGGCTCTTATATTGATTTGGATAAGAAGGTGGCGGGCTATGCACTTCAGGAAGTCGCAAAGAACCGGAGGAACTGAATTGAGTTTGCGGATGAACGGATATAACTTTTTGCTGGCCAGATTAATCCGTGGGGCCTGTATTGTCGCGGGCATGCTCTTGCTGAACCTGTCTGTCGCGGCCGCTCAGGAGATTACCGCTGTTGACTTTAACGGCGATTTAATCGGTAAAGTTATTCCCGACGGTAAGGTCGTCAGTTTTGACAACCAGCTGATCGGCAACGTAACCGCCGACAGCTTGATTACCGATTTTGACGGAAACATCATCGGCGGCGTTATTCCGCAGGGTATTGCCATCGGCAACGACAATAAACCGCTCGGTAAAGTAAATAACGACGGCTCCGTTCGTCTGGCTTCGGGAAAGATTATTGCAAAAGTGCTGCCTAACGGCCTGGTTGTTGATGACTTTTTCAACATAACCGGCGCCGTGCTGTTCCCCGGTCTGGTCTATTCTGATGACGGGCGTACCGTCGGCCGCCTGACCGGTGACGGTCTCTATACCAATCTGCAGGGGCAGGAAATCGGTTTCATTTCTCCTGACGGTTATGCTTATCGCCGGGTCGGACAGGAATATGTTCTGGACGGCCGCCTGATTTCCTCCAAAATGGTGGTTTCGCAGTCGGGCGAATTTATCGGCAGTGTGGCTCCCGGCGGCAATGTAACGAATTTTGATGCAGTTACCATCGGTTTTATCAAAGCCAACGGATTTGCCTATAATGAAAATAATCAGATTATCGGAAGTATCGTCCGCTCGGGCTATGCGCTTGACAACAACGGAAAATATCTCGGCTTTGTGACTTATAACGGCGAAGTCGTCAATAAAAATAACGTGGTCGGCCATTTGCAGGCAGACGGTCTGATTGCCGGAGACAACGGGGAATTAATCGGTTATGTGGTTGATTTTGCCGCGACGGCTACCGATTTGAACGGTAAATATCTGGGGCGTATTATGCCGGAAGGCAAACTTGCCCGCAGCCGGGATATAATCGGCTCGGTCGGAGCCCGCGGAATAACTTATGCTGCCGACGGTACCGTAAACGGTAAATTGATACAGGCCGGTCCTGTTTTTGACTATCGCGGCGGTCTCCGCGGTCACGCGCTGAAAAATGCTTCGGTCATTTTGCTGGAAGGAACCCCTGCCGGCTATATTATGGACAACATTGCTTATGAAAATGCCGGTCGGGCTATCGGTGCCACCATGGGAAATCTGCTGGCAATCAATACCGGCAACCAAACTTTGGGCATGGTTGGCATCAGCGGTATGGTCATGGACGGCGAAGAACGCAAATTTATGTCTCCGTTCGGCTATCTCTTTTCGGCTGACGGCAAAACCGGCGGCCGCGGCTTGGCTTTGTCTTCGATTTATAATCTGACCGGAGCGCCGGTTGCCCAGATGACTCCGGCTGGCGGTCTGATTAACAAAAATGCGGCGGCTATCGGCAAATTGACTCAGTCGGGCTTTAATATTGATGAACGTAATCTGGTTATCGGCAAGAATTTGGAAGCCGGCTATGTCGTCGGTCCGGACGGACAGAGCCTCGGCAATTTGTCCGAGAGCAATCTGGTTTTGAACAATAATCTGGAACCGGTTGCCAAACTTCTGCCGGATAACACGGTTGTTTCCGCAGACAGCAATACATCGGTGAATATGATGCCGGTTGTCGGCCGCGGTTCGGTTAATAATATGGTTCTGGCCTTCAGCGGCAGTCTGATCGGCTATGCCGGCCCTTCCGGGATTGTCCGTGATTTCAACGGAGCGCATTTGGGCAAAGTGGCGGCTGAAGATATGGTGCTTGATAATATGGGCTCCAGCCTTGGCGGCACTGTCGGCTATGCGCCGGTCATCGATAACAAATGTTCTCTTTTAGGCGTGATAACGCCCCGCGGCGACATTCGCAATTACCGTGAAACGGTCATGGGGCGCCCGCTGCTGAACGGACAGGCTATTTCCGAAAACGGAAGCTATATGGGCTATGCGGTTAAACCCACGGCGGTCATTGACTATAACGGCAATATTATCGGTACCGTGTCGGCCACCGGACAGGTAATGAACTATAACAATGATGTTCTGGGCTGTATCGATAAAAGAGGTTTCCTGAAATCTGACGAAGGAATGTCTCTGGCTCATACGATTGAATATGCCCCTGTTATGAACTTTAACGGAATAATTATCGGCCGCAATATCCTGGACGGACAGATTGTCAATGACCAGAACCAGTTCATCGGCTACACTCAGGCCAACGGAAACGTTAATTCCAAAACCGGTATGCCGGTCGGCCACCTGTTTAAATATCGTCATGCTTTCAGCCTGGCCAACAAATATATCGGCCGCATTAATGAAAAAGCTGAAGTGATTGACGGCAGCGGCGCCGTCGTCGGAACCGTCGATTTTGAAGGCAATGTCTCCCGGGAGAACCATAAAATTGGCTATGCTCTGTATGATATGTATGTTTATGACAATGATTTTGAGGCAATCGGCTATATTCTGAAAGACGGTACCGTGCTCTCCTTTATTAACCAAAATCTGGGAACATTGAGCAAAGGCTTTCTGATTAATAAAAACGGCGAAGTTACCGGCCGCGGCAACAGAGATTTTTACATTCGCGACGACAGCAACTTGATTCTCGGCGAATTATACCTGAACGGCGAATTGCGCGATAACAGCGGCAATGTTCTCGGCACGGTCACCAAAAACGGCAGCATCATAGACAAGGACGGGCGCGTCGTGGCCATGGCCAAACCGCTGCAGTATTATGGAGAAATGGTTGCCCGTGAAAAAGTTTATGACCAAAACGGCAACTTAATCGGCTATGTTAACGCCGACGGTTCGGTAACCGACGAAAACGGAAATATTATCGGCTACGTCCAGAACGGCAAAGTCGTAGATAAATCCGGCAAGCTGTTGGGTGAGCTGGCCAGTGAGAAAGTGGCTTACGACAAAGACGGCAATATCATCGGTAAAGTTCTGCCGGACGGAACGGTAGTGGATGCCAACGGCAAAGTGATTGGCAAAGTCGGAGCCAACGGTGAAATTACCGATGCAAACGGTAATTTGATCGGTTCCATTAAAGGGCCGGGCAGCGGCGATAATCTTGCCTATGATGCAAACGGCAATGTCCTCGGGCGGATTTTGCCCGACGGTTCGGTTATCGACGGCAACGGTAACGTTATCGGGCATGTTAATGCCAAAGGAGAAATCGTTGACAACAGCGGAAAGGTGATAGGCGTTTCCGGAAAAGAAATGCTGGCTTATGATGCTGACGGAAATGTTATCGGCCGCTTGTTGCCGGATGGTTCTGTTGTTGATTTGAACGGTAATGTTGTCGGCCATGTCAATGAAAACGGCGAGGTTGTAGATGCCGACGGTAATGTCATCGGCAGCGCCAGCACGGCCAATCTGGCTTTTGATGAAAACGGAAAAGTTATCGGACAGGTGTTGGCCGACGGAACCGTCGTTGACGCCAACGGCAAGGTAATCGGCAGGGTTAATGCTAAAGGTGAAGTTGTTGACAACTCCGGAAATGTCGTCGGTAAAGCAAATATTGACAGCTTGGCGTTTGACAAGGACGGACGCGTCATTGGCCGCGTTAATGCCAACGGCGATGTGGTTGACAAAGACGGCAAGGTAATAGGCCGCGTTAATGAAAATGGTGAAGTCGTCAGTGCTGACGGCAAAGTCATCGGCTATGCCAAAAAGCCGTCCTGGTACAAACGTCCCGGAGCTTTGCCTGAAATCGGCCTTTCGCCGGAAGAACGCGAAATAACCGAAAAATATCGCAAGTCTTTAGGCATTGCCCTGACACCGGACGGTGAATATCTTGGTGAAATTATGGAAGACGGTCGCGTCGTTAACAAGGCCGGAGAAGTTGTCGGCCACCGTATGCCCGACGGTTTGATTATTGATGACGAAGGCGCCCTGGTCGGTATTGAGGAGAGTGAAAAGCCGGCCGCAGGTGAAATGTTTATTCCCGCCGGAACCTTCGGCAAAGGCGGTGCTTACGGCACCGGAACCGGACCGGGCGCAAATCTTGGTCCCGGCGGCGGCTTTGGCCCCGGTGAACGGTATGATCCCCAGCGAGCCGCTGCGCTTGATGCCGCGCAGCAGGAACGCCGCAGCAATATGCAGGTCGGCAAAATCAGCAGCAACATCAGTCCGGATGCTTTCGACGGTATGCAGAAAAACTGGGATGAGCAGGGCATTAAAAAGGCCATTTCCTCCTGGAGGGTTGACTTAAGTGAAATGATTTTCGCCGATAAGCCGATTCCCGCGGTTATTGCCCGTTCGATTGACAGTAACAATCCGACCCCGGTAACCGCCTATGTTGAACGTAATATTTACGCCGAGGAAGGACGTAAAATCATTATTCCTGCCGGCAGCCGTATTATGGGAACTCTCGGCGGCCTGACCGGAACCTCGGAAACCACGTCACAGTCGGCGAAAGTTCAAATTTCATGGGAACGCCTGATTCGTCCGGACGGTTCGCTGTTTGTCTTCAGCGGTGTCACCGGCGATGCGCAGGGCCGCGGCGGCGCTTTGGGCTATCTTGACCAGCAGCTGTTTAAGAAATATACGTTGCCGATTATGACCACGGCTTTGACCAGCTATACTTCCTATATGATGGCCGATGACGAGAATACCGACAGCGGCAGCGTTAACGAAACGCCGAAACAGCAGGCCGCCAATGATGCCCGCCAGAACTTCCTGAATCAGATGAACCAGGTCTTTGAACAGATTTTGTCGGATAAAACCAATATTCGCCCGCTGACTTATGTTCCCGCCGGCACCCGCATCATTGTTTATCCGAACGTTGACCTCTGGATGCGCACCCGTGAACGCAATCCGCAGGAATTGGGCGGCCAGGGCAAGAAAGACGTCTTTATTGATGACCCGCAGACCACCGGTAAGCGTGAGCTTGAAAAGAACCGCCGCAGCCTCGGCAAGACCGAGACTGCTCCGACCGGGGCCGGCAGCGTTGTTTATGAATCTCAGGATATAGACGTTGAAGCCGCCGGCGGAACGCCTACATTGATTGATGACAGCAAGCCGTCTAATTCCGGCAAGAAAACCAATAATCCGCCGCCGCTGATTTCCAGCCCGGCCGCAGGGGCAACCCCGCCGCCTCCGCCGTCTTTCGCCACATCCCCCACTCCGGGAGCGGCAACCGCGGGCAGCAACACCGGCAGCAGCAATAATACCAATAACAGCGTTCCGCAGCTGTTCTAAGGAGTTTAAACAATGAGTTTTAAGGTTCTGGAATCTGTTCTTCGTCCCTTGGCTTACTGGTATAACCAGGAAAACATCGAGGAAGTCGCCGTCAACCGCTCCGGGCAGGTTTGGCTGCGCCTGCGCGGCAAACGCGCTTATCCCTGGGTGATGTATAAAGATGAAAAACTTACTAAAGAATATCTGACGGATTTGCTTTATATTATTGCCAATACCTATGAACTTCCCTTTGACCCGGTACAGGGAACGCCGGTGGTTTATGCCACCATTCCCGGCGACCACCGTTTTTCTGCCGTCAGCGGACGTAACGTTATGTATGATCAGGATGACCTGACCGGCGGTGTCGCTCTGACAATCCGTGTCCACAGTGACGATGTTGCTTTCGGGTTGCAGGACTATGGCCTGAAACAAGGTGAAAGCCTGCATAAGGTTAATCCTCTGAAAGATATTCAGGACCCCGAAGATCCCTATGAGCGTCTGCTGTTGAGCATTAAACGCGGGGACCATATTCTCGTTTCCGGCGCTACGGCAACCGGTAAAACCACGTTCTTAAACAACCTGCTTAAGATTTTGGATATCCATAAGCGGATTATCACAATTGAAGATACACGCGAATTGCTGGTGCCGCATCCGAACCGTGTTCATATTGTTATGTCCCGTACCGAGCAGACTAACGAGTTCGACTATTCGAAAATTATCGACCTGGTGGTTCGTTTTACGCCCGATGCCATCATCGGCGGCGAGATTTCCACCAATAACGCCGGTGCATTGTGGGAGCTGATGGGATCCGGTCACGATAACTGCCTGGCCACCATCCACGCCGAAAGTTCGGAAGCAGCCTATGAAGCTTTTGTTGACCGTATTCTGCACAGCTATCCGACAATTGACCGTGAAAAAACCATTAAGGAAATGCACCGCAAACTCCGTGTTGTCCAAATCAACCGCGACGGCAACCTGCGTGCGGTAACCGAAGTAACATAAATAAAAAAAGCCCCTTTCAAAGGGGCTTTTTTTATTGCAGCGGCGGAATGTTCAGCTGGGCAATATCTCCGGGACGGATTTTTACATTTGAATAGCGCATGTTTCCTGTCTCAATAACAAATCGCTGACGGCTGGTCAGCTGGGACGCCAAATCATAGAAATCACGTCCGCTGAGCTCCTGCCGTTGAGGATTCATAATATATAAAACACAACCCTGCGTCCGTTCGGCCACGCCGCAACGGGCACGTCCCCGCGGCACTTCCGGGTTAATCACGACGCCCTGCAAACCGTCACGGACAATTGTTTGCTGCGTAAAGAACAGTTTGGCAAACATAAAGCCGACGACAAAAACCATTGCCGCAATAATCGACATGCCTTTCATGGTGAACATATTATTTTGCATCAGCTGTTCTTTAAACGGCAGTTTTTGCGGGGTAATGTCGCTTTCGTCGATAAACTGCGGCTGATAGCCTTCCTGCTGATTGTAAACGTTGCTTTCCTGATTGAGCGCCGGCAGATTGGCATTGCCGTCCAGAATATCGTCAATATTATAATCGCTGCGTCCCTGATTGCTTAAAAAGCCTCCCTGCGGCTCGCTGCCGTGCATCTGCATGCCCGGAGCCTGCGGAGCCGACGGATTCGGCTGTCCGATATATCTTTTGATCGGGCGCTTGACTTTTTTAAGCCTGCGTGTCGGGTCAAAATTCTGCGGTTGGTTCGGTGTATTGGGATTCATGTCTGTCATGGGAAATCCTTACCTGTTATTTTGTAATGTTTTGTTTGTTTTCAAGGTTCTGATAATACGCGGAACCATAAAGACGACAGTCTCTGATTTCGGCGATTCTTTATCAAATATCTGATTGGGAATGCCGATAATCATAAAGTTTTCACCAATGCGGCTGCGAACGTTGAATTGTGTTATCTGACCGTTGGTCGCCTCCAGAGTAATGTCTGAAAAAATCCGGTTATTATGTTCTAACGAGGCCTTGGCCAAAACCGACAATCCGGTCTCCAGAGAATCTCTGGCGCTGCATTTGCCGATATCAAAGCGGGCAAACCACAAATTCGGAACCACGAATTTTCCTTCTGCAACCGGGATAACCATTGCCTGTTGCCCCAAAAAACTGCGCAGGGTTGAAATGTTCAGGTCGTTTGACGTGGTCAGCGCGCGTCCGATAACGCCGGTCTTAGTGGTTTTAATAGTGCCGAAATCAAAGGTTTTCAACAAGTCCTGCCACTCAATGTCATCATCGGCACTGTAAGGGTAAATGCGGAAAACGTTAACGTCAAAGGCAATCAGTGTCGGATTGTCTTCAAAATAGGCCACCAGTTTGTTAATCTTATTGCGCAGTTCGAAATCGGCTTCAAATGTCACCGAGTAATCGGCCCAGTCCGTCGTCACGTCGGTAATGCCCGATCCGCGCAAAACGTCCAGCAAAGCCAGCAGGATAGGGCGTGATTTCGGTACATACAGGCTGAAATTAGCTTTACGGCTGATGGTCAGTGTTTTGGTTTCAGCGTTATAGGCATAATAAATTTCGGCGGCATCTGCAATCATTCCGATAACTTCCGACAGTTCGCCGCGCAGATTTTCCGCCGAAATGCTGGCATAGGGCGCATCTTTTGCCACCAGTTTGATGCCTGCTTCCTTGGTCAGCTTATACATGGCTTTTTCCGCCGGCATGGTTGCAAAGGTAAAGCCCGTCACCTCAAATCGGGGCAGCATGTCATTCTTGCCGTTGCGAACCATATTGAACGCCTTGACGTTATAGGGAATGGTCGTAATCATTTCCTGTGTGTTCCAGTTGACGTAACAGCGCAGCGGAGACTCCAAATCCAATGAACTGGCGCCTTTCGGGGTGCGTATCATGTTCGGATCTTGCGGCAGAATGGTTTCCGAGGCAATCTTTTCATCCAGTGTCAGTTCGCGCGGCTTCTCTTTGGGAGCGCAGGCCGCGATAATTCCGACTGCCATTAATAACCAACCTAAACGGCTTTTTTCAAACCAGTTCTTCATTATTCTTCCGTACCTTCGTTTTTGGGCGGAACTGCCTGGCCGCCCTCCGGATTAACCGGTTTCTTTATTTTAATTACTTTTTTCAGTTCTTTGTTGGCCTGGTCCTGAGCCATAAGTTTGTCCATCAGCTGATCCATGTTCATTCCCGCGCCGAGAGTCGGGTCGTCAGCCACGGTGGTTACTGCACCCAAAGCCTCTTTCATCTTTTCAATTTCCGAAGCGTCTTCTTTAATCATCTCCGGGGACGAATTGTTGCGCAGTTCTTCCTGATATTCGCTCAGCGTCTTTTTCAACTCGTTCAGGCCGCCGGCAATTTTCTTTTCCACATAAGGATATAGTTCCTTATGTTGCAGAATATAATCGCCGGTATCGCTGATTTCCTCCAAAACATCCAAAATATATCCGTAAAAAGGATATTCTTCCATGGCAATATTGCCCATTCGCACGCAACGTGCCGCAATCCGAGAAATTGTCCGGTCATAATAGTCTTTGAGCAGAATATAATTGTCCAGATACCAGAGGCTTTCCTTGCTGGCTCCGCCCTGAGCCTGCGGCTGGGACATGCCGGGATGAGGCTGTTGTACCGTTTGAGGCCGGGCAGCCGCCGGTTGCGGAGCCGCATTCGGCATCGCCGCGGCCGGATTGGCCTGCGGTTTCGGTTGCGCCGGCTGCTGTTGAGCCGGAGCCTGCGGATTAACCGGATTTTGTTCCGTCAAATTATTTGGTTCCATATCAGCTCCTTAACTGTCTTTTCAATTTAATTTAGCCGCCGGGGTTTGTAAATTGTTTTCTCACAGCTTTACCCAATTATATGGTTCCCTGCGGCTTATAAGGTTCATTTTGGGCTTCTCCGGTCTCTAAATCGGCCAAACCGGGCCCGTCGCCGATGTCTTCGGGAATTTTAAATGTTTCTTCCTCCTTGGCGGTTTCAAGATTGTCATAAACATTATCCTGAAAATAAACTTCCCCGCTGTACATCGAGCTTAGTGAGGTCGTTTCGGTTTCCGCCGGTGTTTGCAAAGCTGTTTCGGGGCGATAGGGATCGTCTGTCGGAGTTGTTTCCGCACTTTCTGTTTGCTGCGGAAGTTCGGCTGTGCTGCCGTCATCTTCGGGAACTTCTTCATAGTCCCATTCCCAGTCGCTTCCTTCGCCGCTGTCGGCCTGATATGTTTCTTCACCCTCGGGAATTTCAACATATTCCCACTCACCGTCGCCGTTTCCTGCCTCGGCTTCTTCTTCCGGAACCTCGACATACTCCCAGTCTTCATCGGCGCCGGCCTCGTCTTCGGGAATTTCGACATATTCCCAGCCTTCATCCTCACTTTGGGTTTGAATGGCAGAACCGGCATCTGCGGCAGAAGTTCCTTCGTCTTCGGAAACTTCTTCATAGTCCCATTCCCAATCCTGGGACTCATTGCTTTCAGTGTCCGGGCCTGTCGGAACTGCTGCGGAGCTGTTCGCCGGTTGTGCCGTTTCGGCTGTGTTGCCGTCATCTTCGGGAACTTCTTCATACTCCCATTCCCAGTCGCCTTCCGCCGTATTTCCATCAGCACTTTCGGCAACGCTTTCTTCTTCGGGAACCGCAACATATTCCCAACCCTCGTCGGTATTTTCTGCCGGAGCTTCGTCGGTTGCGGCAGTATCCGGCTCGGCCGCGGTTTCTTCTTCGGGAACCGCAGCATATTCCCAATCCTCGTCGGCATTTTCTGCCGGAGCTTCGGCGGTTACGGCGGTATCCGGCTCGGCCGCGGTTTCTTCTTCGGGAACCGCAACATATTCCCAGCCTTCGTCGGCAATTTCTGCCGGAGCTTCTGCTGTTACGGCGGTATTCGGCTCGGCCGCGGTTTCTTCTTCGGGAACCGCAGCATATTCCCAGCCTTCGTCGGCAATTTCTGCCGGAGCTTCGGTGGTTACAGCGGTATCCGGCTCGGCCGCGGTTTCCTCAGGAGAAACTGTGTCTTCGCTAAGCGGAGAATTTTGTATCGGCTTGCTAATATCTTCCGTTTCCGCCGAAGAGGTATCGGACTCAATGCCCCAGTCGGTGGCAATTTCCTCACTCGGTAAATCTACCGGTTCGGCAGGAATATTTTCTGCCGGAAATTCTTCCGTTGTCGTATGATATCCCCAGTCGTCATTGTCCGCAAGAACCGAGGAAGACTGTTCCTCAGAGACCGGTTCTTCCGTTTGAGCGGTTTGCTCCGGCTGAAGTTGGGACAAAATTTCTTCTGCCGGAACTTCGACATACTCCCATTGGTCTTCATCGGCGGCAGTATCTTCGGAAGCCGGAGAGAGTTTTGCGGTTTTTTCCGGTTCGGCCGCGGCAGACGGTACATCATTGTCAAACAGTGAGAAATCCAGACCGCCGTTTGATGCCTCTTGGTTCTCGGGAAAAGAAAAATCATTTGCTGCTTTTTCTGCGGGATCTTCTTCTTTTTGATTCTTTTTACCGCTCAGATTACTGACTTTGTCTGTCAGTGTGCTGACCTTGTCAAACAGGGAAGAGGCCAAACTGTCCAGAGACAAACCTTCACTGTTTTTCTTTTTTTTCTTCTTCTTTTTTTTCTTTTTTTGTACGGCAATTTCTTCACCGCCGGCAATAATTTCAGTATCATCGTTATCTTCGGTATCGTCGCCGAAAATTTCTCTGCTGATATCGGTGGTCTGAATAACCGGAGCAGCCGGCGCTGCGTTTGTTTCTTCGTCAGGCAAGGGCCGCAGCGGCTCAGCCCGGGGAACCGGCGAAACATGGTAATCTTCCGGCACAGCCTGCGCCGCCGGAGCCGTATAGACAACGGGATGAGCCTGCAGAAATTTCAGGTTTTCTTTCTGCATTTCTTTGATGGCTGCAATAATCGACTGTGTCGAAAGCTGCTGGCTTTCTTTCAGAGCCAGCGTAATGATAGATGACAACTCGCTGGTTTGGGTTTTAGCCATTTCTCTGAACAGTTCCGACTGAATTTTGACAATGCCGTTCAGCATCTCATCCACCGGCGGAAAGGTTGCTGCGGTGTTTATCTGAATATTGTTGGCATTGTTGTTTGAACTTGAAGCATTGGCAGCCGTGTTGTTCTGAACCAGCATTTGCGCCAGCCGGTTTTGGGCCTCGATATTGGCCTTGTTGTTCTGAGCCATGATTTCTGCCAGTTTGTTTTGCGACGAAACAATGGCCTGTGTAACCGCTTCGGAATCTTTTTTTCGAATATCGTCGTTGGCGGCAATAGCTTCTTTGAGCGCCGAGGCGATTTCTTTGGCAAAGGACGCATCAGCCGTAAACGTCGAACTTATCGGCTGGAAAACGGTTTTGGCCGGAGAGGCCTGTCCGGTTTGCTGTGCCTGTTGTTGGGCTTGTAATTGCGCCTGTGCCTGAGCCAAAGCCTGCGCCTGGGCTTGTATCTGTGCCTGAGCGGCGGCAGCCGCTTCTTTCGCCGCCTGTGCAGCCTGAACGGCTATCTTGGCCTGAGCTTCCGCCGCAGCCCGGGCCGCGGCTTCTGCGGCTGCCTGAGCCGCAATCTGTGCCGTTTCAGCCTGAGTATCCGCAGAGGGGGTATGATGCTGATTGTTTGCTTCAGCCAAAGCCGTTGCCAGAATTTTGGCCCGGGTCTCTTCTTCATAATCAGCCTGCGGTGCTGCATCGGGCGTGCTGCGAACCAAACCGTTTTTTTCTTCCAGCTCGTCAACATACTGCTGCAAAACGGCTCCGCCCGGCAACGAACTGAACATGCCGCGGATTTCTGCTGGCTGTTCCAATATCATTTGGTTGAAGGCTTGTTTTCTTTCGTCGGTAAAAATATGCAGCTGCCGGAAGATGTTTAAAAAGCGCTGCGCAATAATAACCGGGTCATCCTCTGTCCCGATTTTATTGTAGTTCTTTTTTGTTTTTCCGGCCGTTTCTATCAATTTTTTACCCGAATCTGTCTCTCATCAGTTTAAAATCTATCCATATTACCGATTTTACTTCTGATGTTGTAAATTTCAGGTTAATAAAACGGGGCGGAAACGGCAGAAATCAAAAAAAACTCCGCCGCAGCGGAGTTTTTTCTTAAAGGTAGATTGCAACCACTTTATGAAGGCTGTTCAAATCGTCGTTGCTGATTTCAATCCGTTCGTCCGGATTCCATCTCAAGCCGTAAAGCTGTCCGTTTTCATCTTCGCGGATACTGACGATTTTAGCTTCTTTTTCATTGCTGTAATAAACGGCAATGTCTCCGACGCTGACAACATCCTGCGGATCGACAAACAAAATTGAACGTGTCGGCAACAGGCTTCCGAGGCGGCGGGTGCAGAGATTAACGGCATAAGCGTCTTTTTTGTTGTATAACTGCGGCGGACGCTGAACTTTTTTGGTCTCCTGACTGAATTCAATGATAACGTCGCCGTCTTTTCCGGCCACGCCGTAAACTGAAATTTTAACGCCGTCCTGATTGGAATTTCCGAAAGCGGAAATTGCTCCGCGCGGGGTGGACAACAGCTTGTATTTAGCATCGTTGCGCTGAATAATCTCTTCCAGCATGCCTTTGTCTTCCAGAGCTTTAATCTGCTCTTTCAACTCTTCCGGAGCCATATTGATGGCCTTGGCAATATTTTTAAATTCTTTGTCGGAAACTTCACGCTGGCCCATTTCAATACGGTGGTAAACGGAAAGGGTCATATCGGCGCTTTCGGCAACTTCAATCAGCGTCAGGTTCTTTTCGTTGCGGATCTGACGCAAACCGGCACCCAAAGTTTTCAAACCGCTTTTTTCGTTGATTTTGTTTCTTCTCTCCTGTTCGCGCCTCCAGGATTGGACGACTTCCTGCTGGGAATTCTGTTCATTAACAAATAAATCCTGCAGCGGGCAGTCCAGAAATTCGGCAACACGAACCAGCTGCTCCTGGTCCACGCGGCGGTAACCCTTTTCAATTTTAGAGATTGCAGAAAGGCTGACGGACAAATGATCGGCAAGTTCCTGCATCGAGCGTCCGCGAAGTCTTCTGTACATTCTGATTTGGTTCGGGAAAATAATTTCTTCCATTTGAGTCCACCTTTTATTGTAATAAACACAACTTCATAATTTGTCTGTATCATAAATATAAGCGTTATATTAATCAAGAAAATAGTACAAAAAAAGACAATTTGTGTACAAATATAACTGTAAAGCCGGGAATTTCTTCCCGGCTTTAATCAAGACGGCTGCCGCCTTATTTTCCGAATTCGGCCATCGGCTGGTCTTTTCCGTAAGTGGCGACTTGTTCTCTGAAAAGCTGCATATCCGCTTCGCTCATCATAATTTCGTCTGCCGGAACAGACCGGTTGAATTTGCCGTTGCTGTCCATCGAGCGGGTGTGTGCCGAATTATAGTTTTTGGCAAAGGCATAGTTGTTTTTAACGCTCTTGGCATCAACCGTGCCATCCTTGTTCAGACGGTAATTTGATTTTTTGTTGATGATGCCGTCGGACGCATAGCTTTCGGCTTTGCCGTTTTTGCCGATGTGGGTGTAAGTCAGCATATCACGCTTGTCACCCTTGGTCATCTCAAAGATGCTGGTCGAGCCGTCGGCATTGGTCTGCTTAACCCTGAAGACTTCGCGTCCCTGGTCATCCAGCGTACGGCTGACTTCGCGGTCCTTGAATTCGCGGTTCATATCTGCCCCGGGAACACCGCCCATACGTTCCTGCATCATCTGGTTCATAATCGCCTTATCGACATCGTCATTGGACATGCCGCTGCCGCTGCGGATTGCATGAATGGCCACTTCGTTGCGGGTGCCGTCACGGTTCAGCAATGTCTTCCCGGCAGCGGTATTCATTCTTGTTTCCTCGCGAATAAGGTTTCCGTCTTTGTCATAAGTCTTCTTGTTCTGAATGAACTTGTCATTGTTAACGGAGGTTGCCTTATTGCCGCGCAGGCTCTGTTTTGCCCGTGTAACCGTTCTGGTGCCGTCCGGAGCAACTTGCAGCGTATCGGTAACCTTGCGGCCGTACCAGGTACGGTGTTGCAAAGTTTTGTTGCCGTCGGCATCGGTTACCGTTCGGTCATCGTTTTCAATTTTTTTAGCTCGGCGGTTTACTTTATATGAGTTATAAGCTTCCCGCCCGCGGTCAAGAGCCATGCCGCCGACTTTACGGGTTGCTTTGCCCGCTGTTTTGAGCCCTCCGATTGCCGCGGTGTTTGCCGTGGATGCGGCCAAACCGCCGACTTTCGAACCGATGTCTTTGACGCCGATGCTCTTGGCGAAACTTCCGGCAAAGGAATTGGCTTCACCCAGAACCGCCCAGCCGAGAATCATATAGAAAACGAGTTTCAGGAATGTGGTTCCCCACCATGCCAGATTGCTCAGAATAACCTTGTAACCGCTTCGGGTTCCGACATCAGACATCGCTCCGCCGCTCTCAACCCCTGCTTTTGATAAAACATCCATCAGACCGTTGGTCAGAATAAAGATAATCAGCGACAGGAAAATAAAGTTAAACATACAGTTAAGGAACGTATCCCACACTTTGCCCACATATTTTTGCGTTGATTTGAAAGCGTAAGCTCCGATTGCCGCCGGCAGCAGTGCTGTCGCCACCGTCAGCTGCAAAACCGAGTCAATCAGCAGGAACGGATAGATAATCAGCAGCAGAATTGCGGCAATCCACAACACAAGACCGACAATCAGATAGCCCAGATGCGGGAAGAGGGCAAGGCCGTGCCATGATTCGACATACAAAGCGACGCAAATGGATGTAGAGCCCAAAGCCATAACATCAAGAATTTTATCCTGAATGGTCTTAATTGTGCACAAAATGCTGACGCCCATACTGGCCGGAAGGCCTGCACCTTTTTCCTCGGTTAAAATATCAAACGTTGATCCGTCGCAGGTTTCGCCGTTCGCACCTTCAGTCGCAATTTGCGCCAATTTAAATCCGGTATTGAATATCGGCTCCATCGCCAGCCGGAAAAAGTCTGCCGAATTGAGACGCAGCAACGTGACAACAATCAGCACCAGAAACGCTTTGTTCAAAATTGTTTTAACCAGAATGCTCGGATTCTTTTGTTCCATGGAGGAAATAAACTGCATAACCGTAATGCCGAGCCAGAGGGCAAAGCCGACGCAAACCAGCATGATAACGCCGTCTGCCAGTGCATTGTATGATTTTTTCGCAACCGTGCTGGCGGTATTAAACAAAACACCGAAAATATCGCAGAAAATACATGTCTTGAAACTGCTACGATAACTTTCGACATTACATTCGCGATCGCCTTTATCTGCAGATTCGGTAGATACCGCGCCGGTGTATTCATTTAAATAAGCCGGGCGGGACGCTTGCCCGAGCCGGACGGAAGCCGACGGATATTCGTCTTCTTCACAGGCGCGTTTGCCGGTAACTTTTTGTGAGGCTTCTTCCAAAGATGCGCCGTTCTCCATTTCTTTTCGAATAGCTAACGATTCGAGCGCTAATTTTTCATCTTTGGCCGCGCGTTTGGCATAAGGGGTTTTATCTTCATATCCCGAATACATAACTTCGGCATAGCTCGCATAATAAGCGGAAATAATCGTTTCGTCGGAAGCCGTTTCAAAGGTTTCGGGAGCAATTGCTCTTTGAACCGCCCGAAAATTGTTTCTCATCGGTTTGGCACCGGCAACCGCACCCGCTAAAATAATCATATCCATTTCGGGAGAGCGGTTAAGCAAACTTCCCATGCCGGCTTTTTTCAAAACACTTTTGCCGTAACTTAAATAGTGATTTTCAATATATTCTCTTTGTGAAGTTCCGAAAGAACTGTCTTGGGAGGCTAAGGCCTGCCATTTCTGCGAAAATTGCGTAGCCGGCGGATTGCAGGCGGCGTTAATGGTGCTTTGCAATGAGCCGCCTATTTCCAGTGCCTTATATTTACTGGGATCATTCTTCTGCAAATGTTGCAAATAACTGGCCATTGTTGAATTATTCCATTTTGAGGAATCCCGGTAGCAGACCATTTGCGAAACGCCATAAGAACAGCCGCCTTTATCATCTGCCCAGCATTTGTTGAAAGCGCCGGCATCGCCTCCGGATTCACCCTGTTGGTGAAAAGCGGACAGATTATCTGCCGGAAGCAGTTTGCCGCATTTGCCTAAACTGGCTTCCGCCGTCACCATTTGCGGATCCGGATCGTTTTCGATAACCGGTGCTTCCGGAACCGGAACGTTGCCGTCGCACAAAGCATCTGCCGAAGCGCAGGCGGGAGACAAAATCTTACCTTTTCCCGTGCCGCCGTCACGCAGTTCAATATGCAGGTGAGCGCCATATGCGCCGTGTTTGGTCGTGCCGTCCGAACAACCGGTGGTTCCGACGTAGCCGATGGTCGTTCCTTTGGCGATTTTTTCTTTGGTTCCTGCAATTTTTTTTGTTTTGTCGGCAAATTTTTGCAGATGCATATATGTTGTTGTATATTGTCCGCCGCCGGCTTTTTCATGCTGCATAATAACAGTATTGCCGCCGCCGCCGTAACAGGAGCTGATTAATAAAATAACTCCGTCGGCCGCTGCGGTAACCGGAGTCCCTTCCGGTACGGCGACATCCATCCCCTGATGTTCACGATAACATTTGCCGTCGGGATATTTTACTTTTGTGCTGTATGAACTGTTGCAACTGGTAGAACGGTGGCAGGCTTCTTCGGAAATTCGTCCGACGGAGTTGAGAGAACCTTTGGTTTCAACCGGAACAGTATTCAGACAGCCTTTTTGCATTTCTTCAATTCGGCTGTTGGGATAAATTGTTTTTGAATTTGATGAATTAATTTTACAGGGATGAAATTGAACGGCGCAGGTATTAGACACGTCTGCGGCCCGAGCGGAGGAGATGCCGGCCGTATTCAAGCCCAGCCATAAAACGGCGGCAAATGCCAATCCGGCTTGTCTGGTCAATTTAGATATGTTAATCATCGTCTCCATAATAACACCTGCTTAATTCGGCTTATTGTTGTCTTTCGGGCTGTCGCCTTCTTTCTTGCCCTCATTGTCTTTATTGTCTTTGTTGGCATCTTTGCCGCCGTTTACCCGGTTTTTGACAAAGTTGACGGCCCCGCCGGCAACGGCTCCTGCAGCCCGTGTCGCCTGATGAGTGACAACGCCGCCGGCAAAAGACGCGGCCTGAGTGACCTTGTTTTTTACAAAGGCGGTCATCTGGGTTGCTTTCATGTGCATCGGAGAGGCATCACCGAATGTGCTGTCATTAAAGAATTTTCCGACATAACCGGTAACCGTGGCGCCGATCATTTTAATGCTGTAAACATAAGCAAACATAATCAGGATAAAGTTTGCGCCTGAAATGGAAAAGGTGTTGGAAACCCATTCCGCATCGCCGGCCTTGATTTTGGCATAGAAAGTCGTCAAATCGCCTAATGACACGCTTATCAGCGATAATGCATAAGAAGTGGTCAAAGCCAGGAAAGTAAACAAAGCTGCCGAACGGAAAATAATGCTCATGCACGATGTAAACTTGCCTGATGTCGGCCCGAACGGCCAGAGACCGATAACAATCGGCAGTGCCATAATGCAGAATCCGATTTTGAAACAAACGTCAAGCAGATAGTAACCGATACCTAAAGTCAGCATAAAACCGCAGAACCAGATAGCGGCACCGCACAGCCAAATCCAGAGGTCAGGAATACGGATAGTGACGTTAACACCGAATAATCCGCCAGTATATTCCAACATGCCTGCATTAAAAGAGTGGCAGGTGAGGGCATGTCCGATAACCAGATTGGTGGAAACCGTCTTGTCGATTCCCTCGGTTAAAGCCATAATTTTGTTAATAACTACCGGAGAAATAATTTCTGTACCGTTATAGGTAAAGTTTGAGGTCAAAGCAACTTTGATTATTCCCTGATTTGCCGCCTGTAATAATCCCAGCCCGTAGTCGGCACCGGCCAGCAGCAAAGGATTGACGAACAGGTCAACAATGGCGCCGATACCCACGTTAATTACGATATAGGCGGCGGCAACCTTGAACATGAAGATCAGCAGTGTGTTGAGAATGCTCATCGGTTCTTGGTTGGTAAAAGCCGAGACAAGCTTCAGGGCAAATGCGGCCAGCCACAACATTGATCCGATAACCAACACCTTGCTTCCGGCTTCTCTGGTTAAATCATAAACTTTACCGCAGGCATTCATAAACGTCGTAATCAGCGTCATGATAATTTTGCAGGAATAACAGGTGGACTGATACATCTTCTGCATGTCGGGAATACTGCAAGCCGAATTGTCCCCGCGTTTTACCGTTATGCCGTCCTCTTCGGTTGTGTTTTTCCCTGTTTCATCAGTCTTAACCGTATAAGAAGAAAATCCGGCTGTCGTTGTAACAACGGTACTGGTATCCGTACCCTTTTCTACAGGTTTCTGTTTTTCTCCAAATAAAGGTTTTTTCACATCTTCAGGCTTTTTACATGTATAAGATAATGTTGATGAAGAATATGAACCTCCCGTCCCTTGAACTGACATACTGTAGCTGGAGTAGCATTCCATACCTTCCGGACATCCTCGCGGATATTCGCTGCCGCAAGGTTGATATTCTCCGGCTGCAACGGCACGCTTATGCTCAGCTAATTCTTCGGCACGTGCGAACTCTAATTCCGTGTTTAATTTTTCATATTCCGCTTTTAAGCTGTCGTATTCATTTTTAAAACTGGGGTTTTGAGCAATAATTTTATCAAATCTTTGGTTGTATTCGTCAGCAGTTTCCTGTTTCCATCCCCAGTCAAAAGATTGAGTTGGAAATACATTTGTATCTACTTTTTCACCATTATCTTCTCTTTGTTCTAAGTGTTTTGCTAATTTTTCGCAAAAATTTTTTAATTTTGTTGTGGCTGCATTAACTTCATTAACCTTTTGCTGCGTTTTTTGAGTGTCCAAAGGCTCAAAAGCTTTTTCTCCTTTGGAACGGCCTTGATAAGCAGAGCCGCATGTTTCTTCAGTAAAATTTATCGTCCAAGCATTAACCGGGCGGATAACGCTAAGGGAAAGAAATCCTGCCAGAAAGAAGTTAAAAATATGTTTGAGGAGTTTATCAGTCATTTTTACCTCCCCCGCAAACTGTTCATTTTGTTTTTGAACGAAGCGACTTTGGCTTTTCCGTTCTGAACTTTTTCAATAATCTTGCGTCCGGCGGCGACCTTGCTGACGGCGGCAACTGCACCGGCGGTAAAGATACTGCCCAGAACTTTGGCTGCACCGATAATAACTGCTTTGGCTTTGGCGTTAAAGCTGCCTTTTGAGCTGCCGCCGACCAGAGAATCGGTTACCTGCTGCGCCAGCTGAACGGAAGAAGCAATCAGAAAACCGATCATCAGCAGGCACATGAACGGAATGCTGAATTCTTTGAAATCTTTATCCGTGCCGTTTTCAAAAATGTCGGCATTGTCGATGATAATTTGCTCCAAAGCCAGCATGGCAATTGCAATCATAATTGCCATAAACATCATAAATGCGGCAGAATTCAAAATGGTGACAAAGCCTTGCGACAGCCATTTTTTAGTTGGTCCGAAAGGATATCCCATAATCAAAATCGGCAGCATAACCACCATAATCGTAAATCTGAAAATAGTGTCAACCAGATAAAAGACAAATCCGAGTTTGACGAAAGTAAAGCAGGCGATAATCATCAGACCGATAATCGTGGCCATAAAGCCCGGAGCTTTCAAGACCTTATAAGCCATTGCCAGTCCCAGATTCATCCGGTCATTCATGGCACAGACCATGCATTTCATCATCTCTTTCGGCGATTCGGGGAAACCGCTCAAATCGGCATTGGCAACAGCGTCGGACAATTTGCAGATAATGGATTTGCCTGCGGTAAAATTAAATCCGAAAACTTTTATGGAATTGGCCTTGCTGTCGCTGAGCGAGGCGTGAGCCAGCAATTCGCTTGAAAATTCCAGAAACGCGTTATAAACCGGAAAAATAATGTCATTCATGAAGAACAGCAGCTGCTGTGGGGATGATGCCACATAACCGCAGGCAAAACAAAGGAAGAATTTTCGGGCAATTTCGGTCCAGGTCTCTCCGATGTTTTCTTCGGTAAACGAACTGACATGTTTCAGCAGGCGGATAGAAAGCCAAACCGCAAAGGCAACCATCATGAAAGTCAGGGCGCCGGAAGTAATCTTGTTATAGGTTCCCATTGCCACTTTGCCCATGTTGTCATAAAGCAGTTCAATGATAGAGTCCTGCCAGCATGTTGCCTGATCTTGCGCGATGCTCTGTTCATCAACGTCCCCTTTTACGGCTGCCCGCGATGTATCCGGGTTTTTATCGTCATTGGCACAGGCGGTAAGCATGAACATAGAGACTGCAACCACCAGCAGCAGTTTCAAAACTCGTCCTATGTCAATACTTTTCCACATTGTCGTTACTCTGTTATAAAATAATTATTTTTTCGGGTTGCGTTTTTTCATTTCGTCTTGAACATATTGGTTCTTGTAACGCTCATTCTCCTGTTTTATGGCATCCAGCTCGCTTTGAGCCTTTTGAGTGTCGGCTTTAGCCTTGTTATAGGCGGCTTCGGCTTTGACGGCCTCTTCAAACTGAGCGTTTGCCAGGTTTTCAAAGTTCTTTTTCTGAGCCGGGTCAGAGGCGGACTGAGCCTTTTTCAGGTAGTCATCGGCTCTGCGGTTATGATAATTCATTTTACCCTGAGCTTCGTTTTCCGCTTTTTTGTTGCGGGCAACTTCTGCCGTCTGGTTTTGAATCATCTGCCGGCCGGCTCTGCCGTTGGCGGTGTTGTTGTAATCGCTTTCCAGCTGCTGTCTCATTTGCTCGGGTGTCTGTTGCGGCGTCTGAGTCTGCTGCGCATCCGCCTGATTTCCGTGCGGTGTTCCGCCTTGAGCGGCACCGCCTTGCGGGGTTGACGGATTCGTCGGTGTTTGCGGCGAAGGTGTTGCCGGTTGCTGCGACCGCGGTCCGGCCTGCTGCATCTTCTTGATTTGATTCTGAGCAGTCGGATTCGGTGCACCCGGTGTGGCAGGTCTTGTCTGCGTTTGCGGAGTTTGTCCGTCCGTGCTGCTTTGCTGTTGTTGCTGATCGCCCATCTGTGAACGTCTGGCCTGTTTGTTGCCGGCAGCGCCGCTGCGGCGTCCTAAGCCGACAGCACCCCAAACTTTATCTTTCGCCCAATCTCTGCCTTTGTTGACAACATTGGTAAGCCCGGTTTTATCACTGACGGCTTTAGCCGCGCCGAGACCTGTCTTAAGGGTCCCCTGAACGCCTTTTGTCGCAGCACCATAAGCCAGACCGCCGATGTTGGCACCAATTTTCGGTCCGCCGCCGCCGGCCATGGTTCCGGCCAAATCAGAAGCTTGTCCGGTCAGTTTAAAGGCAAACAGACAGCAGGCAACCAAGACCAGGAAGCCGGCAAAGCCGATATCCAGTAATTCTTTGAGTTCTTGAACGTTGTTACCGTTCAAGGCTTTCATAATGGCATCAAACCCGCCTTTGGAACCGGTTAATCCCTGTCCCAGCAATTCAACGTTGATACTGACGACCAATCCCATGAAAACATAAACGAAGAATGTGTTCATAAAGATACCCCAGCCTTTGCTCGTATAGTTGCGGGTTGCCTTAAACGGCCAGCAGGCGATCAGGAACGGCATCAAAGCGCCGATAATGCCCAGCTGAATTGTCGCATCAATCAGATAGAAAGCAAAAGCCAAAGAGATAATCCAGCCCATGACCCAAATGGCAAATCCTTGGAACATCATGCCGAAATCCCACAAAACATTGCGGACCGGTCCGATACTCTCTTTACCGGCATTGCGGGCAACGCACATTAAAGACGAACCGACGCTCTGCGGAACGGCCACTTCGGCTTGTACGGCTCTGATAAAGCAATCCAGATTGGTGTAAAGATATGCCGGCATAACCCCGTTTGACACGTTCTGAAGCGTTTTTGAAACGTCACAGGCTGCCAGATAGCTGTCGTTTTTAGCAAACAGCAGACTTGAACCGAATTCAAAGCCGGCTTTAAGTACGGGGCCCACGATGTAGCCGTAAACAATGTTGGCGTTTTTTAACATATAATAAGCTACCAGAACCTTAAACATATTGACCAGCAGCTCGGTTACGAATTTGGGTGCATCCTGCTTGGTAAACGAACTGACGTTTTTCAAAACCATAAAAGCAATCACAATGGCAAAACCAATCAGCATCACATTGGCCAACGGCCCGGCCAGTTTGTCATAAGCTTTGGTGGACATGCTTTGTGCCGCATTGAAAATCGTTTTAAATAGCGGGCAGTAAATACAGCTTCTGGATTCTGCCAGCTTGGCCGGCAACGGCACACAACCGCGGGTAACGCCGGTAATGGACTGGAATTTGTCGCCCTCCATTATGAAATAATATTCAGCAAGGATAGTGGGGTTGCCATCTTTGTCTTTACCCATGACCGTATATTTATAAAGAGATTGCCCGGCCTTAATGGTTGTCTGCATGCTGTTAAGTTCTTCGACTTTCTGATCAAGTTGCTGTGCTGTAGAAAGTGCAGATTTGCCAAGTTCATGAAGTTTTTGAGCAACGGCATTGTATTCTTGGACGACACTGATGGCCTTTTGCAGGGCTTGTTTCTGTTTCTCGTCTTTCGCTTCCACATCAGTAATACTGGAAGCATCAATAGTTTTCGTATTGGAAATCAGCTGCTGTGTAGACCATGTATAGCTGCCGTTAATCAAGCGTCTCAGCGAATCCGGATCTTCGGCATAGTGTTCTGCCGCTATGGCTCCTACCGCCGTAGCTACACCGACGATAACCAATCCCACGCCCCCGGTGCCGATTGCCAGACCGACTGTACCGATAATGGCAAGGGCGCCGCCGATAATTGCCGTCTTTTCAAAACCATTTAGTTCTTTTTCCACTTCTCCAACTTTTTTTTGTAATTCTTCAATCTGTTTCTGATAATTTTCAATCCCTTCCATATTTTCTTTGTATGTCTTTTGGAGACCTTTAATCTCAGAAAGCAGTTTACTGCGGATTTTGGCTAATTCTTCATTTTCTAATTTTTTTGCACCAGTGCTGTTATCGTCAGGTGCCATCAAACGATTGATTATTTCATTAACATCTTTGCTGACAGCTTCGTTTTCAGCAAAAGCATTGCCCGGAGCAGACAGCATCCAGGTTCCGAGCACTAACAGGGAGGTATATTTTATAAACTTATTTATTGTCATCGTCGTCTCCTCCGGCAAAAGGATTGCCCAGAACTTTTATTGCAATAATAAATACAACCGCCACCAGAGCTAATGCGCCCCAAAAGGCATAACGAGAGGTAAACCAGCCGAAGAAGTCAATATAATAGGCTCCTATAATGGCCATAAAGATGATTATGTTTACCAGTATTGCTCTCATCATATCCTCGGTTTTTTAAAGCTTCTGCTTCATGCTATCTCTATTCTAGCATATAAAAGTAAAAAATTTTGTTACAGTTTTTTGATTTTTTCGCCATGTTTCAGAACTTGCCCTGATTCAAAAATTTGACGCATCTGCGAACAACTTCTTCATTTTTAAAAGGATTAAAAAACGTATTTTTTATCGTAATTGTTTGTTTGACGCCTTTTAGTTCGGCATCTTCGCCGCTTCCCACCATTTGCCGCCATTTTTCGGGCAGCAGGAACAGGATTCGTTTCCACACCGGCACGCAATTGATAATGCCGACTTGCTGAGGATTCTCAAACGGCGGAAGGCGTTTGGCCGCTTCCGGCGTAACATCTTTCAGAATCGGTCCCAGAATCCGTTGAAAAAGCCGGTATTTGTCCAACAGCTTAAACAGAGTGCTTCCCTGATTCGGAGGGCTGACCTCTACAATCCGGTTGAGCTTTATTTTGTGCCGCCACGGCGAATCAAACGAAAGCAATTTCCTTAAAATGACGCCGCCGATACCGTTTGTTACAAAAGAAACTTCTTGTACGTCTTCCAGATGATTCATAAAAAAGTCAAGCTGGCGAATGTGTCCGTCGATTCTCTTGCGGGTGGAAGGATAGTTGATTGCCGCGGCCATATAGCCGTTTTTCAGCGCTTCTCGCCATAAAGGCTTGAAGATGTTTTTGCTTTCGCCGAGTCCGTGCAGCATAATAACCATATGTCCCTTCTGCCGCGAAAGCTGGAAGACTTCAATATATTTAAGAAAAGCACGCCGGCAGTTCTCAAAACGGCCTTCCGCGCGCCGAATGTCCCAGTTATCCAGGAGCCGGTATTGTTTCGTCTTATAATTTCTCTGGATTCGCCACTTTTGATAAAAAAAGACGTCTTCCCAGAATTGGCTGCCGCCCAGAGTAAAAAAGTCGAATCGCATCGGTTAAGACTCCTGAATCAGTTCTTTTGTGTAACGCCGGTGTCATTCGGAATTGCCGTGATTGTCACCAGCGATTCGTCGCTGCCCAGCCGCTCAATCAGAATTTGAATTGCCCTGCGGTCGCGCAAGTAAGTCATATGGCTGATTTTTGCGCGCACAACCGCCACTTCCGACCAACGCAGCTTCGGCATTTCGGAAACGTAGAAATCATAAATGCTGTTGGCTGAAAAAGGAGTCGAAAAAATCAAACTGCCGCTCCAGTTCTGCCCGCTGCCCAGAGTTCTGGTCTCACCCATATCTATATAAGAGGGTTCCGGAAACGGAACATCGGGAAAACTTGCAAACGCCGGCGGAACTTCGGAACCGTCGACTCCTTTTAATATCGGCTTCTCCTGATTCCCGCAAGCCGAAAGGATTACAACTAAAGTTAGAGCTAAGATACTGTTTTTTAACATAAATGCTACCTTGTTATCTTTTTTTGTTATGCTATATTGAACCTATAGTAAGGCGATAAGGTTAAAAAAAAGGAAACAAACCCTCGTTTTCCTTTCAAAAAACATGCACAAAAAATTATCCTCTAATCAATGAGTTAGAAAAAATGTGAAAAAAAATCAAATTTTTTTGCTTTTTTGTGTTGACATCTTGCTTGGGTTGTCCTATAAACCACTTCGCCGACACGGTAACGGTGCTTCACTTAAAACACCAACCGAATGGTAGTTATAGAACAGAGTGAATAGGAAGAAAAAAAGAGGATACGCAGACGGTATTTAATATTGAGAAAATATGAATAAAGTCTGAAGTATTCAAAGGAACCAAAGAAATTCTTTTATGAGTAATTTAGACAGGATTGAGAAATCATTTTAATATGAGAGTTTGATCCTGGCTCAGAACGAACGCTGGCGGCAGGCTTAACACATGCAAGTTGAACGTGATTTGCTGGGTGCTTGCACCGAGCAATGAAAGTAGCGCACTGGTGAGTAACACGTGGGAACGTACCTTTTGGTGGGGAACAACAGTTGGAAACGACTGCTAATACCGCATAAGCCCTGAGGGGGAAAGATTTATCGCCGAAAGAACGGCCCGCGGAAGATTAGGTAGTTGGTGGGGTAACGGCCTACCAAGCCGACGATCTATAGCTGGTCTGAGAGGACGATCAGCCACATTGGAACTGAGACACGGTCCAAACTCCTACGGGAGGCAGCAGTGAGGAATATTGGGCAATGGAGGCAACTCTGACCCAGCCATGCCGCGTGAGTGAAGAAGGTTTTCGGATTGTAAAGCTCTTTCGGGTGTGACGATGATGACGGTAGCACCTAAAGAAGCCCCGGCTAACTTCGTGCCAGCAGCCGCGGTAATACGAAGGGGGCAAGCGTTGTTCGGAATTACTGGGCGTAAAGGGAGTGTAGGCGGTTATGTAAGATAGTGGTGAAATCCCAGAGCTTAACTTTGGAATTGCCATTATGACTATGTGGCTAGAATTACAGAGAGGATAGTGGAATACCCAGTGTAGAGGTGAAATTCGTAGATATTGGGTAGAACACCAGTGGCGAAGGCGAGTATCTGGCTGTCAACTGACGCTGAGGCACGAAAGCATGGGGATCAAACAGGATTAGATACCCTGGTAG
>ENA-ORUF01000048-ORUF01000048.1-human-gut-metagenome-genome-assembly--contig:-NODE-48-length-171116-cov-4.706689_pt1 | contig 171116 bp, 168 predicted proteins | sample MGYA00242077_ERZ509203 | MGnify/ENA primary metagenome ERZ509203 (study PRJEB26280, sample SAMEA2338834) | human gut metagenome | biome: human gut; feature: human-associated habitat; material: faeces... | reverse complement strand
AGGAAAATTTGAAGCGGCTGACAAAGCAGGAAGAAAAATATGCTGCCGAGTTGGAGGACGCCTTAAAGCAGTTCTCAGAATTAAGGGAGCAGGCAAAAAATGTGGATTCAGCAGAACTCTTAGAACAACGGGCTGCCCTGCAATCAGATAAAATTCAAGCTGCCACTTTCAAGATTAAAGCGGCATACGGAGAAAAATTTGATCCGCTTATCCTGTTTGACAGCAAGCGTGATGTGGCAAACCTACTCCATGAGGAGGCGGAAGTACGATCTGTGTGGGAGTTCGTTCGTCAGAAGCAGCAACAGCAAGCACAGCAAAAGCAGAACAAAAAGAAACGTCGAGACAGTTGGGAACGATCAAATTTCAGCGGGAGTGCATTTGGAACGATGTACTCCCTTTCAAAAAAACAATCTTCTAATTATGTGAATACAATTTTACTTCTTCTTAATTTCAATCAAAAATCCCTTTCCCTGTTTTAATTCCTTCTATGCTACTCTTGTAAGTACAAAAGGAGGAGTTGACTATGACAACCTTAATAAAATCCATTCATAAATACGAGGACAAATTTGAGAAGAAGGCGGAACGCTTTACTTTTCATCATCCATATTTTGCATTTTTTGCTCTGTTTATTGGGGAACCCATTTTTACTTTGATTGCTGTTGCGGCAGGCGCCACAGTGATTGCCTTGCCACTTTCCCTTATTTTCGATTGGGTCTAACATCTTTATGGCAACTTTATGGCAAGTAAAAAAGACTTTTACTGACTTTATGGGAAAGAGATTAAGATAATGGGGAAATCAGATTAGAGGAGGAAATAAAAATGCTTGATATTTGGATGCTGCTTCTTTTAGGTGCTTGCTGTGGATCGATTGCATTGTTGATTCATTGGTGTCAGAAACAGGTCGATCAAAACGAATAGGAAGGAGATTGTTTTTATGATGTATGTACTTGGAGGCATTGTCCTCTTAATGGGTGGCTATTTGGTGTACGCATTGGTTCACCCGGAAAAATTCTAAAATGTAAAGGAGGAGAAAACGATGCTTCAACTTGTGTTGATGATTCTCATTTATTTGATTATGGTCATTCCGGTAGGCAGCTATTTATATCATATTGCCGCTGGAAAACATACCTTTGCCGATCCGGTATTGAATCGTGTGGATGATGTGATTTATAAGATAAGCGGCATTGACCCACACAAAAAGATGGATTGGAAAAAATATGCCCTGGCTTTGCTTGGTACAAACGCAGTTATGATTTTACTGGGGTATATGATTTTGAGGATTCAAAGTATTCCCATTTTCAATCCCAACGGTGTAGGAGCTATGGAGGAATCCTTATCGTTTAATACGATTATTAGCTTTATGACAAATACCAACCTTCAGCATTATTCAGGGGAATCCGGTCTGAGTTATCTCTCCCAGATGCTGGTCATTACCTTTATGATGTTTGTTTCCGCAGCCAGCGGATATGCTGCCTGTGTTGCTTTTATCCGTGGCTTGGCTGGAAAAAGCAAAAATAACGTAGGAAACTTTTATTCGGATCTGGTCCGGATCATCACTCGTGTACTGCTTCCGTTTTCCATCATTGGCGGTTTGCTTCTTGTCTGGCAGGGTGTTCCGCAGAACTTCAGCGGCAATGTGATTGTAGATACCATTGAGGGTGCCAAACAGATCATCGCACAGGGTCCGGTCGCTGCTCTGGAAATCATCAAACATTTGGGAACCAATGGCGGCGGATTTATCGGTGCAAACTCTGCCACACCTATAGAAAATCCTACGATTCTTACCAATCTGATTGAGTTGTATTCCATGATGCTGCTTCCCGGCGCTTGTGTAATCACATTCGGTAAAATGGTTCGTGACCGCAAATGTGAGGCACAGGCAGGCAGTACAGCTTTTACAGTTCGCAGCGGCGTAGATTCCCGCAGTTTTACTGCCCGTTTCTTTGGTAGGGAGGGCAGAACCATTTTTGCTGCGATGAGTATTCTTTTTGTGATTGGTCTGGGCGTTTGCTTCTGGGCAGAATCTCAAGGAAATCCAGCATTGGCAGAAGCTGGATTGTCTCAGTCGATGGGAAGTATGGAAGGCAAGGAGGTTCGGTTTGGCATTGCACAATCGGCAATGTTTACAACCACGACTACCTCTTTTACTACCGGTACAGTTAATAATATGCACGATACTCTGACACCACTGGGCGGTATGATCCCACTTTTGCACATGATGCTCAATGTGGTGTTCGGCGGTAAAGGTGTCGGTTTAATGAACATGATCATGTATGCAATTTTAGCAGTTTTTATCTGTGGCTTGATGATCGGACGGACACCGGAATATCTGGGTAAAAAAATTGAAGGCCGTGAAATGAAACTCACTGCCCTTTGTATCATTATCCATCCGTTTTTGATTTTGGCATTTTCCGCTTTAGCGGTAGGAACACAGGCTGGTTTGGAAGGCATTACGAATCCTGGCTTTCATGGACTGTCCCAGGTGCTTTATGAATTTTCTTCATCAGCAGCCAATAATGGCTCCGGCTTTGAAGGACTGGCAGACAATACCATGTTCTGGAATATTACCACCGGTCTTGCCATGTTCTTTGGACGATATTTGTCCATTGTGATCCAGCTTGCGATTGCAGGTTCGTTTATGAAGAAAAAATTTGTAAATGACTCCGTCGGTTCCCTGCATACAGATACGGCTACATTTCCGATTATTCTTGTCGTTGTCGTTTATATTTTTGCGGCGCTGACATTCTTTCCGGTGCTGGCTCTCGGTCCGATTGCAGAGCATCTGACACTATGGGCGTAAGGAGGCAAAACGAACATGAGTAAAAAACAAACAAAAAAATTGATGACGCCGGAAATCTTCCGTCAGGCGGTCATCGGCTCCTTTGTAAAGCTGAATCCACGATATATGATGAAAAATCCGGTGATGTTCGTGGTGGAAGTAGGCTGCTTTATCACTCTGCTGCTTTCTTTCTTTCCAGGTTTGTTTGGCGATATAGCAACCAGCAATCTCCGGGTATATAACATCATCGTCTGCGTGGTGCTGTTCGTGACCGTACTGTTCGCCAACTTCGCCGAATCTGTGGCGGAAGGCCGGGGCAAAGCACAGGCGGCAAGCCTAAAAAAGACGCAGAAAGATACCACGGCGCATCTGCTCGGTTCGGACGGTTCTACAACAGATATCCAATCCAGCGAGCTGAAAAAGAATGATGTCGTGCTGGTTTCTGCCGGTGAAATTATCCCCGGTGATGGCGAGGTAATCGAAGGGGTCGCTTCTGTGGATGAATCCGCTATTACAGGTGAATCAGCTCCGGTTGTCAGAGAGTCCGGCGGAGATTTTTGCTCCGTTACCGGAGGTACAACCGTGGTTTCAGACTGGTTGAAAATCCGCATTACTTCTGATCCCGGCAACAGCTTTCTGGACCGTATGATTTCACTGGTAGAAGGCGCTTCTCGTAAAAAAACGCCCAATGAGATTGCGCTCAATACCTTACTGGTTTCTTTGACGATTATCTTTTTAATTGTGATCGTTACCCTTTATCCGATGGCAGTATATTCCGGCGTTCAGCTTCAGATTTCGACGCTGATTGCTCTGGCTGTTTGCCTGATTCCTACGACCATTGGCGGTTTGCTTTCCGCTATCGGGATTGCCGGTATGGATCGAGTGACTCGCTTCAATGTAATCGCCATGTCCGGTAAAGCAGTAGAAGCCTGTGGTGATGTGGATACCATGATTCTTGATAAAACTGGTACGATTACCTACGGAAACCGTCTGGCGGCCGATTTCTTCCCGGTGGAAGGTGCAGACCGCAGCGAGCTGATTCGCTGTGCGGCGCTGACCTGCCTTCATGATGACACGCCGGAGGGAAAATCTACGCTGGAACTTGCTCGCCGTATGGGTGACAACAGCACGGAAACACCTGGTTCTAACTTTATCGAGTTTACCGCGCAAACCCGTATGAGCGGTGTGGATCTTCCTAACGGAACAAAAATCCGAAAAGGCGCGGCAGAAGCAATAGAGAATTATGTAAAAGAACAGGGTGGGCAGATTCCCAAAAATTTACGAGAAGAAGTGGAAAAAATTTCTTCTCTTGGAGGAACGCCCCTGACAGTCTGTGAAAATAATCGTATTTTAGGAGTTATTTATCTGAAAGATACGGTAAAAGCGGGAATAGCGGAACGATTTGAACGGCTGAGAGCCATTGGTATCAAAACAATTATGTGTACCGGAGATAATCCGCTGACTGCCGCCACCATTTCAAAGGAAGCCGGTGTTGATGGTTTTATCGCAGAATGTAAGCCGGAGGATAAGATAGAAGTTATTAAGAAAGAGCAGGCTGAAGGAAAAATCGTGGCTATGACCGGAGATGGTACAAACGATGCTCCGGCACTGGCACAGGCGAATGTAGGACTCGCCATGAACAGTGGTACAACAGCGGCAAAAGAGGCTGCCAATATGGTGGATTTGGATTCCGATCCTACAAAAATTCTGGAAGTCGTGGAGATTGGTAAGCAGCTTCTGATTACAAGGGGAAGCTTAACTACCTTTTCCATTGCCAATGATATAGCAAAGTATTTTGCTATTATTCCGGCGATGTTTATGATGGCGATCCCTGAATTAGGGGTTCTTAATATCATGCATTTGGCTACGCCATACAGCGCCATCCTCTCCGCTTTGATTTTCAATGCGATTATCATACCGTGTCTGATCCCACTGGCAATGAAAGGCGTAAAATATCGTCCCATGTCTTCAGGGAAAATGCTGTTGCGGAATATGATGATTTTTGGTGTTGGCGGTGTCATTACACCTTTTGTGGGTATTAAGTTAATTGATATGATCATTCACCCATTGTTGGCACTGCTGGGACTGTAATAGGAGGTTGATTATTCATGAAAGAGAATATAAAAGGAATGTTGCATTATACAAGACAAGCCTTTGGCGTATCTCTGGTGCTGATGTTGGTTTGTGGACTGCTTTTTCCGCTTTTACTTTCCGGCCTTTCTGCGATTCTTTTCCCACATCAGGCTGAAGGCAGTTTGATAGAGATAAACGGTAAGGCAATGGCAGCAGAGAATGTAGGACAGGAATTTACAGAAGATTATTATTTGTGGAGCCGACCGTCTGCTTACCATTACAATGTATACATAGAAAATGCGGATGGAACCCAAACTTATCAGGACGGATCGGAATTTTCCGGCATTGGTTCCGGCTCTAATAACTATGCGCCGTCTAATCCTGAACTTGTAGAACGAGTGGAAGCAGATATGGCACTTTTTCTGGAAAAAAATCCGGATGTAAAACCAGAGGATATTCCTACTGACTTGCTGACGGCTTCCGGCTCCGGTCTTGACCCTCATATTTCTCCAAAGGCAGCTGAAATCCAGATTCCTCGTATTGTAGCTGCTTCTGGGTTGGAGGAAGATCAGGTGCGTAAAATCATAGAGAATCATACTACCAGTAAGCTGTTAGGAGTATTTGGAGAGGAAACTGTGAATGTAGTAAAAGTGAACATTGAACTTGGTACAGCAATGGGATTGCTTCAAAACTGAAAAGGAGGCAGGATGAGATGTTAAAGGGCAGGAAAAATCTTTTCCTGCCCTTTATACAATCTTAATGCGTTTCAATGTTTACTCATACACATTTTATAAAAATAAAGATAAAATGAAAGAAATACAGGTGGCTTTGCGATCTTTGCGGCTGCGAAAGAAGGAAAGAAATGAAAGAAATTATTTTAATAGGTGCAGTCATGGCAATGTTTACCTTTGTTTTTTATATCATGGATAAGGTGGATCATTTCTTAAACGATAATTACAGTCGGCTGGAAGTGATGGAACACACCTCTGCCCTTCGTATAGCTATGGAGGATTCTTCCATAGCTGGTTCCTTATCTGATTTGCTGGAAGAATTTTCCAAAACAAATCCGGATTGCGATATATATTTCATGACTGGAAATATACATGAGATACAGGAAGGCTTGACAGAAAATAATTTTGATTTAGGATTTGTTGCAGCGGATTGTCAGGAAATTCAAAAGGAAGAATACTCGTCTGCACTTATTATGTTGAAGCGCAATTCTTTAAGTACATTCGTAATTGACATTCCTATTAATCCGATTGATACAACTCCGATTATGATAAAAGTATTATGGAAAAGAGATCTATATAAACGGGAATTAAATCAATTTGTCGAACTATTAAAGCAATATGATAAATTCTGTGATGCAATCGCTTAGAATTTAGCTGGTTTGAAAAAAAGGCTGTTATATTGTATAATCTTTATGCAGTCTTAATGTTTGTATTCAGATCCTTTTTGCAACTTAATGGGATATAGGCTAAACTAATGCAATGATAAGAGGTGAGAACTTGTGAGTGAGAATAATCTTATGGCTGATAAACTTTTGAAAGCCATTCAAGAGGAAGAACGAGATAAAACCAAGGGACGTTTGAAAATATTTTTTGGATATGCTGCCGGAGTTGGAAAAACCTATGCTATGCTGAAAGCGGCTCATGAGGCAAAGCAGCGTGGAATTGATGTGATTGCCGGATATATCGAACCTCATGCACGACCAAAAACAGCTGCTCTTTTGCATGGTCTGGAAGTGCTTCCAAGTAAAAGTGTTCCATACAACGGGATTACCCTCCGGGAATTTGATATTGATGCAGCCCTTCAAAGAAAGCCGCAGTTGATTCTTGTAGATGAGCTGGCTCATACAAATGCCGACGGCAGCCGCCATGCAAAACGCTATCAGGATATAAAAGAGTTGTTATATGCCGGAATTGATGTATATACTACAGTCAATGTACAACATATTGAAAGTCTGAATGATATGGTTGCTTCTATTACCGGCGTTTTTGTGCGTGAACGCATCCCTGACTCCATTTTTGATCAGGCTGATCAGGTAAAGCTTGTGGATATTGAACCTCAGGAGCTGATCGAACGGTTGAAAGAGGGAAATGTTTATCGGGAATCCCAGGCAAAGCGGGCAGTAAATAACTTTTTTACTGTAGAAAATTTAACAGCTCTTCGGGAAATTGCACTGCGCCGCTGTGCAGATCGGGTAAATATCCTGACTGAAAACAGCAGAATCAAAAGTCATGGTGATTATCATACCGATGAGCATATTCTTGTGTGTCTTTCTTCCTCTCCCTCCAACGCAAAATTAATCCGGACTGCCGCAAGAATGGCAAATGCTTTCCGCAGTGATTTTACGGCATTATTTGTAGAAACACCAGCTTTTTCTGCTATGAAAGTGGAAGATAAAAAAAGACTTCAGGATAATGTGCATCTTGCCAGACAATTAGGGGCAAAGATAGAAACTGTATATGGCGATGATATTCCCTTACAAGTTGCAGAATTTGCTAGACTTTCCGGTGTATCAAAAATTGTGATCGGACGAAGTGTAGCTGCGAAAAAGCATTTATTCAGCAAACCTACACTGACAGAAAAGCTGATTGCCCATGCCCCCAATTTAGATGTGCATATTATTCCCGATACAACTTCTGCCCCTGTTCCCTACTATGCAAAAAAATCAAAAAGAATCAGGCGTCTGGTATTTTCTCCAGCCGATCTTGCAAAAAGTATCGGTATTTTGCTTGCTGCAAGTGGCATCGGGTTTCTATTTCAGAAATTAGGGTTTGCCGAAGCTAATATCATTACGGTGTATGTCTTGGGAGTGCTGCTTACTTCGGCTATCACAACACACTGGATTTACAGCTTCATTTCTTCCATCGTGAGCGTTTTGCTATTTAATTTTTTATTTACCGTTCCGAGATTTTCATTGGAAGCATACGATCAGGGATATCCAGTTACCTTTATTATCATGTTTCTTGCGGCACTCCTGACAGGTTCTCTTGCCACACAACTCAAGAATCATGCAAAACAATCCGCACAGGCTGCATATCGCACCAAGGTTTTATTTGACACGAATCAGATTTTGCAACAGGAAAAAAATCAAGAGGATATTATTTCTGCCACATCAAGGCAGCTTGTCAAGTTGCTTGGGAGGGGGATTGTGTTTTATCCTGTAGAAAATGGCTTGCTTGGAGAAGCGCGTACTTTTTCACCGGACGGGAATGTTTTGGATAACTGCTGCCTATCTGTAAATGAAAAAGGGGTGGCAAAGTGGGTTTTGAAAAACAACAAACATGCAGGCGCTACCACAGATACACTTTCTGATGCAAAATGCCTTTATCTTGCTGTCCGGATTATGGACAGAGTGTACGGTGTGGTGGGAATCGTCATTGGCCAACAGCCTCTGGATGCTTTTGAGAACAGCATTTTGCTTTCGATTCTTGGTGAGTGTGCAATGTCACTGGAAAATGAGAAAAACGCCAGGGAGAAAGAGGAAGCGGCAATTCTTGCCAGAAATGAACAGCTTCGGGCAAATCTTCTACGGGCGATTTCCCATGACCTTCGCACTCCCCTGACTTCTATTTCCGGCAATGCCAGCAATCTTTTGTCAAACGGAAAATCCTTTGACGAAGATACCAAGCTCCAGCTATACACCGATATTTACGACGATTCCATGTGGTTGATTAATCTTGTGGAAAATCTTCTCGCCGTTACTCGGATAGAGGAAGGGCGGCTGAATATTCGTGCGTCTGCAAATTTGATAGATGAAGTAATTGCGGAGGCATTGCACCATGTAAATCGTAAAAGTGTAGAGCATTGCATTACGGTAAAACATGAAGAAGATTTTATCCTTGCTAAAATAGACGCCAGACTGATCGTTCAGGTCATTATCAATATTGTAGACAATGCCATTAAGTATACTCCAAAAGGCTCGCATATTCAGATAAAAACAAGGAAGCAAGACGAGCATGTAATTGTTACTGTAGCAGATGATGGGGAAGGAATTCCAGATGAGCTGAAACCAAAAGTGTTCGATATGTTTTATAGTGGTGCGAATAAGATTGCAGACAGCCGGCGTAGCTTAGGATTGGGACTGTCGTTGTGCAAATCGATTATCCATGCACATGGCGGTACGATTTCTGTTTCCGATAACATACCACATGGAACAGTGTTTACATTCACATTACCTGCTGAGGAGGCGCAAATACATGAATAAACCACTTATTTTAGTTGTGGAAGATGATTCTTCCGTGAAAAATTTGATTACAACCACATTGAAGGCACATGATTACCGGCATCTGACGGCTCCCAATGGGAAGGCTGCAATTTTAGAAGCATCTTCCCACAATCCGGATATTGTGCTTTTGGATTTGGGCTTACCGGACATAGACGGCGTGGATGTGATCAAAAAAATCAGAACATGGTCTAATATGCCAATTATTGTCATTAGCGCAAGGAGCGAAGATACCGATAAGATAGACGCTTTGGATGCTGGTGCAGATGATTATCTTACAAAACCATTTTCTGTGGAGGAGCTATTGGCTCGCCTTCGTGTTACCCAGCGTAGAATTGCAATGATGCAAAGCGAATCTCCGGCAGGCGCAGCGATCTTTTCCAATGGACAGCTTCGGATTGATTATGCCGCTGGATGTGCTTACCTGAATGAGCAGGAATTACATTTGACACCAATCGAGTATAAACTGTTGTGTATCCTTTCTCAAAATGTAGGAAAAGTTTTGACCCATACCTACATTACACAAAAAATATGGGGGCACAGCTGGGAAAATGATATTGCTTCTCTTCGAGTCTTTATGGCGACTCTTCGTAAGAAAATAGAAACAACCCCTGAATCCCCCCAATATATTCAGACACATATCGGTGTTGGTTATCGAATGCTACGGGTAGAGTAAAGATTTGACTGTATATTCGGAAATGTCATTTATCATTCTGTTCGGATAAATACAGTATTTTTACATCCTGAAAATTATTAAGATGTCTCTTTGTGAGAAATAGACCAACATTAGAGAAGACCAGCGCTGAGATTACATTATATCCATGCGCTGGCCTTTTTTCTATTGTAAATACAGAGATTTATAATTAAAGGTGCTGTATATAAAACCTTCTAAAACAAAGTGTTTTTTATCAGAAAATCACCTTGACAAATCTCGTCTCAGGTGAAGGAGGCGGTCAAGTCCATGCAGCAGGCAGGCATCTTGGCGGGCAGGACAAACAACCGCTTTGACCCCAAGGGAACTGCTACCCGCGCCGAAGTTGCCACCGTCCTGCGTCGGTTCGTGGAAATCATCATCGACTCGCAGACTGCAAATGGCTGGCAGCAGAATGACAGCGGCGAGTGGAGCTACTACAAAAATGGAGAACCGCTCAAAGGCTGGTTCTCCGTTGATCAGAAGAAATACTGGATGGACAAAACCACCGGCAAAATGTTCTCTAACGGCTGGAAGCAGATTGACGGCAAGCAGTATTACTTCTACGTCGATGGCTCAATGGCAGTGAACACCACTTCGTCATTTAGTTTTATATGATGGGGGATTCAATTAAGCCGGAACGAATATAGTATCCTATTCTAAAAAGGTGCAGGTGATAGTTTCATCACCTGCACCTTTTTATTCGCCTGAAGATGAGGAAAATGCTTATCATGGAATTTGCAGGGTTTTTCCCGATACAGTTATGACTGCTCCTGCCTGACGGCACTTTCGGTTTGTCATCTTCTGGACCTTATCCACCCCAATTTTGCCGAAAAGAAGTCTGTCAACGACACGGGTAGCACAACTTCAAGCAGCACCTGTAGCTTGTGTCGGTTGTGGTTCTTGGTGTGGGCTTGATTATTGCGAAGCTATAACAGGCATTAAGGGGCAAAAAAAGAAAACCACTGTAGTTTACACTCTTGCAAGGATGGAGATTACAGCGGATTTCTTTTTTGAGAAAGGGAATCAAACGGCATGATTCTCGCTCATGGATTCCTTAGGATTTGAGCGGAGCAAGGTCAAGATAAAAGATACGTCCTGCTTGCCGCATGATCATCGTTGTGTTCAGAACAGTCAATTTTACTTTGCTGATAGATTCTTCGCTATTACAGAAAGGTTCTTTGGACATTAGGCACACCTCCCTGTGAGACCATGCGCTTCTCTACTGACAGTAAACGGAAATTTACACTTTTAAAAATTTTTTGAGCGCATTGATATGCATAAAAAATATTTTTTCGGGATGCTCTTCCAGCAATCGTTTTATCTCCGATACTTTTTCCCAATGGACCTGTTCTGTTTCATTGGTAGATTCCATCAAATCACCTTCTGCCTCACATAAAAATGTGTTCAGAATGATGGAATATGCTCCTGATAGATTTTGTGTTACACAGTAAGGGGTAAATGAAATTGTAGTTACATCGCCAATCTGTGTGCATACCGATGAATCTTCGCCGTATATTTTTGTAATCTTCAAACCTGTCTCTTCCCAAACCTCTCTGCGCAGCGCCGAAAACACATCCTCGTATTCCCGGATTTTACCGGCAGGGATTTCGAGCATGCCATTGGTTTCGTTCCCATCTTCTTTTTGCCTTGTTTGTAGAAGAATATATGGTTCATTGCCGACCACTTTTTTAATGATTGCTCCAACATATGGTTTTGCAAATACTTCTTTTGTCATATGATTCGCTTCTCCTTGTTCCACACCGTTCTCGTTATTGCAGTTTTTTTGATAAGTACAAAACGAAGTCGTCATCATGGCAGCAATCGGCATATTGAGGAGATATTTTATCCCCATACCATACACCGCTTCCATCGGGGATATACCCTCGCTTGATGTACATTCGCTGCGCGCTTCCGTATCCATTATGTAGACCTACGCCAAGGTGGACCGTTAACAAAGCAGTTTGTTCTGTTTTTTATTGCCGTTGATTCGGGCAATATCCCAAATCGGATGTTGGGATTGACTGCCCCAAAAATCCGACGTAAGCGGATTCTGGTCAAGAATGTTCATGGAACGCACCTTGGTTCTATTGCGCTTTTGTTTTATATCATTATACGATACTTGAACGACAAAATAAAGAACGGGGGAAATGTTTTGAGAAAAGGCAGAATAAACGTAGCCATGTGTTTACGAGCTTTAAAAGATAGGTGATGAAAGGCAAAATAGCTTGAAAAATATGGATGTTCATGGTACGATAAGAATATGAATATTCACGCATTATTACTATATTGGTATTCCTCCGAAATTTCATAAAAATTCTGTAAGACGCACCAATTTACCCGAATTCTTTGCAAACTGAGATGTTTCCATTGTGTGATAAATATAGCAAATATAAAAAACAGCCCAGGTGCTCTGTTTTCAGAACTTCAAATATATTTTATCATTGACCGATACTTCTTAAAGAAATTTTGTATCAATTACAACAGGATAAATATAAATCCGGCGCCCTCTTACAGCGGTATATCAAATACAAACAGAGCGAAAAGGAGTGATGCGTATATGAATCATCTGCCTGTACAATATCTGATTGGAGGTACAGAAAAACTTAGTGATGCGGCATGGACATTGAATGCCAAGACAGATGCAGAGGATGAAACGCTTTGGCTGCCACTGGTTGTTCATCTGCAAGATACCGCAGCTGTAATGGAGTATTTGCTGTGGCATTGGCTTCCTGATGATTATTATGACGAATTGGAGTTAACGCAGGAGAAACTTTGCAAAATCGCTATTGCAGCTGCGCTACTGCATGATATTGGCAAAGCAACGCCAATGTTTCAGCGGAAGATATTGGCTCACCGAGAGACGTTGCGGTATCAGCTGGAAAAAAATGGACTAATTACAGAACCGCAGAAGGGCTTATTTAATGAAAAGCTGTTTCATGCTGCTGCAGGTGCGGAAATACTGCGAGCGGAAGAAATCAATGAATGTTTGGCTGCTGTAGTCGGCGCACACCATGGGAAACCGGAGAGTCATCGTATCGTTTCCTTTCGCGAAGAATCTCCGATGTCTTTCGGCTGGAACAATACAGAAGAACGGGACACCCTGTGGGGCAATACACAACGAGAATTGCTTACTTGGGCTTTGAATGGAATCGGGATCATCCATCATGAAGATTTACCCAAATGTGAAATGGCTGCACAGATGGCGTTGACAGGTCTTGTTATCATGGCAGACTGGATTGCCAGTAACACTGCTTTTTTCCCAATGATCAGGGAGGACGAGCTGCCTCGGAAATATGACCCGAAGCGAGCAGAATTTGCCCTCCAGAAATTGAATCTTCCCGCTCCCTGGAAGGTGTCTGACGACTGGAAAATGCCCTACTTTTTTATGAGTCGCTTTGGGTTTTCAGCAAATCGTATGCAGGAAACTGTTAAGCAGATTGCAGCGGAAATGGAAAAACCGGGAATCATGATTTTAGAAGCTCTTATGGGTCAGGGGAAAACGGAGGCGGCACTCTCTGCTGCTGAGATTATGATGAATCGTTTTCATTTGGGAGGGATTGCTTTTTTCCTGCCATCTCAGGCAACCTCCAATGCCATGTTCACAAGAATGACTCAATGGACACAACAACAGCCGGAATCCAGTGGGATTGCTGTGTCCCTGGTCCATGGACAGGCGGAATTTAATGAATCCTTTCGGCAGTTGGAAGAAGGGAGTGTTCAGGTCGGTGATGAGGAGCAGGAACTTTGGGCAAATGATATGGTACCGGAATCTCTGATTGTACACTCCTTCTTCCGAGGAAGAAAAACAAAACTCCTGGCAAACCTGGTTGTAGGCACAGTGGATCAACTTCTTATGGCAGCGCTTCGTCAGAAGCATGTTATGCTTCGGCACCTGGGTTTGACCGGAAAAGTTGTCATTATTGATGAATGTCATGCCTATGATACCTACATGAACACCTACTTGGACTGCGCATTGAAGTGGTTGGGCGCCTATCATGTTCCGGTAATATTGTTGTCAGCCACCCTGCCCGGAAAGAGAAGAGCCGAGCTGCTCCATGCTTATTCCGGCAAGAAAACACCTGCTGAATTCAAAAATATCCAGGAGTATCCTCTGCTTACCTGGACAAGCGATAACCATCATTATAAATTGGCAATTCCATCGGAGGGAACCAGCCGAACGGTTCTCGTCGAGAGATGTACAGAAGAGCAGGCAATCGCAGAACTGGGCAATATAATCGAATATGGTTGTGTGGGTTTTATTGTAAACACAGTGAAGCGGGCACAGGAATTGTGGAAACGCTTAAAAGAGATCTATCCTAAGGCGACAATACCGATGGATCACTCTAGATATTTGACCCCGGACCGGCTGCAACATGAGCAGGATATTCTGGAACATGTTGGTAAACATTCTACATTGGAGCAACGCAAGGGAGTCATTGTGATTGGAACTCAGGTGTTGGAGCAGTCTCTGGATTTGGACTTTGACCTTCTGATTACGGATCTTTGCCCGATGGACCTGCTGTTGCAGAGAATCGGTCGCCTGCATCGCCACTCCAGGCAAAGACCCACCAAGGCAATAACGCCACGCTGTCTGGTGCTCGGTGCGCAGGGAGAACTGGATGCCGGTAGCCTTGCAGTCTACGGTGCTTATCTGTTGCTGAGAACCCGGGGCTTGTTGCCGAATCAAATCAGATTGCCGGAGGACATTTCCCCATTGGTGCAGAAAACATATGATGAGGCACTTTGGGAGCCGGAATCTACACCGGAGTATGAAGATGCGAAAAATCAGCATCAATTATTTCAAAAAAAACAGCGGAAGCGTGCCAGTAGTTATTGTATGCTTCCACCTTCGACAGATGGATTCTTTGATACAATTGTTGGCACAATGGATAATATGCAGATGTTTACAGATTTACAGGCGCAGGCAGCTGTCCGCGATGGAACAGCCGCTATTGAGGTGCTGGTGGTTCAGCAAGATGAAGACGGTCAGATCAAGTTGTTGTCAAAAGAACATTCCAGAGAGCGCTACCAACTTAATATACAACCAAGCATAGAAGAAAGTCGAGTTATTGCTACCCAGAAATTGCGCCTTCCTTCTACTTTCAGCCAAAACTACTGTATTGATGCGGTGATTAAAGAATTGGAAGAACAGATGGGAGAGAAACTCTTTGAATGGCTGCAATCTCCAGTGTTACAAGGAGAGTTATTCCTTGTTTTGAATTCGGAAGGAACAGCAGAACTTGCCGGAAAGAAATTGTATTACGATCCACAGTTTGGATTAGCAGAAAAGGAGGAATAAAATGTCCGAGATCGAATTTAATCTCTTAGATGAGCCTTGGATCAGAGTAATGACAGAGGACTGTACGTCTCAGGAAATTTCTTTGACACAAGCATTATGGGAAGGTCATCACTATCGGCGTCTGGCAGGAGAGCTTCCGACACAGGATGTTGCAATTCTGCGCCTTTTGCTGGCAGTGCTACATACGGTTTTCTATCGAATGGATTTGGATGGTGAGGATAATCTTATAGAAACTCCAGGTCAGGCAGTACAGCGTTGGCAGATGCTGTGGAAGGCTGGACAGTTTCCACAAGAACCGATTCGAAAATATTTGGAACAATGGAAGGAGCGCTTCTGGCTTTTCCACCCGGAACACCCATTCTATCAGACTCCGGCAGCATCCGTAGGAACTGTATATACTGCTGCGAAGTTAAATGGCGAACTGTCTGAGAGCAACAACAAGGTGCGGCTTTTCCCAGTCTGTTTAGGAAAAGAAAAGGCAGGGCTAGACTATGCGGCAGCGGCAAGGTGGCTTATTCACCTCAACGGCTTTGACGATACCTCTGCAAAGCCGAAGGGGAAGGGACTCCCCTCACCAGGTGCCGGTTGGCTGGGGAAATTGGGACTTATCTATGCCGAAGGGAAAACGCTTTTTGAAACACTGATGTTGAATCTGGCACTTTTAAAAGATGGAAGCCAGATTTGGGAGGAACCTGCCCCTGTATGGGAATTGGAAAAACCTAAGGGAGAGGAGCGAACAGAAATTGCGATGCCGGACAATCAGGCGGAGTTACTGACGCTGCAATCACGCAGGTTGCTCCTGATCAGGGAGAATGAAGAGGTCGTAGGATATACCCTTTTAGGCGGTGATTTTTTCTCTAAGGTCAATGCCGATGCAGAACAGATGACCCTATGGGAGTATCGGGAAGGAAAGAAAAATGAACCGGGCTACAACCAACCGAAACGACTAAAACCAGATCGGCAAATGTGGCGCGATTTTTCTGCAATCACAGTACCACAAAGTAATGGCAAGACGCCCGGAATTATGAACTGGGTCGTATTGCTGAAATGGAAAGAAGTTCTTGAGAATAATTTTATCATCCATTTCCGCACTGTAGGAGCAAAATATGGTGATAAGGACTTCTTTATAGAAGATATATTGGAGGACCATCTGGATTTCCACATTTCTCTTTTGGAGGAAGGAGGAAAATTGTGGGATCTGTTGATCCAAGATAAAATTGCCCAGACCGAGAAAGCAGCATGGTTTTTGGGGGTGTTAGCAGAAGAACTTTTCAAGGCAGCCGGCGGGCAACCGGACAGCGACGCAGAAAAAGGCAGAATCTATCAGGCTAGCCAAATGTATTATTCCGCAGTGGATATTCCGTTTCGCAGGTGGCTGGCTTCCATTGACCCTGATTTTGGGGATGCAGAAGAACTCCGGGCAAAAAAAGATGAGCAGTGGCGTATGGAGGCATATCATCTCGCAATGAAACAGGGACAAAAAATGGTTCAAAATGTAGGAGAAGCAGCGTTTGCAGGACGTTGGGTAGAAGGAAAGTTTTATTCTTCACCGAATGCTTTTAATCGATTTTCCTGGCAGATAAGAAATCACTTCAACATGAAAAGCATAACAAAGGAGAAAACAGATGAACGACCGTAAAAAGCAGGTAATGAGCTTTGTGCGCAAAAGACTCATGTACTGGCAAACGGAACCCAATCCGCATCTGGTTCGTGCCGATTTGGCAAATCTGCGCCGTGGGATTGGCAAGAAGCCGGGAGAGCTACCTCAGCTCTGGGAGCTTCTGTTTCGGGATTTTCCAGAGGAACTTATGAGCCAAAACGGCAACCCTACATGGGAAGAGTGGGCGGTGTGCGGTGCCTTGACTCTATATGCCATGCATCAGCAGGGCAACGACCAGAAAATGCATATGGATGGGCAAAAGCTGGGAATTGCCATCGGCAGCTTGGCAGACGGCGATGAAGATCACCTAAAACCGGTTCAGCGCCGGTTTAATGCATTTGCTACTGCTAAAAGTATGCCGGAGTGTCTGCACCATCTGCGCGGGTTGATCCAGCTTTTGCGCAGGGATGGTATCCCTCTGGATTATGTAGAATTGGCAGGAGATTTATATGTCTTCCAAACGCCGGACGGAGCTGCAAGAATTCGTCTGCAATGGGGACAGGATTTTTACCGGACTGTGTACCGGCGTCAGGAAAGAAAGGATGACAATCATGAATAACAGTAAAAGAATCTATGTTGACTTCCATATACTGCAGACGGTTCCCCCCAGCTGTGTGAACCGCGATGATACCGGCAGTCCCAAGACGGCTATTTACGGCGGTGTGACGCGTGCCAGAGTGTCCAGTCAGGCTTGGAAACGTGCTATGCGACTGAAATTTCAGGATATATTGTCTCAGGAGGATGTGGGACAGCGAACCAAAATGGTGATTGATTTGGTCGCAGGGCAGGTTATAGCACTCGACCCGGAGTGTACCGAAAAACAGGCGCAAGACTCTGCAAAGAAGGTATTGGAGGCTGCCGGAGTCAAAGTAAAGGAAGACAAAAATCAGCTGAAGACCGGCGCATTATTTTTCATCAGCCCCAGTCAAATCCATCAGTTGGCAGAGATTGCCGCCAGACAGGAAAAGGCACCCAACAAAACGGAATGCAAAGAGGCTTTGAAAGCCAGACCCAGCGTTGACCTTGCCTTGTTTGGTCGAATGGTGGCAGATGATCCCGGGCTCAATTTCGATGCTGCCGCTCAGGTTGCTCATGCAATTTCCACCCATGCAATAGAAAATGAATTTGATTATTTTACTGCTGTGGACGACTGCTCTCCAGAGGACAATGCCGGTGCCGGTCATCTGGGAACCGTCGAATTCAATTCTTCTACCTTATACCGCTATGCCACGGTAAATGTGGAAGATTTAAAAAAGATGCTTGGAGAGGCAACACCGGAGGCAGTGCGGGCTTTTGCGGAGGCGTTTATCCGCAGCATGCCCACCGGCAAGCAGAACACCTTTGCCAACTGGACCCGCCCGGATGTGGTGTATGTGGCCGTCCGCCGAGATCAGCCCATCAATATGGCAGGTGCTTTTGAGAAGCCCGTGCGCGCCGGAAACGAAGGCTATGTTGCCAATTCCGCAAAGGCTTTAGCAGCTTATGCAGATGAAACCTACCGTGATTTTGCAGCTGCACCGGAGCTGTCTCTGACGGTGGGAAAAGGTTTGGAATCTCTGGCGGAGCCTTGCTCTGTAGATGCTCTGCTGAATACATTGGAAGCATGGCTGAAAGGGGAAATAAAATGAGTACGCTGCTTCTGCGTCTTGCAGGACCGATGCAGTCCTGGGGGACGGACTCGAAATTTGATGTGAGGAGAACGCAGCGAGAACCAAGTAAAAGCGGTGTAATTGGATTGATTGCCGCTGCATTGGGAATTCCCAGACAGGACCAGGAAATTTTACATACACTGGCATCTTTGCGCTTTGGTATCCGGGTGGACCGGGAAGGTACCATGATACGGGATTATCATACAGCCCATCCGGGAAAAGGCAGTCCTTATGTAACCCACCGTTACTATCTATCAGATGCTATCTTTGTTGCCGGACTGGAAAGTAAGGACGAGGAACTGCTGAACAAGATTGGCAAGGCACTGCAAGCTCCGGCATTTCCACTGTATCTGGGACGGCGCTCCTGCCCTCCCACCGGACGGGTGTTTCTGGAAATATCCCCTAAGCCGTTGGAGGAAGCTTTGCGGGAGAATGCACCGGATACATCCACCCGACTGGTGCTGGATGCGAAAAAAGGTGAACAGGGAGGGCTGATTCGGGATGTACCGCTGTCCTTTGATCCCACTCACCGTAAGTATGAATTTCGTCGGGTGGTTACCTATCCGTTGCATCCCATTGCTGAACACGATCCAATGACAGAATTGGGGGAGGAAATATGTACTTAACGCAAATGCGTCTTGATATGAATAACCATCACACCTTATCAGCTATTTCTGCACCCAACAAACTCCACGGTGCACTGGAATCCTCCTTCCCCGGGGAGCGGCAGAGAAATTTGTGGCGGATTGATAGTCGAGGTGGGCAGAATTATCTTTTGATTCTCAGCTCCGAAAAACCGGACCTCAGCAGGATGGCAGCGCAGTTTGCACCACCGGGAGAAACCTGGCAAACAAAGGATTATACCCCGCTGTTGGATCGAATCTGTCAAGGCAGTCGCTGGCAATTCTGCCTTTGTGCGAATCCTACCTACAGTGTTCCGGCAGGTCCGGGACAACGAGGTCGGGTGTGTGCGCACAGCACTCCTCAAAATCAGATCGAGTGGCTAAAACGACAAAGCGAGAAATATGGATTTATCCTGTCGGAAGAAGAATTCGGCATAACAAAATCGGTCTGGTATCGCTTCAAAAAGGGAAGCAGCGGGAAAAACGTTACCTTTTTGGCGGTGACCTATGAGGGAATTTTGGAAGTAAGTAACCCGGAAATATTTCGACAGATGCTTTGTAGCGGAATAGGACGCGGAAAAGCCTATGGTACAGGGCTGATGACAGTTGTACAGATGAGGAAATAAGTTATGGCTGAAATACCTGGAATGATTCGCCCGGAACTTCAAGCTCTTCCGCAAATTTCTGATAGAATGACATTTATCTATCTGGAGCATTGCGTTCTGAACAGGCAGGACGGAGCTATCACTGTAACAGACGACCGTGGGACAGTTTTTCTTCCTTCTGCTGCCATTAGCGTTTTGCTTCTGGGACCCGGTACCAAAGTGACCCATCGTGCAATGGAATTGATTGGTGACTCTGGAGTCAGTGTCCTGTGGGTAGGAGAACATGGCGTGCGCTACTATGCAGGTGGTCGGGCTTTGACACATCGGGCAAACCTGTTGATTCGACAGGCAGAGTTGGTTAGCAACGTCCGGCTTCGCTTGGGTGTAGTACGTCAAATGTACAGTATGCGATTTCCAAATGAAGATGTATCCCGGTTGACGTTGCAGCAGTTGCGTGGCAGGGAAGGCGCCCGAATTCGTGCGGTATATCGTCAGTGTTCTAAAAAATGGAATATTCCATGGAATGGACGAAATTATGACCCGGAAAATTTTTCGGGAGGAGACTCGGTCAATCAAGCGCTTTCTGCCGGACATGCGTGCCTTTATGGAGCAGCTCACGCAGTGATTCAAGCGCTTGGTTGTTCGCCGGGTCTGGGATTCGTCCACACAGGTCATGAGTGTTCCTTTGTGTATGACATAGCAGATCTTTATAAAGCAGATATTACAATTCCGTTGGCTTTTGAGTTGGCTTCGACTGTGGAAAAGGAGGATATTGCCTCTGTTATGCGGAGAAACACCCGAGATGCAATGAAGAAATATCATCTGATGGAAAGGATGGTGCGGGATATTCAGACGCTGTTTGCTGCGGATGATGTATCATGTGAACTTCAAAATGCAGTGTATCTATGGGATGACAAACAAGGGTGTGTGGAAAACGGACGTTCTTACAGTGCGAAGGAGTAAAGATGATTGTTGTAACACTTACGGATTGTCCGCCTCGGCTGCGTGGAGATTTGTCCAAATGGCTTCTGGAAATCAACACAGGTGTCTATGTTGGACAGCTGAACAAGCGAGTGCGGGAAGAACTGTGGAAGCGCATTTGTGACAACCTTCCCAGAGGACGTGCGACGATGGTGTATTCTGCCAACAACGAACAGGGAATGGAATTCCGGGTCCACAACACCCGTTGGATGCCGGTGGATTTTGAAGGATTGACATTGATGATGCGACCTGCAACAACCGAATCCGGTGCGGTATCGATGGACAGATCAAGTAAAGCAGCTATTAGCCGAATGGTTCAGAACAAACGTGCCGAACAAGACAAACGAGCACAAAAGAGAGGATATGTTGTCATTGATGTTGAAACGACGGGATTGGATCCAGCACACAACGAGATTCTGGAAATTGGTGCATTACGAATCATTGAACATAAAATATCGGAACGCTTTTCGGTGATGATTCATCCAAAGTGCCCGATTCCACAGGATATTATGGATTTAACCGGAATTACACAACAGATGGCAGACAAAGGCATCGAACTAAAAAAAGCACTGGAGGAATTTTGGGACTTTTTAGGGCAAAGTGCCGTGATAGGACATAATTTAAGTTTTGATCTGGCGTTTTTAAAAAAAGCAAGTGTGGATACTGGGATTTCGATTCCTATAAATTCCTGCTTTGATACGTTGACCTTGGCACGAAGAAGGATCCAAGAAATAGCAGATTATCGGTTGGAAACGCTGGCAGGTTATTTTGAGATCAAACCGGAACGTTTCCATCGGGCATTGGAAGATTGCTACACCACCTTTCAAATCTACGAAAAACTAAATGAAATCTGATAGGTACGGGATCAAAGTCCTTGATTTTATGGGCTTTTTTTATGCCGTTTTGGACGCTTTTCCCCGCACACGCGGGGGTGATCCTGGCACAATCTCTCATTTCCCGCTACACTACTACTTTTCCCCGCACACGCGGGGGTGATCCCACCCGATAGCCGTACTCCGGCGCGGATGCGTCCTTTTCCCCGCACACGCGGGGGTGATCCTACTCAAATTCTTGCGGCATTTTCCTTCCCCCTCTTTTCCCCGCACACGCGGGGGTGATCCGGTGTGTAGCTCATGGCTTAAAACGGGAGGTCTCTTTTCCCCGCACACGCGGGGGTGATCCTCAATCGCTACCAAGAGGTTTATCGAGATACAGCTTTTCCCCGCACACGCGGGGGTGATCCCAGCTCGGGGCGTGACCTTTTTGACCACAAGGCCTTTTCCCCGCACACGCGGGGGTGATCCCGATATGCAGGTCGGCATGAAGGTGGCAGTGAGCTTTTCCCCGCACACGCGGGGGTGATCCTGAACTCCAAGACCTATGCGGCGCTTAAATCCACTTTTCCCCGCACACGCGGGGGTGATCCCTGGATCGCGCCAGACAGCGTGGACGTCATGCTCTTTTCCCCGCACACGCGGGGGTGATCCTACAATGGAGAACAGCCCCTCCAAAGTGAGCTTCTTTTCCCCGCACACGCGGGGGTGATCCTCCCTATCAATCCTGGCGATAAGTTGATACTAACTTTTCCCCGCACACGCGGGGGTGATCCTGTGCAGATAAGATATGGAGGGCTGGAAGATGACTTTTCCCCGCACACGCGGGGGTGGTTCTCCTTGTGCGAGTAGCAGAAAAGCGCTCGATTGGCGTTTTTCTATATGACAGCCATCATGTGAAAAACAGAATATTTATTGTGACAACAAGGAAAGAGTGAATAAGAAAGACCTGCACAGCTATTATCCAACTGTGCAGGTCTTTCTTATATTTGGTTCGGGAGCAGAACCCCGTTGGTACACAATTTTTACAGGAAAGTCCAGTGTGTGATTTCTTCTCTTAAATCTCTAATAAGAGCTCATGCTCAAGTCGGTGCTTTACCATTGATAAGGATTGCGTTAATCGGCATCATATAAAAACCGCACAGCTGTAGAGACAGGGGTGGTTAAGGAACTAAGCGTAGTATACACCGAACAGAGTAAGAATATGGTCAGTTTCATTTAGAAAGTTATGAGGAACCTCTGGTTCTACATAATACAAAGCCAAACAGCATGGATTGTATCCGCTGTGGTGAGTGCCTGAAGTGCTGTCCTAAGAAGGCAATCCATAAAAAAGAAGGAGCAGAGCAACAACCGAAGGGATGAGCGGGCGTTTTGGGAAAAAGATGAAGTGAAAAATGAGGGAATTATTTGCACACTGTAAAAAAATAATGAATAAATATCTTGACTTCTATCATAAATTGACCTATAATGGGGACAACTAAATATTGCGTCATAGGTACTCTGTTTTCAGAGGATAATGGGGAATGCAGTGTGAATCTGCAACAGCCAACTCTACTGTATTAAGGAGTGCTTATTCATATCCATTGGATTGTTTTCAATCTGAGAAGGGAATAAGTGCGATGAATTTAAGTCAGGAGACCCGCCTAGGATGGTGTCTGCCATTTCGGTATGGGAAATGAAAGCAAAAATGATAGGGTCATTGCGTTCACAGGGAGTATTATACCGATTTTGGTATAATACTCTTTTTTTGCAGACGGCACATTTAGCGAATTTACAATCGGAAAGGTGATTCGATGAAATCTCGCAAATTGATCGCTCTGTTACTTGCGGCTGTCATGCTGATTGGAACCATGACCGGATGTAATCAGAGTACAACAACACAAGCAGAGGTCCAAAATGAAGCAGAGAAAACAACAGAGGAGAACACAGAAACAGGCGTTAAAAAGGTAAAAAATCTGGTAATTGGTACAACCACACCCAATACGACCTTTAACCTGTACAGCCAGACAGACATCTTTGGACGAATCAATTATGTCGGATTTGTCCGTGGAAACTGGGTGTATGAAGCAGAAGACGGTTCTCTTCAGCCCTACTTCTTCACTTCCTTTGATATTTCGGATGATGGTTGTGTTTTGGACTTTACATGGCCTACCACTGCTGTCTGGGGCGATGGTCAGCCGGTAACATGGGACGATATTGCATTTACTATCAAATTTTTGGCGGAAACTGCAAAGAGTTCTTATTTCCTGAATCTGGTAAGCGTTGAGGAAACCGGAGAAGGAAAGGGAAGGATTACCTTCAGTCAGCCGGATGTTTATGGCTGGTTGTCCGGCTCTGCCATGATGCAGGGCGTACTTCCAAAGCATATCTGGGAAAAGTTTGAGGGAAGTGACGAATACAAAAATTATACCGGAGAAGATGCTGCCATCGGATGTGGTCCGTACAAGCTGGTATCCAAGGATGTTGATGCTCAGGTTTCTTATTATGAAGCAATTCCGGAAAATAACTACCACGGGGATATTACCGTTGAATCGGTCACCATCAAGACATATGCGGATGCAACTGCGGTGATGGCTGCTTTGAATGCAGGTGAGATCGACTGCTATTACGCATATTCCTCTCCTATTGATTACACTCTGATGGATATGATTTCTGACCCTGCCGTAGATAAGGGAGAGAGTGTTTATTCGGGCTGCAACCAGATGACCTTCGGTATGACCAGAAAAGCCGGTAGTGATTACAACTTCCGTTTGGCAATTACCAAAGCAATGGACTGGGCGCTGCTCTCGAAAACCATCGGTGGTGATGATGCGGTTATTCCGTGTGCCGGCATTATTCCGCCGTCCTGTAACGGTTATGTAGAAGGACTGCCACAGTTTGCACAGGATGTGGAGGAAGCTAAGAAAATTTTGGATGATGCCGGTTACCTTGATGTGAACGCAGATGGCTTCCGTGAATTCCCGGATGGTTCTGAAATGAAGATTTTGGTGGTTCCACAATACTCCAAAGATATGAATCTGAGAAATCGTATTGCAGAAGTCATCGTTGACAATCTTGCATCCGTAGGTGTAAACGCTTATGTTGACCAGTCGATTATTGTAAACTCTGAGGTGTGGGAAAGCAATATCAAGGAGGGAAATTATGATATTGCCATCGGCTACACAACCGCCGGTGTGGCAAGACATACCTCTGCTTTCCGCTATTATGTTTATGAGCCAAAGCCGGGAACCGACCGCAATGCTTCCTGGTTGTGGGGTACATACACCGACCCGACCTTTAATGAAACGGTATGGCGTATGCTGGGTGCCCATTCCAGCGAGGAATATCTGGAATGTATCACCTATCTGCAGAATGAAGCAGCAAAGACCCTGTTCGGTACTGCTCTGAGCTGGACCTCCTGCTATTATCCATATCGCACAGATAAATATGAAAACTGGTATAACCGTGCTTCCTGGGGTGTTGTAAACGACGAACTCTGGTACACACTGACCGCAAAATAATGTGACAAAAAGGGTTGCTCCTTGTCCCTATCCATTGAGCAGCCCATTTTTTATGAAGGTTGTGAAATCCAACGATGACTAAGCATATTTTCAAAAGAATTCTTGCTGCGTTTGCTACGATATTTGTTGTGATTACCATCAGCTTTTTTATGGTCCGGTTTATGCCCGGAGACCCGCTTCAGCACATTGTTGGTCAGGAGGAGTACTATTATCTGCTGGAAAAGGACCCGGGAGAACTGGAATTTATCGCTGAGAAATATGGGCTGAATGATTCCTATGGTGTACAGTATGTAAGATATTTAAAAAGCATTGTTACCATGGACTTTGGAATTGCATATTCCAATAAGCAGCCGGTTTTGGATAACGTACTGAAAAGTATCTCGTGGACTGTTAGGCTGTCGATACCAACATGGATTCTGGGGGGAATCTTTGGTGCGGTATTAGGTGTCATAGCGGGTTGGAAGCCGGGAAAACTGTTTGATTCTATTATGACGCCGATTGCGCTGTTCCTGAATACAGTACCCTCCAACTGCATTGGTGTTCTTGCGCTGGTTGTTTTTGCTTATAATTTGAAGTGGGTTCCAATCAGTGGAATGACCAATGGGATGACAACAGGTTGGGAGAGGACATTGGATATTTTGCATCATATGGTTCTGCCTTTGTCCATTTTGATTCTGTTTCGCACAGCCAGTGACTTTATGACGATGAAAAGCAGCGTGTCGCAGATTAGAAAAGAAGACTTTACTACAACAGCGGAATCAAAGGGACTGCCGGAAAGAAAGGTGCTGTTCCGTCATGTAATCAAGAATGCAATGCTTCCGTATGTCACCAGTATGTGTATGCAGATGGGCAGCCTATTATCGGGTTCTATGATGATTGAATCCATCTTTGGTTGGAAGGGCATGGGGCAGTTGTTTTATCAGTCTGTTTCAAACCACGATTTTCCTACAGCACAGCTGTGCTTTCTGGTTTCGGCATTTTGTGTGGTGATGGCAAATCTGATCAGTGATATTGTGATTGCATTCATTGACCCAAGAATTGCTTCTTAAGGAGGTGCCGATATGCAGAAAAAGAAAAAAATCAATCTTCCTGTAGTGATGGGAAGTATCATCATTATATTTTTTGTTGTGATTGCTCTTTTGGCACCCTATATTGCTCCGTATGACCCGGCAGCAACCAGTTCGCTGACCTATGCAAAGCCAAGTGCAGAGCACTGGCTGGGGACCAATGATGTGGGTCAGGATATTTTCAGCGAACTATTGTATGGAACTCGCATCTCGATGGGAATCGGTGTTTTTGCTGCATTTGTTGTTACCATTCTGGGAACGGTTCTGGCGCTGTTTTCCGGGTGGTATGGAGGATATGTGGACAAAGCTGTTACTGCCTTGACCAATCTTGCGATGGCATTGCCGGGTCTTGCGCTGACAACCCTTCTGGTGTGCTATTTGGAACCGGGAATGCTGAGTATTGTGGTGGCAATTTCGGTAACATCATGGACGGGAACGACTCGAGTGTTGCGCTCCCGCATTCTGTCGCTGAAGGAAGAACCGTTTATTAAAATTGAAAAAGCAATCGGACAAAAGGACATTGTCATCATGTTTAAACATCTGCTCCCCAATATCAAGGATATCATTCTTTCCCGTGGAGCGATGGCAGTTTCCGGTGCCATGATGACAGAGGCCTCGCTGAGCTTTCTCGGCTTGGGTGCATTTGCTGAAAAAAGCTGGGGTGCAATCCTGCACTTTGCATTTTTTCGAAATGGTGTTGTCCGTGGGCAATACTGGTGGTATCTGCCGCCCATCATCTGCACCTCTCTGGCAGTGCTTGGTTTTATGCTGGTTGGCTATTACGGTCAGCAGAAAAAGTGAGGTGTAAAGGATGCTGGAAATAAAAAATGTTTCTGTTCAGTTTAGCGATGAAAATGATGTACAGGCAGTCGAGGATGTGAGCCTGACAGTTGATGAAGGGCAGAAGATTGCACTGGTAGGAGAGACCGGCAGCGGCAAAAGTGTTTTGCTTCTTGCAATTTTGAGGCTTCTTCCAGAAACGGCGATTGTAAAAGGACAGGTGCTGTACAAAGGAGAAGATTTGCTGAGCTTAAAGAAAAAACAGCTGAACAAGATTCGTGGAGCCGAGATTTCCTATGTGCCGCAGGGAGGCGGAGGAAGCATGAATCCTCTTTTGAAGGTTGGATTTCAGGTAGGCGAGCCACTGATGGAGCACAAAGGATTCACAAAAAAGCAGGCGGTCCAAAGAAGTGTTGAGCTTCTGAAGATGTTTCGTTTAGGTAACGAGGAACAACTGGTCCATGCATACCCACATACTTTTTCGGGCGGTATGAGACAAAGAGCAATGGTGGCGATGGGAATTTCTGCAGGAGCGAAGCTGATTCTGGCAGACGAACCCAGCAAAGGACTCGATGAAAAGAGAGTTTCGCTTGTGGTGGAGGCGTTTGAGCAGCTAAAAGAAGAAAGCCTGCTTTGTGTCACACATGATATGATGTTTGCAGGAAGGATTTCAGACCACATCTGTGTCCTCTATGCGGCACAGCAGGTAGAGTATGGTCCAACCGAAGAGATACTGAAAAATCCGCTTCACCCATACACACAGGATATGATTTTGGCAATACCGGAAAATGGGATGAAAGTTTCCATGACGGGATTTGCTCCGCCTCACACGGATTATCAAAACTACGGTTGCCGGTACAAGCATCGGTGTAGATTTTGCACATCAAAATGCGATACAATGCCGCCGGTGTTTACACTTGGTGATAGAAAGGTAAGGTGCTGGAAATATGAGAATGAAAACTGAGAACCTTACCAAAATTTATAAAAGCCGTGTGAACAAAAAAGAAAATTTTTATGCTGCCAAAGATGTAAATATTACCTTAATGGAAGGGGAAACCATCGGGCTGTTTGGAGACAGCGGCAGCGGAAAATCCACATTAGGGCAAATGCTTTCGGGTCTGCTGAAACCTACCTCCGGTAGGATATTCTTCGAAGAAGATGAGCTGAAATATCCCTTTAAAGGTCCTCATAGGAGGGAGGTCCAGATCCTGTTTCAGCATCCTGAAATTTCATTTAACCCGGCATTACCCTTGCTCAGCAGCTTGAAGGAGCCTTATTCGCTGTATAACATCCCGTATTCTTTATCGACCTTGATTGAAAATGTGGAAAAATTTGGATTACATGAGGAACACCTGTATCGAAAACCGACTGAATTGTCCGGTGGTGAATTGCAAAGAGCAGCGCTTTCCAGACTGCTGGTCATGGAACCAAAGGTGATTATCCTGGACGAACCAACCTCCATGCTGGATGTAATCACACAGGCACAGATGATTCAGATGCTGCGGGAATACCAGGAAAAGGCAGGTACGTCGTATGTGTTTATTACGCACAACAGGACATTGTGCGAGGAAGTTTGTAATCGAATTTATGATGTGGAAAACGGAATTGTCACATTGGAGGAATCGTGATGGAAAAAGAAATTAAAAAGATTGCCATTCTTCATTGTAAAAAATCCGGCAGAGTTTGCACCGGCGCTGCGTGCTTTCGGGCATTTTATGACCGAAAGAAATCGTTTGAACAGTACGAAGGGCAACCGGTAGAGCTTTCGGCTTATTTTGATTGCAATGGCTGTGAAGCAGATAAACTGAACGACCCGGGATTTACAGAAAAACTGGAACGGATGAAAGAGGAACATGTCGACCGAATTCATATCGGAAAATGTTGTCTGGCTCGGTGTGAACAATTAAATCAAATGAAAGAAGAAATGGACAGGGTGGGGCTTTCTTATGTAGAAGGCACACATTAGTTCATTCTGCCTTTCAGATTGGGTTTGGTCGAATGACGATACCCGAAAATCTAACCATGATATACTCTCCTTCCGATTTATCAAGAAAGGATAAATCATTCTCCTTCCCACAAAAACAGCAGCTGCCTGCAAGCAGCTGCTGTTTTTGCCAAAATAAAAAAATGAGTGCAGGAAATCGAATGACCTTTTCGTTCTCAAAGGTTCAGGGCATTTTCCTATTTAGATATGTATATAATATACTCATTTCAATGATTTTGACTGTGTATTTATATAAAAAAATAAAACAATACGATAAAGTCTTGTGAAATAGTATGAATCACAGTATAATGAAGTCGACCACTCATTTTTGATTCAGGAGGGATTTTGAGCGATGTTGGATCTTATTTTAAAAAATACCGTTGTCTATGACGGTACAGGTGCACCTCCCTTTCATGGGAATATCGGGATTGCACAGGGGAAAATTGCAGTACTTTCCCAGCAACCGATAGCAGAGAAAGCGAAGGAAATCGTAGACCTTGGCGGGCTGGCGGCAGCTCCCGGCTTTATTGATTTTCACTCGCACAGTGATACGACCTTTTTGCCCGACAGCCGCTGTCAGTCCAAGCTGTTTCAGGGCATCACCTCCGAGGTGACCGGTCAATGCGGCTACACCGTTTATCCTTGTAAGCCGGAAAATCTGGAATTGATGAAGGAGTTTTCCTCGGTTAGCAGCAAGTGGGATTCCTATGTTTCTACCTCTATGGCGCAGTTTATTGAAAAAGCCAAGAGTGGAAATCGTCCAATGGCGACCAACCAGCTTCCGATGGTCGGACATGGAGCTTTGCGCGCCGGCGTCATGGGCTTTGAAGGACGAAAAGCCACCGCAGAGGAACTGGCGGACATGGCTGCCTTGCTGGACAAAGAGATGGCAGACGGAGCCTGGGGGATGACGCTGGGTCTTGGCTATGCGCCCGGCGTATTTGCCGACCAGGAGGAACTGAACGCAATGGGTGAGGTGATAGCCAAATACGACGGCATCATCGCTTCTCACATGCGCAATCAGGGAGCGGAGATTATCGCTGCCCTGGAAGAAATGTATGAAATCAACCGAAAGACAGGCGCAAAAGTCCACATATCCCACCTGAAAGCCAGCGGCAAGGAGCAGTGGGATTGGGCACCGAAAATTTGGGAATACATCAAGCAGGCGCAGAAAAACGGCATTGCTGTAACGGCTGATATGTACCCGTACACAGCGGCGGCAACCGGCATTACCAATATCCTGCCGAAATGGACGCTGGAGGGCGGAGTAGCGGCTGCGGCAGCCCGGCTTGCTTCTGACCAGAGAGGTCAGATTTTGGCAGAGCTGGACCATCGCTTTGCGGAAAAGGAGGACGGTGAAGCCATTTATGTGGTCACCACCTACGGACTTTGTCCGGAAGCCGACGGCAAAAATATCTATGAGATGAGCCAAATCTGGAACTGCACCATGTCCGAAGCAGCTGCCCGACTGATGGTGGAAACCAAGGGTAGCGCAGATTGCATCTTCTTCTGTATGTCGGAAGAGGATGTGCTGTACTTCCTGCGGCAGGAGATCACCATCGGGACTGATGGTTGTGGTATGCCGCTGAGTAAGGAGGAAAATGAGGGCAGACCGCACCCGCGTCACTTTGCGACCTTCCCACGGTTTTTCCGTCTGGTGCGCGAAGAAAAGCTCTGTACACTGGAGCATGCAGTCTACCGTGCGACCGGATTACCGGCTCAAATCATCGGATTGCAGGACCGCGGTCTGCTAAAGGAAGGGATGGTAGCGGACATTACCGTCTTTGACCCGGATACCATCGCCGACAAAGCGACCTATGAAAACCCATTCCAGAAGGCGGAGGGCATTGAGCACGTCTTGCTGGCGGGAGAATTTGCCATCCGCAACGGCGAACAGACCGAGAAGCGTCTGGGTCGGTTCCTGCTGAAAAATCAGTAGGCAGCGTGGACCGCACAGGCATAATAGGCTAGGGATGCCGTTGATGCAACCGAGAACAAAAAGTATAAAAGGGCATGGAGAAAATTTTCTCCATGCCCTTTTTGGGTGAAAGGAAGGGAAGCCACCAACCTCTTTGACCCCGATGGAGCTGTCACCAGAGCAGAAGCAGCCGTTGCCCTGGAACGCTTTGTGAAAGTGTTCATCTCTAGCGGCAATGTTCATGTACGATAAGGTAACACAGAAAAATTTAGACAGTAGCCCTCTATTCCTGCTAATCAATAAAATGCAAAGAAAACTTGTAAAAAGCATTGACAAGAAAACTTGGAAAGGAAAATGGATATGAACAAGGATGAAATTTTAAGAAAGAGCCGAGAACAAAAGGAAGATGAGGGAGTAATCCATGCTGAAAATGCTGGAAGAAGGTATGGTTTTATAGGCTTGAGTATCACATTGGCTGCTTACATGATTTTGTTTGCATTTTGGGGAGGAAATTTTTGCATTCCAATGAGTTTTTGGTGTGCGTTTACTGGTGCTGAATGTTTTGGAAGATACAAGACGAACTCTAAAAAAAGTGAGCTTTTGGGAGCGTTAGTTTTAATCTTGTCAGCTATTGCCTTTTTCTTGAGTTACCTGTTGAGAGATTTAATGAAAGTGATAGGGTAATGATATGAAAAATGATTTGGTGTATCAAGGAACACTGTTAGTTCTATCGAAACAGGGCAATTTAATCCGACTGCTAAATTGGCTCTAATTTTATGTATTGCACTCGACAAAAAGTTTGAGGAGCTATTCTTTTTTGAGGAACAGCTTGATGAAAAGTAGCAAACCCAGCCGAGCCGGTCAACGGTAAATAAATGGGCTACGCCCACCGTTGACAGCCCCGACTGTCCTTGCTGGTGGGTAATCAAGAGGCGACAGCAAAAAAGTGCTGCCGCCCTTTCCCATAATCGAAGAAAGGGGGATTTTCCATGACTGAACAGGAAGCCTATCAAGAACATATTCGTTATACCCATGATACCTATTGCCGGATTGTTATTCGCCATGCGTCCTTTGACGCTGCCCGTATGCTGGCGGCGAGGTGGAAACGGGAAATCTCTCTTGAATATTTGACGGAAGAAAAGTTTGTCCCACTAAGCACCACAGACGAGTATTTTCAAGTGCCGGACTATGGCGAAACTTATCCGTTCTCTGTCCGAGGGCAGACGATATTTTTAGATAGCTGTTCCCTTGCGGCGGCTCTTGCCGAACTGACGGAACAGACGCAGGAGGAAATCTTTTTGTATTACTTCCAGCACTTGACGCAGAAAGAAATCGGAGAACAATACCGTTAACGATGATGGAGTAGCCGCAGAGGAACCGAAGAGCAAAGACAATACAGTGAATCCTGTAAGTAAGGCGAGCGCTTCTGGAAAGCAATCCGTCAAAAACATTCTGCTCAATTTATTGTCAAATAAGGCATAATCGCTTGGTGCAGATCATCATGCAAAATGAAGTCGATTGAACAGATTGCGAATCCACGTAAACAAAAAAGGACCGGCAGCTTTGAGTTTCAAAGCTGCCGGTCCTTTTGCCGCTTTTGCAGGAAAGCTTACCGCCTATGTTTGTAAAAGGGAGAGAATAGAAGGGAGTTATCTTCTTGTAGATGCAATTTTGCGGAATACAGGCGCCAACAGGCAGGCAACAGTGACTGCGATGACGGCATTGACAAGCGAGGTGAGCAGGCTGGTGCCGCAGGCAGCCAGGGTGACGTTCAGCGGTTCACCATGCAGGAAGTGATAGGTGATGAATTTTTTACCGATGTACAGTACGATGTAACACAGCTGACCGAGTACACCGGCGGTGATGATGCGGGCGGGTGCAATTTTATCCTTGGATTTACCTACTACACAACCGGCAGTGTAAGCCATCAAAAATTTGAAAGCAAAGGTAAAAGGAGAACCGGCAATAAACTGCGGAATGGTGAAGTCATACATCATCGAACCGATGCCGGCAGAGAGTCCTCCGGCAACCGGACCGAGCGAAAGACCAGCCAGAAGGCAGAAAGCATTTGCAACATGTACACGGGTAATATCACCGCCGATTGCCAGTGGAATGGTGAAAGAAATATAGTTGGAAACAAAGACGATAGCACTCATCATACCGATAAAGGCAACTTCGCGGGTGGTAAATTTGTGGTGGCTGCTTATCTTTCTGCCGCAAAACACAGCTGCACCGGCAAGAACAAGGGCACATACAATGTTGAGCAGGACATTTTGTCCGGCAAGTGCATTTGCCCCAAAGAACATGGCTGCAAAGATGAAAGCTGCAACGGCAAGCTTCCAGATGGTTTTGTTCTGCTGGGTGGTCTGTTCATTGTTTTCTGTCTGGTTCATAATAACACCTCATTGTTTTCCACTCGCTATGCGACGGCAGCATTATAGAATGCTGTATGGTTTTGTGCCAAAGCGATGGTCCGGCATAGCCAGTACCTTTTCAAGCATGACACCGTGTCGGGTATCGGTCGAATAGCTGAAAGTGGTTTTAATACATTCTTCCGCAAAACAGGTCGCCTTTCCCATTGCAATCGGGAGACTGTCACCGGACAAAAATGCACCGGTAAGTACACTTGCAAAGATATCTCCTGTACCCGGGTAGGAAACAGGAAGATAATCACAATTTACAATCCAGAAGGTATTGCTCTTTTTGTCGTACCCTAGATTGGAAATCGTACCGGTATCCATAGGGACTCCGGTGATGACAGTGTACTGTGGTCCCAGATCACCAAGCTGTGTGAGCAGCTGTCTGGCATCCTCCATCGAGAGCGCCCGGTCGATGTAAGGAAGATTCAACAGGAGACAAGCCTCAGTTAGATTGGGTGTGATTACATCCGCTTCTCGTACCAGCTCTCTCATACGTTCGCACATCGCTCCTGTATAGGTACGATATGCTTTGCCGTGGTCCCCCATAACCGGGTCCACAACTGCCAAAGCGTTGGGGTAGGTGTGGATAAAGGCAAGGCAGTGGTCGATTTGCTCCTCGGAACCTAAAAATCCGCTGTAGATACATTCAAACTCCAGTTCCAGTCGCTTGTAATGTTCCAGACAGGGAAGAATAAAATCAGTCAAATCCCGAAACTCCACCTCACCCAATCCACCGGTGTGGGAGGAAAGGATTGCAGTGGGAACAGGGCAAACCTGAATCCCCATAGCGGATAATGTTGGCATAATAACAGAGAGCGAGCAACGACCAAAACCGGAAAGGTCGTGGATTGCAGCAACCCGTTTTAAACGGTCATTCATAGCAGAAGCCTCCTTCGACTGCAAATCGGAATGTAGGTTTATCGTCAATTTTTCTTTGCAGTGCAGGAACCCCTGCCACATACAAAGTATACGAAACCTCATCTATTTTATCAAAAAAGAAGTCAGAAGTCCTGCGTTTTGAGAAAATATATGATATTGCTAAATTTGAGGAAGAAAATTGGAAGAAAACTATCATAAAATAATAAAAAATATTTTCAATAAACAGATGTAGTAAATTGATGTGATTAAATTATATGAAAATTTCCGATATACAAAGAGAAAAGATGGAAGAAAGGTATAAATTCTATTTTCTTGATGGTCCTTCCGATGCAAAGAAAATGGAAATAAATGTGCAGGCAGGTTTTATATTTATAATAAGAAGGGAAGTGGATATGGGGAAAATAGGAAATCATTCCTCCAAAAGAAATCATACGAAAGGAAGATTCTTCTTTTTGCGTATGGTGGAGATAAAAAAGTGAGTTGAGAACGATAGAATTTTTGAATCAAATGGTGTGCTTTTTGAAAAAACATGGATAAAATCTGATAGAAATGATAACAAATTGTAGCATATCGGCATCAAAGAGCAGCGTAATATGATTTATCTATCGAGAGATGAAATCTGCAAGAGATTATTGATTAGACCTTGACTGAATATGGTAGTATAATGGTACGCGAAAAATACAACGACGAGATTGAATCATATAAACAATATTGTGTGGGAGCAGTCGGGAGGAAAACGGAATGAACATACAGATTGTTTCAGGCTTTTTAGGTTCAGGGAAAACCACATTTTTAAATCGCTATATGACCTGTTTGCAGGGGCGTGTTGCCGTTATCGAAAATGAGTTCGGACCGGCAGGACTGGATGCACAGCTTTTGGGGGAAGAAGTACCGGTAAAGGAAATCAGCGCCGGATGCATCTGTTGCAGTATGGCAATGGATTTTCAGCAGGGGATTGCGGAGGTAGAACAAAAATATCACCCGGACTACCTGTTGATCGAGCCTTCCGGTGTGGGACGTTTGTCTGATGTAGTGAAGGCTTGCACAGAGCAGGGCTATTCGGTTGACCAACTGATTACGATGGTGGACCTTTCTTCCTATGAGGATTATGCACAAGCGTTTGGAGAGTTTTATCTGGATCAGATTCGCGGCGCCAACCTGCTTTTGCCGACTTGCTTTCAGAATTTGCCTGACTCAAAACGGGAAGAGGTTTTACAAAAGCTGCACGAACAAAACCCGCAGGCTTTGCTGTATGGGGAAGATTGGCGCATGATGGGCCCGGAAGCTTTGCTGGAGTTAGTTGAGCTAAGTGCGGTTGTCCAAAAAAATTCCCTGCCCCATTCATCGGCGCTGCCGGCACACAAGACGTTTTCCAGTCTTGCTTTGGAGGAAATTGCAGACCTGAATGAGGAGGAGCTGCGGCAAAAACTGGGACAGCTGAATAGCTTAGATTGCGGACAGGTGCTGCGGGCAAAAGGATTTGCACAGAACAGGGATGGTGGATGGATGCATTTTGATTTTACTCCAAGGAATATCACCATCACAGACTATAAACAGCCGACAGAGAAGAAAATCATCCTGATTGGTCGTAGCTTAGACAAGGATGTTCTGATGCGATTGTTTGCAAGGTAGTGCAGAGAAGTGGATGCAAATTTTGCGGAATGAAACCTGCTGAGGTTTTACACGCCAGCGGCAGACAGGCACAGAAAGGAGGAAAACAGCCGGACAGCAGGGGACAAATATAGATAGACAAACGTTGACTAGGAGGAGTAGAAAACAATGGATAAAAAAGCGAGTGGAAAGGCGCTGCTGCCTTTCGGTATTTTTGTTGGAATATATTTAGCAACCGGCATGATTCTGAATTTTCAGGGAGTGGAGATGGCATTCTACCAGTTGCCGGCGCCGGTTGCAGCAATCTTGGGTATCCTGGTTGCCTTTGCCATGTTTTCCGGCAAGATGGATGAAAAGCTCGGTACCTTCCTGACCGGATGCGGCAGCGAAGGAATTATGACCATGTGTATGATTTATCTGTTTGCAGGTGCATTTGCTACCGTTTCCAATGCGATGGGAGGGGTAGATTCGGTGGTAAACCTGGGTATGTCCGTGATGCCGCCGCAGTTTATTGCAGCCGGTGCCTTTGTCATCTCGGCATTTATTGCGCTGGCAACCGGAACCTCGGTAGGTACTGTGACAGCTATGACACCGATTACCATTGGCTTGGCAGAAGCTGGTGGAATTAATACTTTTTTGGTAGTCGGAGCTACCATTGGTGGAGCGATGTTCGGAGACAATCTTTCGATGATTTCGGATACGACTATCGCAGCAACCCGCACGCAAGGCGTTGAGATGAAGGATAAATTCAAAACAAACTTCTTTATTGCCCTGCCTGCGGCTATTTTAACCATTGCTCTGCTGCTGATTTTCGGTCGACCGGAGACTGCACCGGCAGTCGTGCGGGTGGAATTTAACCTGATTAAGGTGTTGCCATACCTGTTTGTTTTGATTGCTTCTTTGATTGGCATCAATGTTTTTGTTGTCTTGACGGGCGGCATTTTGTTCTCCGGCTTGATTGGTGTCTTTACAGGCTCTTTCACTGTCCTGGAATTTACAGGAAATATTTACAGCGGATTTTCTGGAATGTTCGAGATTTTCCTGCTTTCTATGCTGATGGGCGGCTTGGCAACCATGGTAGAAAAGGAAGGCGGAATCGAGTGGGTATTGCAGAAAATTAAAAAAATCATCAAAAACCAGACAACCGCAGAATTGGGTATCGCAACAATGGTTTCTCTTACCGATATGGCAACAGCAAACAACACCGTTTCTATTTTGATTAACGGCTCTGTTGCCAAGGAAATCAGCGAGGAGTATCAGATTGACCCAAAAAGAACCGCTTCGCTTTTGGATATTTTCTCCTGTGTGTGGCAGGGACTTCTTCCATACGGTGCGCAGATTTTGTTTGCCTGTGCATTGATTACCAATCTTGACAGTCCGTTCCAGGTTATTTCAATGTGCTGGTACCAGTATTTGTTGGCAGCATTTGCAATTCTTTCTGCACTGATAGCAGGCAAACGGCGAGGAGCAAAGACTCCAAAGCAGCAAGTCAAATAATATAGAGTGACACGAGGGGGAATTTTCCATGAAGGATTTAATCGAACAATATGGCAAAGGGTTGGTTATCAAAAAGGACGAGCTGACAGCCATAGAGCGCATGAAGCTGTTTGATGAGGGAAAGCCGATCGACCGGATACCATGCTGTTTGGATACAGGGGAAACGATGGCACCCTTGATGGGACTTTCTATCGATGATTACTACCACTCGTCTCAACTGATGTGTGATTTGGAGGTTTACCTTTATGAAAATTTCCATTCGGATGGCGCCGGTCTTTCCACCACACTGCGCGGGATGGCAGAAGCAATGGGCTCTCAGATTCGCTATTATGACAACAACATTGCACAATTAAAACAGCCGGCTGTTCCCAGTTGGAGAGAGGTTGACGGTGCAAAACTGGTGGATGTGGACAAGGATGGACGTCTGCCGGTTATTTTGGAGGGCTTGCGTCTGGTCAAACAGAAACTGGGAGATAAAGTGCCCATCAGTGGGACCGTGACAGGTCCTTTTACCATTGCGGCAATGGTTATGGGGACAGAGCAGCTGATGATTGGCATGATTAAAAAGCCGGAGAAAATCAAGCAGCTGATGGAGGTGATTACCGAAAACAATAATCGCTATATTCAGCGACTGATTGATTTGGGTGTCGGCATTGGATTTGCAGACCCGGTCAGCTCCACCGCTCTTATCAGCGTCAAGCAATATGAAACCTTCTCTTTGCCATATTTCCAAAAGAATGTGGATTTCATTAAAAAGCAGGGTGCAGGCTGCGGCTTACATATTTGCGGCACAAGCCGAGCTTTGTGGGAGCTGCTGAAAAAGACCGGGATTGGTACCTTTGGTCTGGATAATGTGGAGGATATGCAGGAGGCGAAAGAGGTTTTGGGCAGTCATATGTGTATTCAGGGCAATGTGCCGCCGGTGGAGGTCATGCGTATGGGTACACCGCAGGATGTTCTTCGTTCAGCAAGAGAATGTATCCGAAAAGCGTATGATTCTCCAAAAGGTTTTGTTTTAACCTCAGGCTGCCAAATGCCGATGGGAACACCACGGGAGAATATGACGGCGTTGATGGATGCTGCACGCATCTTCGGAAGTTATCCATTGCAGATGGACTTGCTGTTTGATGAGGCAAGATAATTGCCATTTACTGTTTGAGAATAATTTAAAATGGAAGAGCTGCGGCAGTAGCTCTTCCATTTTTTATCCGTTTTTACAGATAACAGGGAGAAGGATAGCAATTACTGTTTGATTGGAAACGGAATAAAACACGATTTATGTAAAATAATCATAAAATAAAGGTAAATTCTGCTTGTGTTTTATTGAAAATACAAACGAAATAAAATGTCAAGTCGACAGCAATCAGAAAAACAGTCTAAAAAAGAGAAGGGGAAAAGAATATCTATACCTTTTTATGATAGTTGAAGGAAAAAATCAGAATAATGTAGAACCGTTTGCGCTAATTATGTATCTTTAAGACTTTTTTTCGTCAAAATATACAAGGGAATGAGAATGTATCGAATATTATCGAAAGATGACAGGAGTCCATTGATAATATCAATTTGAAAAAAAGATGAAAGGATGTTAGAATGACGAAGGCTGTGGAATACACAGAGAAAAATAAAGAAAAAGGAGATTCTTACCAATGAATCGGAATTTGAAAAAGGTATTGGCTCTAGCTCTGACAGCGATGATGCTTTTGTCTGCGTGTGGAAAGACAGAAGAAGCAAAAGCACCGGAAAGCAATCAGGCAAATAACCAGACGAGCAGTGAAACTGCAGAAGCCACACCGGCTACACCGGCTGCTCCAGAAGCAAGCGCTCCGGAATATGAGTCTATTACAGATCTGGTCCTTTCTGGCAGTGCTCCGAACACTTTTAACATTCTGAATACCGAAACCTCTACAGACCGTGTAATGCTGATCAACCTGGTGGAAGGACTGTGCGACAACAATGAAAAAGGGCAGTTGATTCCAGCGGTTGCCACCGATTGGGAAAGCAGCGACAACGGCAAAACATGGACCTTCAAGCTGCGCGACAACGCAAAATGGGTTGATGTAAATGGCAAAGAAAAAGCAGCCGTTACTTCTGCTGACTGGGCAACCGGTATGGAATGGGTTTTGAATTTCCATAAAAACAGTTCCTTTAACTCTGCAACACTGGTTGATATGATTGATGGTGCAGCAGAATATTTGGAATATACAAAAGGCCTGGATGCAAGCGAAGCATTGGCTTTGGGCTGGGAAGAAGGCTCCAAGTTTAGAGAGATGGTTGGCATCGATATTCCAGATGAACATACCATCGTTTACACCTGCACCAGAGAGATTCCTTACTTTGCAAGTATCACCACCACCAGCTGCCTGTATCCGCTGGCACAGGGCTTGATTGACGAAGTGGGTGTAGAAAATGTAAATGCAGTTACCAATAAGAATATGTGGTACAACAGCTGCTACACCATGACCACCTATGAGCATGGCGGCGAAGTTACTTTAACAAAGAACCCGCTGTATTGGGACACCGATTGTACCCTGTTCAATACAGTTACCTATAAAACAGTAGAATCCAGTGATATGGCATATATGCTGTATGAAAACGGTGAAATTGACCATGTGTCTTTGGGACAGTCGCAGATGACCACCATTTATGAGGATGAAAATCATCCGTTCCACAACTATCTGGTCGAGAGCACCCCGGGCAGAACCTCCAACCAAATGCATATTAACTTTGATAAAAATATGGCAGACGGCAGCGGCAAAGATGTTCAGTGGAATACCGCGGTAGCGAATGAAGCTTTCCGCAAAGCGATGTTCTATGGCGTTGATTTTACAGAGTACTTTAAACGCTTTAATGCAATCGACCCAATGAAGTGCACCAACGACTTCTATACCCGTTCGGGCGTTGTTTACACCACAGATGGAACCGACTACGTAGAATTGGTTCGTGACCTGATGGAAATGGACGATTACAGCGACACCAAGATTGCCCATCTGAACAAAGAAAAAGCAGAACAGTACAAGAAGCAGGCAATGGAAGAACTGACAGCGCAGGGAATCACTTTCCCAGTTCGTGCAGACTACTGGGTTGGCGGCTCTCAGTCCGACCAGGACAGCGGATTGGTTCTCAAACAGTGCTTTGAAGAGTCATTGGGAAGTGATTTCATCGAAATCAACCTCTGTACATACGTCAAAGACTTCTATTCGGAGGTTCGAGATACCAGCACACAGGCATTTGGCATTTTTGGTTACGGCGGCACCTATGCTGACCCATCTACCTACCTGCGTCATGAGCTGTACAATGACACCGCATGGTTTACCAACAAATATTCTCACATCATTGACCTGCCGGAAGACAGCGAGGTAGTTTCCATCTTGAAGGAGTATACAAAGATGTATGATGCTGCCTGTGCCATCGTAGATGACCACGATGCCCGTATGAAAGCATTTGCACAGGCAGAAGCATATCTGCTTGACCATGCCATCACTGTTCCGGTTTATATCACCAATAGCTGGTGCCTCACCAAAGTGGATCCAAACTCCCAGATGCGCAGCATGCTGGCTGGAACAGACTCTAAAATGAAAAACTGGGTAACCAATGTAGATGGCTTTACCAGAGAGCAGGTAGAAGAAAAGTAATAAGATACAAGCGCTTTTGTAAGAAGCGGTGAAATAAGTTTATCTGTCGAAGAAGGGAAGGGGTGCGCTTATGATGCAACCCTTCCTTTCTGTTACACAGGAGATAAAAAATTATGTTAAGATATACAATTAAGCGCCTGCTTCAATCGGTTATCACCATTTTTTTGATTGCAACAGCTGTGTTTGTGCTGATGCGGATGCTTCCGGTGGAATATTATTTTGACGAGGATGAACGGATGTATCTTACGGACGAGCAGCAGGAAGCCATTCTTCAGGAAGCTGGTTTGTTGGATCCGGTTCCCAAGCAGCTGATGCGGTTTTATGTTAATACGCTTCAGGGAGATTTTGGAGAATCTCGGCGAATTCAAAGAAACACACCGGTTTTGGAGTTGATTGCCTCACGTGTAAAAATCTCTATGCGTAACGGTGCAATGGCTTTGGGAATTGCGTTGACGCTTGGTGTATGTATCGGTGTGTTTCAAACTTTGTGCAAGGACAAGTTGTTTGATCATATTGGTACAGGATATACCGTATTTGTCAATGCTGTACCGACGATTGTTTCGTATTCGTTGATTCTGGTGTTTGGCTCAAAGGTATTGGGCTTGCCATCCCTTTATTCTTCACGAAGACCCTTTATTTCCAATATTATGCCGGTGTTTTGTCTGGCGATGATGTCCATTGCAGGGTACGCTCTTTGGACAAGGCGGTATATGGTGGATGAGCTGAATAAGGATTACATTAAAATGGCTCGGGTAAAGGGACTTTCTTCCCGGCAAATCATGTTTCACCATGTGCTGAAGAATGCTTTTGTTCCATTGGTACAGTATTTGCCGACATCCCTGTTAAACACCATAGGCGGCTCATTGCTGGTTGAGCGCTTTTTTTCCGTGCCGGGCATGGGAACCTTTTTGGCAGATGCCATTACCTGCTATGATGTCAACATTGTCCAGACGCTGTCTATGCTGTATGCGGCACTGGGTGTTTTCGGTGCATTTTTAGGAGATGTTTTAATGACCGTTTTAGACCCAAGGATTTCTTTGCTGCGAAAGGAGGGGAGCAGATGATGAAAGAGGATGCAGAGTTGTTTTATTTTGCAACACACTCGATAGAGGATGCCGAACGCATTGGATATTCCAATTATTCCTATTGGGAATTTGTTATGCATAACTTCCTCAAGAAAAAAGGTGCGGTATGTATGTTGATTCTTTTTCTGGGGATTGTTGCATTTTCCTTTGTAGCCTTGGAAATCGGTCGGTATGATTATGCCGATTTACATATTAACGCAGACATTGCATTTACAAAGCCCAATGCGGAATACTGGTTTGGCACAGACAATTTAGGTCGTGACTACTGGTGTCAGGTTTGGTATGCGGCTCAGATTTCCATTCGACTGGCATTGATCGTGGTAGCGGGTGAATCCATTCTTGGGGTGACCATTGGCTGCCTTTGGGGATATGTCCGCAGTCTGGACCGTTTCTTTACAGAATTTTACAACATCATCAACAATATTCCAACCATTATCTATATGACTTTGATTGCGATGGTTGTAGGTCGCTCCTTTACTACGATGGCAGCCACGATGATTTCAGTGGGATGGTTGGGAATGGCTCGCAACGTGCGAAATCTGGTTATGATTTATCGTGACAGGGAGTATAATCTGGCTTCACGTTGCCTGGGTACGCCCATCTGGCGCATTATAGTAAAAAATATCTTTCCACATTTGGTCAGTGCTGTGATTCTGCGAATGGCAATTTCTATCCCCCAGACCATCGCGCAGGAATCGACCTTGTCCTATCTTGGTTTGGGTCTTGGATTGGACACGCCATCTTTAGGGATTTTGTTGAGAAACGCCCGAGCTGATTTTATCAACAGACCCTACTTGTTGATTTTTCCTGCACTTATCGTTTCTATTGTTACGTTTACCTTTTATCTGGTAGGCAATGCGTTTTCCGATGCGGCTGATCCTAAAAATCACAGGTAAACAAGGGAAAATGGAATCATAAGATTTAGAATAATCTGCAATGAAAGGCGAGAAAAGATTGAAATATATGTTACTGTTACGGAAATCTCATGTATGGCAAGCAGTGCTTCGTTCGGCAGCTTCCAAGGTACTGGTAGCCTTGTGTTTGGTTCTTTTTTGGAACCACTTTTTAAACCAAAGAAGCGCGCATCCGCATGGAGTTGTAGATACAGGGTTTTTCTTCCTCTTTCTATGTTTTGGCATTCATGCATGGATTCGTTATCTGGCACTGGATGGAGTTCGCCCATTTACGACGCTGAGCAGAAAAAAGGAAGGGAATATGCCCATCGAGCAAATCTCTTCTCGATTTACCGCCTTGTTTGGCTTCGAGCAGAATTCGGTCGAGGCGATGGATGATAGGAATTTGGATGACGATGAAGTAGCGGCAGCAAAATTGTGTTCCAGTATGCTTGTTTCCATTTTCTTTCTGGTTCCCAGTGTCATTGCCAATGTGAGATAGGCAGAAAAATCTTCATTATTGAGAAAAACGAAAAGGAATAAGAAACTGATAGAAAATATCGATTGGGCAGACAATATAGCAAATGCTATACTGTCGAGGGCGATATTGTAAAAGAAAATATGCGTAAGGAAGATATGCAGACGGAAGGATTCTTTTACATATTCTCACTTTACTATATTTTAGGAGGACTTCCCGTGAAAAAATTAGTTTCCCTGTTGTTGGCGGCTATGATGCTGGTGACAATGATGGGTGGATGTGCAGGAAAAGATGCAGAAAAACCTGCCAGTGCACCGGCAGACACCACAACAGCAGAAAAACCGGAAGAAAAGAAAGAAGAGGCAAAAGCAGAGGCAGAAAAGCCAGCTGAACCGGCTCGCAAGGACTTAGTGCTGTACAGTTCAGCTGCCATTGGGACATTGGACCCAATGGCAGCCATGACCGGCGCAGATACAATCGTAGTAGGACAGTGCTATGAATCTTTGCTGCATTACCTGTATGAGTATGCAGCAGACGGAAGCACTGTTACCAGCACAAAACCTCTGCTTGCTGAAAGCTGGGACTTTAGCGAAGATAATTTGACCGTCACCTTCCATCTGAAAAAGGGAGTAAAATTCCACAATGGGACAGAGATGAAGGCGGCAGATGTCATCTATTCTTTTGAGCGTGCATTGAACAGTGAAACCAAAAAACCATTGATGCAGAACTATGTCAGTGCAGAAGCAACCGATGATTATACCGTTGTCATAAAACTCAGCGATGTAGTACCTACCCTGCTGTATAACATTTCCCAGATTCCGGTGCTCTCTAAATCCTATATGGAAGAAAAGGGCGAGGAGGCAATTTTGGAGGGAACGATGGGAACCGGTCCTTACATGCTTGCGGATCATCAGGTTGCCCAGAGTTTTTCGTTGAAGGCGTTTGAAGATTATCACCGTGGTGCTGCTCAAATCAAAGAGGTTCGTTATGACATCATCGCTGACCCGGCAAGTGCCTTGATGGCCTTTGAAGCAGGTAGCTTTGATTACTTCACCGTTTCCGGAAACGATGTAGATCGCATTAAGGAAAATGGAGAGTGGAATGTGGTAGATTACAGTGTATCTTACCCGCGCTGTGTTTACCTCAATCATAATAATGGTATTTTCAATGACGTGCGTGTTCGTCAGGCAATGGCGTATGCAACTAACAAGCAGAATCTGGTAGATCTTGTTCAGAACGGAAAAGGTGCTGTAGCAAACTCCTTCTTCCACCCGGAACTGATGGTGAACACCAGTGCACCGGACCATATCTTTGAATATGATTTGGAAAAAGCAAAGAAATTGCTGGCAGAAGCAGGATACCCGAATGGCGAAGGAATCCCAACCTTGAAACTGGAAACCATGGAAACACACAAGGATTATGCTGTTTCCGTTCAACAGGACTATGCTGCTTTGGGAATCAATGTAGAGTTGGTATTCCTGGATGCGAATACATATGTAAGCGATTTGACCAATGGAAACTATGATATTGCAGTAAACGTAGCCAATCTTTCTAATTTTGTTTATCCATGGGGACGTATTTTTGAAAGCAAATATCTTGGTCAGACCAACTTTGCACAGGTAAATGATCCAAAAATTGATGAACTGTTTGAAAAAATTGCCGTTACAATGGATGATGAGGAGCAGAAAGTGTTGATTCATGAATTGATCAACTATATTACTGAAAATGTAACTTATCTGCCGCTCACTTATACGGATTCTCATGTTGCATATGATAAGAAACTGAAGGTAGACGTTCACCCAATGAGCGCCGGACCATACTATATGCACTGGGAAGCATAAACAACAATCGAATAATGGTGGTGTCAGCGGCGGGGTTGTCTTCAGCTCCGCCGCTTTATACTTGTTTGATGAAGATGAAAAGGAGTGGAGAGAGGATATGCTGAGGTATGTTCTAAAAAGGACCCTAATGGCCATCCCCATCCTGTTGGCAGTGGTGTTGATTGTATTTACGATTATGGAATTGACACCGGGTACGCCGGGACGAGTGCTTTTGGGAGAGCTTGCCGCACAGGAAGAAGTCGATCAGTTGGACCACAAGCTGGGTACCGACCAACCGTTTTTTTACCGATATTTTCAATATATCAAGGATATTGTTTTGCGCTTTGATTTTGGGGTTTCCTATCGCACACAAAAACCGGTAGTGAAAGAAATCCTAAGTAGATTTCCATACACCCTGAAGATAACCTTTCTGGCAGTATTGGGCTCGTCTGTTATTGGGATCCCAATCGGCGTGTTGATGGCAGCAAAGCGGAATCTGTTGATTGATCGTACTGTAAATATATTGGCAATATTTTTTACTGCCGTCCCTGGATTTGTTTTGGCACTGGGGCTAATCTATGTTTTTGCGGTGCGCTTGGAGTGGTTTCCCAGCTATGGGGCCAAATCATGGAAGCATTATGTTTTACCCATGATGACCCTGCTGATTCCATCGGTGGTAAGCCGGATGCGCTTGGCTCGAACCACCATGATGGAAGCTATTTGCCAAGAATACATCACGATGGCTCGCAGCAAGGGAATACCGGAAAGCAGGGTGATTTTTGTACATGCTTTAAAAAATTCCCTGATCCCCTTGATTACATCCATTCTTACAAGTTTTTCCGGGATGCTTGGCGGAGCAATCATTCTGGAAAATGTATTTGGATTTCCGGGATTAGGCTCCTATATTGTAACAGGTATCAACATGAAGGACACACCGACAGTATTGGCATCGACCATCTTTCTGGCAGGGATTTTTTGCTTGACTTCTCTGGTTTTGGATATTATCTATGCAATCGTAGACCCGCGTATCAAAGAAAACTACTTGAAGACTCGAAAATGAGAGCAATTGATGGATGCTAAAAATATTTCTATTGCAGGGTAGACGGGAAAAATTGTCTGGTTTGGCATCAAAAACAGATATGTTGTGTAGAGCGAGGGGAAGAAAAGTTGAAAAAATCGATTCGTACGATTAGGACCCAAAGACAATATGCATGGGTGAAGGTGTTCAAACAGTTGCTGCATGATCCAATAGCAGTGGTTTGTTTGCTTGTTTTGGCGGTCTTTGTTTTTGTAATGATTTTTGCGGATTGGATTGTTCCGTATGATTACGGAATTAAATTAAATGGAGAAGCAAGATTATTAAAACCTTGTGCTGAGCACATCTTTGGATGTGACAGCATGGGAAGAGATATGTTTTCACGAATGGTGCATGGAACAAGAACATCCTTGTCGATGGGCATTGGAACAACCCTCGTTGTTGTAGTATCAGGTACCATTTTAGGAGCTGTTAGTGCTTTTTATGGGGGAATAATAGATATGCTCATCATGAGAATCTGTGATTTGTTCTTGTGTATTCCGGGCATTTTGATGGCACTGGCATTGGTTGCTGCTTTAGGACCGGGACGGAATAACCTGTTGATTGCGATTGCAGTGTCCAGTATTCCGGGGGTGACCAGGCAATTTCGGGCATTGATGCTCAATGTTATGTCAAACGATTATATTACAGCTGCCCGTGCAAGTGGTGCTCGAGATTGGTATATTATTTGTAAACACGTGATACCGAATGTCATTCCCTATATGGTATTAACAATTACCAGTTCGATTGCCGGTATGATTATGCAGATTTCAGGGTTAAGTTATATTGGAATGGGGATACAGCATCCAGAGCCTGAGTGGGGTGCCATGCTGAGTGAGGCAAGAGGGCATCTGTTTGAAGGAGCGCATCTGCTGTTGATTCCGGGAATTGCGATACTGCTTTTGTCATTGGCAGTCAATCTTTTAGGCGATTCTCTGCGGGATATTTTAAATCCAAAATTTAGGAAGGAGTAGAATCAATGGCAGAAAAGTTATTGGAAGTACATGATTTACATATTTCCTTTCAATCAAAAAAAGAAATAATCCCTGTGGTGACCGGTGTTGACTTTTCTATAAATCAAGGAGAAACGTTGGGAATTGTGGGTGAATCAGGTGCAGGAAAATCTGTGCTGGGTCTTTCCTTAATGAGACTACTGCCAAAAGACACGGCGGTTATTCCAAATGGAAGAATTCTCTATCAGGATAGCGATTTGCTGAAAATGAGTGACCGCGAGATCCGTAAAGTGCGTGGCAGTGAAATTGCCATGATTTTTCAGGATCCGATGACGAGCTTAAATCCGGTGATGACAGTGGGAGACCAGATTATCGAAGCATTAAAATATCATAATCGGGGGAAATTAAATAAAACGCAAATGGAACAAAGGGTAGATGAGGTAATGGAGCTGGTGGGAATACCGGCATACCGCAAGAAGGAATACCCCTATCAGTTCTCGGGTGGAATGCGTCAACGGGTTGTTATTGCAGCCGCTTTGGTCTGCAACCCGAAATTACTGATTGCAGATGAACCGACGACAGCACTGGATGTTACTATTCAGGCACAGGTGTTGGAAATGATTCGTCAACTGCAAAAGAAACAGGGAACCTCTATGATCCTGATTACACACGATTTAGGCGTAGTTGCAAGAATGTGTGACAAAGTGGCTGTTATGTATGCAGGGGAAATGGTAGAACAGGGAAGACTGGAGGATATTTTTGCAGGAAGTTTCCATCATCCATACACGCAGGGACTGTTTGGCTCTATTCCCAGTCTGGAGGGAAACAGCGACTGCTTAAAACCAATTCCGGGATTGATGCCACCACCCAATCATCTGCCGGAGGGATGTCGTTTTCATCCAAGATGTTCACACTGTATGGAAATATGCCGCATGGTTGCACCGAATAAGCACTTTTGCAACGACCAGCATTATATTGCGTGTCACCTGTTTGCAGGGGAAAAGGGAGGGGTTTCCTGATGAGTGAGCAGTACATATTGGAAACGTACAATTTAAAGAAATATTTTCCGGCAGGAAATTCTTCTGTTTTGCATGCAGTGGATGGTATTAATTTGCGCATTGAAAAAGGAAAAACATTAGGTGTGGTGGGCGAATCAGGCTGTGGGAAGAGCACGTTGGGACGCACGATTCTGCGACTTACAGAGCCAACATCTGGACAAATTTATTTTAATGGACAGGAGATTACATCCTTAAAACAGCGGGAAATGCGTGCTCTTCGCAGTAAGATGCAAATTGTTTTTCAGGACCCTTTTTCCTCTCTGAGTCCGCGTATGACAATAGAGGAGTCCATTGCAGAGCCTTTACTCATCAATAAAATGGTGAAAACAAAAGCAGAGCTGTATGTTCGAGTGGAACATCTGATGGAAATGGTTGGTCTTGCTTCCAGGAATGCACAATTGTTTCCACACGAAATATCGGGAGGACTAAGGCAAAGGGTGGGTATTGCCAGAGCCTTGGCAACAAATCCGCAGTTTATTGTCTGTGATGAACCGGTGTCAGCGTTAGATGTCAGCATTCAGGCACAGATTTTGAATCTTCTGATGGATTTGCAGGAAGATATGGGACTTTCCTATTTATTTATTACCCATGACCTGAGCGTTGTAAAACATATTTCACATCATATTGCTGTGATGTATTTGGGACAGTGTGTGGAGTATGCTAAAACAAAGGAGTTGTTCTCAAATCCGATGCATCCATACACACAAGGTCTTCTGGAAGCAATTCCGACACCAACTTTGGATGCGCGAGAAAAAGAAGTCCAGGTTATGCAGGGAGAAATTATAAGTCCGATTAACCCTGTGCCAGGTTGTCGATTTGCATCAAGATGTCCGTATGCAACGCAGGAATGCTCCCAACCGCAAAAGCAGAGAGAGGTTTCCAAAGGACATTTTGTGGCTTGCTGTAGAGCGGAGTGTTTTAGCAAATCGTAACGAATTCTATAAAAACTTCTTTTATCCATAGGCAGATTCTTGTAAAAGGCATAGGTGCGGCTTCACCTGTGCCTTTTACAGCATCATATAAAAGAAATATAGAAAACAGGGTATAGGGCTATGTTTTTGTTTTATAAGTTTTTGGATGAAAAGAAATATGGCAAAGAGAGCAAAAGAAAAGTCATGCAAAACAGCAGAAACAAAAAGGAACTTTCAACTTTTTTGACAGGAAGGGGAAATAGGGGCTTTACATCATCGCTCACTTACGGTAAAATAAGAGGTAGTAAATTTGTGAATAGAACAGTTTAGGCATTTGCCGGCTTTTCAAAACGAATGATATTGGGAGTGAAAGATCATGTATAAGCGCGTGCTTATCAAGCTTAGCGGCGAGGCTCTGGCGGGCAGCCAGAAGACCGGGCTGGATCATGATACCGTCCATGCCATCTGCGCGAGCATCAAAAAAATCTATGACCTGGGAACCGAGGTCGCTATCGTAGTAGGTGGCGGAAACTTCTGGCGCGGTCGCAGCAGCGGGGAAATGGATCGGACCCGTGCAGACCATATCGGTATGCTGGCAACCGCGATGAACGCTCTGGCTCTGGCGGATGCTTTGGAGCAGGAGGGCTGTGATGTACGGGTGCAGACCGCTATTTCCATGCAGCAGGTAGCAGAACCGTACATCCGTAACCGCGCAGTGCGCCATCTGCAAAAGAACCGTGTAGTCATCTTTGGCTGTGGTACCGGCAACCCATTCTTCTCCACCGACACAGCCGCTTCGCTGCGTGCAGCAGAGATTGATGCACAGATCATCCTCAAGGCAACCATGGTAGACGGTGTCTACGATAGCGATCCACACAAAAACCCGAATGCAAAACGTTATTCCACGATTTCCTTCGACCAGGTGCTGTCCGAGCAGCTGGGTGTCATGGATATGACCGCAGCCTCGATGTGTCGTGACAACCACATCCCGGTCCTGGTATTCAGCCTGGAGGACCCGGACAACATCCTGCGCGCAGTAAAGCAGGAAGATATTGGCACACTTGTAAAATAATTACCGAAATAAATTCTATGTCCGAACCTTTTCGGGCAGAACGGAGGCAGTTATGAAAGCACAGTACAAAGAAATTGAAGAAAAAATGAATAAAACTCTCGACGCACTCTACCGTGAATTCGGTACCATCCGCGCAGGCAAAGCATCCCCATCGGTGCTCGACCGCGTGACCGTCGATTACTACGGAGCAGCGACTCCAATCCAGCAGCTGGCAACCATCTCCACCACCGATGCGCGCACTCTGGTGATTCAGCCATGGGATAAATCCACCCTCAAGCTGATTAACAAGGCAATCCAGGCATCCGATGTCGGCATTAACCCAACAGACGACGGCTCGGTCATCCGTCTGGTGTTCCCAGCTCCAACAGAAGAGCGCCGTAAAGAGCTGTGCAAGCAGGTTTCCAAAGAGGGCGAGGGTGCAAAGGTTTCCATCCGCAACATCCGTCGTGACGCTGTGGACAAATTCAAAGCACAGAAGAAGGCAAACGAGCTGTCTGAGGACGACCTGAAAGATGCAGAAAAGGATGTGCAGGAGCTGACCGACAAGTATACCAAGCTCATTGAAAAGGCAGTCAAAGAAAAAGAACAGGAAGTTATGTCCCTGTAAGAGGGAAGGTTCAGCGCCAGACATCGTGCATACGGTGTCTGGCTTTTTAAAAGGATAGGAGAAGCGCAAATGGACAATATGCGAGCAGGGCTGGGCTTACAGCACATCGGCATCATCATGGACGGCAATGGGCGCTGGGCAAAGAAAAGAGGATTGCCCAGGAAATACGGTCACCGCGAGGGCGCAAAGGCGTTTCGCAGAATCGTAGAATACTGCGACAAACTGGGATTGCGCTATCTGACCGTCTATGCCTTTTCCACCGAAAACTGGAAGCGCCCCGAGGATGAGGTCAATTCCATTATGCAGCTGCTGGAGCAGTACATCGACGAGGCGTTTGAACGGCAGGATGAAAACGATACGGTGCGCACCCGCTTTATCGGGGATGTCAGTGCGCTGAGCGAGACACTGAAAGAAAAGATTACCCGCATCGAACAGATGAGCCAGGGCAGGACCGGCATGACGGTCAACGTCGCTTTTAACTATGGCGGACGGGATGAGCTGGTGCGTGCAGCAAGACAATTAGCGATTCAGGCACAGCAAGGCAAGCTGAACCCGCAGCAGATCAATGAACAGATGCTCAGCGACCATCTGTATACAAGCGGTCAGCCGGACCCGGATTTGATCATCCGTCCAAGCGGTGAGGAGCGCTTGTCCAACTTTTTGATTTGGCAGGCAGCCTATTCTGAATTTGTCTTTATGGATGTTTTGTGGCCGGACTTCACCCCGGCACACCTGGACCAGGCGCTGGAAATCTTCAGCCACCGCAATCGCCGGTACGGACAGGTGTAGCGTATAGCTGCTGATAAAACGAATCTCAGAGGGAAATACCCTCAAAAAATGACCGGTTTTGGGAAACCGGCTGATAACGGAAATACCTGCGTCAGCTGCGCGGGCAGTTCTGTGCAGTGGACAAGGCGCATACCCTGTACCAGTCCGCTGTTTATCCTTTGACGATAGAATGGAGATGTTTTTATGAAAACAAGAGTGCTTTCCGCACTGGTTGGGATCGCAGTGCTGATTGTTGTGCTCAACTTTTTTGAAACACCTGTACTCAACGTCGCCATCATGGTCATCGCTTTGCTGGCGGTGTACGAATTTTTGACGGCGACCAAGATCAGCCACAACAACCTGTTGTCGGCGGTGGCATATCTGGTGGCAGCGACCTTCCCGTATATTGGGTTAAAGAAGGAAATGAATCTGCTGCCCATCTTTCTGCTGCCGTACATCGCGCTGCTGTTTTTGATTTTGCTGCGCACCCACAAGGATACGCGGGTGGAGGACGTGGCGATGGTGTTTATGATGAGCATTGGTATCCCGCTTTCGCTTTCCTCCGCCATCTATCTTCGGGACAACAACGGCTATACCATGGGATTGTTCTACCTGCTGCTGGCGCTGTGCTGTGCCTGGTACAGCGACACCGGCGCCTACTTTGTGGGCAGGGCGTGGGGCAAGCATAAGCTCTGTCCGCAGGTCAGCCCGCACAAGACGGTGGAGGGTCTGGTCGGAGGACTGGTGACCTGCATCCTGCTCAACCTGCTGACTGCCTTTATCTTCCAGAAGGTCAGCGGCTATCTGGGCGTTCCGCTTCAAATCAACTACCTGCGCCTGCTGCTGATTTCGCCTTTGGCTTCGCTGATCAGCGTGTTGGGCGACCTGAGCTTCTCAATGATTAAAAGAGGATTTTCCATCAAGGATTTCGGCAACATTATGCCGGGACATGGCGGCGTGCTCGACCGGTTCGACAGCGTGCTATTCACTCTGCCGTTTATCTACGCCACCACCCTGTGTTTCCCGGTGGCAGCCGTTTAATTTACAGCAAAGGAAAGGATCAGGATGAGTAAGATAGTTTCTATTCTGGGTTCCACCGGTTCCATCGGTACCCAGAGCCTGAAGGTATGTGAAAAACTGGGGTACCGACTGTATGCGCTGACGGCGCACGCCAACTGGCAGCTGATGGAGCAGCAGATTCGACAGTTCCATCCGGCGGTCGCGGTGATGACCGATCCGCAGGCAGCACAGAAGTTGCAGCAGGCGGTGGAGGACTGCTCCACCGCTGTTCTGTGTGGTATGCAATCGGTGGTGGAGGCTGCCGAATACCCACAGCAGGATGTGGTCATCAATGCGCTGATGGGTGTGGCAGGACTGCTGCCGACGGTGCGCGCCATCCAGGCGGGCAATGATGTGGCTTTGGCAAACAAGGAAACACTGGTCGCCGGCGGCAAGCTGGTGATGCAGCTGGCAAAGGAAAAAGGGGTGCGGCTGACCCCGATCGACAGCGAACACTCCGCCATCTTCCAGTGCTTGCAGGGCAACCTTGCGCAGGCGGTGGAGCGGCTGATCATCACCGCTTCGGGCGGACCGTTCTACGGCAGAACACGCGAACAGCTCAAGGGGATCAAAAAAGAGCAGGCGCTTCGCCACCCAAACTGGAGCATGGGAGCCAAAATCACCATCGACTCCTCTACCCTGATGAACAAGGGACTGGAATTTATCGAAGCGATGTGGCTGTTTTCCATGCCGCCCGAGCGCATTAGCATCCTGGTGCATCCGCAGAGCATCATTCATTCGATGGTCGAATATGTGGACGGTTCGGTGATGGCACAGCTGGGCGCGCCGGATATGACCCTGCCGATTCAGTATGCGCTGACTGCACCCGAGCGGGTGGAATCTCCGGCAAAGAAACTGGACCTATTGCAATGCGCTTCGCTGACCTTTGGCGAGCCGGACCTGCAAACCTTTACCTGCCTTGCCGACTGTATCGAAGCGGCAAAGCGCGGCGGACTGTATCCTTGTCTGCTCAACGGAGCCAACGAGGAAGCGGTCGCACTGTTTTTGCAGGATAAAATCGAGTACCTCCAGCTGTTTGATCTGGTGCGGGAAACATTGGAGCATTTTGCTCCGTCGGACTACCGGACGGTGGAAGAGGTACTGGAAGCGGATGCCAAAGCCCGAGAGTTTGTACGCAGCCGCGTCGGACAAAAACAGTTTGGATGTGTAAAGTAAAATTCCCCGGGGAATACTAAGGTGCGTTTTAGATTGCTCCGGCAATTTTGTCGGGCAGATTTTGCAGCAGGTGTATTGCCCGCTGCAAAGGGAAGGGCTTGTTGTAAGCGGTAAACGGTATCGAAGATGGGAGGAATTTGATGAATCTGTTGGTGACCATCCTGCTGGCGGTGCTGATCTTCGGTGTGATCATCATCATCCACGAGCTGGGACACTTCCTGACTGCAAAGGCGGCAGGGGTGGCAGTGCCGGAATTTTCCATCGGCATGGGTCCCAAGCTGTTCCAGATTAAGCACAAAGAAACAAACTACACCCTTCGGCTGCTGCCGATTGGCGGCTATGTGGCAATGGAAGGGGAGGATGAGGAAAGCGACGACGAGCGGGCGTTCTGCAATAAAAAGCCGCTGCAAAAGATTTTGGTCATCGCAGCAGGAGCGACGATGAACCTGCTGCTGGGCTTTTTGATTATGGTAGGCATCACCGCCTCGGAACCGGCGGTATCCAGCACCCAGATTGGCTACTTTGCGCCGGATGCCCTGAGTGCCCAGAAGCTGGAGCTGGACGACGAAATCATCAGCATCAACGGACACAAAATCCACACGGCAAACGATTTGATCTATGCCTTTGTGGATGTGGGTGACCAGCCGGTGCAGATGACCGTGCGGCGCGACGGACAGAAAATCGAGTTGAAGGATGTTCCCTTTGCCCATGAGCAGGTGGAGGGACAGACCATCGTGCAGCTGGATTTCAAGGTCAAGGGCTTGGAAAAAACACCCTTGCGGGTACTCAAGCAATCCTGGTATATGACCACCGGCGTAGTCAAGCAGGTGTGGGGTTCCTTTGGAAAGCTCATCAGCGGACAGTATCAGCTCAACCAACTGTCCGGTCCGGTCGGGGTGACCCAGATGATCGGCGAGGTGGCTTCCGCACGCGATTACTCCAGTTTCTTTTTTATGACAGCGTTTATCACCATCAATATCGGCGTCTTTAACCTCTTGCCGCTGCCGGCTCTGGATGGCGGCAGACTGCTGTTTTTGTTCATCGAGCTGCTGCGCGGCAAACCGGTCCCTGCCAAATATGAGGGCTTTGTCCATGCGGCAGGTCTGGTGCTGCTGATGGGTCTGATGCTGATGGTGACCTTTAATGATATTGTACGTCTGATAAAGGGGTAAGGATATGCAACAGTACAGAAAATCAAAACAGATCATGGTGGGTGGTCTGCCGATGGGCGGCGGTGCGCCGGTCAGTGTGCAGTCGATGCTCAATACACCCGCTTCCGACATCCCCGCCAGCTTGGAGCAGGCAAAGCGTCTGGAAGCGGCAGGCTGCCAGATCATCCGGGCAGCGGTGCCGGATATGCAGGCGGTGCAGCTGATCGACCGTCTGAAGCAGACGGTGTCGGTGCCGATTGTTGCCGACATCCATTTTGACTACCGCCTTGCCATCGAATCGGTGGCAGCGGGGGTGGACAAGGTGCGCATCAATCCGGGCAATATCGGCGACGACGACCGGGTACGGCAGGTGGTGCAGTGCTGCAAACAGCATGAGGTGCCCATCCGCGTGGGAGTCAACTCCGGCAGCCTGGAAAAAAACATCCTGGCAAAGTATGGTCATCCGACCGCACAGGCGATGGTGGACAGCGCACTGTACCATGTTTCGCTGATTGAACGGTACGACTATGACCAGGTTGCCATTTCCATCAAATCCTCCAACGTTCCCACGATGATTGAAGCTTATCGTCTGGCTGCCAGCCAGTGCGATTATCCGCTGCATCTGGGTGTGACCGAGGCAGGAACCGCCCGCATGGGTCTGATCAAATCGGCAGTCGGCATCGGCTCGCTGCTGTGTGACGGCATCGGTGACACCATCCGTGTATCACTGACCGATGACCCGGTCAACGAGATTGCAGCAGCCAAGGACATCCTGCGCTCCATCGGGCTGTGCAATGAGGGCATCACCTTCATCTCCTGCCCGACCTGCGGAAGGACCAAGATCGACCTGATTTCCCTTGCCAATCGAGTGGAACAGCGCCTGAGCGGCATCAAGGCTCCGCTGACGGTGGCGGTGATGGGCTGTGCGGTCAACGGTCCCGGAGAGGCGCGAGAGGCGGACATCGGAATTGCAGGCGGCGACGGCTGCGCCATCTTGTTCCGAAAGGGAGAAATTTTGCGCAAGATACCGGAGGACCAGGTGGTCGAGGAACTTGCAAAAGAAGTAGAACAATTAGCTTTACATAAGGAAGGATAAAAATTATGGCTGAGAAAAAGAAAAATATCAAACCGCTCATCATCCTGGGCGTTGTGCTGGTGGCAGCGCTGATTGGATTTTTGGTTTATGACGAAGTAAAAACTGCAAACTATAAAAAAGAGTTGAACCTTGCCATCCAGAACACCTACGATTTGGAATCGGGCAGCTGTGTGGGTCAGACCTACAACTATCAAAAGGAAAATCCAGAAGAGAAGAGCGAAGCAGTACGCCAGGCAAACTTTGTTCGTACAGACGATGGCTTGATTTTCCACGAAAGCACCGGCAATGAGGACGGTTCGGCGCTGGTGTCCGATGTTTTTGTTAAACCGGGCGAATATTTCTATCTGAGCGAAGATGCAAAATGGGTGCGCACCGAAGTCGACAAAAACTTAAATACCCGTCCATACAGCATGGCAACCATCTCCCGTTCGATTGAGGATGTTCAGTTTAAACGCATCCATCCGGTCGAGGTGCCGCAGGGAGTGGAGGCAGACAAGGCTTATCAGGTTGTTTTGACCAGACAGTGGATCAAAGCAAGCTACCAGGGAGAAGGAGAGCCGCTGACCAGCAGCATCACCTACCTCATTCGCTATGAAGGGGATACCCCTTACATCACACAGGTCAGCCAGACCCTTGACCTGCGCACCACCGATGAGGACGGCAAGGAGCAGATTGAAGTGGTCGAAGAGAGAGCAGAGTTTACCAAAGGAACCACCGCAGACGGCGGCGACGTACAGCAGGCACTCGATAGCTTCTTTAAAGAAAATATCGAAGGAAACTATGTAGAAGCAGAAACGGAAGAAACCGAAGAGAGCACCGAACAGACAGAGGGTGAATTGACCGTCGGCGAATCCGCTGAAAAATAACCGGCAGCTCTGTTCTGCTAGCAATAGGGAATAAAGAAATTTTGACAGCTTCCGGCAGAATTCTTCCTGCCGGAAGCTGTTTGACAGAATTACCATACAAGCGAAAAGAAACAGAAAGGAGTCGTCTGCGGTGAATCGTTTTGAGGATGTCTTTCGCCCGTTTTTGCAGGGAAATGCGGCGCAGCAGCTGATGCGTGCGCCCATCCATCATATCGACGCCAAAAGAGAAAAACGGCAGATCACCGTCGAGCTGCACCCGGAACAGCGAATCCCGATGGAGGAGATTACGCGGGTAGAAAAACAGATCATGCAGACAGCCAATCTGGCGCTGTTTGAGATTATGACCCGCTACCGCCCGGAACTGTTCTGCTGCGAGTCGATGGAGGATATTCTGCACGAGCTGCGCAAACGAGGATACCCTGCTAACGGCATCTTCGAAGGCAGCGGGCAGAAACTGGAGAACGGGACGCTGACCATCAGCTTGCGCCACGGCGGCTACAACCTGATTCAGCAGAGCGGCTGTGATAAAGCCATCCAGCACCTGATTGGTCAGCAGTACGGAATGGCGGTCGATGTTCGGTTTGACGGGGTGCTGTCGCTGGACGAAAATCAGCCGGAGTACCACAAGATTATCGGCACACCCAGCCTGTCCCCCGAGCAGCAGGCAGCATTGGAACGACCAAAGAGCGCACATCGCCCGACTGCATCGGTAAAAGAGGGAGGGAAGTCCTCCCGACAGGAGCCGAAAGTCGGACAGCTGCTGTTCGATTGCTCCGACCTGCCGCTGTGCGAGCAGGAGGCTGTGGTGGTGCTGGGCAAGCCAATCAAGGAAAAACCCATCCCGCTGTCACAGGTGGACGGCGAGACCGGTCAGACCACCGTCTGGGGAGATATTGTTCGCAAGGAATCGGTGACCTCCAAGGACGGCAGGTGGGAGATTTTCTCCATCGACATCACCGACTACACCAGCTCCAACACCCTCAAGCTGATTTTGCCCAGCGACAAAAAGGAGGATGTTGAGCAGCTCAACGAGGGCGATACCCTTGTGGTGCGCGGCGATGCTGCCTTTGACAAGTATGAACACGATGTCACCATCCGTCCGGTCGCCATCACCCTGACCAAGAAGAAGCGCAAAACCGACGATGCACCCGTCAAGCGGGTGGAGCTGCACCTGCACTCGAATATGTCCACCATGGACGGGATGAACGGCTCGGCAGAGCTGGCAAAGCTGGCGCACGCCTGGGGTCACCGCGCAATGGCAATCACCGACCATGGAATCGTACAGGGCTTTCCCGATGCGATGTACGCCAGCGAAAAATGGGACGACTTCCGCATGATCTATGGTCTGGAGGCATACTTTGTCAACGATATGGTTGGTGCAGTCAAGGGAGGAGCCCGCCAGGAATTTGATGGGGAGTTTGTTGTCTTTGACCTGGAAACCACTGGTCTGTCGGCAGGCAGCGACCGCATCACCGAAATCGGTGCGGTAAAGGTGAAAAACGGCGAGGTGGTGGATGTCCTCAACACCTTTGTCAACCCAGAACGCCACATACCGGAAAAGATTACTGCCCTGACCGGCATCACCGACGCAATGGTCAAGGATGCGCCGGACGAGGCGCAGGCGCTCAAGCTTTGGGAGGAATTCTGTCCGAAGGATGCAGTGCTGGTGGCGCACAATGCCGATTTTGACTGCTCGTTTATGAGCGCGGCGTTTGCCCGACAGGGAAAGAATTTCAAAAACACCTACATCGACACCGTCACCATCTCCCGTGCTTTGTACAAGGAGCTGAAAAACCACAAGCTGGACACAGTGGCAAACTATCTGAAGGTAGGGGATTTTAACCACCACCGTGCCTGCGACGATGCTGCCGTTTTGGCAAAAATCTTCGTCAGGATGCTTTCGGACATCCAGCAGCGCTGCGGCATCAACACCATCCAGAAGATTAACACTTCCCTTGCCGGAGGCGACCCGCGCCAGCTCAAGAGCCACCACATGATTTTGCTGGTCAAAAATCAGACCGGCTTAAAAAATCTCTACCAACTGGTGTCGATGTCCCACTTAAAATATTTTAAAAAGCATCCGCTGATTCCCAAAAGCGAGCTGATCCGCCACCGGGAAGGACTGCTGGTGGGCAGCGCCTGTGAAGCGGGCGAGCTGTTCCGTGCGGTGGTAGCGGGTAAGAGCTTTAACGACCTGCTCAAAATTGCCTCCTTCTACGATTACCTGGAAGTACAGCCGATTGGAAACAATGAATTTATGATGCACAACGGCACCGTCCGCTCGGTGGCGCAGCTACAGGACTTCAACAAGACCATCATCCGTCTGGGTGAGCGGCTGGAGATTCCGGTGGTGGCAACCGGCGACGTTCATTTTATGGAGAAAGAGGACGCCATCTTCCGCGCTATCCTGATGGCAGGACAAGGCTTTAAGGATGCGGATAATCAGCCGCCGCTGTACTTCCACACCACCCAGGAGATGCTCGACGAGTTCGATTACCTGCCGCCGGAAAAGGCGTATGAGATCGTGGTCACCAATACCAACCTCATTGCCGATATGATCGAGCAGGTGCGACCCTTCCCCAACGGGACCTACACACCGACCATTGACGGAGCGGAGGAGGACCTGCGTCAGCGCACCTGGAAGCGGGCAAAGGACTGGTACGAATTTGAAGGCAAGATCCCGCAGGTGGTGTCCGACCGTCTGACCAAGGAGCTGGAGTCGATTATCTCACACGGCTTTGCCGTTTTGTATGTCATTGCACAAAAGCTGGTGTCCAAGTCGGAGCAGGACGGCTACCTGGTAGGCTCGCGTGGTTCGGTTGGTTCCTCCTTTGTCGCCATCATGGCGGGCATCTCGGAGGTAAATCCGCTGCCGCCGCACTACCGCTGTCCAAACTGCAATCACACCATCTTCTTTACCGACGGCTCGGTCGGTTCGGGCTTTGACCTGCCGCCTAAAAACTGTGAACACTGTGGCACACCTTATCTGCGGGATGGTCACGACATTCCGTTTGAAACCTTTTTGGGCTTCCACGGGGACAAGTCGCCGGATATTGACTTGAATTTTTCCGGTGAGTACCAGTCGAAGGCACACAAGTATACCGAAGAACTGTTCGGAGAGGGACACGTCTTTAAGGCGGGGACCACCGGTGCGCTTGCCGATAAGACCGCCTATGGCTATGTAAAAAACTACCTGAACGAGCGGGGAATGACCCTGCATAAAGCGGAGGAAAACCGCCTGAGCAAAGGCTGCACCGGGGTCAAGCGCTCCACCGGTCAGCACCCGGGCGGCATGGTCGTTGTGCCGAATGATTACGATGTGTTCGATTTTACCCCGATCCAGCATCCGGCGGACGACGTCAATTCGGACATCATCACCACCCACTTCGATTTTAACTCGCTGCATGACACCATCCTCAAACTGGACATCCTCGGGCACGATGTGCCGACCCTGTACAAGTACATGGAGGATTTGACCGACACTAAGGTCACCGATGCGGATATGTCGGACGAGCAGGTGTACAGCTTGTTCACCTCGCCGCAGGTGCTGGGTGTGACACCGGAGCAGATCGACTGCGAAACCGGCACCCTTGCCATCCCGGAGATGGGCACGCCTTTTGTTCGGCAGATGCTGCTGGATTGTAAGCCGAAGAATTTTTCGGATTTGTTGCAGATTTCCGGTCTGTCCCACGGCACCGACGTATGGCTGGGCAATGCGCAGGACCTCATCAAAAGCGGCACCTGCGACATCAGCCAGGTTATCGGTACCCGTGACAGCATCATGCTGTATCTGATTTACCACGGGCTGGACCCGTCGATGTCCTTTAAAATTATGGAGATTGTGCGAAAGGGAAAAGCACACAAGCTGTTGACCGAGGAGCACGTCAGACAGATGAAGGAGCATGATGTGCCGCAGTGGTATATCGACTCCTGCTTTAAAATCAAGTATATGTTCCCGAAGGCGCACGCAGCGGCGTATGTCATCGCTGCCATTCGCCTGTGCTGGTACAAGGTACACTACCCGCTGCAATTTTATGCGGCACACTTTACCGTGCGCGGCGAGGATTTTGACGCGGCGACGGTGATGCAGGGCAGAGAGATGGTCAAGCTGCGGATGAACGAACTGCGCAACCGGCAGGATGCCACCGACAAGGACAAAAAGACAGCAGACTGCCTGCATATTGCATTGGAGGCACTGTGGCGCGGGGTGGAATTTCTGCCCATCGACCTCTACCGCTCGCACGCCACCCGCTATCTCATCGAAGACGGAAAGATTCGCCTGCCGTTCTGCTCGCTCAAGGGCTGCGGTGACACCGCTGCCAACAGCCTGTATCAGGCAGCGCAGCAGGGCGAATTTATCTCAATGGATGAGGTGGTCAGCCGCTCGGGTGTTTCCCGCACCATCGTAGAAAACCTAAAAGAAGCGGGCGCGCTGGGCGATCTGCCGGAATCCAGCCAGATGAGCCTGTTTTAAAGAGAAAAACGACAGAGCATTGCTCTGTCGTTTTTTGGTTGGAGGGATCTTGCTTTAAAAGCTGCGCAGTAAGCGGCTTAGGAAGGATTGCCGATGAAGAGCGGGTGCGTTTTGCACGCTTCCCACAGGCGCTCGAAGGCAGGCAGGGAACGCTCGAGCTGTTCGGGCGATACACAGTAGGAAAGGCGGAAATGTCCGGGACAGCCAAAGGAGCTGCCGGGCACCACTAGGATGTTCTGCTGCTTTGCCAGTTCACAGAAAACTTTTTCATCGCGCAGCGGAGATTGCGGGAAGAGGTAGAAAGCGCCCTGCGGCTTGACACACTGAAAGCCCAGACCGGTCAGATGGTTGTAGATGCGGTCGCGATTGTTTTGGTAAACGCTGACATCCACCTGCACGTCGAGGATGCGGGCAACCACCTTTTGAAAGAGGGAAGGTGCATTGACAAAGCCGAGAATGCGGGTGGCAACATTTAAAGAGGAGAGGACAGCAGAAAGCTGGTCCATTTTTGGATTGACTGCGATGTAGCCGATGCGTTCACCGGGCAGCGACAGCGATTTGCTGTAAGAATAACCGATGAAGGCGTTGTCAAAATAGTCCAGCATGAAGGGGACCTGTGCTGCATCGTAGACAATCTCGCGGTACGGTTCGTCCGAAATGACATAGATGCTGCTGGAAAACTTCTGTTCACAGCGGCGGAGCAGCTCTGCCATCTGCCGGAGGGTTTGTGCCGGATAGATGACACCCGAAGGATTGTTCGGGGTGTTCAGGATGATTGCCTTGGTGTGGGCGGTGATTGCCTGCTCTAAAAGGGCAAGGTCCGGCTGGAAGGTATCGGGACAGCAGTTGACCACCACCATCTTTCCTTCAAAGTTGGAGATGTAGTTGGCATACTCCCCAAAGAAGGGAGCCAGCACGATGACCTCGTCGCCCGGGTCAAGCAGGGTCTTGAGGATGACGTTCAGCCCGCCTGCTGCACCGCAGGTCATGACGATGTGCGAAGTATTCAGATTGCAGCCGTGCTGACGGTTGAGGTGGTTGGCAATGGCGGCACGAACCGATTCATAGCCGGAATTGTTCATGTAGCCGTGCAGCAGCAGGGGCGGTTCTTCCTCCAGACAGTCGCAGATGGCTTGTGCCACCTGTGGCGGCGGGGTGACACTGGGGTTTCCAATGCTGAAATCGAAGACGTTTTCTGCTCCGTATTCTTTGGCAAGGCGGGCGCCTTCCTCAAACATGGCGCGGATGACCGAACTGTTTGCGGTCATTGCCTGCATTTTTTTTGAAATCATAATCAACAACTCCTTATGGACAGGATAGAATAATGGAAGAATACCCCTCAGGCGACGAAGTCGCCAGCTCCCCTGGGTTAGGGGAGCCTAAAAGGATGGGTCTTTAGTTAGACGGTAGATATGAAAGCGGTTTTCGACCCCAATTTGCTCAATTAAGTTCAGCCGGCGCAGCACCTGAATCACATAGGAAACAGCACGCGGACGTGCGCGGGTCAAGCGGCGCAGTTCAGCTGAGTGGAACTGCTCGGGCAAAGGCGGCAGCAGGGTCAGTAGGTCCGCAGGGCAGCTCAGTTCGATTTCCTCCATCAGCCGCAGCGGCAGCAGTTGACTGCGATGGGCGCCTTTTTTGCCGTCGGGTCCTCTGCCGTCCTTCAGGCGATACTCCTCACATTCGAGCATCGCCAGGGTCACCCGCAGCGAATCGGGCCACAGCAGGTCGAGGATGCTGTACAGCTCACGGAAGAGCAGCAGCGGGGAGCCGGGCGCACAACGCCTGCGGGAGAGCAGTTCGCCGCTTTGCGGGTCGACCCAGATGAGCCAGCGCACCGCTGCAATCGGCAGCACAATGCGCACCGGGTAGTTGGGCAGGAAGCATTGCAGCTTGCGGCGCAGTTTGCCAAAGCCGCGGGTCTGGATTTCGGTGATGCCGCTGCTGTCGGAGATGTCTGCAACAAAGCCGCCGATGTTGATTTCCTGACAGGAAGGGTCGGGACAGTAAAAATTTTTTAGGATTGCGTGTGACTCCCGTTCGGAAAGGGAGCCGATGCCATGCTGAAAAAAGCTTTCCTCCAGCACCTGTCTGCGGCAGCGCGCAAAATCGGCAGCGCGCTCGGGTGTGAGCTGCGGCATGAAAAGCCACCTCCAGTCGGATAGAATTGGGGAAAAGATGGATTGCTTTACTGCGTCAAAGTGCTTTCACAACAGTATAGCACACTTTGGCAGTAAAAGCAAAAGAAGAAGGAGAAGAGAGGGTAAAATTCACACAGAATATTGGAAAATGGCAAAAGAGAATCAAAAAGAGAAATCTATAAAAATGCCCAAAAATGATGAAAAAATTTAAGCGAAATAGGAGGATAAGAGGGGAAAATAAGCAAAATACGGCAAATATCGACCGGAAAAGCCTGTGAAAAGAACCAAAATACAAAAGAAAGAAGGAAAATTTATGCAAGTATGCTGTGGCTTACAAAGAAAAGGAACGAAAAAAATCATCCTTTGTGTAGGGTTGCTAAGTGTATTTTAGACAAGGATTTTCCACCGGATTTTGTCTATTTTTGCCTTTTAAATGGGTATCATAAAAAAAATAATTGATATTTCACAACTTTTCTTCGATTTTATATTGCATTTTGATTAAAAATTATGTACACTATACTTATCAGGGCAAAAGCGGTCAATAGGGATATTGACCAATACGGATAGAAGAGGGGATTTGTATATGTCCAACAGATTGTTTCAGGGAATCGTTCATCAGATGCGGGAGTCGATCGATCGGGTCATCGGTGTTGTAGACAGCTATGCGGTCACTATTGCGTGCAGTGACTTGACACGAATCGGCGAGACCAACGAGTATCTGGTGCTGGATCTCAACGAGAATACCGATATCTTTGTGCGCGATGGTTACACCTACAAACCGTTCGGTACCCGCACAAAGCCTGACTACGCAGTATTTGTAGAGGGCACCGATGAAACAGCGGCAAAATTCTGCAACATTCTTGCTATTTCCTTTGCAAGCATCAAGCAGTACTACGATGAAAAATATGACCGCAACAACTTCATCAAAAATGTCATTCTGGAAAACATCCTGCCAGGCGATATTTATGTCAAGGCGCGCGAGCTGCACTTTAACACCGATGTCAACCGTGTGGTACTGCTGGTGCGGGTCGTTTCCTCCAACGACATCTCTGCATTTGACGTCATCCAGAATCTCTTTCCTGACAAACAGAAGGATTTTGTTTTCAACATCAGTGAAAAGGACATCGTGCTGGTCAAGGAAATCAAGAGCGGCATCAACGGCAAGGACATCGAAAAGCTGGCGCGTTCGATTGTGGACACGCTGGGCAGCGAATTCTATACCCGCGTGGTCGTAGGTATCGGCACCATCGTTTCGAGCGTCAAAGAGCTTTCCAAGTCCTTTAAGGAAGCACAGGTTTCGCTGGAAGTCGGCAAGGTATTCGATACCGAAAAATCCATTGTCAGCTACAACAACCTTGGCATTGCCCGTTTGATTTACCAGCTGCCGACCACCCTGTGCGAAATGTTCCTCAAGGAGGTCTTTAAGAAAGGCTCCATCGACAGCCTGGACCACGAAACGCTGTTTACCATCCAGAAGTTCTTTGAGAACAACCTGAATGTTTCGGAAACCTCCAGAAAGCTGTTTGTTCACCGTAACACCTTGGTCTACCGTCTGGAGAAGATTAAGAAGCTGACCGGTCTGGATTTGAGAGAGTTCGACCACGCTATCGTCTTCAAGGTGGCTTTGATGGTTAAGAAATATCTGACCGCAAATCCGGTTAAGTATTAAAAGAGAATAGGATACCGATGAAAAAGCGGCGCAGGACTTTTGTCCTGCGCCGCTTTTGTGTGTGAAACGACCGGTGCGATCGGTTGCATTTTTGCAGTATCGACGAAGTTAGCAGCAAAGAATGAGAAATTTCGACAAAAGTAGCTATTAGGTGTTGCAAAGGCTTTCGAATTATGCTATATTTGTATTAAATGATAAAAAAGTGAAAAATGTGATAAAAAAGAAAAGGAATTACAGGTGTACAAAATCAACGGGAGAGGCAAAACACACCGCTTTGTGAAAAGGATTTCCGCTGTATTCACAGATTTTCCGTATGCTTTTTGCTGCTTTCTTCTTTCAGGGAGAAAAATCGGTATGATTGTAAACTTTTTTTCAAACTATGCGGGGAATCCGGTCAAATGGTTGCGGAAAATTTAAAATTAGTTTATAATTGGAAAGGCTAAAAATGCGCAAAGGTGGGAGATTGATTACGAATGGCGTATCTTTCCTGCGTAAAATAAAGCCGCAATAGTACAAAGAGGATAAGGCGGTGTTCAGGTGATTGAATTTACCAGTGTCTCCAAGGTCTACGACAACGGCACACGGGCGTTGAGCAATGTCAGCCTGCGGGTGGACAAGGGAGAATTTGTATTTGTGGTCGGACCTTCCGGCGCAGGCAAAAGTACCTTTATCAAGTTGATCCTGCGAGAGGAAACTCCAACCAAAGGAATCGTTACGGTCAATGGCTACAATTTGAATAAAATCAAAAAACGGCAGATCCCGCAGTTTCGTCGGTCGCTCGGAGTGGTATTCCAGGACTTTCGGCTGATTCCGCAGATGACCGTTTATGATAATGTAGCGTTTGCGCTGCGTGTGACCAATGTGGCAAACCGCTCCATCCGCCAGAGGGTGCCCTATGTACTGGGTCTGGTGGGTCTGGCTGCCAAGGCGCGCAATTACCCGGATCAGCTTTCGGGCGGCGAGCAGCAGCGTGTGGCACTGGCGCGGGCGCTGGTAAACAATCCTCCGCTGCTAATTGCGGACGAGCCGACCGGCAACATCGACCCGGAGCTGTCCTACGAAATCGTAGAGCTGCTCAACGAGATCAACAAGTGCGGGACCACCGTTGTGATGGTTACCCACGAGCATGAGCTGGTGGCAAAATTCAACCGCAGGGTCATCACCATCAACCACGGCAATGTGGTGGGCGACGGCTCGGATGCGGATGAATGGGGGGATTTTTATGAAGGGTAGCAGTTTGGGATACCTGTTTAAAACAGGATTTAAAAATGTATATATGAATCGTCTGATGTCGTTGGCATCCATCGGCGTTCTGGTTGCCTGCCTGATGCTGATTGGCGGCGCAGTGCTGCTGTCGCTGAATATGCAGGTGATTGTCGGCGCAGTTGAAGACGAAAACGAGATGGTCGCCTTTTTGGACATGGACCTTTCGGACAGCCAGGTCAAACAGATCGGGCAGGAGATTGCGGACATCCCCGAGGTCGAAGAAAGCTACTTCTACTCCTCGGAGGAAGCTTGGGAAACCGAAAAGGAAAAATGGGGAGCTGCCAGCGCGATGGTAGAAGCGGATGTGGAAGGCAATGATTTAGGTCCCATCCTGCCGGACGCCTACCGCATCAAGCTCAAGGATGTCAGTGCATCGACCCTCGATTCGGTTGAGCAGCAGCTGCTGGAAATCGATGGGGTAGACCCGGACATCCGCACGCCGAGCCAGGAGGCAACCATCCTCTCCGATTTGGAGAAGGCAATTTCTACCGTTGGCGCTGTCATCGTGCTGATTTTGGCAATCGTTTCGGTGGTCATCATTGCCAACACCATCAAAATCACCATCTTCTCCCGCCGCAAGGAAATTGGCATCATGCGTCTGGTGGGTGCGACCAACACCTTCATCAAGATGCCGTTCATCATCGAGGGCATGCTGATTGGAGTGATTTCGGCGCTGATTGCCTTCGGGCTGCTGTGGGTCGCTTACAACTATGCAACTCAGTTCGTTATGACCAATCCATCCTCCTGGCTGGAAATCGCCATCGGACGCCTGATCGACTTTAAACAGATTGCACCGTATATGCTGGCAGGCTTTGCTGCCGGTGGTGCAGGTTTGGGTGTGGTTGGTTCCAGCCTGTTCATCCGCAAACACCTGAAGGTGTAGGGCGGTTTTATCTAAAATGTAAAGGAGAGTGCAACAGCCATGAAACAACGTCACCGGCTGCGCCCACTGGCGGCAGCGCTTCTTGCAAGCCTCTTGTTGGCAATGCCTGCTTCCGCTTCCTGGGGATACAGCGAGGAAACCAGCACCCAGACCGGCGATTATGTCAACTCGGATGATGCCGAAGCACAGCGTCAGCAGGAAATTGCCGAAGCAAACGCTAAAAAAGCGCAGAGAGAGCAGCAGAAGGCTGCCTATCAGCAGCAGATCAACGACCGGCAGAACGACCTGGACAAGCTAAAAGCCGAACAGAAGGAGCTGCAAAGCAAGCTGGCAGGCGTCAGCGGACAGAAGAAGCAGGCACAGGCAGTGAAGGCTTCGCTGGACGCAGATTTGGACAACGTCCTCGGACAGATCAGCACCCTGAATTTACAGATTGAGGCGATGAATGAATCCATCAAAATGACCGAGGAGGACATCGCCGCCTCCAAACAGAATATCAATGAACAGATTAGCCTGCTGCGCAAGCGCATTCTGACCTCCTACAAAGCCGGATACAGCGATGCGCTGTCGGTGGTGCTGGGTGCAGACAGCTACTATGACAGCTTGGTGCGCACCCGTGTCATCACCGAGATTGCCGACCGCGATAAGGACATCATCACCGAGCTTTCTGCGGAAAAGGAGGAGCTGGAGGAAAAGGAAACCCAGCTCAAAGACGAGCAGGAGAAACTGGAGCAGGCAAACGAGGCACTGGAGGAAAATAAATCTTCCCTGAGCAAAAAGATTTCTGCGGCAAGCGCACAAATCGAGGACATCAGCCTTCTGGAAAAGCAGTATCAGAGCGACCTTGCTGCCAGCCAGCAGAAGGCAAAGGAGATGGAACAGGAGATTGCAGCAGCTTATGCTTCGATTGCAAACCTTTCCTCTTCGACAAACAGTGAGTATGTCGGCGGTGAGATGAAGTGGCCGCTGCCGAATTACAGCACCATTTCTTCCAGCTACGGCTGGCGTTTTAACGGCACCGACTTCCACACCGGCATCGACCTCACCGGCAGCAACTGCATGGGCGCCACCATTGTAGCGGCAAATACCGGTACTGTTGTGAAAGCCAACACCACCTTCACGGTGGGCAGAGGTTATGGTAAGTACATCATCATCGACCACGGCGGCGGCAAGAGCACCCTTTACGGACATTGCAGCGAACTGCTGGTTTCGGAAGGACAGACGGTATCCCGCGGACAGGCGATTGCCAAGGTCGGCAGCACCGGTTGGTCCACCGGACCGCACCTGCACTTTGAGGTGCGTGAGGACGAACAGCACGTCAACCCACTGCCGTACCTCAAAGGAAATTAAGAAATCTGTCGGTCGCCTGTTGTTTCCGACAGAAACGAAAGAAAGATAAAACCTCCAGACGTTTTGGTGTCTGGAGGTTTTTGTTTGTGTTCAGCAGATAAGATTTAACAATAGGATTCTTTGTTTTGGGATTTTGAAAACCACCATCAAACCACTTTCAAACAGTGCTTTGGAGTAAAAGAAAACCCTCAACAAACCGCTTCATCATACGGTTTGTTGAGGGTGAGGTTTGGGGCTAGAGATGGGAATCGAACCCACGACCTGCTGATTACGAATCAGCTGCTCTACCGACTGAGCCACTCTAGCGGATAAAACCTGTATACTATTATACCGCATAATCAGGATAAGGTCAAGAGAGATAGAAAAAATTATTACTTTTATTTTTGAAAGTTGACAGGAATGGATGATTGTGCTATAGTAGGGAAATACTTGAGGGACCGTTATTTTAAACATTTATTGCGCAGCTTTTGAAGCATTATTGTGCGATTTATAAATTTTGGGAGTGGACGAGGGGGAAATGTATGCCGCAAGTTGTGAAAACGATGCAGCCGGAGTTAATGGCTCAAATGGAGCTTTTGCTCCGCATTGTGGTGGCGGGCGTCTGTGGTGCCTTCATAGGGTTGGAGCGACAGAATCGACTGAAGAACGCCGGGCTAAAAACTCATCTTCTGGTGGCACTGACCAGTGCGCTGATGGTTGTGATTTCAAAATATGGATTTTTTGATGTGATCTCCCAAGGTCTTTCGGTGGATGCTTCGCGTGTTGCGGCAAGTGTTGCCAGCGGAGTCGGTTTTCTGGGAGCAGGACTGATCCTTGCCGGCAAGCATGAAATCATGGGGGTGACCACCGCCGCAGGAATCTGGGCTACGGTCGGAATTGGGATGGCATTTGGCGCCGGTATGTACTTTTTAGGGACAAGTGCAACGTTGGTGATCTTGTTTTCACAGTTCCTTCTGCACCAAAGGTTCATCACCTACAATGAATATTTTGGCGAGCGCGTCACAGTGACGCTACTGCCGTCGGATGATGCTTTAGAACGATTCCAGCAAAGCCTTTCCCAAAATAAATTTGAAGTGTCGGATATTAAGGTAAAGTCCAGCGGTGCAGAAGCGATAGAAGTTCGCTTTGTTGTTCGCATCAAGGGACTTCATCAAATCGGTCCGCTCAGCGACCTTTTAAAACAGGATAGCCAGGTGCAGAGCTTTTCTATCAGCAAGCTGGTGTGAGTAAAACTTGTCGGGAAAATGTGCAGAATATTTTTTCGCAAAACAATCTTTCGCAAAGTTTTATGGAAAGAAAGGGTTTGAAGGGCTTGCAAATGATTAAAAAATATGGTAATCTATAAAGGAAGTATACAAGCGAAAGGGGCCGATCGACTGTCCATGGCAGCCGTTGCCGTTTTCCTTGTCAGCGTGAGCGTTGTTGTAAGGAAAGAGTGGGGTTCTCCCGCTCTTTTGTTTTGTAAGTTGACATCACTACCGCGACAGAAATGAAAGGAAGGAAACCGTTTTGGCAACATCAAAAAAACCAAATACTGTTGACACTGTCACCGCCCTGGCACAGCCTGTCGTGGCAGAAATGGGCTTGCAGCTGTGGGATGTCCGCTTTGAAAAGGAGGGCGCTTCCTGGTATCTGCGTCTGTTTATCGACAAAGAGGGCGGCGTCACCATCGACGACTGTGAAAATCTCAGCCGTCGGATGGATAAAATCCTGGACGAAGCAGACCCAATCAGCCAGTCCTACTATTTTGAGGTGTCCTCTCCGGGCATCGGCAGAGACCTTGTTCGTCCCTGGCACTTTGAGCGCTATCTGGGAGAGCAGATCGAGGTCAAACTCATCCGCCCGATGCAGCTGGAAAATGGCAGCAGCTTGCGAGAATTTGTAGCTCCGCTGTGCAGCTGTGACGACCAGACCATCACCGTCGAGCTGGACGGACAGCAGCTGACCATTGAGAAGAAGGACGCCGCTTACATCCGTTTATATGAGCAGATCAGTTTTAAGTAGCATTGTGCGGACGGCACCGTCCGCAAACAGGAGGAAAGAACGTGAGCACCATCAACAGTGAGTTTTTCGAAGCACTGGCTTTATTGGAAAAAGAAAGAGGCATCCCGATGACCTACCTGATCGAGAAGATCAGCAACGCCATTGCGGTTGCCATCAAACGTGACATGGGTGGCAGCGAAAACACCATCGTGGAGATCGATCCGGTCAAGCGCCGCTTTTATGTAGCGGTACGCAAGCAGGTGGTGGAAGAGGTCGAGGACCCGGAAAACGAAATCACCTTACAGGATGCTACCAAGTACAGCAAGGTGGCACATGTGGGCGGAATGGTAGAGATTCCGCTGGAAACCAAGCAGTTTGGACGAATTGCTGCACAGTCGGCAAAACACGTCATCCGTCAGGGCATCAGCGAGGCAGAAAAAGGTCAGCTGGTGCAGAAGTATCAGGATAAGAAATATGAAATCATCTCGGTACCGGTCCTCAAGATTGACGAGGTCAAGGGAAATGCCACCGTTGAAATCGACAAGAGCGAAGCCATCCTGCCAAAGAGCGAGCAGGTTCCGGGCGAGGTGCTGCATGAAGGTCAGCGCATCATGGTGTATGTCGTAGACGTTCTGACCGGCGGCAAAAATCCAAAGCTGATGATTTCCCGTACCCATCCGGGCCTGATCAAACGTCTGTTTGAGATGCACACCCCGGAAATCAAGGACGGCACCGTGGAAATCATGGCAGTTTCCCGTGAGGCAGGCTCCCGTACCAAGATCGCAGTCTGGAGCAAGGACGAGAACGTTGACGCAGTCGGCGCTTGCATCGGACCGAAGGGCTCCCGTGTCTCCGCTATCGTTGAAGAGCTGGGCGGCGAGAAGATCGACGTCATCAAATACAGCGAAAACCCGGAGGAGCTGGTAGCAGAAGCCCTTTCGCCGGCAGAGGTCGTCCGCGTTCTGGTGGACCCGACCGGCGCCAAAAACTGCAAAGCCATCGTACCGGACAGCCAGCTTTCGCTTGCAATCGGCAACAAAGGACAGAACGTCCGTCTGGCAGCCCGTTTGACCGGCTGGAAGATCGACATCGGTCCACAGAGTCAGGAGCAGGAGATTGTCGAGCAGCATGAGCAGCTCAAGGCACAGACCCAGGCAGAAATCGACAAAGCAGTGGACGATCTGTTCGCTGATGATTTCGATTTTGAATAATCCGATTTAGATTCGCAATACAAATTAGAGAAGGCAAAGGAGGCGCAGGAGGATGAGCGCTGCTACACCACAAAAAAAGATGCCGGTGCGGATGTGTACCGGGTGTCGGGAGCACAAGCCGAAAAAAGAGATGATCCGCGTCGTTCGCTCCCCACAGGGAGAGATCAGTCTGGACTTTACCGGCAAGCAGTCCGGCCGAGGCGCTTACTTGTGCAAAAGCTGTGAGTGCCTGCAAAAGGCGCGCAAAACCCGTCAGCTCGAGCGCGCGTTGCAGACTGCCATCCCAGAGCAGGTGTACGAACGGCTGGAGCAGCAGATGCAAAGCGAAGGAGGCACACAGCAATGACCACAGCGCAGCAGCAGCTTGCCACCCTTTCGATGGCGCGCAGGGCAGGACGACTTGTTTTGGGCTTTGAGCGGGTGGTCGAGCAGATGAAGGAAGGTCAGCTGTGTGGGGTCTATTACACACAGGACCTTTCCCCCAAAAGCCTGAAGGAGCTGCTTTTTTACGCAGAGCAGCACAAGCTGCAGCCGATGTGTTTGCAGCTGACCATGCAGGACATCCGGCAGGGCTGCGGCAAACGCTGCGGCATTGCCGCTGTAACGGATGAAGGCTTTGCATCGAAAATGAACAGCCTTATCGATTAGCAACACAAGACAGGCAGGACAAAAGCATTCCTGGATAAAAGGAGGCGTATGTTTGCATGATAAATGATAAATACAGAATCAGCGAGGTCGCAAAGGACCTGAACGTCCCGATGAAGGAACTGGTGGAGCTGCTGGAAAAGCAGTTCCCGGGTGAAAAAAAGCGCACCACCGCCCTTAGCAATGAAGAGCTGAATTTTGTTTTTGAAACCTATACGCAAAAAAATCAGATGGACAGCCTGGACAGCTATTATGCGTACCGCGAGGAATCCAAGGTGCCGCAGGCAAAGTCCAAACCGGAAAAGGAAAAAAAAGAACAGCAGCAGAAAAAGGCACAGCCAAAGCCGGAGGAAAAACCGGCGGAAACTGTGGCTGAAAGCCCGGCAAAAGAAGAACTGCCGCAGGTCAAGGAGGCTGCAAAATCCCAACCGGCACAGCCAGAAGTAAAACCGGAGCCAAAACCGGCAGAACAGGAACAACCAAAGCCGGCATCGGCTCAAAAGGAAGCGGATGCCCAAGAGACTCAGATGGAGAGGGAGAAGCAGGATATGAGTGAAACACCAAAGCGCCCGGGCGCGAAAGAAGGCGGCAAACCCGCGCAGAAGCCGCAGTCCGACCGCCCACAGAACAACCGTACCAACGGTGACCGCGGTGAAAGACGTCCGCAGAATGATAATCGCACCGGCGAACGCAGATCCGGCGGCGACCGCCCACAGGGTGGCTTCCGTTCCGGCGAGCGCAGCGACCGCCCGCAGGGTGGATTCCGCTCCGGCGACCGCGGCGACCGTCCGCAGGGCGGTTTCCGCTCGAATGACCGCCCACAGGGTGATTTTCGTTCGAACGACCGCAACCGCGGCATGAACAATAACAACAATCGTCCACAGCAGAACAAACCGGCAAAACCGCAGAAACCGGCAGCTGCGCCAAGACAGGCATCTGCCATCAACCCGGAACTGGACGAAAACGTCAATGGCAAGATGATCCGTCACGTGGATATGCGTGCGGCAAACGTCGAGCTGGACAAATACAACGAGCGTTATGAAAATATTGCACCGACCAATCTGGCAAAACGCGACGACGGCGTGAAGAAACAGAAGATCGGCGGCAGAAACAATAAGAAAAAGAACTTCATGTCCAAAAAGGACAAGGAGATGGAGAAACTCAAGAAGCTGGAGATGGAGCGCGAGCGCCGTCAGAAGCTGCACATCACCCTGCCGGATGAAATCACCGTCGGCGACCTGGCTCTCAAGCTGAAAATTCAGTCGGCAGAGATTGTCAAACGCTTGATGGCATTGGGCGAGATGAAGTCGGTGTCGGACATCATCGACTACGATACCGCTGCATTGGTTGCAATGGAAATCGGTGCAAAGGTCGAGCGTGAGGTGGTCGTTACCATCGAGGACCGTCTGTTCGACGACAGCGAGGATAAGGACGAAGAGAAGGTAGAGCGTCCGCCGGTCGTTGTTGTTATGGGTCACGTTGACCACGGCAAGACCTCCATCCTTGACGCCATCCGTCATGCGGATGTCACCTCCACCGAGGCAGGCGGCATCACCCAGCACATCGGTGCGTACCAGGTCAACGTCAGCGGCAAGCCGATCACCTTCCTGGATACCCCGGGACATGAGGCGTTTACCGCTATGCGTGCGCGCGGTGCGGACATCACCGATATTGCTGTGCTGGTTGTAGCTGCCGACGACGGCATCATGCCACAGACCGTTGAGTCGATCAACCACGCAAAAGCGGCTGGCATTTCGATTATCGTTGCTATCAATAAAATGGATAAACCAACTGCAAACCCGGATAAGGTTATGCAGGAGCTGACCGAATACGAGCTGGTACCGGAGGAATGGGGCGGCGATGTCATCTGCGTTCCGGTTTCGGCAAAGACCAAGATGGGTATTCAGGACCTGCTGGAAAACATCCTGCTGGTGGCTGAGGTAAAAGAGCTGAAAGCAAACCCGGACCGTCTGGCAAAGGGTACTGTCATCGAAGCAAAACTCGACAAGGGCAGAGGTCCGGTCGCTACCATCCTGGTGCAGAACGGTACCCTCAAATCCGGCGACAGTGTCATTGCAGGCACCGCAGTCGGCAGAGTTAGAGTGATGACCAACTCCCGCGGCGAGCGCATCGAAACCGCAGGTCCTTCCACTCCGGTCGAAATCACCGGTCTGGCAGAGGTACCGGCAGCAGGCGACGAGTTCAATGCCGTTGAGGACGAAAGACTGGCTCGTGAGCTGGTTGAACAGCGCAGACAGCAGGCCAAGGAGAAGGAGTTCAGCTCCTACCAGAAGGTAACGCTGGATAACCTGTTCGAGCAGATCGAGGTCGGAGAGACCAAAGAGCTGCCGCTGATTGTCAAAGCAGACGTACAGGGCTCGGTAGAGGCGGTCAAACAGTCGCTGGAAAAACTGAGCAACCCGGAGGTCCGCGTCAAGGTAATCCACGGAGCAGTCGGCGCTGTCAGCAAGTCGGACGTTATGCTGGCACAGGCGTGCGGCGCTATCATCGTTGGCTTCAACGTTCGTCCAGACCCGGTTGCAAGGGATATGGCGGAGACCGAAGGGGTCGACATGAGAATGTACCGCGTCATCTATGACGCCATCGAGGAAATCTCTTCGGCTATGAAGGGTATGCTGGCTCCAAAAACCCGCGAGGTCGAACTGGGCAGAGCAGAGGTGCGCGAGGTGTTCAAGATTACCGGCGTGGGCACCGTTGCCGGCTGTTATGTTCTGGAAGGCAAGATCACCCGCAACGCCGAAATCCGCATCGTGCGCGATGGTATCATCATTGCCGACGAGCATCTGACCTCCCTCAAACGTTTCAAAGACGACGTCAAAGAGGTTGCAAGAGGCTACGAGTGCGGCATGGGCATCGAGAAGTTTGGCGACCTGAAGGTCGGCGATATCTTCGAAGCATATATGATCGAGGAATACCGCGACTAAATCTATCGTTTCTGTCATCCGGGCGGCACACGCGGGATACACAACGAACACCGTATTGAGATAGTGAACGACCGGAACCCGAGGGCTCCGGTCGTTTGCGCTTAAAAGGAATTTTTGGATACAATAAACGATTGTTGACAGATGAAAGGAGAAATGACTATGGCATTTCGAGTAGGAAGGACCAGCGAGGACCTCAAACGGGAGCTGACCGACATCATCCGCTATGTAAAGGACCCAAGGGTCAGCTCGATCCTCACTATCATCAAGGTGGAGCTTTCCAACGACCTGTCCCACTGTAAGGTATACATCAGCTCGCTGGAGGGTATGGAGAAGGCAAAGGAAGCGGCAAAGGGACTGAACAATGCAAACGGCTTCATCAAGCATGAGGTGAACAGCCGCATCAAGATGCGCCGCATCCCGGATTTCCACTTTATCGCAGACGATTCCACCGAATACAGCGCAGGCATCGCAAAAATCCTCAACAGCCTGGACATCCGCCACGACGACGAGGAAGGTACGGAAGAAGAATAAACCTTCAGGGAAAAAGGAGGGTCAGCCCATGTCAGAGATGATTGATACTGCGGTAGCGGTTCGCCTGCTGCAAGGGATGGAGGACGTTGCCATCCTCTGCCACAAATCTCCCGACGGGGACACACTGGGCTGCGGTTTTGCACTGCTGTATGCTTTGCAGAAGCTGGGCAAACGCGCGGTGGTCCTGTGCAAGGACCCGCTGCCCGACCGGTATGCCTACCTGGGTGAAGGAACGCACACCGAACCACCCTTTGTCCCAAAGGCAGTGGTGGCAGTCGATACCGCATCGGATGCCCTGCTGGGCGAACCTTTGCAGCTATATGCCGACCGGGTGGACCTGTGCATCGACCACCATCCGTCCAACACCGGCTATGCAAAGCGCCTACTGCTGCGTCCGACCGCTGCTGCCGCCTGCGAGCTGATGACCGACCTGCTCACCGAACTGAGCGGCTTGGACGAACGGATGGCAGATTGCCTGTACACAGGGCTGGTGACCGATACCGGCTGCTTTAAGCATCCGTCGGTCACGGTGGACACCCACCGCATTGCACAGCAGCTGCTGCTGGCAGGCGCACAGATGCAGAAGATTCACCGGATGTACGACAGCATGACCAAAGGAAAGGCGGCGCTGACTGCCTATGCGCTGGAGCATCTGCGCTATGAGCTGGACGGCAGGTGTGCGCTGGTGGTGCTGCCGCGGGATGTGATCAATCTTCATCAGGTCACCGATGACCAGTTGGAGGGCATTTCCTCCCTGCCGCGCCAAATCGAAGGGGTGTTGGTCGGGGTGACTCTGCGCCAGTATAAGAACTGCAAGGGATACAAGCTTTCGGTGCGCACCGACGGCATCATCGACGCCAGTGCGATCTGTGCGCGGCTGGGCGGCGGCGGACACCGGGGAGCTGCCGGCTGCAACGTGGAGGATACGCCGGTCGAACAGGTTTACCAACAGATATTACACAGCGTACAGCAGCAGCTGGACGCACAGGGATGAGGGAAAAGGATGCAGAAAAACGACGGGATCATCATTATGGACAAGCCACAGGGCTTTACCTCCTTTGATATGGTGGCAAAGATGCGCGGAATGTTGGGTACCCGCAAGGTGGGACACGCAGGCACACTCGACCCGATGGCGACCGGCGTGCTGCCCATCTTTGTCGGACGGGCGACCAAGTGCTGCGACCTGCTGCCCGACCAGGATAAAAACTACACAGCCACCTTTGAGCTGGGATACACCACCGATACGCTGGATGCCACCGGCAAGCTGCTCTCCAGGCAGCCGGTCACAGTAGGAGAGGAGCAGGTGCGTACAGTACTGGAACGGTTCCGCGGACCGATCAGCCAGCTGCCTCCCATGTATTCTGCCATCTCCATCGGCGGTAAGCGGCTGTATGACCTTGCACGTCAGGGCATCGAGGTGGAGCGGGAGCGCAGACCGGTTACCATCCACTCGCTGGAACTGACCGCTGCGCAGCCGCAGGAAAACCGCTATACCATCGAGGTAAGTTGCTCGAAGGGGACCTATATCAGAACCCTCTGCGCCGACATCGGAGAAGCGCTGGGCTGTGGAGCGACCATGACCGCCCTGCGCCGTACCTGTGCTGCCGGTTTTTCGCTGGAGGATGCTTTGACACTGGAGCAGGCGCAGCAGCTTGCTGAACAGGGAGCGCTCAGGGAACGGATGCTGCCGATTGAACGGGTGTTTTCCTTACTGCCGAGGTTGCATTTGGGCGGAAAGCAGGAGCAGATGTACCGCAACGGCGTTCGTCTGGACCTTGCCCGGCTGGACGGCGCGCAGAGCTTTGCCGGCTGGAAGGGGGACGTGGCTGTCTTTGGAGAAGGCGGCGTCTTTCTGGGATTGAGCTGCCCGGACTGGGAAAGCCAAGAGCTGCGGCTGCATAAGCTGTTTGCCATCTAGCAGCTGTGAAGTTACCCCTCAGCTGATTGCATCAGCAGTTTCTCGAATAGGGGAGCCTGGGGGAAGGTAAGGGCAGAAGTTTTCGTTAAAAGATAATCAAACAAAATCCGGCAAATTGCCTTGCAAATTGTTTGAATTTTGTCTATAATGTTACTGGAAAATATTGAAGAAACGGGGAAAAGGGATTTGAAAGTGGTAAAGGATTTTGTAAGACCACCTTCCGGGAAGGGCGCGTCAGTTGCGTTGGGTCTGTTCGATGGGCTGCATATCGGACACCGGCAGGTGCTGGAAGCGGCGCTGCACAGCGGGGAGCTTGCTCCCTGCGTTTTTACCTATACCATCTCTTCCCAAATCCCGCAGAATAAAAAGAATTACTCTACCTTGATGCCCGATGAACAAAAGTGCGCTCTGCTCGAGCAAATGGGCTTCGAGATGGTGGTGATGCCGGAGTTTGACAGCTTTAAGGATGTGGAACCCCGCGAATTTGTGGAAAGGATGCTGATCGAAGGAATGGGAGCCAGAGAACTCAGCTGCGGTTACGATTTTACCTTTGGAAAGAAGGGAGCGGGGGACACCCGTCTGCTGTCCCAGGTGGCAGCGGAGCATGGAGTGGGACTCAACATCATCCAGCCGGTACTGCTCGACGGCAAGCCGGTCAGCTCTACCCGCATCCGTCAGGCAATCCTCGACGGCAGGATGGATGATGCAAGCCGGATGCTTGGCAGACGCTTCTGCATCCGTCTGAAGGTGGAACACGGTAACCAGATTGGCAGAATGCTCGATTTTCCAACCATCAATCAGGTCTTTCCGCGCTTTCACATTGTGCCGCGCTACGGGGTTTATTCGACCATCGTCAACATCGACGGTAAGCTGTACGGCGGGGTGACCAACGTCGGTGTCAAACCGACAGTAGGGTCGGACGGTCCGCTGGCAGAAACTTATATTTTGGATTTCAGTGGCGATTTATACGGCAAGACCGTCGAGGTCTATTTCTTCCGCTTTGTCCGCCCGGAGCGGCGCTTCGAAAGTATCGACCGCCTGCGTGAGCAGATTGCTGCGGACAAATGCAGCGTGCAGGAGGAGGTTGCACAGAACATCGAACAGATGCTGTTTGTGGATAGTCTGGTGCAGCCCGATTAGCTTGTACAAAAAAAGGCAAAATGCCCCTTTACAAAAGGAGTTTGCCGTGTTATAATAGTCCGGTGAGTGAACGCTCACAACATCATTGCCATGACCCAGTTCGAGGATACCGCCGCGTAGATTTTTTGGAGGGCAAAGTTTTGCAGACAGAAAACAATCGGGCATCTTCACCAGCCTCGTACCCAGTCACCGGCGAAATATTTTTATGAGGTGAATGTAACCATGATGAGAAAAGAAGAAAAAACTCAGGTAATCGAACAGAACAGACTGCATGACACCGACACCGGTTCCGCAGAGGTACAGATCGCTATCCTCACCAAGAGAATCAACGACCTGACCGAGCACTTCAAAGCAAACAAGAACGACCATCACTCCAGACGCGGTCTGCTCAAGATGGTTGGTCGTCGCCGCAATATGCTCAACTACCTCAAGAAAAAAGACATCAATCGTTATCGTGCAATCATCGAAAAGCTTGGCCTGAGAAAGTAATTTCATTTTGTGTCAAGAGGGCGGAAGTATCTCGGAGAAATCCGCGGTACTTTCGCCTTTTGAGTATATCCACAACCCAAACGGTCTACGGGCTGGTAGGGAGGACTGTTTTTAGCATCAAATCGAGCGCCGCAGCTGGATGCAGGCGACGTTGGATTTTTTGCTAAAATAGTAATATCCCGCCTGCCCGCGCCGCAGATGTATGATCGTCAAGGAGGCTGCGACAAATGTTTGAAAACTTTAGAGTGTTTGAAACCGAGCTTGCCGGCAAAAAGATCAGCTTTGAAACAGGCAAGATGGCTTGTCTTGCAAACGGCTCGGTGCTGGTTCGCTACGGCGATACCACAGTAATGGTCAACGTGACCGCTTCCCAGAAACCGCGCGAAGGGGTAGATTTTTTCCCTCTGTCGGTCGATTTTGAAGAAAAACTGTATGCGGTAGGTAAAATCCCCGGCTCTTTCATCAAGCGTGAGAGCCGTCCTTCCCAGAAGGCAATCCTGACCTCCCGTCTGGTGGACCGTCCAATCCGTCCGCTGTTCCCGAAGGATATGCGCAACGACGTTTCGGTTGTTATGACCGTTCTGTCGGTCGATCAGGACTACTCCCCGGAGGTTGCCGGTATGCTGGGTACCTCCTTTGCTCTGTCCATCTCGGATATTCCGTGGAATGGTCCAATCGGCGGCGTGCAGGTTGGTCTGGTGGATGGTGAAATCATCATTTGCCCGAACGAGGAGCAGAGAAAGCATTCCGACCTTCAGCTGACTGTTGCCGGTACCCGCGAGAAAATCGTTATGATTGAAGCGGGCGCTAACGAGGTGGACAACGAAACCATGCTCGAGGCGATTGCAAAGGGTCATGAGGAAATTAAGAAGATTGCACAGTTCATCGCAGATGTACAGGCAGAAATCGGCAAACCGAAATTTACCTTTGAATCGCAGGAGGTAGACCCTGCCATGTTCGAGGCAATCAAAGAATTTGCCATCGACAAGGTAAAATTTGCTCTGGATACCGACGACAAAAATGTTCGTGAAGAGCGTCTGGCTCCGGTCATCGAGGAAATCCATGCACAGTTCGACGAGCAGTATCCAGAGGAAACAGCAAAGATTGACGAGTGCATCTATAAATTGCAGAAATTCGTTGTCAGAAGATGGCTGCTCGACGAGGGCAAACGTGTGGATGGTCGTGGCATCGACGAAATCCGTCCGCTGGCAGCTGAGGTTGGTCTGATTCCAAGGGTACATGGCTCGGCAATGTTCACCCGTGGTCAGACACAGGTTATGACCATCACCACCCTCGGTCCTTTGTCCGATGCACAGATTCTGGATGGCATCGACAACGAGGAAAGCAAGCGCTATATGCACCAGTACAACTTCCCGTCCTACTCGGTCGGCGAAACCAAACCTTCCAGAGGTCCCGGTCGCCGCGAGATCGGTCACGGAGCACTGGCAGAGCGCGCACTTGAGCCGGTCATCCCACCGGTAGAGGAGTTCCCATACGCTTACCGTCTGGTTTCTGAGGTGCTTTCCTCCAACGGTTCCACCTCCCAGGGCTCCATCTGCGCTTCCACCCTGTCGCTGATGGACGCAGGCGTTCCGATCAAAGCGCCAGTAGCAGGTATCTCCTGTGGTCTGATTACCGAAGGCGACCGCTGGATGACCATGGTGGACATTCAGGGTCTGGAAGACTTCTTCGGCGATATGGACTTCAAGGTAGGCGGTACTCATAAGGGTATCACCGCTATCCAGGTGGACATCAAGATCGACGGTCTGACCCTGGACATCATCCGCGAAGCCTTTGAAAAGACCCGCAAGGCAAGAATCTACATCCTGGATGAAATCATGCTCAAAGCCCTGCCTCGTCCAAGAGAAGAGGTCAGCGAGTATGCACCGAAGATGACCAGCCTGAAGATTCCGGTAGACAAGATTCGTGAGGTTATCGGTTCGGGCGGCAAGGTTATCCAGAAGATTTGTGCAGAGTGCGATGTTAAGATTGACATTGAGGAGAACGGTGACGTATTCGTTTCCGGTATCCAGAAGGACAACGTTGCCCGCGCAGTCAGCATGATTGAAACCATCGCGCGTGACCCGGAGGTCGGTGCTTTCTATAAAGGAAGAGTTACCCGTCTGATGAACTTCGGCGCCTTTGTTGAAATCGCTCCCGGCAAGGAAGGTCTGGTACACATCTCCAAGCTGGACACCAAACGTGTAGAGCGCGTAGAGGATGTCGTCAATGTCGATGACGAGATTCTGGTCAAGGTAACTGACATCGACAGCCAGGGCAGAATCAACCTTTCCCGCAAGGATGCCCTGATTGCAATGGAAAATAAACAGAAGAAAAACCAGTAGGGAATCATAAAACCGCCCGAACGCACCATTGTGGTGCGCTCGGGCGGTTCTTTTATTGCGTAGAAGGAAGAGCATCGTTTTGCACCCCTCTGTCACAACAGCATTGCTGCCGTGACATCTCCCCTTAGCAAGGGGAGATTTTTTGGGTGTAGGGGAGCTGCTGATTTACTTGCCTTCTCCAAGACTCCCCTATATAGGGGAGCTGCTGATGCAATCAGCTGAGGGGTAGAAGTGGTTGAGCATCGTTTTGTACCCCTCTGTCACAACAGCATCGGTGATGTGCTTTTAATTTTCCCCATCGGCAAAGCTGATTTTGGCAGAGCTTCCGTTGATGGATGGGGTGACGACGATGCGGGCAGGGATTCGCTCATACAGCTGCGGCACATGGGAGATGATACCCACCAGCCGTCCTTCCTCACGCAGACCGGTCAGCGTTTGGATGGCGCTGTCCAGGCTTTGCGGGTCGAGGCTGCCAAAGCCTTCGTCGACAAACATCGTCTGAATCTGGATGCCGCCTGCATTCTGCTGTACCACTTCGGCAAGACCCAGCGCCAGCGCGAGCGAGGTTTCAAAGCTTTCGCCGCCCGACAGGGTGGAAACATGGCGCGGCAAGCCGGTGTAGCTGTCCATGATTTCCAAATCCAGACCGGAGGAGGTGTTGCCGCGGGAACGCTCCTTTTTGCGCAGCAGCTGGTATCTGCCCATGCTCATCTGCCACAGGTGCAGGTTGGCAGCAGCGACAATCTGCTCGAAGTAGCTGGTCAGCACAAAGCTTTCGAAGGAAAGCCGCTGTGGATTTTTTCCGCTGCACAGCCGGTGCAGCCCGCCCACCAGTTCATACTCTTTGCCAAGCTGCTCCAACTGGTCAGACAACTGCTGGATGCCCTGCATTAGTCGGTTGTTGAGCGCTTGCCGCTGGCTCAGCTGACGAAGCTGTGCGCGGGTCTGTTCCAGTTGGCTGCTGACGGCGCTGTGCTGCTCGCGCAGGGCATCCAAATCGGGCGGTGTGCGGTTGCCAATCTGTTCGTTGAGCTGGCTGAGTTTGACCGAGCAGGAAAGCAGCTGGGCGCTGTGCTGTTCAATCTGCTGTTTGAGCAGGGGAATCTGTTCGAGCTGACTGCGCAATGCAAGAAAGTCCGTTTCTGTGTCCAGCTGCTGGGTGTGCAGCTGTTGGGCAAAGTCCGTTTCCAAAGCAGTCAGCTGGCATTGCAGGACTTGGGTATCCTCGCTCAACTGGGAGTGCTGCTGCTCCAGCTGTGCGCCGCGGGTGGATGCCTGCTGGTAGCATTCGGTGTACTGCCGAATCTGCTGGGACAGCTGGGATTGCTGCCGATTCATCTGGGAAAGCTGCTCTTCCAGCTGCTCGACTCCGCTAAAGTGGTGGAGGTCGGCAATGCCCAGCTGTTCGGCAAGGGCAGCTTGCTCCTGATGCAGCAATTCCAGCGCGCGCCGGTGGGAGGCTTCCTGCTGCTGCATCGGCAAAATCTGGTTGCCTAAATATTCTCGGTCGAAATAGCGCGGCTGAGAAACCTTTGCCGCTGGAATCAGCTGCTCGATCTGCTGCTGCAGGCGAGAGAGGGAATCCTCCTGTTGTGCTTTTAAGGCGGACAGCGTATCGGGATTGGCAGCGGCGGGCAGGGTTTCAATCAGTTGGGCAAGCAGTGCCTTTTGGGAGGAAAGCTGACCAAACAGCTCCAATCGCTGTACCTCCAGTGCCTCCAGCTGTTGCGGTTCGACCGGACGGTCCTCGAGCCATTTGGCAGGCTGCGGGTGATGTATCGCTCCGCAGACCGGGCAAGGGATGCCTTCCTGTAAATCTTGAGCAAGCTGCGCTGCCATCTGTTCCTGTTCCAGCTGCCGGCGGCGGGCTTCCAGCTGTTTTTTCTCTATCTCCAACCGAGCTAGCTGCTGATGCAGCAACGCCACCTGCCGGTGCAGCTGGTGGGCTTTTTGCAGCTGTTGGCAGTTTGCATTCTGCTCTGCCCGCTGTAACAGCAGGCGGCACAGAATGACACTGCGTTTGGCTTTTTCCAGCTGCTGCTGCTCCTGCACAAGGCTTTGTTGCAGTTGGGAAAGGCGTTTGGATTGGGCAATCTGCTGGCTGATCTGTTGGCTGTCGCGAGCAAGCTGTTCTCGTTTGGCGGACAATGCTTCCACCTGCAAAAAATCCTGCTGTGCCTGCAAAAGGGTGGTTTGGTGCTGTTCGAGCTGTTGCTGTGCCTGCTTTAGCTGCTGCTGCTTTTGAGCGGTGCGCTGGCGGCAGTCGGTCAGCAGGGTGTAGGAGGGCAGCAGGGCAGAAAGTTGTTCCAGGCGGCTCAGTTTCTGGCGGGAACGCTCGATGGCAGGGGATTGTGCGTGTAATACGGACAGCTGCTCGTTGAGAGCCTGCCTGCTTTGAAACATCTGCCACAGCTGCTGCGCCTGCTCCAAATCCAGCTGAGCCAGTTGCTGCTCAAAAAGGGAAGCGTCTTGCTCCAACGCTTGCAGCTGCTGTTGACCTTGTGCCAGGCTCTGTGTCAGGTGCTGGCAGACAGCCTGCGGCGAAGGCTCCGATGCCGAAATCAGCTGTTCAAGCTCCGGGTCCTCGGTGCAGTCGAGCTGCTGCATCATCGACAGGGAGGTTTGCCGCGCCGATTCTCCCTGTCGTTCCAGTTGGTCGGTCTGTGTACCCAGGCGCAGGGTAAACTGCTCGTACAGGTCGGTGCGGAAAATCTGACGGAAAATCTCCTGCTTTTCCTTGCTGGAAGCGTCCAAAAAGCGGCGGAATTCTCCCTGTGCCAGCATGACAATCTTGCGGAACTGCTCGCAGCTTAAACCCAGCAGCTGTTCGATGTGGGCGTTTGCTTCCCTGCCGGAGAGGACTTCGCCGTTGGGTAGGGTCAACTCGACGGTGCCGCCTGATTCAATCATCTCCTTTTTGCGCTTGGAGTAGACCGGCTGGCGGGGGACTCGGCGGATGTGGTAGATTTTATCCTCAAGGGAAAAGGTAAATTCGACAAAGCACAGCTGTTCGGCAGAAGCATAGTGGCTTTTAAAGGAGTCGGTGGTGCGGGTGTTGCCGCTGGCGTGTGCGTACAGGGCAAAGCAGATGGCGTCGAACAGGGTGGTCTTGCCGGAGCCGGTCGGTCCGCAGACCAGAAACAGCCCGTCCTCAAAGCGGGTAAAATCAATATCGGTCTGCCCAGCGTAGGGACCAAAGGCGGCAAAGCGCAGATGGATCGGGCGCATCGGCAGCATCTCCTTTCATTCTATCTAGCAATCGGTCATCTTCCATCAGCGGTGTTCCAGCTGGGAGAACAGCTCCTCCACCAGCTTCATCCGCTGCGGGTCGCACTCCTCTCCCTGCACCTGTTGGTAGAACAGCTCGAACAAGCGCTGAGGCGGCAAACTGGCAGGGTCCTGCACCGTTTGGGTGAGAGCAGGCGCATCGGGCGTCTGAAACCGCAGCCCTAGGGTGTGCGGGTAGACCTGTCGCAGGCGGTGGATGGCGCCCAGCACCGGACCGTCGGCAATCAGCTGGGCAAAGACATAGTCGTCGCTGGCAAGGGACGGGTCGCACAGCTGGTCGCAGCTGCCGGTGATGACCCGCAGGTCGCGCTTTGGCTGGAGCGGGAGCAGACGGACCGAAAGCTCCCCCTTCTCTCCAAGCTCGACAAGGGTCACCGATTTTTCGCTGCCGGCTTCATCCACCGCATATTTGAGCGGGGAGCCGCTGTACCGCATCTTGGGACTGCCGGCGGTCTGCGGGCGGTGCAGATGACCCAGTGCGACATAGTCAAAGACTTCGGCAGGGTTTAAATCGCACAGATCGCTGGTGCCCACTGCCGTTTCTCCGCCGTTGCATACAGGCACAGGGGTGTCGGTGCAGATAAAAAAACCGTGAGCAAGCAGGACGTTGCGCTGGGTGGAATCAATTTGGTCGGCGTTGTGGGCAAGCAGGGCAGCAAAACACGCGCTGGCGGTGCGCAGTTGCTCCAGCTCCTCCTGCGACAGGGCAAGGCGCACCTGCTGCGGAAGAAAGTAGGGGAGCAAAAAGAAATGGACCGGTCCCATCGAGTCGTGCAGGGTGACCTTTTTGAGGCGGGGGGAAAATCCGCCTGCCAGATACAGCCCGCTTTTTTCCAGCATCCGGCTGCCGTAGGACACCCGGCTGCCCGAGTCGTGGTTGCCGCTGATGGCAAGCACCGGGACGCCGATCTGTTCGGTCAGGGTGGTGAAGATGTGGTCGAGCAGCTGCACCGCATCTGCTGAGGGCAGCGAGCGGTCATACAGGTCGCCGCTGATTAGGACGGCATCCACCTGCTCGCTGCGGACGATGGAGCAGATCTGCTCAAAGATTTCCCGCTGGTCGTCCAGCAGCGAAAATTCAAACAGGCTGCGCCCGATGTGCCAGTCGGAGGTATGCAGTAGTTTCATGTGCCTTCTCCTTTATCGGTTGATTCTTTCATTATACCACAGTCGGGCAAGGGAGGAAAGAAAGTGGCCGGATCTTCCCGCAGCAGAATAGAAGCGCGCAAATGCTCCCACACTAGAAGAAAAGAGAACGGGAGGTGTTGAGATGCGGGCAGCAACAGACAGGGTCAGCCGATGGCTGTATCCAAGACAGTGGGGATTGGTTGCCCTCTTTTTTGCGTTGTATGAACTGGCGGCAGAAAACAGTTTTGGCTTGCTGGAGTGCAGCCTTGCCGCCGCCTTGCTGGGATGGGGATGGGAGATTTTGCACCAAAGCAGGGGCAACATTTCGATATCTATCCGCAAGATGTGTGCAGCAGAAGGACAGCGGCTGGTCTGGATGTGGAGAGCGGCAGGAGGGTACCTGGTGTGGGAAGGGGTGACGCTGCTGACTTCCCCGCTGGCAGGAGAATGGTGGGGAAAGGCAAAGGCGATTGCACTGGGTCTGCTGTTGAGCCTGTTGCTGCTGCACCGCTGGAAGGTGGGTGCGGTCAGTGAGCAAAGTTTGCTGCGGGTCATCTGTCTGGCAGGCATTGCAGTAGCGGCTGTCGCGTGGCTCAATCGGATTTTCCCGATTTATCCGCAGGTGTACGGCAGACGCCTTTCGTTAAGGTTGGATTACAACCTGTTTGCGCAGGTGCTTCTGCTGGGACTGGCGGCAGGGGAGGTGCTATGGCACACAAACGCTCGCTGCCGCAGCACACTGTGGCTGGGTTTGGCTCCGTCGGTGCTGCTAAGCTCCTCGCGGCGGGGAGCGGTTTACCTGATGGCACTGTGGGCAGCGGCAGCGGGACTTTTGCTGATGGAGCGACTGCGGCAGCAAAAGGGCAAAAAGGGAAAGACGGTCCTGCGTTGGCTGGCAGAACAGCTGACGCTGCTGCTGTGCGTGCTGCTGCTGACCCTGTTGGGACAGTGGGCGCTTTCTCTGCGATTTGAGCAGCTTGCACCCGAACAGCAGCAACAGGTTACCTCGAGTGCAGCAGCATTGGAGCGCTACCAGCCGGTCGAAGGCGGTGAGAGCAAACGAAAATTATTGTGGGAGCTGGCAATCCGGCAGTACCGGGGATATTCGGCGGCAGAAAAGCTGTTTGGCAGAGGGTTTGGCGCAGATGCCCTGCTCTACCGCATCAGCGACGACCCGAGATTGCTGCAAGCCTATCCGCCGCAATCCCGCGAGCGGCTGAGCGCACACAACTTTCTGCTGACCGATTTGCTCAACGGAGGTCTGGTGCAGATGGTTTTGGGGGTGAGTGTCTGGCTGCTGCTGGCAATATACCTGATACGGGAGTATCTGCCGGCGCTTTTGAGAAGCGGCAGCCTTTGGCTGGGTCTGTTTTTAGGATTCGGGTTTGGGATGGTGCTGCTCAACAGCCTGATGTCCTGCCGCTTTGGCTTTTTGTACGACCGCACCTTCTGGGTCCTGCTGTGCTGTCTGGAGCGGCAGGAGGTATCATAGAAAAGTCTTAGATAAACAAGGACCTCTCCTCGTCAGAGCGGCGAGAAGAGGTCCTTGCGGTGCAGGTCTTAGAGCTTAAACACCAGGATTGCCTGGGTTGTTCCGACCATCGACATGGTAATCAGCTGATAGCCTTTCTTGAGCATCTCTTCGGCTTTTTTCTCAATCTCTTTTGCTAAATCCTCTGTGCCGCTAGAACACTCGACAACAACAGCTTTGTGGAATAAACTCATTGCTTTGGCTGCCTCCTCATTCAAATTTCAGAACAGATTGGATAAACGCACCAATCGTTGTAATTTTACCACCTGTTTTCTTAAAGTAAAGAGATAGAAGGTGAAATTTTAAACAGTTTTCCTAAAACAAAAGCACCTGCCGTTTTTAAAGGAAATCGGCAGGTGTTTTCAAATTTTATATTCATTGTAAATGTTGATTGCAGCCGGTCTGTTGGTTGTGCAAACAGGGTTTCAATATTACCTGGACTTTATGCTTTTTACTGCGAAAGCAATCAGAACGGCATTGGCTAAAAGCATGATAGCCACATATCCTGTTAAAATCGGAAAGATGCTTGGGACGACATCCAATAAAGCAGACCAGTCCTCGGCGTTGACCCAATTTAAGACCATCCGATACTGCATCAGAAGCGTTAAAGCCACAAAAGCAAGAGAACCGGCGGATGACCAACCAGCGATGCTTTTCTTTTTTGATAGGAAAATCCAACCGCTCACATAAAAAATGATACTCAATGCCGCACATGCCATCCACATAGTAATCTCTCCTTGTCAAGTTTAAATCTGTTGTTTATCGTATCCTTCATCAGCCTGAAGAATGGAATCTGTCGGCTGTATGGCTGAGATTTTGTTATTTCGATTTCCCCTTAAAAAAGCCAATGAGAATCAAAGCGATGCCGAGAATGGCGAACGGAATATAAATAACATTCGGGATCGGATAAACAAAGCGGTCAATCCCAGACAAAGCAATATAAATCGTAATTCCTACACCGATGAAGCGGCTTTTCTCTTTCATAGCGGCTAGGCTCCTTTGGGAAGGTTGGGGTTGCTTTTTAGCGGAATGATCCATGCATTGCTGTCTTTTCTTTCCAATCGGTACAGAGAAAAAGAGATGCTTTTCAGCGGTTTTTCCGTATTTTATATTTAGTTTCCAATTCTACGGCGTTTCAACATTCTAATATCACCGCTATGCGATGCTACAATATTTTTCAGCAGCAGAACATCAGATTGGACTTCACGCAGGATTCTCTCCATTTCGTTAAGTTGCGCTAAACGGCTGTGCAGAATCGTGTGTCCCTCAAACAGTAATTTGATTTTGGGCACAACGTCATTCTCCATTGCAATCTGCGTTTTGGTAGCCAGAGATTTCACAGACGCAACTTCTTCTTTTACAGACGCAACTTCTTCCTTTACAGACGCAACTTCTTCTTTTACAGATGAAAGCTCCTCCTGCATTTTGTCCATGCGTTCATAGATAGGCGAAACAACTTCCTCCATCATTTGGCGCATTGCTTGCAACAATTCCATGTTTTCCATAGAATCACCCTTTCCTTTTTCTTTATTATAGCATGTTTTACTCCATAATTCAATTTGATTTTACCGTGCTGTTTGGCTTGATTCAAGGGAAAGAGGGGTGGACAAAATGAAATCCACTGATTCTGTATGCAAGCGGAAGAGAGAGCCAACTTGTAAAGCGCAAAGGCAGTGTGATATAATAAAAAAATAACAACGAACCGAAAGGGGAGGACGATATGCTGATACCGGTGCTGGGTCGGGCAGGAAGCGGAAAGACCACCTTTGTACTTGAGCGGCTTTTGCAGGCGGCAAAAAAGGGAAGGGTGCTGCTGCTGGTGCCCGAGCAGTTTTCTTTTGAGATGGAAAAGCAGGTGTACGAGCTTTTGAGCCGCCACGGCGACCAGCAGCTGAGCTTAAATGTCGAGGTGTACAGCTTTACCCGACTGTGCCATCGGGTGTTCACCGAATGGGGAGGAATGGCAGGGGAGTATGTTACCGATGCCGCCCGTCAGCTGCTGATGAGCCTTGCCCTCGACCAGACACGCGACCAGCTTTCGGTGTATTCCCGACCGGCAAAAAGCACCGCCTTTGTCGGCAGGATGCTGCGGCAGGTGGACGAGTTTAAAAATGCCGGGGTCAGCCCGGACCGCTTGCAGTCGGTCTGCGAGCAGCTGGAGGGGGACAGTGCGCTGGCAGGCAAAACCCGCGAGATGGCGCTGATCTACACCTATTATCAGGCGCTGCTGCAAAATCGCTTTCAGGACGAGAAGGACAGCCTGCTCAACTGCTGCCGCCTGCTGGAAGGGCAGGGGTATTTTCGCGGATGCACCGTCTTTATCGATTCGTTTATGACCTTTATGGCAGGAGAAAAACAGCTGATTCGCATCATCCTTTCCGAATGCGAGGAATTGTACATCACCTTCCCGACCGACCGTCTGGGAGAGGGACAGCGGCAGTCGCCATCGGACGGCGAGCTGCCGGTGGAGGACGGCACCTTCGACACCGCCCGCGACACTCTGCGGGAGCTTTGCCGCGATGCAAAGCAGATGCAGGTAGCGGTCCACACGCCCATTTTGCTGGGGGAGAGCCACCGCTTTCAAAACGAGCAGCTGCGCTTTGTCGAACGCTGGATGCCGTCGCTGGTCCAGCGGCGCTGTCCGCTGCCCTGCCAAGCCGACCCTTCGGGAAAGGAGTTGCCGCCGGTGCTGCTGGCGCGTGCAGCCAATCCTTACGAGGAGGTGCGCTATGCTGCGGCACAGATTGTACATCTGGTGCGGGAGCACAAGCTGCGTTATCGGGAGATTGCGGTGATTGCCCGCGACATCGAGCCGTATCTGACCGCCATCGAGGACCTTTTTCCAAAATATGGGATTCCCTGCTTTTTTGATTTGCGGGAGGACGTGCAGTCAATCCCGGTCTTTTCGCTGCTGTTTTCTGCGCTGGAGGCGCTGTGCAGCCGCTACGACACACAGCCGATGCTGGCGTTGGGAAAAAATCCGCTGATGGGTCTTGGGGAAACGAGCATGGCACAGCTGGAAAACTACTGCTTTTTGTGGGGAGTGGACCACCGCCTGTGGTTGGAGGGCGGCTTTGAAAACAACCCGAGAGGATTGGTCGAGCAGTTCACCGACGAGGACAAAAGCCAGCTGGAGGAAATCCGCGATACCGCCCGCCGCCTGACCGAGCCGCTGCAACAGCTGGCAGACCAGCTGGGAGAAAGCTGCGACGGTGAACAGTTTGCCCGTGCGCTGTATGAATTCTTGCTTTCCACAGGGGCAAAACAGCGGCTGGAGGAAAGCGCAGACCTGCTGGAGCTGCCGCCGGAGGAGGTGGATGCCGAGCAGCTGCGCACCCTGCGGCTCAATCAGGGCGGATGGGAGGTGCTGGTGGAGCTGCTGGACGTCTTTTGCCATGTGCTGGAGAAGATACCGCTGCCGCTGGCAAAGCTGCGGGAATTGTTTGTCAATGCGGCGCAGAGCAGCGACATCGGCTCGATTCCCAACACGTTGGACCAGGTGTCGGTGGGCAGTGCCGACCGTATGCGCCCGCAAAGTCCGCGCGCCTGTCTGGTACTGGGATTGAATCAGGGGGAATTTCCGCCTCAGCTTTCCGAAAACGGAATGTTTTCGGAAACCGAGCGTGACCGCCTGCTGCAAATCGGCATCCAGCTCAACCCTTCGGTCATCAAACTCAACAACTATGAAAAATATTATCTGTATGCGGCGCTGGCTGCACCGAGCGAATACCTGCTGGTCAGCTGCCATCAGGCAAAGCTCAACGGGGAAACGACGCCCGATTCACCGGCAGTGCAGGCGCTGCTGCGCATCTTCCCGGACTGCGAGCTGTCCTGCCAGCAGCTGCCGGAGCCGTTTTACATCGCAAACGACCAGACCGCCTTTGAAAGCTTCTGCCGCAGCCTGCGGGACGACACACCGATGACAGCGACGCTGATGGAATACCTAAGCCACACCGACTATGCAGGCAGGATGCAGCAGGTGCTGGAGATGCTTTCCAGCGGGTCGTTCCGTATTAAAGACCCGGAGATTGCACGGGCGCTGTTCGGCAGCCGGATGCGGCTGTCTCCGTCGCGCATCGAGCGGTATTTCACCTGTCCGTTTGCCTATTTCTGCGCAGGCGGATTAAACCTCAAGCCGCGGCGCAAGGTGGAGCTGTCGCCGATGCAGTCGGGCACCATCATCCATTTTGTGCTGGAAAAGATGCTGCGTACCTACCGCTCAGAGCAGCTGGCGGCAATGGACCGCGAACAGATTCGCAGTCAGGTGCAACAGCTGCTGCGGGAGTATCTTGCAGACCGGGTCACCAGCAGCCAGGCGCTGACCAAGCGCTTCCACTACCTGTTCGAGCGGCTGAGTATCACCCTGACCCGCCTGATCTGCCAGCTGGCAAAGGAATTTTCCCAGAGCCAGTTTGAGCCGGTCGACTTTGAGCTGCCTATCCGGCAGGGCGGACAGATTGCGCCGCTGGAGCTGCAAACTGGCGACGGGACCAGCGTCTGTGTGGAGGGCGTGGTGGACCGTGTGGACTTGATGGAAGCCGACGGCAGGCGGTATGTGCGGGTGGTCGATTATAAATCGGGCAGCAAGGTGTTCCGACTGGACGACGTCTACTACGGGCTGAACCTGCAGATGCTCATCTATCTGTTCACCATCTGGAAAAACGGGACCGGCAGGCTGGAGGATGCGCTGCCGGCGGGTGTGCTGTATCTGCCTGCCCGTGACCACATCATCAATACCTCCCGCAATGCAAGCGACCAGCAGGTGGAGCAGGAGCACACCAAAAAGTACAAGATGAACGGTTTGGTGCTGGAGGACCCGGTGTGCGTATACGGCATGGAGCAGAAGGCTGCCGGTGTGTTCATTCCGGTCAAGGTAAAAGACAGCGGCGGCTTTGATGCGCGCTCCAGCCTTGCTACCTTGGAACAGATGGGACAGATGCAGCGGCACATCGAGCTGCTGCTCGGGCAGATGGCTTCCTCGCTGCACGGCGGACAGATTGCCGCACAGCCGTCGGTCGGACTGGGGTATGAGCCGTGCCAGTACTGCGATTTTCGCAGCATCTGCCAGCATCAGGAGAACGACCCGTCGTACAAGCTGGCGGCGTTAGGCAAAGAGGGATTCTTTGAACAGCTCAGGAAGGAGGAGAAGGAGGATGGCAGATAGACCAAAATGGACCCGCGCCCAACAGCAGGCAATCTCCTGTCGGGGAGGTACAGTGCTGGTTTCGGCGGCGGCGGGCAGCGGTAAAACGGCAGTTCTGGTGCAGAGGGTGATCGACATCCTCACCGACCGGGAGCATCCGGTGGATGCCGACCGAATCCTGGTGGTCACCTTTTCCAATGCGGCAGCCGAGGAGATGCGCCAGCGAATCAACACCCGTCTGTCCGAACTGCTGGCAGAAAATCCGACCGACAGCTACCTGCTGCGGCAGCGCACCCTGCTGTCGGCAGCGCACATCAGCACCGTTCATTCCTTCTGTCTGGAGCTGGTGCGTGCAAACTTTCAGCTTTTGGATATACCGGCGGATTTTCGCCTGGGCAGCCAGAACGAGATTGACCTGCTCGAGGAGGACGTCGCAGTCCAGACCATCGAGCAGAACTATGAGGACAACGACGGCAGCTTTTCCGATTTGGTGGAGCTGGTTTCCTCCGGCAGGGACGACAAGGGGTTGCAGGACACCCTGCACCGGCTGTACGGCTTTGTGCGCAGTCACCCGTTCTACCGCGAGTGGCTGGACGAAAAGCTGCTGATGTACGACGACACCATCCCGGTCGGGCAGACGGTGTGGGGACAGGTCATTTTGCAATATGCGCTGGATGCAGTGGGGTTTGCCCGGTCGCAGCTGCGGCGCGCCATCGAACAGATGCAGGGGGATGCAGCGATGGAAAAAGCCTATCTGCCCGCCTTTGCAAGCGATTTGGCGCAGCTGAACGCCCTGTATTCCACCCTGCGCACCGGCAGCTGGGGAGAGGTCTGCCGGCAGCTGCAAACCATCCGACCGGAACGTCTGGGAAGCCTGCGCGGTTATGAGGACGACGGCAAAAAGCAGCTGGTGCAGCGGATGAGAAAATCAGCGCAGGCGGTGGTGGCAAAGCTGGCAGAACAGCTGTTCTGCGCCGACGAGCAGGAGTTTGCCGAGGACATCCGCTTTTTGCGTCCGCGCATTGAAACGCTGTTCTCGCTGGTGCTTGATTACGACCGCCGTCTGCTGGCAGCAAAGCGGGAGCGCAGCCTGTTGGATTTTGCGGACCTGGAGCATTTTGCTGTGCAGCTGCTGGTGGAGCGCAGGGACGGAGAATACTGCAAGACCCCGCTTGCCCGTCAGCTCAGCGAGAGCTTTGCCTTTGTGCTGGTGGACGAGTATCAGGACACCAACGCCACGCAGGATATGATTTTTGGCAGCGTTTCACGCCCGGATAACCTTTTTATGGTCGGAGACGTCAAGCAGAGTATCTACCGATTTCGTCAGGCGATGCCGGAAATCTTTATCCACAAGCGCAGCGCCTACCGCGATTACGATGGGCAGAACTATCCGGCGCGCATCGTTCTGTCCAACAACTTCCGCTCCCGCAGCCAGGTCACCGATGCCATCAACTACCTGTTTTATGCCCTGATGAGCCGCGAGGTGGGGGAGATCGACTACGACGACAGTGAGGCGCTCACCCCGTCGGCGGTCTACCCCGAGCATTTGCAGGCGGACACCGAGATGCATCTGGTGGAAAACCGAAGCGAGGAGCTTTCCGACCCGATGGCAGAGGCAGGGTATGTCGCCCGTCAGATCAAAAAGATGCTCGACGAGGGCTTTCTGGTCAACGACCACGGTCAGATGCGACCGGTGCGCCCGGGAGAAATCTGTATCCTGCTGCGCTCGATGAAAAATCGCGCACAGATTTATGAAAACGAGCTGACCCGTCTGGGCGTGCCGGTGTGGACCGACAGCCGGGTGGGTTTTCTGGAAACGGTGGAAATCAGCACCGCTTTGTCCATCCTGCGTGCGGTGGACAATCCACTCATCGACATCCACCTGACGGCGGCGATGATGTCGCCGGTCTATGCCTTCACCGCCGACGAGATGGCGATGGTTCGGATGCACGACCGCCGCTCTCACCTCTATCTCAACTGTCAGGCAATCGCACAGCAGCCGGAAGATGAAAGGGAGCAGCAGCTTTCGCAAAAGTGCGCAGACTTTCTTTCCTCTTTTTCACAGCTGCGGCAGATTGCCTCCTCTTCGCCGGCACACCGGCTGATTCAGCAACTGATCGACCGCACCGGCTTGTGGGACATGGTGCTGGCGATGAAGTACGGACAGACCCGCAAGGCGAATCTGCGGCTGCTCATCCAGTATGCGCAGGAGTATGAAGCGGGCGGGCTGAAGGGCATCGCGGGCTTTTTGCGGTTTGTGGACCGGATGCAGCAGCGCGGAGAGGACTGGAGCTGCGCGGGTGCGGCAAGCGACCGCTCGGATGCGGTGCGCATCATGAGCATCCATCACTCCAAGGGACTGGAATTTCCGGTGGTCTTTTTGTGCGGTACGGCAAAGAAATTCAATACCCAGGACCTGCACAGTAATATGCTGCTGCATTCTCAGCTGGGCTTTGCCTGCTGCGCCCGTGATTTTGTCACCCGCAAGCAGTATCCCACCGTGCCGATGGAGGCACTGCGGCTGGAACTGGAGCGCTCGATGCTTTCGGAGGAGATGCGCATCCTTTATGTTGCGCTGACCCGCGCAAAGGAGAAGCTGGTCATCACCGCGGTGCAGAACGATTTGGAGAAAAAGCTGTCGGGATTTGCCGGCGCACTGGCAGAAAACGACAGGGTATCCCCGTATGTGGCGCGCAGTGCCCAAAGCTATGCCGACTGGATGCTGATGGCGCTGCAATATCATCCCGACTGGCACAAACTGTGCGCCGACTTGGGATGCAGCTCAGAGCAGACCATCTGCTTTCCTGCCTGCCGCTTTGTGCCGGTGGTGGCAGCGGTGGACGACAGCACACAGGAGCAGCAGGGGGAGCAGCTGCAATTTACTGCGGCAGCCTCTCGGGAGCTGATGCAGCAGCTCAAGCAGCTGTGTACCGACAGCTATCCCGACCGGCAGGCTTCCTCCCTTGTCACCAAGCTTTCGGTGTCGCAGGTGGTGGGACACGCCGGTCAGAGCCGACCGTTTGCCACCGAGCCTTCCTTTTTAAAGAAACAGGAGCAGCTGAGCGGTGCGCAGAAGGGAACAGCGATGCACACCTTCATCTGTTGTGCCGACCACGCACAGGCACAGCGGCAGCTGGAAGAAGAGATTGCAAGGCTGGTGGAGCGGCGTTACCTCACCGCACAGCAGGCGAATAGCCTGGACAGGGAAGCGATTCGTGCCTATTACCGCTCGGAGCTGTTTGAGCGGATTGAAAAAAGCGCCCGGGTGCGCCGCGAGTTTGCCTTTCAGGCGCAGCTGGGTGCCGAACAGCTGCAAACGGTGCTGCCGAACATCGGAAAGCATCGGGTCACCGTACAGGGTATTGCTGACCTGATCTTTGAGGAAGCCGATGGATGGACGCTGGTGGACTTTAAGACCGACCGGGTTGCCGATGGCGCTGTTCTTTTGCAGCGCTATCGAGAACAGCTGGAGCTGTATGCGCAGATGCTGAGCAAAACCAACGGGATCCCCATTTGCCGCAAGGTCATCTATTCGCTTTTCCTGCACCGGGAGATCGAGGTGGAGTAAAAGCGGAATGAATCGCCCGACAACGGGATATACTGAAAAGGGAAACGGTCGTTCTGCCCTGTTTGCTGCTGCAAAAGCGGCGCTGCTCTGTGAAAAATGGGCAAAATGCAAAATAACGCAAAAAGCTTATTGACACAACCCACAAAGTGTGGTAAAGTAGGTAACGAAAACAAAGCAGAACAGCATTCCGTTCTCACCGGCTCACATCGGCGTGCAGTCCGGTCAATACCGCAGAAACTTCATAGCCTATGCTGTGAGGATTCCTTATGGTTATTGAGCGCAGACGGAAACCGCCGTCTGCGCTTTCATTTTTAATTGAGGTGCTTTGGAGGTGCTTTACCATTAGCAAAAAGGAAATGCCTATCAATGAAGAAATCAGAGAAAAGGAAATCCGCGTAATCGGTCCCGACGGCGCAGCTTTAGGGATCATGAGCTCTAAGGAAGCTCTCCAGATTGCGCAGAGAGAGAACCTGGATCTGGTCAACATTTCGCCAAAAGCGGTTCCGCCGGTGTGCAAAATCATGAACTACGGCAAATATCGCTTTGAGCAAGCAAAACGCGAAAAGGAAGCAAAGAAAAAACAGAAGACAGTGGAGATCAAAGAGATCCGCCTGTCGCTGAAGATCGACACACACGACTTTGATACAAAAGTGAATCAGGCCAAAAAGTTTCTGGAACATGGGGACCGCGTCAAGGTCGCAATCCGCTTCCGCGGACGTGAGATGGCTCATCCAGAGCTGGGCAATGCTACCATCAAACGCTTTGCAGACGCTTGTGCGGATGTGGGTGTCATTGATAAGCTTCCAAAGATGGAAGGTCGCAGCCTGATCATGTTCATCTCTGCAAAGCCGGCATCCAAAACCACAGCAAAACCTGCAGCTCCAAAGGCTGCCGAGGCTCAGCCAGCTGAGTCCCAGCCCGCAAAGCAAGAATAAGGAGGAAACTACAATGCCAAAGCTCAAAACACATACCGGAGCAAAAAAACGCTTTAAAGTAACCAAGAACGGCAAGGTTAAACGTGCTCATGCTTACAAGAGCCACCTGCTCAACAACGGACGCAAGACCACAAAACGTAAAAGAGGTCTGAGAAAAGCAGCTTACGTTGACAAGACCAACGCAGGCGCACTCAAACATCTGCTTCCATACGCATAATTGATTAAAACATAACCTACACGGAGGGATATACAATGGCTCGAGTTAAGGGCGCGATGATGACTCGCAAAAGAAGAAAGAAAATCCTCAAACTGGCAAAAGGCTACTTTGGCAGCAAATCCAGACATTTTAAGATGGCCAAGCAGGCTGTTTACAAATCTGGTAACTACGCTTACATCGGTCGTAAACAGAAAAAACGTGACTTCAGAAGACTGTGGATCACCAGAATTTCTGCTGCTTGCCGTGCAAACAACACCAACTACTCTGTATTCATCAATGGCCTGAAGAAAGCCGGCATTGATCTGAACAGAAAGATGCTGTCCGAAATCGCTATCCATGATGAGGCTGCATTCACTGCTCTTGTTGAAAAAGCAAAAGCTGCTCTCTAATTTAGAACAAAACGCCCGGGTCGTATGACAACGGGCGTATTTTGTTACTAGGGGATATTTATTTCAAACAATCAATCGAAATGACTGAAAAAAACGGGAAAGGACGGAGGCTTTATGCAGCTGGAAAAAATCACCTCAAAGGAAAATGCCAAGCTGAAAGCGGCAGCAAAACTGCTGCAATCCAAAAAGGAGCGCAAGGCGGCGGGCGCATTTGTAGCCGAAGGCAAGCGTCTGTGTCTGGATGCCTTTTACAGCGGGCAAAAGCCGCTGCGCATCTTTGTCACCGAAGGGTTGATGGAGCAGGAAGCGACACAGCAGGAGCTGGCGCCGCTTTTGCAGGCTGCACCGGAACGTTACCTCATCCCGGACGCTCTGGCGCACCGTCTGTCCGACACCCAAAGCCCGCAAGGCTTATTCTGTGTCTTTGAGATACTTGACAATTCCTGCCGGCTTGCTACAATAAAAAAGAATCGGTTGGTCATTCTCTCCTCTTTGCAGGACCCGGGCAACATCGGGACTATCATCCGCACCTGCGAAGCGTTTGGCGTGGATATGGTGCTGATGAGCGACGACTGTCCCGACCTGTATGCGCCCAAAACGCTGCGCGCCACCATGGGCGGCATCTTCCGTCTGCCGGTGCAGCGTTGCTCCGATTTAAAGGAAGAGATTTTGTCGCTGCGCCATCAGGGCGTCCAGGTGTATGCCGCTGCGCTGCACCGTGACAGCCTGCCCATCACCGAGCTGGACTTTGCACAGCCCAGCGCCATTGTCATCGGCAACGAGGGCAGCGGACTGACTGACTCCATCATCGAAGCCTGCACAGCGCCGATGATCATTCCGATGGCGGGCAGGGCAGAGTCGCTCAATGCGGCAGTAGCGGCAACGGTTGCTGTCTGGGAGATGTGCCGCCCGCGCGGATAAAGCAATCTGAAAACAGCAGAGCAAAAGGAGGGAAGGTACAGTGGATGCAGCATATTGGATTTGGCTGCAAATGGGATTGGGAATTGCCAGTCCCGCAGCACAGCAGGTGCTGGGGCATCGAATCGACCCGCGCACCTTGTATCGGATGAGCCTGGAGCAGATGGTGCAGCAGGAGATTTTTTCTGCCGCCGTCTGTGCCCGCCTGCGCTCGGTTTCCCTGTCGGCAGCCCAGAGGATTGCCCGCGACTGTATGCACAAGGGCTACCAGATTATTGCCCTGACCGACAGCGCCTATCCCCGTCAGCTGTACGGTCTGCCTGACCCTCCGCTGGTTCTGTATGCACAGGGTAACACCGCTCTGCTCAACCAGCTCGACGAGCTGCCAGCCCTGACGGTGGTGGGGACCCGCAGCGCCAACGGATACGGAAAAAAAGTGGCACACAGCTTTTCATACGACCTTGCCAGGGCAGGCTTTGTGATTCTCAGTGGATTGGCGCAGGGCATCGACAGCTGCGCCTTGGAAGGAGCACTGGAAGCGGGAGGAAAGACGGTCACCGTGCTGCCTACCGGCTTGGATTATACCAGCCCGGCACAAAGTGAGCCGCTGCGCCGTCGGATTCTGGAAAACAGCGGCGTGGTGCTCAGTGAGCTGGCTCCGCAGTCCAACGGCTTTAAGGGATATTTTCCGGCACGCAACCGACTGTTGTCCGCTTTGGCACAGGGTGTGCTGGTGGCACAGGCACCTGCCCGCAGCGGGGCGCTGATTACAGCCACCCATGCACTCGAACAGGGCAGGGAATTGTTCACCATTCCTGCCAGCATCTATGATGCTGCTTTTGCAGGCAACTTGCAGCTGCTGCGGGATGGTGTGATGGCTGCCATCACACCGGAAGATATTGCCCGCCACTATCTTGCCCGCTTTTCCATGGCGATTCATCTGGAATCAATCAGAGGGAAACCATCGGGAAGAAATCTTCCCCCAAAAAAGTCTTCCTATCATATAAAAGAAAAAAGCAGCTCGCATTCATCCGATTCGGAATATCCGCAGCCCAAGCAGTCATCGGAAAACCGGCAGAAGGATGAACCTCAACGGATTGATGCTTCTCCCGTAAGCCAGCAGGAAGCAAAGGAAAATCTTCCGCAGCAGCAGGACGACCTGCCCGAAGAATTCCTGCCGCTTACAGAAGGTCATCCATCCGGCTATACCCGCGTACAGCCGGGCAATGTACTCGACGAACAGTGGAAGCTGGAAAAAATCCGGCTATTGCAGGAGCTTTCCCGCAAAAATCCACGTCCTCCGGTCGAAACGATTTATGTCGGGCAGGAGGAACAACCGACCGCTCCCACCGATGTACCACATCCGGCGGAGCCTAAAGAAGAACAATCGACAGCTGCTGCAAGCAGCTGTCTGACGATAGAACACCTGACCGATGAGCAACGCAGGGTCTACCAAACGCTGACGCCAGCTCCCCAGGACCTTGCGGACATCGCCGCTTTGTGCGGTATGAGCATCGCTCAGGTGACAGCCATGCTGTTTGAAATTGGGGTACCCGACCCGGTTCGGGTGTATCCCGGCAACCGCTTTGGGCTGTAAGGGGAAAAATAACACATCCTTCCGCCCCCGGCGTTGGGCGGAAAGAGGAGGAGGTAGCAATGCCAACCAAAAAAGCATCATCCACCGAGCAGCCAAAAGAGTCTGCTGCGGCTTCTTCCAAAGCTTCCAAATCCACCGCTGCAAAAAAGCCCAAGGCAGCCGCCAAGCCCAAGGGTACCAAGACAACGGCGAAGCGCACTGCGGCAAAGCAGCAGTATAAGCTGGTAATCGTGGAGTCGCCGGCAAAGGCAAAGACCATCCAGAAATATCTGGGCAAGGGCTATCAGGTCATGGCTTCGATGGGTCATGTGCGTGATCTGCCCAAAAGCCGTTTGGGTGTGGACATCGAACACGATTTTGCACCGGAATATATCGACATCCGCGGCAAGGGTCAGCTGCGCAACGAGCTGAAAAAGGCTGCCAAGCACGCAAGCTTTGTTTATCTTGCCACCGACCCGGACCGCGAGGGAGAGGCAATCTCCTGGCACCTGTCGAATATGCTGGATCTGGGCGGCGAGGAAAAAAGCCGCGTTACCTTTAACGAGATTACCAAGACCGGCATCAAAAGCGGTATGGCAGCTCCGCGCAACATCGACATCAACCTGGTCAACGCGCAGCAGACCCGCCGCATCCTCGACCGCCTGGTGGGCTATAAGCTCAGTCCCTTCTTGTGGAAAACGGTCAAGCCGGGTCTGTCGGCAGGCAGGGTGCAGTCGGTGGTCGTCAAGCTGATTGTCGACCGCGAAAAGGAAATCCGCGACTTTGTGCAGGAGGAATACTGGACCATCGATGCCAAGCTTTCCACCGCACGCTCTAAAAAGGTCTTTGCTGCCCGCCTTGCTTCCTGCAAAGGGGAAAAGGTGGAGATTGCAAGCGGCGAACAGGCGCAACAGATTATGCAGCAGCTGCAAAACCACGATTTTGTCATCAATGAAATCAAAAAAGGTGTCAAAAAGAAGGTGCCCGCACCGCCGTTCATCACCTCCACCCTCCAGCAGGAGGCATCCCGCCGTCTGGGCTTCCAGGCAAAACGCACTATGAAGGCGGCGCAGGAGCTGTATGAAGGTATCGACCTGCCAAAGCTGGGCGCTGTGGGTTTGATTACCTATATGAGAACCGACTCGCTGCGCATCTCCGACGAGGCAGCGCAGGGAGCCAGGGAATATATCATCGGACGCTACGGCGAGCAGTACCTGCCGGAAAAGCCGCGCGTCTATAAGAAAAAGACCAACACCCAAGATGCGCATGAGGCGATTCGTCCAACCATGCCGTCGATGACGCCCGAGCAGGTCAAGGAATCGCTGACCCTCGACCAGTACAAACTGTACAAGCTGGTTTGGGAGCGCTTTACCGCAAGCCAGATGGCAGATGCGCTGCTGGACACTGTATCGGCGTCGATTGGCTGCGGAGACTATACCTTTAAGGCTTCCGGCTATTCGGTTCGCTTTGACGGCTTCACCGCGTTGTACGAGGAGTCCAAGGACGTGCCGGAAGAAAAAAGCCCGGCGCTGCCCGAGCTGCTGGAGGGTGAGACGCTCAAATGCAGCGATCTCGAGCCAAACCAGCACTTCACCCAGCCGCCTGCACGTTACACCGAGGCTGCCATCATCAAGGCGCTGGAGGAAAACGGAATCGGACGTCCAAGCACCTATGCGCCGACGCTGACCACCGTTATCCAGCGCGGATATGTCGAGCGGGAGGGCAAGAGCCTTGCACCCACCCAGCTGGGCGAGGTGACCAACGACCTGATGGAAAATGAATTTAGCAGCATCGTCAATGTCGATTTCACCGCACAGATGGAAACCAACCTGGACCTTGTGGAAGAAGGCAGGGAGGACTGGGTGCAGACGCTGCACAGCTTCTATGACGAATTTGCCAAAAACCTGGAGCAGGCGCAGCAGAAGATGGGTGACACCCGTCTGGAGGTGCCGGACGAGGTCACCGACATCATCTGCGAAAACTGCGGACGAAATATGGTCATCAAGGTGGGACGATACGGAAAGTTCCTTGCCTGCCCGGGTTACCCGGAGTGTAAAAATACCAAAAAAATCGTCCAGGAAACACCCGGTCTGTGTCCGGTGTGCGGTGGAAAGATCCACGCGAAGAAATCCAAAAAGGGCAAGACCTACTACGGCTGTGAACACAATCCGCAGTGTCCGTTTATGACCTGGGATAAGCCGGTGGAGGAAAAATGCCCCAGCTGCGGCTCCACCCTCTTCCAGAAGGCGGGACGCGGCGGCAAGCTGCACTGCCTGAAGGAAGGCTGCGGCTATGAAAAGGAGTAATGTCCCTTATGAATCAAGATACTAACCAGCCGGTGTGGGTCATCGGCGCGGGACTTGCCGGCTGTGAGGCAGCGTGGACACTGGCACAGCAGGGGATAGCCGTACGATTGTACGAGATGAAGCCGCAGCAGTACACGCCGGCGCACCAGTACAAGGGCTTTGCGGAGCTGATCTGCTCCAATTCCCTCAAGGCTGCCCGCATCGGTTCGGCGGCAGGGATGCTCAAGGAGGAAATGCGCATTTTAGGCTCGCTGACGATGGAAGCTGCACAGCAGACCAGCGTTTCGGCAGGCGGCGCACTGGCGGTGGACCGCGAACGGTTTTCCGACTTCATCACCGAGCGCATTTTGGCGCATCCGCTCATCGAGGTGGTCCATCAGCGGGTGGACCATCTGCCGGAGGGTACAGGGATCGTTGCCTCCGGTCCGCTGACCGAAGAGCATCTGGCGCAGGACATCGCCCAACTGTGCGGGGAGAGCTACCTTTCCTTCTTTGACGCGGCAGCGCCGATTGTCACCTTCGAATCGCTTGACAAGGACAAGGTATTCTTTGCCGCCCGCTACGGCAGAGGCGAGGACGACTATATCAACTGTCCGATGGATAAAGAGCAGTACGAGGCGTTTTATGAACAGCTGGTGCAGGCAGAGTCGGTGCAGCTGCACAGCTTTGAACGCGAGCAGATGAAGGTCTATGAAGGCTGTATGCCGGTGGAGGTCATGGCAAAGCGCGGAGCAGACACTCTGCGCTACGGTCCGCTCAAACCGGTGGGTCTGACCGACCCGCACACCGGACGCCGCCCGTGGGCGGTGGTGCAGCTGCGCAGCGAAAACCGTCAGGGCAGCCTGTACAATCTGGTGGGCTTTCAGACCAACTTAAAATTCCCAGAGCAAAAGCGGGTCTTTTCGATGATCCCGGGACTGGAGCAGGCAGAATTTGTCCGCTACGGTGTAATGCACCGCAACACCTTCCTTGATTCGCCGCGGCTGCTGGAGAGCGACCTTTCGCTCAAAAAACGTCCCGAAATCTACTTTGCCGGTCAGATTACCGGCGTGGAGGGCTATGTCGAATCGGCAGCCTCCGGTATTCTGGCAGGGCACAATCTGGCGCGCCGGCTGCGGGGAGAGCAGCCGTTACAGCTTCCGCTGGACTGTATGCTGGGCGCACTGGTCCATTATATCAGCGACCCGTCGGTCAGCGATTTTCAGCCGATGGGCGCCAATATGGGCATCTTGCCGCCGTGGCAGGAGAGGGTCAAGGATAAAACCAAACGCTATGAACTGATTGCCAACCGAGGACTGGATTCTTTGCGGGCATATCTTGCACAGCAGCGATAACGACACAAACAAGGGGGTCATGACCATGAAGATTATTGTAGATGCCTTTGGAGGGGACAACGCTCCGCTGGAGATGATCAAAGGCGCACGGCTGGCAGCCGACGAATACGGCGTGCAAATTCTGCTCAGCGGCGACCGTGAGCAGATCGAAAGCTGCGCAAAGCAGAACAGCATCGACCTTACCGGAATGGAGATTTTGGATGCCGAAGGGATGATACCGGTCGAGGCGGACCCGACCACCCTGCTCAAGGACTATGAAAACTGCTCGATGGCAGTCGGAATGCGCGCACTCAGGGACGGACAGGGCGATGCCTTTGTTTCCGCAGGCAGCACCGGTGCGATGGTCGTGGGCGCGTCGCTGGTGGTCAAACGCCTCAAGGGAGTGCGCCGCACCGCCATCCCGACCATCATCCCAAACGAGAAGGGCTGCTTTATGCTGATCGACTCGGGCGCAAACGCCGAGTGCAGCAGCGATATGCTCACCCAGTTCGGCATGATGGGCAGTGTGTATATGAATAAGATTTTGGGTGTCGATTCCCCGCGGGTCGGTCTGGTCAACATCGGTACCGAGGAAACCAAGGGTCTGGATTTGCACCGAGAAACCTATGGGAAATTGCAGGCAGCACCGCTCAACTTTGTGGGCAACGTCGAGGCGCGCTCGCTGCCGCTGGGCGGCTGTGATGTGGCAGTCTGCGACGGCTTCACCGGCAACGTCATCCTCAAGCTGACCGAAGGAATGGCAAAGTTTTTCTCCCATCAGCTCAAAGATATGCTGATGCGCTCGTTTAAAACAAAGATCGCCGCCCTGCTTTTAAAGGACGGGGTCAACCAGTTTAAACAGAAGCTGGATGCAGGCGCATACGGCGGCGCACCGCTGCTGGGCATTTCCAAAATGGTCATCAAAGCCCACGGCAACTCGGATGCCCGTGCGATGAAAAATGCCATCCGTCAGGCAAAGGAATGCCTGGAAAACGGGGTCATCGATGCCATTGCCGACAATTTAGGCAAGCTCAAAGAGCAGGCAAAGCCAGCCGAACAGACACAACAGCAGTAAACCGGCAGCCGGACAAACGGGTGCAGAGGATATTTTGACCTTTGCACCCGCTGCCCGATGCAGCAGGGCGTTTTTGAAAAATGATTGCAAGCTTATTTTGCGGACATTTTTGAGGTATGCCCGTGCCGGTCATCCGTTTAGAAAGAGAGGTACAGCATGAAAAGTATCCAACAGCTTCAGCAGGTCATCCACTACCAGTTTCACAACATCACCTTTTTAGAGGTAGCTTTGACTCACTCCTCCTACGCCAACGAGATGCGCCATCAGGTGCGCTACAACGAGCGGCAGGAATTTTTGGGGGATGCGGTGCTTTCCATCATCGTTTCCGATTATTTGTTTAACAACTACACCGTGCCGGAAGGCGACCTGACCAAGCTGCGTGCCGCGCTGGTCTGCGAGCGTTCGCTGGACGTCATGGCAAATAAAATCGGTCTGGGCGACTACCTGCGCCTGGGACACGGCGAGGAGATGACCGGCGGACGCACCCGCCCTTCCATCATTGCCGATGCCTTTGAGGCGCTGATTGCTGCCATTTATCTGGACAGCGGTATCGAAAGCGCACGGGAATTTGTGCTGCCGTTCGTCATCGAGATGCTCGAGCATGAGGACAGCCTTTCCTTTAAAGACTACAAGACCATCCTGCAGGAAATCATCCAGCAGAACCCGGAGGAAAAGCTGGTGTACAAGCTGGTGGGAGAAAAAGGACCGGACCACGACAAACGCTTTGTGGTCGAGGTGCTGCTCAACAGCAACGTCATCGGCAAAGGACAGGGCAGAAGCAAAAAGACCGCCGAGCAGATGGCAGCAAAGGAAGCCCTTGAGCTGATGGGCAGATGAGCCACGCAAACCTTTCCGTCTTTGTGCCGCACATCGGTTGCCCGAACCGGTGCAGCTTTTGCGACCAGCACACCATCTCCGGCAGCCGGTGCGCTCCCACGCCGCAGCAGGTGCAGCAGCTGTGTACCCAGGCGATGCAGCAGCGCAGCGGTCAGCTGAACAATACCCAGCTTGCCTTTTTTGGCGGCAGCTTTACCGCCATCGAGCGGGAATATATGCTCTCGCTGTTGCAGGCAGCCCAGCCGTTTTTGGGAAAGGATGGGTTTGCGGGCATCCGCATCTCCACCCGACCGGATGCGGTGGACGAGCCGATGCTCGACTGTCTGCAACAGTATGGCGTCAATGCCATCGAGCTGGGTGCGCAGAGCATGAGCGACCGGGTGCTGGAGTGCAACGGGCGCGGACACACCGCCGAGCAGGTCGCCGATGCCTCCCGACGCATCTGCGCAAGGGGCATCGAGCTGGGTCTTCAGATGATGACCGGCTTGTATGGTGCTACCCGACAGGACGACATCGACACCGCCCATCTTCTGGCACAGCTGCAACCGAGTACGGTGCGCATCTACCCGACCATCACCTTGCAGGGAACGATGCTGGAAAGGCTGTACCGCGCAGGTGAATACCAGCCGATGCAGCTGGAAGAGGCGGTGGAGGAGTGCAGCGAGCTGCTGTACTTTTTTGAAAATCAGGGGATACGGGTCATCCGCATGGGACTGCACGCGCAGGAATCCTTGGAGCAGGGATATGTGGCAGGACCGTACCATCCGGCATTTCGCGAGCTGTGCGAAGGAAGGCTGTATTTGCAGCAGGCGCTGCGGCAGATACAGCGTTTTCCAGAAGGAACGGCGCTGCGTGTCTGTGTTGCACCAAACGCACTTTCCAAAATGGCAGGACAGCACCGCTGTAACTTGCAGCGGATGCAGCAGCGTAATCCGGTCAAAATCCGCGCACGCAGCGGCTTGCAGCCGTTTGAAGTGCTGGTGATGACCGAACAGCGCTGGCAGGAGGAGAAGAACTGATGCAGATTGAACGCTTTTTTGCGGATGTGGTCGGGCAAAACCGACAGACCCTGCCGGATTATTTTGCACCAAATGCACAGGTTTTCTGGCACTGTACCAACGAATGTTTCACAGCGGAGGAATTTATCCATATCAACTGTGACTATCCCGGCAGCTGGGAAGGGACCATCGAGCGATTGGAGCCGTTAGCTGACGGATACCTGCTGGTGGGACGTGTTTTTGACAAAGAGCAAAGCAGCTCCCATCATGTCGTTTCTTTAATCAAGATGCAGGCGGGCAAAATCATCCGCCTTGATGAATATTGGGGTGAAGACGGTCCGCCGCCTGCGTGGAGAAGGCAAAAACGGATCAGACGACCCATCGCTTAGACCGGACCGCTTGACAGCAGCGGTCGATTTTGGAGAAAGGAGGGAGGAAAAGGCTTGCAGTTAAAATCATTGCAGATTCAGGGCTTTAAGTCCTTTCCTGATAAAACAGAGCTGACCTTCGGCACAGGGCTGACCGCCGTCGTGGGTCCAAACGGCAGCGGAAAGAGCAACATCTCCGATGCGGTGCGCTGGGTGCTCGGTGAGCAGTCCACCCGCAGCCTGCGCGGAGAAAAGATGGAGGATGTCATCTTCCTGGGAACCAGCTCCCGCAAGCCCACCGGCTTTGCAAGTGTCGCGCTGACCATTGACAATACCGACCGTCAGCTGGCGGTGGATGCCGATGAGGTCACCATCGCGCGGCGGCTGTACCGTTCGGGAGAGAGCGAGTACCGCATCAATAAGACCGCCGTTCGATTAAAGGATGTCACCGAGCTGCTGATGGACACCGGACTGGGCAGGGACGGCTATTCAATCATCGGGCAGGGCAGAATTGAGGAGATTGTTTCCTCTAAGCCCACCCAGCGCCGCGAAATCTTTGAGGAAGCGGCAGGCATCAGCAAATACCGCTACCGCAAGGCAGAGGCGGAAAAGAAGCTGGAAAGCGCCTATGAAAACTTGCTGCGCTTAAAGGACATCATGGCAGAATTGCAGGACCGTCTGGAGCCGCTGCGGGAGCAGTCGGAGAAGGCACAGCGTTTTTTGCAGTTGTCCGAGGAGAAAAAGACACTGGAAATCTCGCTGTGGACCCACACGATGGAGAACACCCGCCAACGGCTGGAAGAAGAACAGCAGCAGGTGCTTTTGGAGAAGAACGAGCTTTCCGACATCCAGGCGCTGCTTGCCGAACAGCAGCACCGTCTGGAGGAGGGTTTTGAGCAGGTCCAGCAGCTGACGGTGCAGATTGATACCGGTCGCCAGCAGATTGCGCAGATGAAGAACAGCCTGTCCGGCTGCGATTCCGGCATTGCAGTGGCAGAAAACGACCTGGTCCACAACCAGCGCTCCATCGACGAGGCGCATGAGGAAATCTTGTCCTACACCCAGGGCAAGGACGAAACCAAGCAGCGCTTTCGGGAAAACCAGGAGCAGCTGCTGCAAAAGCAGAAGCTGCTGGAAAAAGCGCAGCAGGACGAGTCGCTTCGCTTAAACGAGGTGGATTCCATCGAGCAGGAGCTGCGCCAGCTTACCACCGAGATTGCGCAGATGAAGGGAAGCCGCGCGGCTTTGGAGCAGGACATCACCCGCCAAAAGCTCAACCGGGTGTCCTCCTCGGCGCTGCTGGAGGAAACACAAAACCGTCTGCAATCGCTCAACGACCATTACAGCGAGCGTCAGCAGAATATCGAAAGCCTCAAAAAAGAGCTGGAGGAATGTACCCAGCTGCTGGATGGCATCGACCAGAGGACATTGTCGTTGGAAAACGCCAAGGCAGGCTACGGGTTAAAATATCAAAATCAGCAGAATCAACTCGAGCAGCTCCAGCAGGAATTAAACCGGATGCAGTCGCAGTGCGACCAGCTGCGCCATCGGGAAGGCATCCTGACCGAGATGGAAAAGAGTCTGGACGGCTACTATAACAGCGTCAAAAATGTGCTGTCGGCAGCCGGACAGGGCAGGCTCAAGGGCATCGTCGGCACGGTGTCGCAGGCGATTTCGGTGCAGCCGCAGTATGCGCTTGCCATCGAAACGGTGCTGGGCGGCGCCCTTCAGAATCTAATCACCGAGGACCAGGAGAGCGCAAAAAACGCCATCCGCCATCTGCAATATGCGCGGGCGGGCAGGGCGACCTTCCTGCCGCTGTCGGTCATCACACCGCAGCAGCTGGCAGCGCCGGGCATCGAGCAGATGGAAGGTTTTGTTGCCCGTGCAAGCGACCTTGCACAAAGTCAGCCGCGCTACCGCTCCATCGTGGAGAACCTGCTGGGCAGGGTAGCGGTGGCGCAGGACATCGACGCAGCGGTTACGATTGCCAAAAAATATTCCTATAAATTCCGGGTGGTCACCCTGGACGGTCAGCTGGTCAATGCGGGCGGTTCGATGACCGGCGGTTCGGCATCCAAATCCACTGGACTGCTCTCCCGCCGGGAGGAAATCCGCTCGCTGCAAGAGCAGATTCAATCGCTCGAACAGCAGATGGACAGCAAAAAGCCTACGTTGGAAGCAGCACAACAGCAGCTGGCAAAGCTGGGCGCACAACTGAACGGCGTGCAGGCGCAGCTGACAAGCTGTCAGCAGGATAAGATTACCTATACCTCCGAGCACAAGCGGGTGCAGATGAGCTATGAGGAGGCGCTGCGCCTGAGCGAGGAGAGCCATCGGGAATACCTTCAGGTGCAGGCAAAGCTCGAGCAGCTCAAAAGCACTTCCAGCAGCGCCGACGACCTGATTGAACAGGTCACCTCCCGCTTGCAGACGCTGTGCAATCAGCTGGAGCAGGCAAAGGAAAAACAAGAGCGGCTGGGACAGGCAAAGCAGGCGCTGGGCGAACAGCACAACGCGCTGCGCTTTGAAATGCTGGGTCTGCAAAAGGATATCGAGTCGCTGCAAACCCTCGGCGGACAGCTGCAAACGGTCATCGACCAGCAGAACAGCCATGTGCAGGGTCTGGTGGACAAAATCAACTCCCTGCAAAACAACGGCAGGCTGCTGGAAAAGAAAAAGCAGCAGCTTTTGGAAGAAAAACAGCTGCTGACACAGCAGATTACCGAGCAGACCGAGCAGATTCAGCAGGCGCGCCGGCAGCAGGCACAGGCAGAGCAGCATCTGACCGGACTGCGCGCGACCGAAAAGGAGCAGATTGCCAAGCGAGAACGCGCCGCAGCAAAGCTTTCCCACAGCGAGGAGCGAAGGACCGCCCTGCAAACCGAGTACGACAAGCTGATTGCAAAGCTGTGGGACGAATACAATATGACCCGCAGCGACGCGCTGGCACAGGCAAAGCCGGTCGAGGACGAGCAGCGCTGGCAGAACCGTCTGACCGAGCTGCGCAACAAGATACGCGCACTGGGTACGGTCAACCTTGCTGCCATCGAGGAATATGGCGAGGTGGAGGGCAGATACCGCTTTTTGAAGGTGCAATCGGACGATGTGGAGCGCTCCCGCACCGAGCTGCTGGGACTTATCCGCGAGCTGACCGCACAGATGCGCCAGCTGTTCTCCGAAAGCTTTGAGAAGATCAACCAGAATTTCCGGCAGATTTTCACCGAGCTGTTTGTCGGCGGACAGGGAAATCTGGTGCTGACCGACCCGGACAACATCCTGGAGTCGGGCATCGAGATCCACGTGCAGCCGCCGGGCAAAATTATCAAAAACCTTTCGGCGCTCTCCGGCGGAGAAAAGGCGTTTGTCGCCATCGCCATCTACTTTGCCATCCTCAAAGTCAAGCCCTCGCCCTTCTGTATGCTGGACGAGATCGAAGCGGCGCTCGACGAGGTCAACGTCACCCGCTATGCGCGGTACTTAAAAACCTTGTCGGACAAGACACAGTTTATTGCCATCACCCACCGCCGCGGCACCATGGAGGAAGCGGACATCCTGTACGGCGTGACCATGCAGGAGAAGGGGGTTTCCCGTCTGCTCCAGCTGGATGTCTCTCAGCTGGAAAGCCGATTGGGTATCCGCTCATAATTTTTTTTACAGGAGGCATCAGCAATGGGCTTTTTTAATAAAATCGCACAAGGACTCAAAAAGACAAGGGATTCGATGATGGGCAAGGTGGACGCCCTGCTCAATTCCTTTACCAAGATAGATGAAGACTTTTTTGAAGAGCTGGAGGAAAATCTCATTATGGCAGACGTGGGCGCTGTGACCGCGGCGCGCATCTGCGACCGGCTGCGCAAAAAGGTCAAGGAGGAGGGACTTGCCAGCCCGGACCAGGTGCGCAGCGGCTTAAAACAAATCATCTCTCAGATGCTGGAAGGTCCCAGCGAGCTGGACCTTTCTACCAAACCCAGCGTGATTCTGGTCATCGGAGTAAACGGGGTGGGCAAGACCACCACCATTGGCAAGCTTGCCAACAACCTGCGCCAGCAGGGCAAAAAGGTGCTGCTGGCAGCGGCAGATACCTTCCGTGCAGCTGCCATCGACCAGTTGCAGATCTGGGCAGACCGTGCGCAGGTGGATCTGGTGCGCCACGAGGAAGGCTCCGACCCGGCAGCAGTGGTGTTTGATGCCATCAACGCCGGCACCGCGCGCGGCTGCGATGTGGTCATCTGTGACACCGCAGGCAGACTGCACAACAAAAAGAACCTGATGGACGAGCTGTCCAAGATTGCCCGTGTCATTGAACGGGAAGCGCCCGGCTGTGCCAAAGAGGTGCTGCTGGTGCTGGATGCCACCACCGGTCAGAATGCGCTCAACCAGGCAAAGCTGTTCCGTGAGGCGGCAGGCTTGACCGGATTGGTGCTCACCAAGCTCGACGGCACTGCGCGCGGCGGCGTGGTCATCGGCATCCGCGAGGAGCTGGACATCCCGATCAAATACATCGGTGTGGGCGAGCAGATCGACGACCTGCGCCCGTTTGACCCGGTGGAATTTGCCAATGCCCTGTTCCAGAATACCGAAGACAAGGACAGAAACGGACAGGAGGAAGCATAATGAAACTGGTGCTTGCAACCAACAACATGGGAAAGGTCCGGGAGTTTGCCCGCATCCTTGAACCGCTGGGAATCTCTCTTCTGACCCAGCAGCAGGCAGGCGTGCAGGTGCAGCCGGAGGAAAACGGCACCACCTTTGCCGAAAACGCCCGCATCAAGGCGATGGCGGTTTATCAGGCGACCGGACTGCCGACGATAGCGGACGACAGCGGTTTGTGCATCGATGCGCTCGACGGTCAGCCGGGGGTCTACTCTGCCCGCTACTGCGGCGAGGATACCCCATACACCGAAAAAAACCGCTACATCCTTTCGCAGCTGGAAGGGCTGCCGCAGGAAAAACGCACCGCCCGCTTTGTGGCACACATCACCTGTGTGCTTTCTCCCGAGCAGATTCTCGACTGCGAAGGGGTCTGTGAAGGCACCATCGGCTTGGCTCCCGCAGGAGAAGGCGGATTTGGCTACGACCCCATCTTTTATGTAGGGGACCAAAGCTTTGCCCAGCTGGACGGAGAGGCAAAGGATGCGGTCAGCCACCGCGGCAAGGCGCTTGCAAAGCTGTATGAACAACTCAAGAAACTTCAGGAAAATTAGAACCGGAAAGGAATATACGATATGTTGACAAGTAAAGAAAGAGCAAAACTCAGAACATTGGCAAATCCGCTGGACACCATCCTTCAGGTAGGCAAAGCCGGCATCGGTGAACAGCTGGTCAAACAGGTGGACGACGCACTGCGCGCCAGAGAGCTGATCAAAATGCGCGTGCTGGAAACCGCTCCGGCATTTGCACGGGAGATCGCACAGGAGCTGGCAGAGCAGACCAACTCCGAGGTGGTGCAGGTCATCGGCACCCGCTTTGTCCTCTACCGCAAAAACCCGAAGGACCCGAAAATCGTTCTGTAACCGGACACAAAGGGGAGGGAAGGCAGGATGGAACGCATCGGTATCTTCGGCGGTACCTTCAATCCGGTCCACAGCGGGCATCTGCTGCTTGCCCGCCACTATCTGGATGCGCTGAAGCTGGACCGCCTGCTGGTCATCCCGACCGGCACGCCGCCGCACAAGGACGCGCCCGAGCTGCTGGACGGCGAAAAACGGATGCAGCTGTGTGCGCTGGCGTTTGAGGACCAGCCGCGTGTGCAGCTGTGCGACATCGAGCTGCGGCGCGAAGGCAAAAGCTTTACGGTGGATACCGTCGGCTGGCTGTGGCAGCAATACCCGCAGGCGCAGCTGTATCTGCTGGTGGGCAGCGATATGTTTTTAAGCTTTGAGCACTGGAAAAGCTGGCAGCAGATTTTGCAGCAGGTGACGCTGTGTACGGCAGCGCGCAGCACCGGGGAGCTTTTGCAGCTGCGCCGGCACGCCCGGCAGCTGATGCCCTACGGCAGTACGTTGGTGTTCGATTTTCCGGTGCTGGAAGTTTCTTCCACCCAAATCCGTCGACGGCTCAAGGAGGGGCTGGATTGTTCGCAGCTGCTGCCCGAAAAGGTATATCAGCAGATTTTGCAGCAAAACTTATACAGAGGGTGACACCATGCAAGAGGACAGATATGTGCAGACCATCCGGGAACTGCTGCATAAAAAGAGGTTTGACCATTCGCTGAATGTGGCGCAGCGGGCGGTGGAGCTGGCAAAACGGTACGGGGAGGATGAACAGAAAGCGTACATCGCAGGCATCCTTCACGATATTTGCAAGAATATGCAGCCAGAAGAACAGTTGCAATGGATGAAAAAGTCTGCTATAATTTTGGACGAAAACCTGCTGGAGCAGCCGCCGGTGTGGCACGGCTTTGCCGGCGCGGAGTATATCCGCCAGCAGTTGGGGATAGAGGATGAGGACATCATCAACGCGGTGCGCTATCACACGGTGGCGCGTGCGGAGATGAGCAGGCTGGAGCAGATCATTTACCTTGCGGACCTGACCAGCAGCGAGCGCGATTACCCGGACGTAGAACGGATGCGCCGGCTGTCGGACCGCTCTTTGCGGGAAGGAATGCGTGAGGCACTGGTGTTTGCAGTATCCAATCAGGCGCAGCGGCATGCGCCTTTGTGTCTGGACACCTGCAAGGCTTACAACGAATACCTCCGCTAGAGGGGGGAAGGTTGCCGCCGGTGGAGCAAAAGAAAGCTTTGAAAATGTTTGGGGGCAAAAAATTTGAGTTTACCGAAAAAAATCGCTGCCATTGTTGTTGCCGCAGCGTGTCTGATTGCCGCTGTTGCCGTTTCCTATTCGATTGGCTATCAAAGGGGAGCAAAAGGCAGGACCGTGCTGACAGAAACCGCCCAATCCGAGCAGGACGGGCAGACCAAACCGACCGAGGGCGACGACATCCAGCCGCTGGAAGAGGACATCATCTCGGTGCTGTGCTGCGGAGTGGACAACACCCAGGAGCTGACCGACGTCATTATGTACGCCCAATTTGACACCCGCAGCGGGAAGGTCAATGTACTACGTATCCCGAGGGATACCTTTGTCGGCTCGCAGTTTCCGACTGCAAAAATCAACGCCATCTATGGACATCCCGAGGATGGAAAAACCGGCATCCAGACGCTGACCGACTACCTGCGCGATAACTGGAAGCTGGACATCGACTACTATGCGACCATCGACCTTGCCAGTGTGCGCGACATCGTGGACGACATGGGCGGTGTGACGATGGATATTCAGCAGCAGATCAACTACCTGCCGGGCAAGGTGCTGTATCCCGGCGAGCAGACTCTGACCGGCGAACAGGCGGAGTGGATTATCCGTTACCGTGCAGGCTATGCCAACGGCGACCTGGGACGCATCGATGCCCAGACCCAATTTATCTTTTCCTGCCTGGACCGTGTGCACGAGCTGGGACGCCTCAAGTGCATCCCAATCCTGATGCAGCACTATGACGATGTACAAACCGACATGACGCTGGACAAGATGCTTTCGGTGGCAACCGCTCTGTTTGAGGTCGACTCCGACGACATCCAGATGCAGGTGGTTCCGGGCACCGGCACCATGTACTACTCCTATGCGGTATATGCAGTGGACGAGCAGCAGCTGGTGGATATCCTCAACGAGGATTTTGTCAGCTCCGATGGAGAATTTACCGCCGAGAAGCTCGAAGTAGCCAGCGTCTACGGCTCCGGCAGCTCCAACCGCTACAACAGCAGCCAGAGTAGCCAGAGCGGCTCCGGCAATCGCTATAACAGCAACACGACCGAAAGCACCTCCTCCAACAGTTCCTCCGGTCAGAACAGCAGCTACGGCAGCACCCAGAGCAGCTCTCAGGGCAATACCCAGAGCAACGCTCAGGACAACGAGCCGGGCGCAATTTATCAGTATGACGAAAACGGCAACCCGCTGTACCGTCTGGATGAAAACGGCGACCCTGTCTATGATTATGACGAGGACGGCAACATCCTGTATGTCTACGAGCAGGCAGAACAGCAGGCGAAGGAGCAGCAGGAGCAAAAGGAAAAAGAGGAAGAGGAAAAGAAGAAGGAAGAAGAGAAGAAAAAGCGACCTTCGACCCTTTCTCAGGCAAACAAAGGAAAACGCAGCTAAAATAAAGAAGGAATCACCATAATAAGCCAAACCGAAGAGGAGAGAAGATAGATGACATCCTTAGAGCAGGCAAGAAAGATTGTCCAGGTCATGGACAGCAAAAAGGCAAAGGACATCCGACTCATCAAAATCGAAGGGATTTCCAGTCTGGGAGATTACTTTGTGGTTGCCTCTGCCAGCAACACCACCCAGGTCAAAGCCATTGCCGACGAGGTGGAGGACGAGATGACCAAGCTGGGTCTAGAGCCTAACCGGGTGGAGGGCAGACAGAGCGCCCAATGGATTCTGATGGACTACTATGATGTTATGGTCCACGTCTTTTTGGACGAGGCACGCAGCTTTTACAATCTGGAAAGACTGTGGAGCGACGCGCCGCAGCTGGACATCAGCGATCTGTTGACACAAAACTAAATTGATGACAGTCAGCAGAAAGAATGGAGGAAGAGCAGTTGAAGTACGATTTTAGCAGCATCGAGTCGAAATGGCAGCAGCGCTGGGACGACCAGCACACCTTTGCTGCCACCAACGACTACACAAAACCAAAATACTATGCGCTGGTCGAGTTCCCTTATCCGTCCGGTCAGGGACTCCATGTGGGACATCCGCGTTCCTACACCGCACTGGACATCGTTGCCAGAAAGCGCCGTTTGCAGGGCTACAACGTCCTGTACCCGATGGGCTGGGACGCATTTGGTCTGCCCACCGAGAACTTTGCAATCAAAAACCACATCCATCCCGAGATTGTCACCAAAAACAACGTGGCACGCTTTAAGCAGCAGCTCAAGTCGCTGGGCATCTCCTTCGATTGGGACCGCGAGATCAACACCACCGATCCCGATTACTACAAATGGACCCAGTGGATTTTCTTGCAGCTGTACAAAAAGGGACTGGCATACAAAAAGGAGATGTCGGTCAACTGGTGTACCTCCTGTAAGGTCGTACTTGCCAACGAAGAGGTCGTCAACGGTGTCTGCGAGCGCTGCGGCGGTCAGGTAGTTCATAAGGTAAAAAGCCAGTGGATGCTCAAGATTACCGAGTATGCACAGAAGCTGCTGGACGACCTGGACAAGGTCGATTACATCGAGCGTGTCAAAACCTCTCAGCGCAACTGGATTGGACGTTCCACCGGTGCAGAGGTAGAATTTGACACTACCGCCGGCGACCAGCTGCAAATCTATACCACCCGCCCGGACACCCTGTATGGAGCGACCTACATGGTCATCTCCCCGGAGCATCCGTATCTGGAAAGATGGAAAGAACGCATCCATAACTACGAGCAGGTGATGGAGTACCGTGAGCAGTCCGCTAAAAAATCCGACTTTGAGCGCACCGAGATGGCAAAGGAAAAGACCGGCGTGCGCTTGGACGGCGTAGCGGGCATCAATCCGGTCAACGGCAAGGAAATTCCAATCTTTGTTTCCGACTATGTACTGATGTCCTACGGCACCGGTGCTATCATGGCGGTTCCGGGTCACGACACCCGTGACTGGGAATTTGCCAAAAAATTTGACCTGCCGATTATTGAGGTAGTAAAGGGCGGCGACGTTGAGAAGGAAGCCTTTACCGACTGCCAGACCGGCATCATGGTCAACTCCGGCATCCTCGATGGCTTGACCGTCGAAGAGGCAAAGGAAAAGATCATCCAGTGGCTCGAGCAGAACGGCAAGGGTCGACCGAAGGTCAACTTCAAGCTGCGCGACTGGGTATTCTCCCGCCAGAGATACTGGGGAGAGCCAATCCCGATGGTGTACTGCGAAAAATGCGGATGGGTTCCGCTGGATGAAAAAGACCTGCCGCTGCGCCTGCCGGAGTGTAAATCCTTTGAGCAGACCGACGACGGTCAGTCCCCGCTGTCGAAGATGACTGATTGGGTCAACACCACCTGTCCGCACTGCGGCGGTCCAGCTACCCGTGAAACCGACACCATGCCGCAGTGGGCTGGTTCCTCCTGGTACTTCCTGCGCTACTGCGACCCGCACAACGATGAGTGTCTGGCTTCCAAAGAGGCGCTGGACTACTGGCTGCCGGTCGACTGGTATAACGGCGGTATGGAGCACACCACCTTGCATCTGCTCTATTCCCGCTTCTGGCACAAGTTCCTGTACGACATCGGCGTGGTCAGCACACCGGAACCGTATGCAAAGCGCACCAGCCACGGCATGATTTTGGGTGAAAACGGCGAAAAGATGAGCAAGTCCCGCGGCAACGTGGTCAACCCGGACGACATAGTTCGCGACTATGGTGCGGACACCATGCGTCTGTACGAAATGTTCATCGGCGACTTTGAAAAGAGCGCACCGTGGTCCACCTCCTCCATCAAAGGCTGCAAACGCTTCCTGGATAGGGTCTGGGCGCTGCAGGACATCCTCTGTGCCGACGAGGAATATTCCTCCCAGCTGGAGAGCGCCTTCCACAAGACCATTAAGAAGGTCAGCGAGGACATCGAGGAGATGAAGTTCAACACCGCCATCGCCGCTTTGATGGCGCTGATCAACGATATTGCCGACAACAAGCAGATCACCCGTCAGGAGCTGCGCACCTTCCTGCTGCTGCTCAACCCATTTGCTCCGCACATCACCGAGGAGATTTGGGAAGCGCAGGGCTTTGCAGGAATGCTCAACCAGCAGAACTGGCCGGAGTATGACCCTGCAAAATGCGTGGATGCCACCGTCGAGATTGCCGTTCAGATCAGCGGTAAAATCAAAGCGCGCATCAACGTTCCGGCGGATGCAGACAAGCAGCAGCTGCTGGAGCTGGCAAAACAGGACAGCATCATCCACTCGATTCTGGAAGGCAAGACCATCGTCAAGGAGATTGTGGTACCCGGTAAGCTGGTCAACATCGTCGCCAAATAGCAGGAAAATCCTGTGCGATTTTTTTGCGGGAACGATGAAAAAGGCTTGACATACGCTGATGATGTGTAGTATAATATCTTTTGTTACAGGTTTCTCATATCCGTTAGCGGATAGGCAGAGCCTAAAACGCTCACGGTAGAGGTAACTTGAAAACTCCTGCCCGTTGGCGTAAGGAGGGATAAAGTATGGCAGAAATTCGTGTAAAAGATAATGAGTCTTTGGATAGTGCTCTGAGAAGATTTAAAAGACAGTGCGCACGCGCTGGCGTTCTCAACGAAGTTCGTAAAAGAGAGCATTATGAAAAGCCTTCTGTAAAACGCAAAAAGAAATCCGAAGCTGCTCGCAAACGCAAATTCAGATAAGTTTCTGATTGCGGTGCGAACAGGATTGGTACAAAATGTACCGGTCCAAACCGATGAGATCAAAAGCGAGCCATTTGGCTCGCTTTTTCTTATCCATCAAAAACAGGGGAGGAAGACAGGATGAACAAGCTCTATCCGAATGCGGTTGCCCGCAGGGTCTGGCAGATCACGCCGCAGCTGCTGGACAGCTGGGGTGTAAAGGGACTGATTTTGGACATCGACAACACCCTGACCACCCACAACAACCCAATCCCAGAGCCGCAGGTGGCACAGTGGCTGGAGGATAACCGCCGTGCGGGCATCCGCATGATTGTGCTGTCCAACAACCACCCCGAGCGGGTGCGCCCTTTTGCGCAGGCGCTGGGGTTGGATTTCATTGCAGACGGTGCAAAGCCGCTTAAAAAAGGCTATCAGCGCTGCTCGCAGGCGTTAGGGCTTCCCTGTGAACAACTGTGCATGGTGGGCGACCAGATCTTCACCGACGTGCTGGGCGGGCGCAGAGCCGGCTGCCGGGCGGTGCTGGTGCAGCCCATCCAACCGGAGAAGATGCTCTTCTTTCGCCTGAAGCGGGCGCTGGAGGCATTTGCCATGCGCTGCTGTCCACAAAAGACGGCACAGCAGATTTTACATCTGGGGGAGGACAAACGATGACCGCAAAGTTTGGACCGGCAGGCAATTCGGACAGCTTTCGGGCGATGGGCTACCGAAAGACCGAGCAGGTGCCGGAGTATATCCGCCGGATGGGTCTGGACGCCTATGAGTACCAGTGCGGCAGAGGGGTGCGCATCTCTTTGGAGGCAGCGCAGCAGCTGGGACAGCTGGCAGCACAGCAGGGGGTGACCCTGTCGCTGCACGCGCCCTACTACATCTCGCTGTCGGGCATCGAGGAGCAAAAACGTCTGGCAAGCATCGACTACATCCTGCAAAGCGCGCGGGCAGCCGATGCGATGGGAGCACAGCGGGTGGTAGTACACTCCGGTTCCTGCGCAAAGATTTCCCGTCAGCAGGCTTTGCAGCTGGCAGCAGATACCCTGCAAAGAGCGCTCCGGCAGATGGACGAGGAGGGCTTGGGTCACATCCACCTGTGCCCGGAAACGATGGGCAAGCTCAACCAGCTGGGCGACCTGGAAGAGGTGCTGACCCTGTGTACCCTGGATGAGCGCTTGATTCCCTGTATTGACTTTGGGCACTTGAACGCCCGCAGCTTTGGTGCGCTGTGTCAGCCAAAGGGGATGGAGCCTATCTTCGAGCAGATGGAGCAGCTGCTGGGAAATGAGCGGATGCGCAGCTTTCACGCCCACTTTTCCAAGATCGAGTACACCCAGCCCGGCGGCGAAAAACGGCATTTGACCTTTGCCGACACCGTCTTTGGACCCTCCTTTGAGCCGTTGGCAGAGCTGCTGTGCAAAAAGAACGCATCGCCCACCATCATCTGCGAATCAGCAGGCACCCAGGCGGAGGATGCGCTCTGGATGAAAGAGTTTTATCAGGACTGCCTTAGGCAGCAGGGGGGAAAATCAGAATGAAAAAAGTACTGGTCCTGCATGGACCGAACATCAATCTCACCGGCATCCGCGAGCCGGGCACCTACGGCAAACAAACGCTGGAGCAGATTAATAAGAGCATCGGGCAGCTGGCTCAGCAGCTGGGCGTTGCGTGCGACATCTTTCAGTCCAACCACGAAGGGGAGCTGATCGACCTGCTGCACCGCGCGCTGACCGATTATGACGGCATCCTGCTCAATGCAGGCGCCTACACCCACTACAGCTATGCCATCCGCGATGCCATCTCGTCGGTGCAAAAGCCCTGCGTCGAGGTGCATATGTCCAACATCCACGCGCGGGAAGCGTTCCGCCACGAATCGGTCATCGCGCCGGTGTGCGTCGGACAGATTTGCGGTTTTGGCGCACAAAGCTATCTGTTGGGACTGCGCGCGCTGGCTGCTCTTTTGTAAAACAAAACCTTTTGCAAAAACAAAAGGAAGAACAGCGGTTTATTTGGATGTGTTTTGGGCAGACTTTTTGCTGACAGAAGGGTAAAAAGCTGCCTGTAAAGGGCAGGAGCGGCAGGGAATTTGCCTTTTCTGGAGAATTTTCTGTAAAAGTTTGCAGCTCCTGTGAGAAAATACTTGAAAAAATTGCTGTTTTAAGATATGATTATACTATCGAAGCTGGAAGGAATCTTCAAACGGCTTCCACTGAACGGCTGGATACAGCCGGCGTCCGGTGTCCGGTGTCCGCAGGGATGCCAACGACGGATTTGACGCCCTTTCCGCTACCAAAAGGTTTATGGGGGATTTAAAAATTAAATTGCGCACAGCGGATGCAGCAAAATTGGAGGATCTTTATGATTACAGCAGGCGATTTCAGAAACGGCGTAACTTTTGATATGGACGGAAATGTGTTCCAGATCATTGAGTTCCAGCACGTAAAACCGGGTAAAGGTGCAGCGTTTGTCAGAACCAAGATCAGAAACGTCATCTCCGGTGCAGTGGTTGAAAAAACCTTCAACCCAACCGATAAGTTCCCGACCGCTTTCATTGAAAGAAAAGATATGGAATATCTGTACAACGACGGCGACCTGTACTACTTTATGGATCAGGAAAGCTACGAGACAGTTCCGATCGACAGAAGCAAACTCGGCGATGCTTTCCGCTTTGTAAAAGAGAACATGGTTGTCAAAATCCTGTCTTACAAAGGCGTTATCTTCGGCAGCGAGGCTCCAAACTTTGTTGAGTTGCTCGTTACCCAGACCGAGCCTGGCGTAAGAGGCGATACCGCTACCAACGTTACCAAGCCAGCTACCCTGGAAACCGGCGCAGAAATCCGCGTGCCGATCTTCATCAACGAAGGTGAAATGATCCGCGTGGACACCCGCACCGGCGAGTACATGGAGCGCGCTTAATTTAAAAGCAACTCTCAAATTGCAAAAATAAAATTTTAAGGGGGATTTTAAAATGACTCTGACTGAGAAAGTAGCATACCTGAAGGGACTTGTTGAAGGCATCGGCGTAGACGAAACCACCAACAACGGCAAGATCATGAAGGCTGTTCTGGATGTTCTGGACGACATGGCTTTCACCGTATCCGATCTGGAGGACAGCACCTCCGAGCTGTATGAGGAAGTAGAAGCAATCGACGAGGACCTCAGCTCCCTTGAAGATGAAATCTATGGCGAAGAGGACGATGATTGCTGCTGCGATGACGACTGCTGCTGCGACGATGAGGACATCTACGAAGTAAAATGTCCAAACTGCGACGAAGAGATCTGCATCGACGGCTCCGTTCTGGACAAAGGCGAAATCCAGTGTCCAAACTGCGGCGAAACCCTCACCTTCGAATTCGATGATGAGTGCGACTGCTGCTGCGAAGACGACTGCGATTGCGGCTGCGACAAGTAAATCACAACGCATCCACAAAAGGAGGTAGACGGAGAAATCTGTCGCCTCCTTTTTCTTTTTTAGCTGCCTTTGATAAAAAAATATCGTTCTCTTTCCTTCGGGTGATTGACAAGCAGGCGGCTGAAACGTATAATAACAAACGAAAAAATATTAGCAAAAATCGTTTGTGATGACAGATTAAAGGAGGTTTTTTTATGTTAAGTGCAATCGTTGGCATCAATTGGGGTGATGAAGGCAAGGGAAGAATGGTCGACCTGCTTTCGCAGGATTATGATGTAGTCGTCCGCTATCAGGGCGGCAACAATGCCGGTCACACTGTTATCAACCATCTGGGTAAGTTTATCCTCAATCTGATGCCGTCGGGCATCCTGCGCCCGGAGGTAGTCAATGTAATGGGCAACGGCATGGTCATCGACCTGGAGCATCTGCACAAGGAGATGGGCAAGCTGGTGCAGGCGGGTGTGAAAATCACACCGGAAAACTTAAAAATCTCCGACCGCGCTATCATCTGTCTGCCTTACCACGTGATGCAGGACTGCCTGGAGGAGGACCGGCTGGCAGACGCAAAATACGGCTCTACCCGCAGAGGCATTGCTCCGGTATACGGCGATAAATATATGAAGAAGGGAATCCGCATCGGCGACCTGATGCAGCCGCAGGCACTCAAAAAACGGCTGGAAGGCATTTTGGATTGGAAAAACCTGACCCTGCAAAAGGTATACAGCGGGGAAGCGGTGACCTTTGAGCAGATTTGGGAGTGGCTGACCACCTATGGAGACCCAATCAAGCCGTTTATCTGCGACACCGGTCTTTACCTTGACCAGGCACAGCAGCAGGGCAAGAAGATTTTGTTTGAGGCACAGCTGGGCGCACTGCGGGACATCGACTTTGGAATCTACCCGTTTACTTCCTCCTCCAACACCATCGCTGCCTATGCACCCATCGGCTCGGGTATCCCAAACCACAAGCTGGACAATGTAGTCGGCGTTATGAAAGCATACTCCACCTGCGTGGGCGAAGGGCCTTTTACCTGTGAGCTGTTTGGAGAAGAGGCAGACAAGCTGCGTGAAGCAGGCGGCGAATACGGCGCTGCAACCGGACGTCCCAGAAGGGTCGGACCGTTCGACCTGCCGGCTTCCCGCTACGGTGTGCGGATGCAGGGCGCAGACGAGATTGCGCTGACCAAACTGGATGTGCTGTCTGGCTTTGAAAAGCTGCCGGTGTGTGTAGCGTATGATGTCAACGGAAAGATTACCCGCGACTTCCCGTTTGGTTCGGATTTGGAAGAAGCCAAGCCGGTGCTGGAATATCTGGATGGCTGGAATTGCGACATCAGCGGGTGCAGAAAGCCGCAGGAGCTGCCGCAGGCTGCTTTGGAGTATATCCGTTTTATCGAGCAGGCAGTCGGCTGTAAGATTCGCTATGTGTCGGTAGGAGCTGAGCGCGAGCAGTATATTGAACTGTAACGGATGGTTTCCGCATAAGAAAACCCCGAGAAGGAAATTTTTCCTTCTCGGGGTTTTGTGCTGATGAAATTGGCTTTAGCCGATAAACTGAATCTGTGCGCCATCTTCGTCAATTTGTGTTACCGTCATGTGGGTCATGCTGTGTGATTCAATGCGGGACAGAACATAGTCGGTATGCTCTGCCGGAATAAAACCAAACGGTTGTCCCTGTTCGTCGGTGACAGCGATTTGCTCCTGTTGTTCTCCCATGTAGGGACGCAGGTAGAGCTGCTGACCAACCTTCAGCCCTGCGGCAGGCAAGGTAAAGGTCATTGTGTGTACACCCTGCGGGATTTTTTCAGCTGTTTCCTTCTTGTGAAGGAGTGCTGCCAGCTGATTCCAAAGCAGCAGCACAGCGGCAAGCAGCAGGCATACTACGAGAGCAATCCACTCCGCTTGGCTGATGGAGGACAGGTCGGTGCGATTGTTCCACAAAACCGAGCCGGCGCCGAACACCAGCAGCAGGATGCCGATGAGAGTTCGTACCATCTTTTGATTCCTCCCGTCTGTCAGGATGCTGCCTTCTGCGTGAAGAGCAGGTTGTCAAAGGAAGTAACCTCGGCAGTTCCGTCGCTGGACAGCGAATATTCCACCTGAATCTTATCGTTTGGCTGGGTGAGTGCAAGCTCTGCACCGGCGGTGGATTCTGCAATAAACAGGATGTCCGGTTTTTCCGAAAGCAGGAACTTGTAAACGGTGTTGCCGCCGCTGTACTCGCCTGAGATACGCAGGATGGTGCCCTCGAGCTGCTCGACCACGCCGCCCAGTTTGCCAATGGTAGTCACACCGTCGCTGCGCAGCTTGTTCTCATAGTCGCGCATCGCTGCACTGACCGATTCGCCGGTGCCGACGGTCGAGTAGTTGGTGACCGAAACAAAGGCGTACTGTTTGATGAGTCCGATGTTGTCCTTGAGGGTCATAAAGTAGGTCGGCTGCGAGTCGATGTTCAGGATGATTGGGAAGGTCGCACGGTACTTCAAGTCCTGTACCCGTCCTTCTGCCGAGCGCTGTGCAGCCTCTTCGGTCGCACCGCTCATCTCGTACATGATTGGCTCCTTGGTCACCATGTCCACCATGATGAAGCCGATGGCACTGTCATCGGCGCCGACGCTGGTCAGACCGGTGAACAGGTAGCATCTGCCGTTGTTGTAGACGATGTTGTGACCCTCGCTGGGGCGATATTTGTCTTTGTTTGCAAAGTTAAAGATGCCGTGGACATAGTTGCCTCGGTTGGCAATCTGCGCCAGCACAAAATCCTCCGGCTGCACGCGGTCCACCCACTCGGGGACCTCATCCATGCCATAGCGGTCCATCTGACCGGTGGTGGCGTTGAGCAGGATGATGCCGTCCGCCTCCGGCAAAGAGAATCCACGGCTGTTTTTGTAAGTGGAGATTGCCCAGTACGGCTGACCCTCGTCGTCCAGCTCGAAGGAGTAGTCGGTGATACCGGTCATCAGACCCGGACCGAAGCGGACCTTGCGGGTGATGTCAAACAGCAGGTAGCTGCCCGGGTGATACTTGATTTTGTAGCCTTCGACATAGCGCACGTCGTTGGTATTGGTTGCGGAAACCACGATGTAGCCGGGCGTGCCCGACAGGTTGGTCAGCCATTTGAAGAAGCCCGAGTGGTACAGCGGCACCACCCAAACCAGCTCGCCGTCCACCATCTGGATGGTAGCAGAGTACAATGCAACCTGGGAGCCTAAAGCGGGACGTTCGCCCAGCTTTTTCTGTGCCAGCTGGAGGGCAAGGTTTTCATCGACGATGGGGATTTGTGCCACGTCAATGGCTTGAACCTCGTTGTCAAACTTTTTGATTTCCGGTTCACCCAGCTGGTCGCGGTAGGCTTTCCACTGGAAAAAGACCGAGCAGAGAATCATCACCACTACAATCAGAATCCACGGCACGGCAATGATGACAGCGGAGAGCTTGGGGAATTTTTGTCTGGCGGAAAAGGAGAAGGGCACCTGCCCGGGTTGTGTTTTTTCTGCGTCGAAGGAAAATTCCCCGATCTTCATCAGGGCATTCAGCCCGACGTAGATGGTAATCAGCACTGCCCAGAAGATGGCGCCGTCCAGGTAAAGCGGACTTAAAGTCGGCGCTTCCACAAAGACGTACAGCAGCACAAGCAGTGTGATGACCAAGAAGATCCATGCTTTTTTCTTTTTCATGTTCTCACCCTTTTACAGTATTGGTCATACAAAACAGCAGCGTCAAACAGGGTAAAAAGGGACCTGCCGTTGTATTGTAGAATAGTATAACATAAAAGAGAAAAAAGACAAACCATGATTTGTAAATTTAAAAGGCATCCTCCCAATCGCGCACACTTCCGTCTGCAAGCAGGCGGATAGGATAAGGAGAACAGCAACTGTTGGGAAGATATTCCTCAAACCACTCGTAGGAAAGCTCAGACAGCTTCTTGAGGTCCTCCAGCGGCATCAGAAAATAGACTCCATAGTCTTCTACGGAAAACAGTAGCCTCGAATCCTGTTGGTTTAAGATAGAAATACGCTTCATAAAGTTTCATCCTCCTTTGTTTTTCGACCCGACCGAATCAGATGGGTCGTCATTTGACTGGATACACTTACAATATACCAGAAGATTTGCAAAAAGTTTGTAGAAATCTGCTGGAAAATCCTGTCATATTCTGCCCGATAAGGGAAGAAGAGAAGTTGGTTTTGTCGAAAGGAGCGTGCTTTTGGAAAAACTTTCACAGAAAATGACTTTGCAAATTTTTGTACAGAAGGAAAAAGAAGAGTTGATTGGCTGGTAAAAAGACTGATGCGCTTTAAAGCGATAAAATATTTTGAGAAAAACCCTTGACAAGATACCCCGGGATAGGCTATGATAGTAGCAAACCATCACAGGGAGGAAACCGCTCATGCATCATCCACAGATGACAGCACGATATTATAAGAGCTACCGGGGCATTTTTAGCGCCGGTCATTTGTGCTGTTTTTCTCGGGGACAATGAGCTTCTCCGTTTGATGGCGAAGGCTTTGCCAAACAGGGGCAAAAGCTTTTCTAAAAGGAAAACAACCATGACTGCCGGTGCTTTTGGAAACAGGAGCCACCGGCTTTTTTACTGTAAAAAAGAAAAGAGGAAAAACAAATGATCGTAATTGTAAAATCGACCGCACAGCCACAGGAGGTCGAACAGCTGAAAAAAGAATTTGAAGCAATGGGATTGCAGATTCACCTTTCGCAGGGTGCCAACACCACCCTGATGGGATTGGTAGGGGATACCACCTGCGTGGACATCGGCAAGGTGGCTTCGATGGACATTGTCGAGAGAGTTCAGCGAATCCAGGAGCCATACAAAAAGGCAAACCGCAAATTCCATCCGCAGGATACGGTGGTGGATGTGGCAGGTGTGCGCATCGGTGCAGGTGATTTTACCGTTATCGCAGGTCCCTGCTCGGTCGAAACACCCGAGCAGATTACGGCGGTTGCCCGTGCGGTCCAGCAGTCGGGAGCAGTTATGCTGCGCGGCGGCGCGTTTAAACCGCGCACCTCTCCTTACGCTTTCCAGGGACTGCACGACGAGGGCATCCGCCTGCTGCTCAAAGCAAAGCAGGAGACCGGTCTGCCGATTGTCACCGAAATCATGAGCTACGAGGACATCGACCTGTTCGAGCAGGTGGATTTGATTCAGGTGGGCGCGCGCAATATGCAAAACTTTGAGCTGCTCAAGCGGCTGGGCAAACAGGACAAGCCGATTCTGCTCAAGCGGGGACTGGCAAACACCATCGAGGAATTTTTGATGAGTGCAGAGTACATCATGGCACAGGGCAACGAGCAGGTCATCCTGTGCGAGAGGGGCATCCGTACCTATGAAAATGCCACCCGAAACACACTGGACCTGTCGGCGGTGCCGCTGCTGAAAAAACGCAGCCACCTGCCGGTGGTGGTGGACCCGAGCCACGCAACCGGTATTCCGTGGATGGTGGAGCCAATGACACTGGCAGCCATTGCCGCAGGAGCCGACGGCGTGATGATCGAGGTACACAACGACCCGCCGCACGCTTTGTGCGATGGTGCGCAGTCGCTGCGTCCTGAGCAGTTTGACGCACTGATGGGCAAGGTCAAAAAAACCGCACAGTTTTTCAAAACACTCGATTAAGGACGGAGGGAAGAAGATGGAGCGGATGAACCAAAAGGTTGGCATCGTGGGTCTGGGTCTGATTGGAGCGTCGCTGGCAAAGGCGCTCAGCCATCGCACCGATTGCACCGTCTATGGGCTGGACATTGACCGCTGCACCGTCGAGATGGCACTGGCAGAAGGGACCATCGCAGCCGAGTTGACCGATTTAGGGCAGCTGGATGTGCTGATCGTTGCCCTGTTCCCACAAGCCACGGTGGAGTACATCCAGGAAAATGCAGAAAAGCTGCGCAAGGGCTGTCTGGTCATGGACATCTGCGGTGTCAAAAAGCAGGTGGCAGACAGGGTGGCGCCGCTGTGCAAAAGCTGCGGGGTAGAGTATATCGGTGCGCACCCGATGGCAGGCAGAGAGCGCTGGGGTTATCAAAACTCCACCGAAGACCTGTTTGACAACGCCAGCATCATCCTGACCCCAATCTTCACCGATTCCTGGGCGTTGCAGCTGGCAGCACAGCTGTGTGAGCAGATTGGCTTTGGCAGGGTGGTTTATACCGACCCGGACAGCCACGACAAGATGATTGGCTACACCTCTCAGCTGGCGCACATCCTGTCCAGTGCCTATATCAAAAATCCGCTGTGCATGAACTACAAGGGCTACACCGGTGGTAGCTTTCAGGATTTGACAAGGGTCGCAAAACTCAACCCCATCATGTGGAGCGAGCTATTCCTGCTAAACCAGCAGCATTTACTGGACGACCTGGACATTCTGATTGGCAGCTTACAGGAGTACCGGCAGGCATTGGCGGCAGGGGACCGAAGCCGTTTGGAGAAGCTGTTGGAGGAAGGCAGCCGCATCAAGCAGCAACTGAATGAGCAGGAATAAGGGGTTGAGTTTACGCAAGCCCATCATGTGGAGCGAGCTGTTTTTACTCAACCAGCAGCATTTCTGGACGAGTACGCCTGAAAGGCGTTGATATTCTGATTGGCAGCTTGCAGGGGTACCGGTAAGCACAACAAAAGGAAGATTGTAAAATGGAAAAATGTTTTAGGAGGGAAAGCAAAATGGATTTAGAAGAGATTCGCAAAGAAATCGACCAGCTGGACCGGCAGATTGCCCAACTGCTGACCCGACGGATGGAGTGCAGCAACGAGGTGGCTGCCTTTAAAAAGGCAAACGGGCTGCCCATCTACCACCCGCAGCGGGAGCGGCAGGTGATTGAAAAGGTGCGCGCACTGACCAAAACAGAATATGCCGATGCGCTGGAAAATATTTACAACTGTATTATGCAGCAAAGTAAGGAGAATCAGCAGCGCCTGTTGGAAAAAGAAGATTAAAAGGATTTTACATCTCTCATTTAGTTGGAAATATAGCTCATTTAATTGAAGACATTGCTCATTTAGTTGAAGAATTGTTCCTCTCAATATTGAAATTTCCCCCGAAAAAGACTATAATAGGAGTAAAATATTTGTCTGATAAGCGCAAACGCAGAAAAAGAAAAAAGGGGAATATAGGAAATGAACTATCAAGCAATTACCAGTGTCCTCAACGACGGTCTGGTGCTCGCAACCGGATGTACCGAACCAGGAGCGCTCGCTCTGACCGCAGCCGCAGCGGCAGCACATCTGGGAGAGCCGGTCCGCTCGCTCCACACCTTTGCCAGTGGCAATATCATTAAGAATGCTTACTCGGCAGGCATCCCGGGCACCCAGCTGGTCGGCATCGAATATGCAGTTGCCATCGGCGCTATTGTTGCAAAACCGGAAAAGCAGCTTCAGGTCATCAATGGTCTGACCCAGCAGCAGATTGATGCTGCCTGCGCTTTGGTGGATGCAAAACAGGTGGTTGTAGAGCTTGCCAAAGTGCCGCAGAAGCTGTACATCGAGGTGGAGGCAAAGGGGGAACACAACACCGCCCGCGCCATCATCGCAAACGTACACACCAATATCATTTATATTGAAGAGAACGGCAAAGCGATTCTGGATAAACGCAACGAGGAACAGAGCGCAGACAGCGGCTACTCTGACAAAGAAATCAAAGAGATGCTGTCGGTTGCAAAAATCTTTGAGTATGCAACCACCGTTGATTTGAGCCTGCTGGACAAGATTCGCCTGAGCATTGATGTCAACTCCGCTATCAGCGATGAGGGTATGAACCATCCGTACGGTCTGTGCATCGGACGCGGAATCCTCGACGATATGCAGAAGGGCTACCGCGGTGATTCGCTGACTACCTATGCGATGCAGCTGGCATCCGCAGGCGCGGATGCCCGTATGGCAGGCGCCGATGCACCGGTTGTTTCTAACTCCGGTTCCGGCAACCAGGGCATTGCCTGCACCATGCCGGTGGTAGCGGTTGCCAAAAAACTGGGTGTCAGCGACGAGCAGATGATGCGCGCCGTTACCCTGAGCAACCTGATGGGCATTTACATCAAATCTCAGTTCGGTCGTCTGTCTGCCTTCTGCGGTGCGACCGTAGCCGGAATCGGTTCTTCCTGCGGCATTGCCTACCTGCTGGGCGGCGGTCTGCCGGAGGTTGAAAACTGCGTATTCAACATGATTGGCAACGTGACCGGTATGCTGTGTGACGGTGCAAAAGCAGACTGTGCTTTGAAGATTGCTACCTGCACCAACGCTGCCATGCAGTCTGCGCTGATGGCAATGAGAGGCATCCGCGTGCTGTCCACCGACGGTATCGTAGAAAACGATGTAGAAAAGACCATCAGCAACTTTGCTACCTTGGGCAACGAAGGCTCGGTGACCCTCGACCAGCTTGTTCTGGATATGATGCTCAAAAAACAGAAATAATTTTACAGAAAACGCTGTAAAGTAAGCAGAAGGAGCGGGCGTCGTCTGGCGTCTGCTCCTTTTGCGTTTTCTTTTTTGAGCGTTGCAAGCGCATTTTCGGTCGAAAACAGCTCTTTCGACCAATATTTACAATTATTTTAATCTTATCCTTCCGATTTTTAATCGAATTGTCAGTTTTTCGCTTGACAGATGCACACTTTTTCACTATAATACAACTATCACAAAGGTTACCCCGAACATCAGGCTGCTGGATGGGACGATCCGGCTGCTTTTTTATGCTGGTAATGGGTATCCGGCGATAGATATTACAACGGCGGTTCATCAAAACAATTTTGGCGTGCCGCTGAGAGGAGTATGTGAATATGGCAAACGAGATCGTTATGACCAAGGAAGGATACGATGATCTGGTCAAGGAGCTGGCAGAGCTGAAAACGACCCGCCGCGCAGAAATTTCTGAAAAAATCCGCATTGCACGCGGTTTTGGCGACCTTTCCGAAAACAGCGAGTACGACGAGGCAAAGAACGAACAGGCAATCGTTGAGGCGCGCATTCTGACACTGGAAAACCAGCTGAAGAATGTTAAGATTGTAGAGAAATCCGCTTCCGGCGCAGGCATCGCTTCGCTGGGCAGCTTCGTCACCATCCGCGACGTGGAGTTTGGCGATGAGATGACCTACCGCATCATCAGCTCGGTGGAGTCGAGCAACGATATGTCCACCATCACCGACGAGTCTCCGGTGGGCAAAGCGCTGCTGGGACACAAGGCAGGCGACGCAGTTTACGTCACCATTCCGTCGGGCGAGCAGATTGAATATCAGATCATCAAGGTCGAATAGTCGGCTTATAAACAGCTAAATCGGATACAAAGGGCATTTTTATACCGGATTTTCGTAGAATCTTACTAAACTCCGACGAAAAATGCCCTTTATTTTTTTATTGTAATTTTCGACGAAAAACGGTATAATAGAAAGAGCGTACAGGCAGGCGTGCCACGTCGCTTTACTTTTGTAAATTTTAGATAACCGAAAGGACGGAAAATACATGGCAGAAAACCTGGAAAACCAGAACACACAAGCAAACGCCGAACCAACAGCCGAAGAGCTGTCCGAGGTGCTGCGTGTCCGCCGCGAAAAGCTGACTGCATTGCAGCAGGCAGGCAATGACCCGTTTGCACAGACCCGTTTTGACCGCACCGTTTATGCACAGCAGATTGCAGAGCAGTTCGACCAGCTGGAGGAAAAACCGGTAGCGGTTGCAGGTCGAATCATGAGCAAACGTTCGATGGGCAAAGCTTCCTTCTTTGACATCGCGGACGCAAGCGGCAAAATCCAGATCTACATCAAGCTCAACGTGATTGGCGAAGAGACCTATGAGCAGTTTAAAAAATGGGACATCGGCGACATCGTCGGTGTAAACGGCGAGGTGTTCCGCACTAAACACGGAGAAATCTCCATCCGTGCTACCAAGGCAGTCCTGCTGTCCAAATCGCTGCTGCCGCTGCCGGAAAAATTCCACGGCTTGACCAACACCGATTTGAGATACCGTCAGAGATATGTTGACCTGATTGTCAACCCGGAAGTACGCGACGTCTTTGTAAAACGCTCACTGATTATCCGCGAGCTGCGCACCTTCCTGGATTCCAAGGGATACCTGGAGGTAGAAACTCCTGTTCTGCACAACATCGCAGGCGGCGCAGCTGCACGTCCGTTTATCACCCATCACAATTCTTTGAATATTGATATGTACCTGCGCATTGCGCTCGAGCTGCACCTGAAACGACTGATTGTCGGTGGCTTTGACAAGGTATATGAGATTGGACGTGTCTTCCGCAACGAGGGCATGGACACCAAGCACAACCCGGAATTCACCATGCTCGAGTTCTATCAGGCATACTCCAACTATGAGGATGTTATGAACCTGACCGAAGAGATGCTGCGCTATGTGGCACAGAAGGTACTGGGCACCACCACCGTGGTCTACGGCGACCAGGAAATCGACCTAGGCAAACCGTTTGCACGCATCAGCATGGTAGAAGCGGTCAAGAAATATACCGGCGTTGACTTTGATGCCATCCAGACACTGGAAGAGGCAAGAGCAGCAGCAAAAGAACACCACATCCAGTATGAAGAACGTCACCTCAAGGGCGACATCCTCAACCTGTTCTTCGACGAGTTTGTTGAGGATAAGCTGATTCAGCCGACCTTCCTGACCGGACATCCGGTGGAGATTTCTCCACTGTCCAAGCGTGATGCGGCTCATCCGGGCTACACCGAGCGTTTTGAGCTGTTCATCACCGGTCGTGAGTTTGCAAACGCATTCTCCGAGCTGAACGACCCAATCGACCAGAAAGCTCGTTTTGAGCATCAGCTGGAGCTGAAGGCACAGGGCGACGAGGAAGCAACCGATATGGACAACGACTTCATCACTGCACTGGAATATGGTCTGCCGCCAACAGGTGGTTTCGGTATGGGTATCGACCGTCTGGTTATGCTGCTGACCAATCAGCCGTCCATCCGTGACGTTCTGCTGTTCCCAACCATGAAGCCAACTGCTGAGGAGCTGGCTAAGAAAGCAGCAGCTCAGCCTGCACCGGTAGCACAGCCGACAGCAGTTCAGTCTGCTGAACCGGTTGCAGTATCCGCAGAAAGCGTACAGCTCGACCTTTCCAAGGTAAAAATCGAACCGCTGTTTGCTGATATGGTCGAGTTTGATACCTTTGCTAAGTCCGACCTCCGTGTTGTTAAGGTAGAAGCTTGCGAAGCAGTTCCGAAGTCCAAAAAGCTGCTGAAGTTTACCCTCAACGATGGCACCGACAAAAAGCGCACCATCCTGAGCGGTATTCACAACTACTATGAACCGGAAGAGCTGGTTGGCAAAACCTGCGTGGCAATCACCAACCTGCCGACCCGCATGATGATGGGCATTCCTTCCGAGGGTATGCTGATCAGCGCCGTATACGAGTACGAGGGACACGAAGGCTTGAATCTGCTGATGCTGGATGACGTGATTCCGGCAGGTGCAAAGCTGTACTAAGATGACACTGTGCTGTACAGACAGCCAAAAGTAACAAAATAAAAAAGGACAGCCGCTAAAAAAGCGGCTGTCCTTTTTGTTTTTATACCATCAGTGCGGATAAACCGACAAAGATGATGAGAATTCCAAACAGAAAAAAGAGGATGTATCCGGCTCCGACCCGCTTTTGCAAAAGAAAGTTCGTCGGCTTTTTCGGGTCGATATAGATGGTGTATTCTTCGCCCGGCTTCATGCGCTTTTCCAGCAGGGAAAGCGGGTAGGTGGAGGCACACTGGCGGAGGAATTTCTTGCCGTTGTACTGGTAGCGAAAGACCGGTGCATGGCTTTGTGAACCCTTGCCGCCGGAGTAGCTGTTAAATCCCTGATAGATGCCGGTGACCTGCTCGCTGCATTGTTTGACCGAGCGGATGTGGCTCCAGGAGACGCAGACGAATGCGCTGCCAAGGGTAGTTCCAATCAGGGCAAAGGTGTATTTTTCCCCACCCGGAATCAGAAAGCAGAGAAAAGCCAGAAGCAGTCCGACAAAAATCAGCAGAATCAACCGAAAGCCGCCGCGGTCGGTTTGATGGACCTTGTGTTTGATTGCCATATAGGTAATCCATGCAAAGGCAAGGACACAAAACAGAAGTTCGATTTGTTCGCGGTTCATCCTGTATTCCTTCTTTCCGGGTGTTTTCTTTGGAAAAATTGTACCACAAAACGACAGGGAACGCCACTGGTTTGTGAAAATTTTTTCTGCTGCATAAAACAACGGGCAAAAAAACGAAGGCTTTCCTGAGCAGAAAAGCCTTCGCTTTTTGTAATGTATCTGGATTACAGGCGTGCAAACTGTGCTTCGTACAGCTCGCGGTAGATGCCGTTGTCCTTTTCCAGAAGCTGGGTGTGGGTGCCGCGCTCCTGGATGCCGTCGCGGTCCATGACAATGATCTCATCGGCGTTCTTGATGGTGGACAGGCGGTGGGCAACCACGATGGTGGTGCGGTTTTTGCACAGCTCGTCCAGCGAATCCTGGATGTAGTTTTCGGTCACGTTGTCCAGTGCAGAGGTTGCCTCGTCGAGAATCAGAATCGGTGGATTCTTCAAAAAGACGCGGGCAATCGAGATGCGCTGCTTCTGACCGCCGGACAGCTTGATGCCGCGTTCACCGACAAAGGTGTCATAGCCTTCCGGCAGGCTCATGATGTAGTCGTGGATGTTGGCTTTTTTGGCTGCCTCGTAGACCTCCTCACGGCTGGCTCCCAGCTTGCCGTAAGCGATGTTGTCAAAGATGGTGCCGGTGAAGAGGAAAACATCCTGCTGCACGATGCCGATTTTGCTGCGCAGAGAACGACGGGTGACCTTGCGGATATCCTGCCCGTCGATGCAGATGCTGCCCTGGGTGATTTCGTAAAAACGCGGAATCAGATGACAGAGGGTGGTTTTGCCGCCGCCGGAAGGTCCGACGATGGCGACCATCTCGCCCTGCGGGAAGGTCATCGAGATGTTGGAGAGGACCTCCTTGCCCTCATCGTACTGGAAGGAAACGTTGTCGAAGGTAATCTCGCCGCGGACATCCTTCAAATCGACTGCATCGGGTGCTTCCTGTTCTACCTCGATGTTCATCAGTTCCTGGAAGCGGGTGTAGCCGGTGATGGCGTTCTGGAACATCTCGACGAACTGGATGAGTTTTTTGATTGGGTTGACAAACATATTGATGAACAGCATATAAGCGACCATGTCACCGACGCTGATGACACCACGGTAGACGCAGTAGCCACCGCCGGTCAGCACCACGACATTCATCAAAGAGGTCAAAAAGTTGGTGCCGGAGAAAAATTCTGCCATGACCCGGTAGGCGCGTTCCCGCACAGTGACATAGCGCTGGTTGTTTTCATCAAATTTTTTAGCTTCCTCCTGCTCGCCGGTGAAGGCACGGGCAACACGCACGCCGGCGATGCTGTTTTCCAGGCTGGCGTTGACCTCTGCAATCTCAATGCGGTTTTTGCGGAAGGCGATGGTCATTGCAGTCCTCTTTTTGACGACAAACAAAATCAGGAAGGGGAGAACGGCAAAGGTAATCAGGGTCAGCGGGATATTGATGGTACACAGGATAATGAAGGAACCGATCACGCTGACCAGCGAGATGAACAGGTCCTCGGGACCGTGGTGGGCAAATTCGGAAATGTCCATCAGGTCGTTGACGATGCGCGACATGATGACACCGGTTTTGTGTTCGTCAAAGTAGGAAAAGGGCAGCTTTTGCAGGTGCTCAAAGACGTCCCTGCGCATATCCGCCTGCATCCGCACGCCGACCACATGACCCTGATACTGCATGAAATACTGCATGATTGCCTGCACCAGGTAGATGACCAGCAGCGCCACACACCAGGTCAGGATGAGCCGCAGGTTCTTGTCGGGGATGTAGGTGTTGATGATGTTTCGGGAGATGACCGGATACATCAAATCGCAGCTGGCAGCAACCAGTGCGCACACCATGTCGAATACAAACAGCTTCCAGTGCGGTTTGTAGTAGTGGATAAAAGATTTTAGCATAAATTACCGACTCCTCTCTTTTTGTAAGCTTCTCAGATGCTTTTTATTATACAACGGGATGCAAAAAATTTCAACTTTTCCTCTCCATCCTTGCAGCCGAAAATTTGCCGTGTTATACTATAAAAAACGTCCTGCAAAGGAGGCGGCTGTATGAAACGACACAGTACCCGACTGTATAATCTGATTTTTCCCATCTGGATTTTCTGGATGCTTCCATCGCTGCTCTGGCTGCTGCTGCTTCCGGCAAATTTTTTGTGGGACAGCCTTGTGCTGCTGGCAGCAGCGGGCTGGCTTCGGCTGCAAGGAAAGAAGGAGCTGTGGAAACGTTCCATTGTCAAGATTTGGCTCATCGGCTTTGCCGCTGACTTTGCCGGTGCTGCCCTGAGCCTTGTGGTGATGCTGCTGTTGAACACCCTTTTGGACAGCCACACCTTTGACCCGTACTATTTTCCGGGTGCTACCCTGCACGCGATACCGGGTGTCTGCCTGGCGGGCGGGCTGATTTGGCGGCTCAACCGCAGGTACTCCTTTGGTAAGGCGGGTATTTCCGAGGCAATGGCAGGAAGGTTGAGTCTGGTGCTGGCAGTTTTTACAGCACCCTATCTGATGCTGCTGCCGATGTATTATTAAAAAAGAAAAACCCGCGACCCCTTTGCAAAAAGGGGCGCGGGTTTTTTGTCGTTTTACAGGTAAAAAGTTTACAGGTAAAAGTTTACAAGTAAACGGCGTATTCTTCGGCAGATTCCGGCTCAAAGCGCACCGTTTTGAGCATAGCCACCAGCTGGCGGCGGTATTCCTTGGGAGAATGGACACAGCAGTTCATGTGTTTTGCACCCTCCACCAGGCACAGCGAGGCGGTGGGACAGGCATCGGCAATCTGTCGGCTCATCTCAAAGGGGACCAGCTTGTCTGCGGTCCCGTGAAAGAGCAGGACAGGGACGCGGATGGCTGCCGCCGCTTTGACTGCGTTTACCGTGTCCATCTGCGCGCCGCTTTTTTGCCGGATAATCCGTTTGACCAGCGGCAGCAGGGGAGCAGGGTCGAAGCCGTAGCGCTTTTTGCCTTGCAGGCGCATCATGCTGTCCCAGTCGGAGAAAGGACAATCTGCCACACAGAACAGCGGCTTTTCCTCCAGAGGGACCGACTGGCTGTTGGCTTTTTCCATCGTCAGCAGGGCGGTCACCGCGCCCATCGACTCGCCCATCACGCCAATGCGTGCGCGGTCAAATCCCAAGGACTGGGCGTGCCGTTGGATTTCCTCCAGCCACTCCAGTGCGTCGTCACTTTCCAATGCGCCAAAGGTGATGTAGCTGCCCTGGCTTTCGCCCTGCGCCTGCAAATCCGGCACCAGCACATTGAAGCCCAGACGCAGCAGCATCGGAAGATATTTGAGCACACCGATCCACGGGTAGTTGTACCCATGCAGGAAGAGGATGTAGCGGTCGGTCTGACTGGGCGTCAGGTACAGGCGGGCGGTCAGCTCCTGCCCACGCTGGTTCACCAGAAACAATTTGTCGTACTTTACATCCATCCGGTCGGGGTCCAGCTGGTTGCGCTCCATCTCCTGACGAAGCACAGCGCCGTAGTTCATCCGCTGCGGGTCGATGGCTTGCAGGGCAAAGCGCAGTGCCATGCGATAGTAGATCAACAGCAGGACACTTGCCAGCAACAATGTAAGCAGTGGAAGAAAAATATAGGAAGGGTTCATTGGTTCACCTCACATACAGTCGGTTGTTTTAATTCTGTGAATCATTATACCACGAATTGTCAGGAGAAAGAAAAAATATTCTGTGAAATTTTTAAAGGAAGCCTTTGGCAGTAAAAATGAGAGCAAAAGCAGGCGGCTTTTAGAAAAAATGCTTCCATCACGCCAGGGACGGGCAGCAGCAAGGCGGAACCGGCTGCGGGTCTGCATCATAGTCTAAAAATGTGGGCGGCAGCAGAATGCGCTGCCCGATAACCTGACAAAAAAGGAGCGGTGAAGACCATGCTGTTTCAACCTTGCAGCGGCAACGGGCAGGACGCAGGCTGTTCTGCCTTTACCGACCAGCCGATTTCGCTGGCGATGGCGTATGTACCCACCCAGCAGTGGAAGGATTTGTATGATACCAGTTTAGGGTTGCAGCGGGGAACCATCTTTTCCCAGCTGGATAAACCCTTCATCGGAGAGGAGGCGGTAGGCAATGCCACAAGATAAGATGCGCCGGACGCTGCTGGACCGGGTGCAGATGTACGAGTTTGCGGTCATCGAGGCAAACCTGTACCTTGACACCCACCCGCAGGACCAGGACGCCTTAAAATACCACGACAAATATGCCAATCTGCTCGAGCAGGCAAAGGCAGAGTATGAAAAGCAGTTTGGCGCCTTGAATCCAATGAAAGCAAACAACGGCGCGCGCTGGAGTTGGGTGGATGACCCGTGGCCGTGGGACCTGAACGCTGACCAGGAGAAGGGAGGAGTAAGCGATGTGGACTTATAGCAAAAAGCTGGAATACCCGGTAAAGATTGCCCGACCCGATGCTGCCGCCGCCAAGGTGATTATCTCACAGCTGGGAGGTCCAAACAGCAACAAGATACAAAGAGGCACCGGATTTCCCGGTGCCTCTTTAAAATGTACATTCATTGTATGTAATAGTAGATTTCGATGCTGTCTGCCTGCCGGTCAAATACAATCTTTTCGATAAAGGAGCGCAGCAGTCGGTTTTTCTCGGATGGGGAAGTAGCACCGGACAGAAGAGACGGAAGCAGGGAGCGCACCTTGTCGGCAAAGGCTTTGCGGGAGGCGCGGACATCGGGAAGCTGCGGCAGCTGAAGGGTGAGCTTTTCGATGTTGGCAGTCAGCTTCTCCTTGTTGCGGCGGTACTCCTCAAGGGTGTCGATGCCGGCTTCATAGGCTTCGCGGATGCGCTCGAGCTTTGATTTTTCGCGCTCGATCTGCGCATGGAGGATGGAGGAGGTGTCTGCTTGTACAGCAGTCTGGCGGATGTGCAGCTCAAAGGTTTCGTTTTCTAAATCAGTTTGGATGGCTGCCATGACCCAATCGGTGATTTTGAGCAGGTTGATGGCGTGAGAGGTGGCACAGCTGCCTTTGGCGTAGCGGTTGCACTGGAGATAGGCGCTCGGCTGATTCGGCGAGCTGATGACCAGCGTGGAGCCGCAGCTGCTGCATCGGACAAGCCCACGCAGCGCGTATTCGTTGGCAGGTTTCACGCGGCTTTTTGCCTTTTGGTGGTAGAGCTGCTTGATTTGCGCAATCCGTTGCTGTGTAGCTTCGAAGTCCTCCTGTGAAATCAGCGGCGGGTGCTGACCATCGGCAAGAATCTGTGTTTTAGGTGGGGTGGAACGTCTGACTTTACCGGAGGGGTTCCAGTGGATTTTTCCGATGTATACCGGGTTTTTCAGGATGTACTCGATGTTTCGGTTTTCCATCCGGTTGCCAAAACGGGTGCGCACACCCAGGTCATTGAGCTTGCGCGCAATTTCCATATAGCCCATGCCGCCCAAAAAGTCGGAGTAAATCATCTGCACCAGCGCAGCGGTGTCCGGGTCGGGGACATACTGCTTATTTTCAATTCGATAGCCAAAAGGGGCATAGGTCAGCGGTTCACCGCGGTGAGCTTTTTCGGTCATGCCGCGGGTGACCTCCTCGGCAAGGTTTACGCTGTAATATTCGTCCATTGCCTCGATGATGGCTTCGGTGATGATGGACATTTTATCGTCCCCGATGTATTCGCTGACCGAAATCACGTCGATGCCCAGCTCCTTGCGCAGCATGGATTTGTAGACAATGCTGTCCTGGCGGTTGCGGGCAAACCGAGAAAACTTCCAGACCAGGATGGCATCAAAGGGCTTAGGGTTTTTCTTGGCAGTGGCAATCATCCGCATAAATTCAGGGCGCTTGGCGCTGTTTCTGCCCGAGCGACCCTCCTCTTCGACAAAGATATACTCTTCCGGCAGGACAAAATCGCTGTTTTTGGCGTAGCGACGAATCTGGCTTAGCTGGCTGTCGGGGGAATATTCCAGCTGGTCGTCGGTTGAAACGCGGATGTAAGCGGCAGCAACCTTCATCATACAACACTCCTTTTGCTTAAAATAGCGTATGCAGTTGCCAACCCGCAAAAGAAGTGCTATAATAACAGTGCGATTTATTATGATGCGCGCTCCTTTACGGGGCAACCGAGCCGCTTTCTGTGTTGGCGCACAGAGGGCGGTTCTTTTTTTATATTTTAGTTTTCATAGTATTCTTTGAGTTTCAGCAAAACGGAGACATAGTCCTGGCTGATGGCTTTAGCAATCCGCTGGGCGGTATATTCATCGTAGATGTGAGAAGTCTGGTTGCGAGACGAAAGCATATCGCACCAGATTTGTTCATCGTCAATCATCTGGTAGCGATAAGCTTCTTTGAGAACCTGTTTTGGGAAGGTAATGGTGACGGTGAGCCCCTGATCTTCCAGATATTCCTTCATGGACTTCCAACCCAGCTCAAAGGTAAACTCAAAACGCTGGATTAAAGCATCACGGTAAAGTTCGTTGTCAGGTTCCGATTCAAAAGCCAGGTTTGCTTCGTTCAGACGCTGAGCGGCAAGGCAGAAGTTTTCCACTTTCGTTTTATACTTGCTCATAGAGGGTGACACCATCCTTTTGAATATTTTGCAGCAGGGCGGGACTGATGTGCTGCGTAATGTGGACCAGGTCAAATTTTAACAGCGTTTGCAGCTCTTCCTCGACCGCAAAGTAGAAGGAAGCCTGCTGCCTTTCGGGCATCCCGTAGATGGCAAGGTCGATGTCGCTGCGGGGATGGTTGTCCCCACGCGCACGGGAGCCAAACAGGACAATCTTTGTGGCACCGTAGCGGGCGCCGAGCTGTGCGATCTGCTTTTGCAGGGCGGGGGAAAGGTCCATGCGATCATCTCCTTTCATTGACGATATGAGCGTCGTCCTTTGGCATGGGGATTGATTTGCCAATGTCGGCAATGCATTCTATACCATTCTCTGTGTTGATGCACGGAGGGCGGTTTTTATTTTGCAGCATATTCTATCAGAGGTAGTGGCAAACCGAGTATCTCCGCTATCTGAGCGGTAGTGCATCCATCATACTCCTCTGCCAGTACATCAGCAGGGTAGCAGAGACAAGCGGCAAATTTGTCCGCCTCCTGCTCATACTTTGATTGTACATTATAGGTGTGGTTTGCCATAAACAGCTTGTTGAGGTGAGGGTGCAGGAAGATGTGTCCCAGTTCGTGGGCGCACACCCAACGCCGGTCTTCCTCACTGAGGGAATCATCAATATAGATGATATGGTTGCGCTTAATGTACTGGTGGAATCCTCGCACACCCTTTAACGGAAGCTCCACAACGATGTAGTCGAGATTTTCGGCAATTTTAAACGGGTCCGTTGTGCCGAATTTACGAATCAGGCTATTTGCCTTCTGCTTCGGTATCATGCTAATCTCTCCTATTAGTTTTTCCGATACTTTTTAGGGGTATATTTTTCTTTGTTTTTGAGTTTTGCCATCTGCAAACCCACTTCCATGGCGGCGAGGATGGATTCTTTAGCTTCGTCTGTCATAGGGTTGCCGTCAAACATTAGTCCCTCTTCGTTTTCAAGGGTTTCTTTTAATTGTCCCAGAGTTTTTGCAATATCGCGCTCATCCTTTTTATTAAGGGTGGGCGCTTTTTGTGTTTCGGGGGAAGTTTGTTCACCTGAAGCTTCCCCTAAAAGGTACTCAACAGGCACATCAAAATAATTTGCGATTAAAGTCGCTTTCTTAATATTTAAAGACTTCGCTCTCCCTTTTCTTAATTCTGTGAGGGTACTTCTGCTGATTCCCAAATCATCGCACAGTTTACTTCCTTTAATTCCTCGCTCCTCACAAAGACGGTCGATTGTTTCAATAATAGTAGCCATACAAAACCTCGCTGTATTGTTTAAAATGCCTAAAATACAAAATTATGTATTTTATGGCTTGACTAATACAAAGTTTTGTATTATGATACAAGTACGGCAAATACAAAACTCTGAACTATGTTATGTGGTAATTTCATAGTAATACAAATTATTGTACTTGTCAATACAAAAAAGAGGCTGGAGGTGGGATTTTGGCTGTAAATAGTGATTTTTGTGAGTTTGGCAAAGAGGTAAAGAAGCGGCTTGTTGATATTGAACAAACACAATCTTGGCTTGCTGAAAGAGTAAGTGAAGATACTGGTTTACGGGTAGATGCCGCTTATTTATCTAATACACTCGCAGGCAGACGGACACCAGAAAAGATTATGAGCAGTATCAAAAAGATTCTGAACATGGAATAGGAGGAGTACTATGCAAGACATTATGAACATCAACGGGATTGAGTGTTTCGAGAAAGACGGAGTTGCATATCTGAAACTGGAAACAGTTGCAAGAGGGCTGGGATTCACTCGAATTGCAGATAGTGGAAATGAAGTGGTTAGATGGGAGCGAGTGGATAAATATTTGAAGGAGTTAGGCTTCGTGCCCACAAGTGGGCATGATGGATTTATTCCCGAAAACATCTTCTACCGCCTTGCCATGAAAGCAAAGAATGAAGCGGCAGAACACTTTCAGGCGAAGATTGCGGATGAGGTTATCCCGAGCATCAGAAAATACGGCGCATACATGACACCGGAAACACTGGAAGCGGCAATCCTGAATCCCGACACGATGATTAAGCTGTGCACTGCGCTGAAAGACGAGCAGGACAAGAGGAAAGCTCTGGAAGTTGCAAACGCAGAGCTTGTAGTCGAAAAGCAAATCATGCAGCCAAAGGCAGATTATTTTGACGAGCTGGTGGACCGCAACCTGCTGACCTCGTTTAGGGAAACCGCAAAGCAGCTCGAAGTAAAGGAAAAGGAGCTGATTGGTTTCCTACTCGAAAAGAAATACATTTACCGAGATAAGAAAGGCAAGCTGCAACCGTATGCAGACAAAAACAACGGCTTGTTTGAGGTGAAAGAGTGCTTCAACGAGAAAACCAAGTGGAGCGGCACGCAGACACTGGTTACGCCGAAAGGCAGGGAAACTTTCCGCCTGCTGTGGATGAGGGAGGTGCGATGAAAGAATGCACTTCGACAGCAAAGAGAAAGGGTATTCGCTGAAAGAGCCTAAAGTAGAAATCAAATCATCAAAAAATTATGACATTGATGCAATCGGAATATCTGTGCAAGGGTACGATACCCTCATTGTTTTTCGTGATGAAAATGCTTTTCTTAAAGTAATAGCCGCCAACCCCAACATAATGGCAGTTATGGGAGCTGACGACTATACGAAGAAAAATTTTCCGGGTGTCTTTATCGCTGGGATAATTTCTTAATCCTCATAACACAAAAAGGAGCAAGAGAAAGGAAGAGCCTAAGAGGTGTCAGAAAGGTGGAGTTTTGCCTTGATGTAGAAAGAAATCCTGCACGTGAGTTGATTATCTATTTGTAGAAATTCGATTATTGTTTCAAACAGGACGAAAAATAGGAGGCGGTAACCATAGAGCTTTTTGGAAACATAGCCGTTGGAATAGCAGCAATCACGATGCTTGCAACCATGGCACTCATAGAAGCATTTTACTTCAAAGAGTACCATCGAGCAAAAAGAATTATGAAGTATTTATGCATCATTGTCCTGACTTTGTTGGCTGGATTTTGCTCTTCGCTTTTCCTCTATTACTTTGGATAAAGCCTTGTTGATTGCAGCTTTGTCGGAAGTTTGAATAGCAAAATACAAACTATCCAGAGATTTAGCTAAACTGCCGTGTTCTTTTGAACGCAGCGCAGCTACTTTACCGATGCAATTTGCAACTCGGACTCCACTGTGAATGTACACAGCAACAGATTCAGCCATTTGAGCAAATTCATCATCTGATGATACAACATCTTCGCGCTCCCACGTTCTTTGCATCTTTTCAATTTCCACTTTGGTTAATTGTCGGGAAACGAACCAAGAGCAAAGGACAGAAAATAAGGTGCCTGTTAGTGCAATGATTGCGCACACTATTTCAGTTGAAATAATAATTCACCTCCCTTCCTGCTCATTATAGCACGAAAGGGAGAGCACCAAAAGGAAAAGCGCAGGTTCATAGGACAAACTGCTTGCATAATAAGATGACACAGGAGGTGTGATTGATGAAGAAAAAAGAAGTGACAGCCAGAAGTTTTGTGCGTTTGCCGGACGGGACCGTGCTGCCGGTCAGCACCATCCACAATGTCGGTTCTCCTGATCAGTGGGTGGAGCGGCATATTCCGCAGGAAGAGTGGAAGCAGCTGCGGGCACAGATGATGAAGCGCACCGGTCAGGTGATGTCGGACGAGTACAGTGCGCGCAGATTTACATAAAAGGGATGTTTTTGGGGTGAGTAAAAAATAAAGGAGAATCAAAATTGATTGGAGTTATGGCATTTATGGTATTTGCAATGATGATTGTAGGATTGCTTTTAATGGCAATCGCCGGATGTGTGATTGAGCTTATCTGCTCCCGGGAGGAAGCTCAGGAAATCAAAGAGGAGATGCGGCACAAGGAGCGAAATGAGAGGAGGGCGGGATGAAAAGCGGACCCGAAAAGGTATGCCGAGAAACCTGCGCGCACTGCCAGTGGCAGGGGATGCCCGAGGAATGCGCAGACTGCCCCGCCAAAATGGTGTACGATTGCATAAACGAACACAATTATAAAGTCTATTACACAGAATATGCCAATCTTGGCAGAAATTTTAAAGAAAGATGTAATCTTCGGGATGCAAAGTATTACAAATATCACGGCAGAAGAAGATAAAAAAGCCGCCGGCAGTGTAGCAGACTGCGAGCGGCAAAAAAAAATATAAACGGTACTTGTATGATAATAGAAAGAGATGAAAAAATCAATGGTTGAAAATGGGATGATCGTGGGGGAAGAATATCACGATCCACAGTGTAGAGAAATAGATAAAGGCTACTGTGTACAATGTAAGCAGCTTGTTCCGGTACATGAACTGATTGAGTTTGCAAACGGTGAGAGGATATGCAGGGATTGTGAAACAGAATATCTGGAACTGCAAGGTGCAGATTTTATAGGGGAATATGTCCGGCAAAATGAGTGGGATTTTTATGCGAACTGGATGTTTGCAAATGCCGATCGTGAAGAGCAGCTTCGAATTATTAAAGCTGGATACGCAGCAGAAATGATAAATTCCATACAGCATGATGATATGGAAAATCAAAAAGTGGAGTTTTGCAAAGAGGATGATTGTTTCTTGCAGTTTGTAAAGGAGAAGTTGCTGTGAAAATAGATACATATATCAAGGCAAGCCTTGGAAGTCTAAATTTTTATTTTCCGATTCACGGACCAAAAAACACACTGGTTTGTCGCAACTGCCAGATGTGCCAGACAGACCCTGCTGATAAATTAAGAGAACGGTGTGAGCTGACAAAGCAGATTTTACCTTTTTCAGATGTATGTATCGATGGACGATGCCCATTGGTTTTTGAGACAGGGGAGGAATCACTATGAGCGATAACATGACTTTGTACAACGCTGTGCGGACGCCTCCGCCGGAGGCGCTCAGAGAAATCAAAGCCGGACGGCTTGCCGGGAAGAGCGACATTAACCCGATGTGGAGGATCAAGGCTCTGACGGAGCAGTTTGGACCATGTGGAGAAGGCTGGAAATACACCATCGAAAGGCTGTGGACGGAGCAGGGTGCAAACGGGGAAATCGCTGCCTTTGCACTCATCAATCTGTATCACAAGATTGGGGAGGGGTGGAGCGAGCCAATCCCCGGAATCGGCGGCAACAGTTTTGTGGCAAAAGAAAAAAGCGGAATGTATACCAGCGACGAGTGCTACAAGATGGCGCTCACAGACGCCCTGAGCGTGGCGTGCAAGGCTTTAGGCGTTGCGGCTGATGTTTACTGGCAGGCAGACAAAACCAAGTACACAAGGGACACCGAGCCGCCTAGAGAGAAGGCGGACGAAAAACTGATTGCAGAGTTTTACAAGGCAGGTGCTGACAAGGGAAGGGACAAGCCAATCATGGCACAGTGGGCACGCCAGAGCATGGGCAACATACCGGAGAACCTCACAAAGGCACAAATAAAGCGCCTGATCGAAGCAATCAAGGGGTGGTAAGCAGTGCTGATGAAAGGATATATCAGCGGCTATGATGGGAGGACATTGAGCATAACAGTGCCTTTTTCGGACGCTGGGCTGTTACAGAAGCAGGAGATTACCGAGTGTGAGGTGCGGCTGACAGACGGTCGCACCATCACCCCGGCGCAGAGGAGAAAAATCTTTGCAATGGTACGGGACATCGCAGATTGGGCAACCTGGGCGAAGGACAGGCGGCAGTACCGGGAGGTGCTGCGACAGCTCCAACTGTTGTACCTCATCGATACCACCGACACCGAGGCAGTGCGGCACCAGCTGGAATATCACTACTGCGAGCTGTTAGACATCAACCTCTTTAGCCTTTCCAACTGCGATGTAAGCACCGCAAGGGAGTTTATCTCCTACCTGATTGATTTGGCGATAGAGCACGAAATCCCATGCAGGGACAGCCTGCTCAACCGGTGTGAGGATATTGAACGGTACTTATATTCCTGTGTGGCGCACCGGAGATGTGCCATCTGTGGCAAAAAGGCAGACATCCACGAGGTGGAACGGGTGGGGATGGGACGCGATCGGCGGCAGCTGCACCATTTGGGGCAGCTAGTACAGCCGTTGTGCCGCCAGCATCATCAGGAGGTGGATCAGGTGGGACAAGCCTCATTTGATAAAAAATATCACCTGTGCGGGATTCGGTTGGATGAATTTCTGTGTAAAAAATTGAAATGGAGGATATAGGATGAACAGGGTATTTTTGATGGGCAGACTGACTGCTGAACCGGAGCTGAAATTTACACAGACCGGAAAGGAAGTTCTGAGCTTTTCCCTTGCCGTAGACAGTGGATACGGGGAGAAAAAGAAAACGGATTTTATCACCTGTGTGGCATGGGAGGGTACTGCCAAGTTTATCTCCCAGTGGTTTCACAAGGGCTCGCTGCTGTTGGTGGAGGGGGCACTGAGGACCAGAAAATACACCGATAAAAGAGGCAACAACCGTACAGCAACTGAGGTGCTGGTATCGCAGGGGCACTTCACCGGAGAGAAATCGAACCGCTCATCGGCGGATGTGATGCCAGAGGAAGGGGAATTTTCCCGGAACTTTGCAATGCCACCAGCAGCATATCAGGCAGCCACATACAACGCACAACTGCCGCCACCGCCACAGCAGATGGGCATGAATGATTTTGCCGAAGTTTCTTCCGATGATGAAGATTTGCCGTTTTAGGAGGCGAGGGAGTGGCTGAAAGACGAATGATTTCAAAGAAAGTGGTCGACACAGATTTGTTTTTGGATATGCCTGTGTCGACCAGGCTGCTCTATTATGACTTGTCTGTGAGGGCGGATGATGATGGGTTTGTTGCATCCCCTAAGCGCATTTCCCGGATGGTAGGATGCAGCGAGGACGATCTTAAACTGTTGGTTGCAAAAGGATACCTGATTCCGTTTGAAAGCGGCGTCTGTGTGATACGAGATTGGAAAGTACACAACTACATTCCCAAAGATAGGTATCACGAAACAGATTATCGTAAAGAAAAAGCGATGCTCACAGAAGGTGAGACAGGAGCTTATTCTTTAAATGCAGAAAAATCCGCTTATTTATGCGATTCTTGTGAACCAGCATACAAGCCAGATACAGTTTGTATACAAGATGTATCCAATTCTGAATACAATCCGTATCCCGAGGATAGGTTAGGTAAGGATAGGTTAGGTAAGGATAAGAATAATAAGGCGGACAAGCCCGCCCGCGCCCGCTTTGTGAAACCGACAATCGAGGAGGTACAGGCATACTGCCGGGAGAGGGGCAACAGTGTGGATGCCAACCGATTTGTGGACTACTATGAGGCAAACGGCTGGAAGGTGGGCAAAAACCCGATGAAGGACTGGAAGGCTGCAATCCGAACATGGGAGAAGAACGGCTACAGCACACCACAGAAAGCACAGAACTCGGTAACCGGAACACTGGATTTTGAAGCGATGGAGGCTTACTTACATACAGGAGGACACCATGGATAAAAGATACACCTATCAAGAGGACATCGAGCAGAAACGGCTTTGGATGGAGCGCAAAATCAAGCGTGAGCTCAAAATCGTAATCAATGCCATCATCGACAAGGTGGTTTGGAAAGGCTGCAATCTGGATGTGCTGATTCTGGTTTTCCCGGAGCTTACAAAGGCAATCGTACACACAAGCCTCAGGTATCAAACGGAATTTCCGAAAAGGGAATTTCAAAAGCTATGCCAAGCGGGGGAGGTACAGCGGTGCTATGAAAGTTGTGGAAGGGAGGAATCACGATGAAAACCCAAGAAATCATCAAAGCCCTGCGCAGGATGGCAGTAAACACCGGAACCCTGAATTGCCTTGGGTGCGGATACGAGCACAACTGCGGTGTGCATGGGTGCAGAGTGCTCAGGGAGGCGGCGGACAAGCTGGACGAGCTCCAGCGGGAAAATGATGCACTCTTTCGGGCGGCGATGGATAACAGAAAGGAGTCGGGTTTGACGGATGACTAGCCAGGAGAAAAAAGAGTATCTTTTGGGATACCAAAGAATCAACCAGCGAGTGAACTGCTTGCTGCTTGAACAGCAGAGATGGAGAGAACTGGCAACTAGGGTAAGCCCCAATCTCTCCGGGATGCCCGGAGGGGGAAAAGGGGGAGGCACACAGGGGGCAATTTCCAAAATCGTAGACTTGGAAACAGAAATCAATGCGGAGATTGATAAGTTGGTGGAAAAGCGCAAGGAGATTGAGGGCATTATCCGCGCAGTGGAGGACAACATCCTGCGTACCTTGCTGGAGTATCGGTACATCAACGGCAAAAAGTGGGAGGAGATTGCGCTGATGATGGGGTATGATTACCGGTACATACTCAAGATACATGGTAAGGCATTATCTTTGTTGCCAAGTGATTTGGGCAAAAAAAAGACACTAAAAGACACTAGAAGACACCCTTGACAGTATGATATGATTATACTAGCGTAAAAGACAAAATCTCATATTCGAGTTCATTGTAAGACCTCCTTTCGGAACAAGAGCCATGCCTTCGGGTGTGGCTTTTGTTTTTGCATTTTTAGGAGGGGAAAGGAGCGGGGGCATGAACCTCAAAAGATTAACATACAAACTGCAAACTGCCCTTCTCCGGCAGGGCATAAAGGTAAAAATCAATCAGTATCAATCTTATTCGGAGCAAGGCAAACGGATGATAACAAAATATGTGCTAACTGTTCCAATCGAAAGCGGGAATCAAATAAAAAATAAAACAATTTTAGAAAGCTATCGCCTCTCAGAGGTAGTGCAGAAACTGGCGGAGCTATTGCGGGGTGATGGCTCGTGAAGCTAACCCCGAGGCAAAAAGATTTTTGCGAGTATTATTTGCAAACAGGTAATGCAGCAGAGGCAGCACGAAAGGCAGGATATAGCCCTAAAACAGCCGATGCAATAGGAAGAGAAAACCTACGAAAACCTACGATTTCCGAGTATATAGCCAACCGCCGCGCGGAGATGGACAAAACCCTCATTGCGGATTCTGACGAAGTGCTGCGCTTTTATTCTGCCGTAATGCGTGGAGAGGTGAAGGACCAGTTTGGGTTGGATGCTGCTCTGGGGGACAGGCTCAAAGCAGGAGACAGTTTAATGAAGCGATACGCAGTTTCTGAGAAAAACACAATTTCAGAGCAGATGGCAGAGGACCCGCTGACAAAAGCGCTGAAAGAAGAGGCGGAAAGGATGGAAGAAAATGCCAATCAGTAAAAAGCAAAGACAGATTCTTGCCTTTCCGTTTACTTCCTACGATGCGCTGATTGCAGACGGCGCGGTGCGTTCCGGCAAGACGTCGTTTATGTCGATTGCTTTTGTGGACGATGCCATGCGCAGATACGACCGCCAGCGGTTTGCCATCTGTGGAAAAACGGTGGAATCGGCAATCAAAAACATCATCGAGCCGTACTTGGGAATCAAGCTGGTGCGGGAAAAGTATCGCATCAGCTGGCGCAGGGCGGACAAAACAATGATTGTGACCCAAGGCAAAAAGCAAAACATCTTCGAGGTGTTTGGCGGCAAGGACGAAAGCTCCTTCGCTCTGATTCAGGGACGCACCCTTGCCGGTGTGCTGTTTGATGAGGTGGCGCTGCAAACCCGCTCCTTTGTCGAACAGGCGCTTGCCAGATGCAGCGTGGACGGCAGCCGGTTTTGGTTTAACTGCAACCCGGACAGCCCGAACCACTGGTTTTACAAAGAGTGGATTCAACAGGCAGAGCGCCACAATGCACTGCACCTGCACTTCGAGCTGGACGACAATCCGGCACTGTCAGAGGAAATTAAGGAGCGATACCGCACCACCTACAGCGGTGTGTTTTACGATCGATATGTAAGAGGGCTTTGGGTAGCGGCGGACGGCATCATTTACCCGCAGTTTGACAAGAACAGGCACATTGTAAAAAGCAAGCCGCGTCCATACAGCAAGTATTACATCTCCATCGACTACGGCACAAGCAACCCGACGTCGATGGGCTTGTGGGGACTGTACAACCGCAAATGGTATCGGGTGGCAGACAGCTACTACGACGGCAGGGAGCGAGGACCCAGAACCGACGAGGAGCACTATCAGGAGCTGAAGCGATTGGTAAAAGAGAATATCCCATCGGCTCAGCCGTTTCAGGCGGTGCGCGCGGTGATTGTGGACCCGAGTGCTGCCAGCTTTATCCAGACAATCAAAAAACACGGCAGATTCCGCACAAAGGAAGCGAACAACGATGTGCTGGATGGAATCCGCAACACAGCCGCCGAGCTTAACGCCGGGCGGCTTTTGTTTTGCGATGGTTGCCACGACATCTTTGACGAATTTGGCGCTTATGTGTGGGACAGCAAGGCGAGCGACAAGGGTGAGGACAAGCCGGTCAAATCGTCCGACCATGCGATGGATGATATGCGGTATTTTGTCAACACCATCCTGTACAAGCAGGGTGGCTTGAGAGTTGGAGGTGATGAAAATAGAGCTTAATAAAGCAATCGAATACATCGACAAAGCTCAAGCCAAGCTGAGCGAGTGGCGCAGCAAGGTGGCTTTGGGCAACAGGTACTACAACAACGAGGACGACATTAAGCGCACCGGAGCGGCGGCAATCGACGCGGTCAATGGATATTTACAGGGCATTGGGCAAAACCCTCTGCGCTCGGCAGATAACCGCATTTCCACCAACTGGCATGAAATTCTGACCGTCCAGAAAAACGCCTATGTGCTGACCTATCCGCCGGTGTTCACCATCGGCAAGGATAAGGAATTGTCCGAGGAGGTCAACGACACCTTGGGGGACGAGTACGCAAAGGTGCTCTCTCGGCTGGGAATCTATGCGACCAACGCAGGGACAGCCTGGCTGGAATACTGGGTGGACAGCGACGGTGTGTTTCGGATGGCAGCTCTGGAAGCGGACCAGTGCGCAGCTTTTTACAACCCGATGGACATTGGCAAAGAAACGATTGCCCTTGTGCGCGCATACAATCTGCAAAACGCAGATGGCAACGATGTGGTCCACTATGAGGTGTGGGATCAGCAGGAAGTTGTTTTTGTCAACGGTGAGACAATGGAGGAAGAGCCGGTCATTGTGGGCGGCAGGGAAGTTACCCGAATGCCGAATGAATTTGGCGAAATCCCCTTTATCGAATTTGCAAACAACGAGCGCAAGGCAAGCGACCTGCTCAAGTACAAGGGATTGGTGGATGCCTACGACAAGGTCGTGTCTGGATTTATCAATGACCTGGACGACATTCAGGAGATTGTTTTGGTGCTCAAGGACCTGACCGGCGAATCGGAGGACAGTCTCTGGGTGCCGGTGCGTGATGCAGAAGGAAACGAGAAGCTGGACGCTGACGGCGACCCGCTGCTGGAAGAGGTAAAAAAACCGGTGAATCTGTTGCAGCAAATCAAGGCGCAGAAATATCTTACAGTGGACGGCACCGGCGGGGTAGATAAATTATCGCTGGAAATTCCGACCGAGGCGCGCGACGTTGCGCTGACCATGCTGCAAAAGCAAATCTATGTAGCGGGGATGGGCGTTGACCCGAACCCCGAGCGCACCGGACAGGCAACCGGCGCTTATGTGGACCATATGTACCATCTGTTAGAGCTGAAAGCAGGCTTGATGGAAACAGAGTTCCGCTCGTCGCTCAACCGGCTGGTGCGTGCAATCCTGCGCTATTTGGGCAGAGACACCAAGAAAAAAATCATCCAGTCGTGGACCCGAAACAAACCGAAGGATGCAAACGAAACGGTCAACCGCCTGGCAAGCACCCCGTCAGAAGTGATGTCCAACTACACCAAACGCCGTCTGCACCCGGACATCGACGACCCTGATCTGGAGGATACCTTAGTGCAACAGGAAGAAGCACAGCGGATGCAAAACCTGCTGGACCAGTTTGCCGACGAACCAGAGGTGTAAAGAATGGACCATTATTGGGAGGAGCGGGCAAAACGCTCGGTAGAACGCTATGAACAGGCGGTTCGGCAGGCAATCCCGGAGATGCTGAAAGCCTTTGAGCAGGCAAAAAAGGAAATTGTTGCAGAGATGTATGCCTTTTACGGGCGGTATGCAAAAAATAACGAAATCACCCTGGCACAGGCAAAGCAGCTGTTAAGCCGCAAAGAGCTTGCAGAATTTAAAGGTAATCTTTCCGAGTATGAAAAGCTTGCCCGCCAGAGCATCGGGACCTTTCACCTTGAAGTGGAAAACATCTCCATGAAAATTCGCCTGAACCGTCTGGACGCGCTGCTGATGCAGGTGGATGCAGTGTTGCAGGAATTATATCAGAAACAGCAGAAGGTCATACAGGAAACCACAGAGCGGGTCACGCTCGAAGAATACTATCACAGCCAGTATGACCTTTCTGTTTCCACCGGAAGGGTGCTCAAATTCTCGAAAGTCCCGGAAAGTTTTATAGAACAGGTCCTCACCTCCCCGGTGATGGGCGCAGACATCTCCACAAGGTTGTGGAGGCAGGACATCGACAGCGGCTTTAAAATCCGGCAGTATCTCAACCAAATGTTCATCGAGGGCAAACCGCCGCAGTACTTTGCAGAGGAGCTGGGCAAAGCAATCGGTGCAGTGCAGGTGGGAAGGGACGGCAAGGTCATCGGCAGCGGCAAAAAGTACGAAGCCTACCGTCTGCTGTACAACGAAGCGAGCTATGCTGCCAACCAGGCAAGGCTGAAAGCCTATCGGGAGATGGGCGCACCGTACTACGAGCTTACGGCAACGCTGGATATTCGCACAACCCCCATCTGCCAATCTCTGGATGGCTGCATCTTTGGTATCTATACCGGGGGAGATGTGCCGGCAGAGTACTGCAAGACCGGCAGCGAGTACCGGCAGGCAGCTTACAGCGCAGACAGGGTGGTTGTAGGGGTAAACTATCCGCCATTTCATGTCAACTGCCGCACAGTAGCGGTGCCACACTACCCGACAACCGACACCGCCCGGATGACAAGGGCAGCAAGGGACGCAGAGGACAACCCGATTACCGTTCCTGCCGACATGAAGTATGAGGAGTATCAAAACAGATACTTAAAAGAGACACTACCCAAAGTAAAGAAAGCGAAAGACACAACGTTGCAAAATACATTAGAAGAAAAAGAATTGATAGGCGTTGTTCCATATGGAAGTACACTGGAAAAGGTTCGGGTTATTGCAGGAAAAGGAACACAAAGCATTTTAAGAGACACTCCGCGATTGGTTGCACAACATGGCGGAGAAGAGTGGAAATGGGAAAAGAAAAGCGGTATAATAAAAACAGACAATTTTACCTATGAAGTTCATTGGTATGAGTATGAAGGAAAACAGTACGATAATAAATTAAAGAGAAAGGGGTAATCATAATGAAGGTGCAGTACATCGGAGAAAGTTTCGGTGCGGCAAGCCTGACCTCAGACAAGATTTATGAATGTTTAGGCGTTGAATTAGATGGCAACGCGCTGAGGGTTATTGATGACAGCGAAGAAGATTACCTGTATGGTATTACAAATCCTTCTCCGTTAGATGGCAGCGCTCCCGGCGGAAAATGGAAAATCATAGAAGATGATGAGCAGGGAACACTGAAAAATGCCTTTTTGGAAAAGAAACTTCCGATTTCTTAACCGTATATTATAACTCAATATACAATCAACCGTCCTTCATAGGGCGGTTTTTTTACACCCAAAAACAGAAAGGATGAAACAAATGGCATTTACAAGAGAGTTTGTCAGAGCTGCCGCAAAGCAGAGCGGCGTTGAGCTTCCAAAGGAACTGGAAGATGCTCTCATCAATGAGCACATAAGCACGAGGGACACTTTTTCCAAAGCAGAAGTGGACAAAGCCCTCAAGGACCACAAACCGGAACCCATCAAGGTGGAGGACAGCGAGGAGTACAAAGCACTCAAAAAGCAGTTTGAGGACTTTAAAACCGAGCAGACCGAAAAGGAAACCAAGGCAGCCAAAGCAAAGGCGGCCAAGGAAGTCCTGACCTCTGCCGGACTGAGCGGAAAAGCGCTTGAAATGGCAAGCAAGCTCTTTGATGCAAAATCGTTGGAGCTGGACGAAAGCGGCAGGGCAAAGGATTTTGACAATCTGGTGTCTGCTGCAAAAACCGAGTATGCAGATGTCATCTCCACAAAGCCTGCGGGCAGCGGATACACCCCACCGGCAGGCACGCCGCCCAATAGCAAAGCGGATTTAGGCAGCCTTTCGATGGAAGATTACATTGCAGAACGCTCGAAACAGAAATAAAAATAAGGAGAGAAGAAAATGGGAAACACACTACTGACCCCAAGCATTATTGCAAGAGAAGCCCTGATGGTGCTGAGAAACAACGCTGTGATGGCAAAACTGGTGCACCGAGATTATTCTAATGAGTTTGTCACAGGTGTGGGCGACACCATCACCGTGCGCAAACCGGCAACCTTTGTCGCAAAGGAATTTACCAGCGCCATCGAGATTCAGGAAGCGACCGAAACCGGTGTTCCAATCAAGATGGACCACCACCTGGATGTCTCCTTCTCGGTAACCTCCAAAGAGATGAGCCTTGACATCAAGGACTTTTCCAAGCAGTTTCTTGTGCCGGCAATGCAGGCATTTAACGACAAGATTGATACCCTGTTGCTGAGCCTGTACAAGGATGTTACTGCGGTTGCCGGTGACCCGGCTGCTCTGCCGACTGCCATCGACCCGATTGTGGATGCAGGCGCACTGCTCAACACTGCAAAGGCTCCGCTGGGCGACAGACGGCTTGTGCTCGACCCTCTGACTGAGGCTGCCTTTATGAAACTGGGAACCTTCCACGAGGCGGACAAGGTCGGCGACAACGGCACTGCACTGAGAGAAGCATCCCTCGGCAGAAAGTTTGGTTTTGATACCTACATGGACCAGAACGTCCAGAAGGACGGCTCACAGATTATTCAGAACCTTGCCTTCCACAAAAACGCCTTTGCACTGGTCACCCGCCCTCTGGCTCTGCCAAACGGTGCCGCAAAAGCTGAGGTCGTAAACTACGACGGCTTCGGTCTGCGTGTTGTCTACGGCTACGACATCACCAAGAAAACCGATACCATCTCGATTGATATGCTGTGCGGTGTCAAAACGTTGGACAAAACGCTGGCGGTGAAACTCCAGTCCAAAAAGGCGTAGTAACAGGAGGGGAACAGCATGGATGAAAAGCAAAAAGAGGGGATCCTTGCCTTTATCCGGCTTTATCCTCTGGTCCCTGAGCAGATGGCGGCGGCGGTTGAGCAAATCTCCGCTGCCGCTTTGCTTTTAAAGGCGTATTTGCACCGTTATGATTTGCCAAGGGCGCTCTATCCAATCTGCGCGCAGCTGGCAGTAGCGCAAACCATATCCGCCGGTATTGCTGCCGGTATGGGAAACAGCCAAGTCCAGAGCGCGCAATCGGTCAAATCCATCACCGAGGGGGACACGACCGTCAACTTTGCAAGCGGCACAAGCGAGGCAGCAGCGGCAGCAAACAGCAATGCCATCCCCGTAAGCCCGCAACAGGTGCTGGAGGCAAACCGGGAAATCCTCAACCGATACCGCAGAGGGGCGGTGCGACCATGATTCCAAAGGATACAGTAGCGGCTGCCAGAGCTGCCCTGCAACTGTTTTATGACGACAGAGCGGATGTTTATCGGGTGGCTTTATCTGGCAATGTGGTGGAACAAAAGAGAGCTTACACAGCTTTGCCCTGCCATCTGTCGCTGGACAGCAAGCCTGTTTTGCAGCAAGGGGAGCAGGTGGCAACCGCACCGGCGGAATTTACCGTTTACTTCCCACCGGATGCAGACATCTGCGAGGGCGACCGGCTCACAATCCCCCACAGTGGCGGTGTGAGCGAGTACGATGTGGGCACAGTCCACGCCTATCACATCAATCGCATCTGCCGGTGCAAAAGGCGGGGGATTGTATGAGCGATTCCATCTATTTTCAAAATTTTGATGATTTCCTGCGAAAGCTCAGAGAGCTGGAAGCCGACTGCGAGCAAGCTGCAAAGAATGTGCTCAACCGGGCGGCGCTGGAAGGCATGGGCGAAACAATAAAGGAAACGCCTGTTGACACCGGGTATTTGCGAGGACAATGGGAGCCGCATCCGGCAAAGCGCACCTTAGTTGGCTGGGAAAGCGGATACAGCAACAATGTGGAGTATGGCTTGTATGTAAACTATGGGCACCGCGTTGTCAGAAACGGGAAAACGGTCGGATACAGCACCGGCTTTTTTATGCTGGAAGCCGGGGAGGAGTTTGCAAAAGAACACATGAAGCAATACTTCGATGAGGAAATCATGAACATCAAGCAAGGAGGTGGGTGGTGATGCAGCTCAATCAAAACATACGATTTGACCACTTTTTGACGGACAAAATCGACCAAAACAAGCTAAACTGCATTGAGTGTTTTCAGCTGAGTGCCGCCGAGCAGTTGTGCAAAGAGTTTCCGCAGCTGCCGGTGGTACTTGTGCCGCAACAGCAGAGCAGACCCATCCTGCAAATTCCTCCGGCTATCTTCGTGCAGGTGTTTCAGGTGCAACGGCATAAGCGCTTGGACGGTTTTGCCGAGTGGACTTTGGCGGTAAACTTTGCCTACATCAGCAAGGAGGTAAATGCCACAAGCGAACAGCAGGATGCCGCAGTCCGAATGATGGACAATATAGAGCGCATCCGACCGATTGAGGGGGTATCCTCCCCTTATACCATCTACAACGCACAGAGCAAAACGGTGGATGGGATTGTAAACATCACAGGAACCGTCAGCGTATGGGAGCAGCGCACAGACGATGCACCGCTGATTCAGTATGCAGAAACAAATGTTATCGTAAAGGAGAAAGAGCATGGCGATTGTTAAACAGATTTTGCCCGGTGTATATGCAAACATCATCGCCGGTGACAGAGATGCAGCCTTGTCTGCGCGCGGAACCGTGGCAATGGCGCTCGACCTTGATTGGGGTGCGCCGCTGACCACATTACTGCGGGGAAACAGCACGATTGCCCCTTTGGGCTACGATTTGATCGACCCAAAGCTCAAGCTGGTCCGCGAGGTGATGCAGAACGCAGGAACACTGCTGCTGTATCGCCTGAATGCCAAAAAGGGACAGCCGGCACAGGGCACACTGGCGGCGGGCATCACCGCGAAAGCGATTTATCCCGGCATCCGCGGAAACGACATCAAAATCACTGTGGAGAAGGACAAAGATGTTTTTGTTATCCGCACCTACCTGGGCACCCGGGAGATGGACGCCCAGGCAGTGACAAAGCCGGGGGATTTTATTCCAAACTCGTATATCAAAATCGAGGGCACCGGCACACTGGAAGCGAAAACCATCACCCTCACCAGCGGCAGCAATGGAGAAATAACCGCGGCAGCAGGGTATGATGCTTTTTTCGAGGAAATCCGCAAGCATGAATTTAATGTGCTCTGCTACACCGGCACCGATGCAGAAACAAAGGGGAAATATGCAGCCTTTGCGGAGGAGCTGGAACAGGCGGGAATTTACACCCAGGTAGTCATGAACAATCCGGCTGCCAAAGGGGTCAACATCATCAACAACACCGTTGGCGGCAGCACAGCGCAGTATGATTTGACAGCGGCAGAGGCTTGTGCAACCATGGCAGGAATCCAGGCAGGCTGCGGCATTGAGAAATCTGCCACACACTATCAGGTGGACCATTGGATTCGGGTAAACCCAACCTTAGACAGGTGGCAGCAGCAGACCCGAACAGCGGCAGGCGAAATTCTCTTTGTGGAGATGCACCGCAAGATTTGTGTCCTCAGTGACATCAACAGCTTGACCACTTTTGACGCTGAGCACCCGGAGGACTGGAGTAAAAACCTTGTCATCCGCACCCTGCGCGCCATCACAGCAGACCTCAAAAAGATGCTGGACGAAAAGGCAATCGGCAAAATCCGCAACAACAGGGACGGCAGAAACGAAATTAAAGGCAAGTGCGTTAGCCTGATTACAGAAAACTACCTGAACAATGGATATGTGGAGGACTTTGCAGCGGACGATGTGACCGTCAGCTGCATGGGGGATGCTGCCAGGGACAGTGTAGCGGTTACTGTCGGTGTGCGAGTTGTTGACACAATGGATAAAATCTATCTCACTGTCGTTTCGGAATAGGAGGGGTGAGCTATGAAAAAAGAAAGATTATCAAACATCCCGTCCGGCAACGATGGGAACGGATACGCCACAGTAGGCGGCGAAAAGGTGGCAGTTTTCAAAATCCGAAAACTTTCTCCAAAATTAACAGGCGAAGTGGAAAAAGGAAACTTTCTCGGAGAGCGCATGAGCCAGCACGCTTTGCGGCGCGTGGAGGGGACTTTTTCCGTCAGCTATTGTCCTACCAGCTACTTTGTAAAAATGGTGAAGCAGTGGAAGGAAACAGGTATCTACCCCGATATTACCATCCAATATTACAACGAGCTCAACGATGTGCATGGGCGCGGCGAATACCAGCTGCGCAACTGCATCCTCAAAGATTTGGAGATGGGGATGCTGGACGATGAATCGGTTGCTGCCATTACCCACACCACAGAGGGAACCTTTGATGACTTTGACATCATCAGTGAAATGAAATAGGAGGCACGACGATGGAAACTTTAAAGAATTTCTTGCACCCAAAGAGGAAAGAAAACATCCGGTTTGTGCTTTCTGATTCCTTTGTGGACGAGCAGGGAAATCCGCTGGAATGGGAGATGCGGCAGATTAAAGCAAAAGAGGGTATGGAAATCTCCCGAGACTGCGAGGGCGCACCGGAAATGGAGACAATGGCGCGCTATATCGCAGAGGCGCTGGTAGTGCCAAATCTTAAGAGTGCAGAAATTGTGGATGCTATGGCGCAGGAGCACAACGGCAAGATTATGAGCCCTTCTGAAATCCTGCTGGAGCTGGTGACAGATGGCGAGCTTGCCAAGCTGGTTAGGATTTACAATCAGCACAATCAGGCGTCACTGGATTTCCATACGCTTAAAGAAGAAGCAAAAAACTGATTAAGCAGGGTGGGGATGCGTTTGCTTTGCAAGCTCACCTTGCCCTGCAAAACCACAATATTTTACCGGAGCAATATTATTTGCTGCCGGTGCGGGAAAAGGCTTTTCTGGCAGCATCGGACGAGATTGCGGCAGAGGTGAGGAGGGGTGAGTGATGGCACAGACATTGGATGCGAGATTTCAAATCAAGGATGACGGCAGTGTTGTGCTCAGAAACATCTCCAAAGAGCTCTACAAGGTAAAGTCCAATACCAAAGATGCGTCCAAGGCGGCGGATGCGTTTGGCGACACCTCAGTAGGAGCGACCAAACGGGCGCGAAAAGGGCATGAGGAGTTAAACGATACCATCGCAGGCACCGAGCAGGCTTATAAAAAGTTAGGAGACCATCAGGGAGGCGTGGACGGGTGGAACGCAGGCTCGTCCGGGGTGCGTTCCTTAATTGGTGATGCTGCCAGCTTTGCAGCAGTAGGTATCGCTGCACGCAAAGCATGGAAAGGGACGATGGATGCCATCAACCTGTCCGCCATGCAAAAGGTGCAGAAAACCACCTTTCAGGCGCTTTTAAACAGCAAGGCTGCCGGAAGCGCGTTGTATGATTATGTATCAGCCTATGCCAAGGTGTCCGTTTTAGGGCGGGAGGATCTTGCAAATGCGGTGACAGCATACAGTGCTTATACCAAAAACGCAGACCAGCTCGAGCGGATGATGAAGCTGACCGAACGCTTGTATGCAAAAGACCCGACACAGGGTGCAGAGGGCGCAGTCTTTGCGATGCGGGAGCTTTTATCGGGCGACACCATGAGCATCAAGGACCGCTTTAATATGAGCGGATTTTCCGGCGAAACGATACGAAACTTTGCAAACACCGGTGACATCGAAGGGATGCTCGACTATGTAGATCAGATGTTTAACCGGTTTGGAGCGACGCAGGAGGTTGTGGACGCAAACTTTGACAACCTCACGACCCAGACCAACATCTTTACATCCAACCTCAAAACAGCGATTGCAGAGAGTGCGACACCGGCGATGGAAACTCTTGCGGGCACCATGCGGCGCTTAAATGCAGAGATGGACGCCGGAAAATATCAGCCGTTTATTGCGTTGATGGCAAACGGAATGGAGCTGATTGGCAGCGGAATCGCGTGGGTGGCGGAAAATCTCAACTGGTTGGCTCCTGCGGTTTTGGGCGGTGCGACTGCATTCATTGTGTACAAAGGCGTGCAGATGACCGCAGCGGCAGCAATGGCAATCTTCAAGGCAGTAACGGCGCTGACGACACTGGATGTTGTTAATCTGACTGCGGCAGTTGCCGGATTGGTCGGAGGCATGGCTGCCATGTCGGCGGTATCCAAACAGATTGACGCCGGAGTGGAGATGGATATTGAAAGCGCCAAAAAGCAGTTTGCCGACCTTTCTGCCAATCTTCCCGCCGCTGGAGCGAAGCTGCCGGTCGAGGTTGCAAACTCTGCACCCATCAAAGTAAAGGGCGAGGTGGAAATCGAAGAAGAATCCATGCGCTATCTGCTGGACATCCAGGGGCAGAAATGGCTTGCAAAATTCTCGACAGCGACCCTTTCCCCACAGATGATTTTTAACGGCACGACCATCGAGAAAACAGCCGACTTTGATGAGTTTGCAGAGTATGCACTGGAAAGCCTGCGGACCAGCGTGGAAACGGCTGCGGACGGCGTGTATTAGGAGGAGTACGGATGTACGATGTGTACTTAGACGATATTTACTTTTACGGGGTCACCGATTTTGATTTTTCCGGCTCCCGGGAGCTGATTGTCTACAACGGCATCGGCACAGGATACTTCCCGAAAGCGGACGACCCCGACCTGAAAAAATGGAGTTGGGAATGTCGATTGCAGGATTTCCCTGAGCATTACCACAGCAAGGGCTTTACTCGAGCGGGCGAAATCATCAGCAAGCTCGACGAGCTGCAAAGGAGCAAAGAGCCGGTGCGGCTGATTGTGCGCGGGGAGAAAAAGAGCCTGTCTCAGCAGGTGTTGCTAAAAGGATATACCGCAAAAGAGCAGTACGGCGGGGTGTATCAGGTAGCGGTAAACGTGCTGGAATACAAAGCGGCTGCCATCCGAGACACCGCCATCCCGGAAATTCCGCGACCGGGGAAAATCCCGACACAGCCGGAAGTTGTCATAAAAAAAGACGAAACGGTTTACGACAAAACGGATGAGCCGAACAACTCTCTAAAGCCCTCCAGTGATCCGGGCAATGGGGTGATACATGACCCCATCAACGGGACATTGCTGGACACGGAAACGGGCAAGGAGATTGATTTGCTCGACCCACCGGTGGACAAGCCGATTATAGATACGGAAAAGAAGGATTATTACATCAATAACATCACCGGGGAGCTAGTGGAGGCACCCACAATCAACTGGGGAAACCTTTGGGACAAGATTGCACCCGACTGGAAGAACAGTCCGGCGGCGCAATGTTGGAACGATATAAAGCGGGCGTATGACCAATACATCAAAACCAGGTACGGCAAAGGAGAATGAGGATGGGAAAAGGAAAATTGCTCATCATGGACAGCCAAGTCGGAGGGGTGTTTGAGCTATCGGACATTGCCGGCAACATCCGGCTGCATCAGGTGTGGAACGATGGAGCAAGCACCCTTACCTTTGAATACCCCAGACAGGGCGGCAGGCGCTTCTCCAATGGCTCGACGGTGACGTTTACATACGATGGTGCACCGATGTTTTATGGATATTTGCAGAGGACCGGCGGCAACCGTGAGCGTTTTCGATGCACCTGTGCCGACCAGCTGCGGTATTTTAAGCCGACCAACACCATCCTGCGCAAAGAAATGCCGCTGAGCGACTGGCTCAATGTGGTAGCGGCTGCGGTATCTGACGGGAACAGGATTCGCTTGGGTAGCATCGACAGCACCGGGGTCAATCTCAGCAAAAAGCTGTTTGACAGCAAAAGCCACCTGGATATGCTCTATGATGCCATCCGTGAAAATCTGGGGCTTAACGGTTACTGGTACACCCTGTTTGATAACTTTGGGCAGCTCGACCTTGTGGACACATTGGACTTGCGACTGCCTTTGGTGATAGGGGATGAAAGCCTTTGCACCGGCTTTGAATACGAAAAAGCAATCGACGACGACGGTGTAGCAAACTACATCAAGCTGGCAAAGGACGACGAAAAGGAGGGCGTGAGGAAGGTGTATGTGGCGCAGGACGGTGCCAATATCGCCAAATGGGGCAAAATCATGCACTATGAAAAGGTCACCACCGACCGCAACGATGCACAGATGCAGCAGCTTGCGCAGATGCTGCTGGCTCTCAAAAACAAAGAGGCGCAGTCCTTAAAACTGGATGCAATCGGAGACACCAGAGTACACGCAGGCAGCGGCATCAAGGTGGAGTTACAGCAAGAAAGCATCAGTGCATGGATGGTGGTCGAAGGCGTTACCCATATCTTTACGAGCAGCCAACACACTATGAGTTTAAACTTGCGATGGGGAGAGTGGACATAAAAAAGCCCGCATCAAGCGGGCTAAGGTAATTACTTTTCGATTAGCTTGTCGAGCTTATTACCAATCTCGTTTAACTGATGGATAATAATCCAGTTTTGCTGAGAAAGCAAATAGGTTTGTCTGTCTGGCGTTGCTCCTGACTTTAATCCCATCTCGATTGATACTTGATTAAGCCAAAGGTCTTGATTAGCTTTTAGCTTTTTAACCGCATCTTGTAACTCAGGAGACAGGGAGTTTAAAAGGTCATCGGCCGGTTTCTTGAACATTGACATATAAACACCTCCTTAATTTACTATCATCATAGCACAGAAAGATGGTGATGTACAGTGCCAACAAATGATTTTGGAACAAAATTACACAAAATAATAAAACAAGTAGTTGACAGATATGTTAAAAACCAAAACCTATCCGATGCGGTGTTTGCAACCTATACAGGCAAAGGGTTAAAGGTGGACGACAAGCCAATCGAGATTGAAATGGACATGGTAAATGTGCCGGAGCATCTGAAAAAATACAAGGCGCGGATTTCCTTTGACCTGACGCAGGAGGAACTGGACAATCAGGTTTTGATCGTCAAAAAGTCAGGGGAAAGGGTGGAGCTTTCCAGATTAAAATTTGACCGCATCCCTGTTACCGTAGAATACGACAAGATGGAGGCGGGACAGCGGTATATGGTGCAGCAAAAGCAAGGCTCCAACCGATACTTCATCATCGATCGGGTGCCGGAGGAGGAAGGATGAGCGTATTAAAAACATACCGTCGGCTGACAGGGGAGCGACCGACCAGCGTGACCTATCAGCTGGATTTGGAGAACAAACGGCTGGGGCGCAGGATGTGCGACAGCGTGGAGGCAATCAACCAGGCAATCTTCCTGATTCTGGCAGTGGAGCGATTTGATTATAAGATTTACTCCTACGACTACGGTGTGGAGCTGGCAGAGCTTGTGGGCAAGCGCAGGACACTGGTGGAGGCGGACATCCAGCGCAGGCTGGACGAAGCGCTGACACAGGACGACCGCATCAAGGGGACAAGGGATTATACCTACACCTTTGACCGGGAATCGGTAGTGGTGGACTTTACTGTGGACACCATCTTCGGTGCAGTACCGATTGAAAGGAGGTTTAACATTGGAAACCAAGTACCAAGTATTAGATAGTGGCTGGCGATACGGCGACATCATCAAGGATATGCTGGAGCAGGTGCCAGACAAGGTGGACAAACGCGAGGGTTCTATTATGTACAACACCCTTGCACCGTCCGCCTATTTTTTAGCTCGCCAAAACTTTATGCTGGGCTTTTTGATGGGTTTGCAGCTGTTTGCCGATACTGCCACCGGACAGTGGCTGGACCGGGTGACAAACGATTTTGGCATCAACCGAGAGCCGGCGACCAAAGCCCTGCGGAAAATCACCATCTTTGATACTAAAAACGCACCCTATGATGTGCCGCTGGGAACGAGATTTGCCATTGATGAGGTGACCTTCCGGCTGATCGAGCGCATCGACATCGGGCAGTACAAGGCAGAGTGCGAGCAATACGGTGTGGTAGGAAACTGGCCTCGGGATACCCTGTTGCCGGTGGACAACATCGGAGGAAACTTTGGCTATGCAAAGCTGGCATCTGACCCGCTGATTCCGGCAAGGGACGATGAAACCGACGAGAGCTTGCGGGAACGCTTTTACCTGTATGTGCGCTCGGAGCCATACGGTGGCAACAAAGCGGACTATAAGCTCAAGGTCATGCAGATTGAGGGCGTTGGCAAGGTAGCGGTCTTTGGTGCGCCGGTGATGGGACCCGGGCGTGTGGGAATCATCATCACAGACGAGCAGGGAAAACCGGCACAGGAAGAGCTGCTCAAGCGGGTGAAGGATGCTGTAAAAGAGGAGGGCGACGGAATTGCCCCCATCGGGCACAAGCCGGAGGTGAAAACAGTATCAGAAAAGGTGATCAATCTCTCTGCCACACTGAAGCTGCGGGAAAGCGCACAGTTTGAGCTGATAAAGCCGAAGGTGGAATCGGCGCTGAAAGCATACATCGAAGGGCTGCCTTTTGAGGAGGACACCATCTACCACTCAAAGGCAATCGCGGCGATTCTGGATGCTGATTTGGGAATCCGGGATGCAACACAGGTAATGCTAAACGACAGTAGCGGCAGTGTGATACTGAGCAAAACCTTTGGACAGTTTGAGGTGGCAAAGCTGGGGACAGTTACCCTAAAAGAGGTGAAAGCGGTTGGCTAAATTTTATGAAATTCCTGCCGATTATGTAAGCCACCTGCCGGAGGTTTTGCAGGATATGGAGGACATCCAGCTGATGGCAAAGATAATCAACCCCTATCTGGATGCGCTCAACGGCAAAATCAGGCGGATTGTGGACAACAAAACGGTGACCTTTGCGGATGCAGAAGGAATCAGCCGCTGGGAGCAGATTTTGGGTGTATCTCCGCCGATTGGCAGCACATTGGAGGAGCGGCGCAACGCCTGCCTTGCAAAGCTAAGGGCAAGGGGTGTCATCAACCTCGATACCCTGCGGCGGGTGGTGGAAACCTATCTGGGCGTGCCGGTGGAGATTGAAATGTGGTGGGATGCACAGGAGCTGACGTGGCAACAGGTGCAGGAGCAGTACAAAAGCTGGCACAACGCATCCAGGCGCAAATGGGGAGATTTTTACCGGCAGGGCGAGCCGTATGTAATCTATATCTACTATCGGGGGACAACCAAAATCCCTGACCTTGCCCCGCTGTATGAGATGCTGTACGAGCTGATTCCGGCAAACCTGATCATCAAGGTGCTGTACAAATTTCAGACATGGGGAGAGGTACTGGACGGTTATAGAAATTGGGAAGCAGTAAAAGAGCTGTCGTGGGGGAATATCCAACTGGGCTCAAAAACAATATAGGAGGAACGTATGAGACAGGGAAAGTATTTAGGGCTTAACTTGCCTGATTATACCGATGCTGCGGATGTGCAGAAACTGGTAGAAAACTTTGAGAAGCTCGAAGAGCGAGCACCGGGCTGGACCAACCTTTCCAACTCCGGCACGGTGCTGGAAACAGGCGGGAGCTTCCAGGTGGCGCCGTTGTTCCCGGTGGGGGATGCCGGAATTTTTGCCATTACCTTGAAGATGCCACGCGCCTTTGTCGAGGGCGATGTGGTCATGGTGGAGGACACCGCCTACAACCTCTATCAGGGCACCGACCCGGCGCTCAATGATGCGTGGAAGGCTGGCGAGGTGGTGACCATCAACTTTGACAAAACCTCCCGCCGGTGCTGGGCTTCTGCCGGCGGCGGAGCGCCAAGACCTTTGCCTGCGCAGGTGAGCAATATGCAAGCGAGCACGCCCGAAGGAGAAACGCCGAGCATTGTCTTTACATGGACAAATCCATCAGATGAAAACTTTGCAGGCATGGTGCTGATTGTCAAGGAGGGCAGCGCGCCGAACAGTGTGACCGACGGTGTACAGGTCTACAAAGGCACTGGTACGACCTTTACCTACACCGAGGGTGTGCAGTGGGAGCACACCTATTTTGCCCGCGGCTTTGCATACAACAGCCAGAACAAATTCCAGCTGGATGCCACCGGCGCGATTGCAAGTGCAACGCCTTCTGATGTGCCGGATGTAGTTTCTGAATTTAGAATTGTTCCAAAACTAGGGACGGCAACACTGACGTGGAAGAACCCCGCGAATAATTCTTATGATAAAACAGTTATTGTTCAGAAAATAGGGAGTATTCCCTCTAGTATTTCAGACGGAACAGAGGTTTATTCTGGAGCAGAAACGACGGTAACTGTTGAGAAACTGCAAGATAAGGTTGCTTACTTTTGGCGCGCTTTTTCGGTGGGGAAAAACAACAAATATAAAAAAGACGCCCCTAGTGTGACATACACTCCTAGATTAGTCCCAGACGCCTACGAATTTCTCACCTGCCTCACCCAAAATACCGAGTGGACACCGCCGGAAGATGGCTTTTACAGGATAACCTGTATAGGCAAATCGGGCGATGGAGCAACCGGAGGTACTGGAAGATGGGAACAAGGCACCGGTGGAGATTCTTATGGGGACTGGATTTGCACCTACTATGGAGGAGCAGGAGGAAATGGAGGTTGCTCGGGTGGCATTTCCCGATCTGTTTTGGATTTGAGAGCAAGCGAAAAAATACATTGTACTGTTTCAAGCAGCATTTCTTCGTTTGGTTCCCACCTTTCTGCGACCGCTGCCGTTTGGAACACACCCGGTGAAGGAAAGGGCGGAAACAATTTTAACACAATCGGTAATAATGGTGGTTCCGGTGGAACCGGCGGCTGGGATAAGGCATTGAATGGTTATCCGTCGACCAGCAACCGGAGATTACCAAAATCGGGTTCCCGCGGCGGAGGAAATGGTGCTAATGGAGGGCAAGCAAGGACAGCAGGCGAAAATTATCCTGCTGAAGGCGGGGGCGGGGGCGGAGGCGGAGCTTCCTACAATCTTCCGCCTGATATTGCCTACGATGACCCTCTCGTTACAACATACATCGTTCAAAGCCTTGCGAATTATAGCGGTGGTCACGGAGGTGATGGACGAAATGGCAGCCCAACAGCTGCATCAAGCTACCCTGCATTTAATCCATTATCTCCGGTGTGGTACGGCGGCGGCTCTGGCGGTGGCGGTGCAAGTGCCGGAAATAGCTCAACAACTCGCCCTGGTGCAGCTGGCTCCCTCGGCTCCCCCGGCGGCATCCTGATTGAGAAAGGAGTGTTCCACTAATGTACGCACAGATTAGCAACACCGGCATTGTGCTGATGCTTGAGGATTGTTACCGGGAAGGTAATCAATATCCTCTCAAAGAACTATATCACAAAGATATTTTGCCGTTGTTTACAGAAGTGCCAGAAGGAATTTATCCGCATGTCGGTTGGAAGTATGATGCGGCTCAGAATACTTTTACTGAACCACAGATTTTGGAGTATGTCCCGGAATTGAATATCTACTATAACCCGTATCCCCAAGATAAAATGCTTGCGATACTGAACGAGGAAAATTTAACTTTAAAGGCAAAGCTCGACGAAAACATCATCGACACAGATTTTAGAATCTTAATGCTTGAAAGCCTGAGTGCTTCCAATATGTAAAACAAAGGAGAAATGATTATGGCAACCTACGAAATGATGAAACGCACAATTATCAGACAGAAGGCATCCGGCGCTTTGAACAGGTCGGACTGGCAGTCGAAACTGGATGTCTTTATGCTCTTTGACAGGATTACACCGGAGCAGTACACCGAGCTTAAAGAGCTGATTGGGGACAGCGCAGGAATCTAGTCTGCGGGAAAAGAAAGGATGATTGCAGGGGAGCTTCCCTTCGTGGTATAATAAGAGCAGAAAATCAGAAAAGGAGAGTGTGGAGCAGAATGGCGCTGGAAAACAAGCTGCATCTGACAAACTCGGCAGAGTTGGCGAGGGAGGAAGAGCGAATCAGCAAGAAAAAAGCGATGGAGCTGTTTGAGAGCGGGTATCTGGATACCTTAAAGCCGGGAAGCGTGGAGGCACTTTGCAAAATCCATGCGTACCTGTTTTCGGAAATCTATGATTTTGCCGGTCAGGTGCGGACGGTGAACCTTGCAAAGGGAAACTTTCGCTTTGCACCGGTGATGTATCTGGAGATTGCTTTGCAAAATGTGGAAGCAATGCCGCAGAGCACCTTTGACGAAATCGTCGAAAAATATGTAGAGATGAACATTGCACACCCGTTCCGAGAGGGAAACGGCAGAAGCACACGCATCTGGCTGGATTTGATGCTGAAAAAAGAGCTGCACCAGGTGGTGGATTGGAGCCGCGTGGACAAAAACGACTATCTGCTGGCGATGGAGCGAAGCCCAATCAAGGATATTGAAATCAAATATATCCTCAAGGCAGCGCTGACCGGTGAGGTGGACAGTCGGGACATCTACATGAAGGGCATCGACCACAGCTACTACTACGAAGGATACACCGTCTACAAAGCAGAAGAGCTGTAATAAACCGACAGAACAAAAGCTGTTCCCCGTTTGGGGAGCAGCTTTTTTGGTGGTGAAGCTCGCATAAAATTGATGTGAAATAGAAAAAACTCTTGACATATAACGCGTTACATGATATATTTATGTTACGCGTTACGCAAGGAGGTGTTTTAAATCGCGGAAAAAAGTAGAGCTGAGTATATGAAATCAAGACGTGAAAACCAGAAAACATTTAGTGCTGTCATTGAACGAAAAAAAATGGAGTCCTTTGAAAAAAGACTCCATGAAATAGGCAAAAGTAAAACAGAATGGTTAAACGAAAAAATTGACGAAGAACTCAGTAAATAAAAAAGAAACAGCCTGCCACCGTAGGAAAGTTACAGACTGTTTCTTTGCCGACAAGGAAACCCTTATCTGAAATCTATTTTACATCAGGTAAGGCTTCTTTGTCAAACGAAAAAAGGCAGAGAGCCTTTTTTGATGTAAAATAGAAAAAACCTCTTGACTTTTTGTCATGGCACTAATATAATATTGTCATGGCAAAAAGTGAGGTGATAAGATGTCGCCAAGAACTGGAAGACCATTATCAGAATCCCCTAAAAACATAAAACTGCAAATCAGGGTGGACAAAGAAACTTTAGATGAATTGGACGAGTGTGCCAAAAAAGAAAATGTTACCCGCAGCGATATAGTAAGAAAAGGGATTAAACTGGTAAAGGCTGAACAAGAAACAAAAAAATAACGATTGCGCCGCTCCGTGGAAAGAAAAGCACAATCGTTATCCCCGACAAGGAAACCCTTATCTGAAATCTATTTTACATCAGGTAAGGCTTCTTTGTCAAACGAAAAATTGACAGGAGGTCTTTTTATTATGGACAGAAAAGAAGCAATACAGATATTGGACGCTGATTTGATGGAATTACAAATTTCCTGTGAAAAAGCAAAAGTGATTGCCGGTGATTTGATGCAGGACTACTTCGGAGAAGTGAACCCCAGTGCGGAACGGCTGAAATTTTATTACCAGCATTTCAGCACATTTTCAGACATTATATTCGATTATATCTATTCTATCGAGCAGTCATTAAAAAATATGCTCAGGGAAGGAGAAAAATAATATGAATGAGTTGATTCAAGTCAATTATGACAACGACAGACCGACCGTGTTGGCAAGAGATTTGCACGAGTTTTTGGAGGTCAAAACCGCTTTTAAAGACTGGTTCCCGAGAATGTGTGAATATGGATTTTCAGAAGGAATTGACTATTGCTCATTTTTGAGCAATAGGTCTGACGGGCTTCCAGGGAAACCAAAACAGGATGCCCAGCTCACCATTGAGATGGCAAAAGAAATCTGTATGCTGCAACGCAACGAGCGCGGCAAACAGGCGCGGCAGTATTTCATTCAGCTGGAAAAGGACTGGAACAGCCCGGAACTGGTGATGGCAAGGGCGCTGAAGATGGCAAACAGTCGAATCGGCAGTTTGGAGGAGAGAACCGTCCATCTGGAACAGAAGATTGAGAAGGATAAGCCGAAGGTGCTGTTTGCCGATGCGGTGAGCGTTTCGGGCAGTGCAATCCTGATTGGAGATTTGGCAAAGATTCTGCGGCAGAACGGCGTGGAGATGGGACCGAACAGATTGTTCCAGTGGCTGCGGGAAAACGGGTACCTGATCAAGCAGAAAGGCAGTAGTTACAATATGCCGACCCAGAAGTCGATGGAACTGGGACTGTTCAAAATCAAGGAAACCTGTGTGACCCACAGCGACGGACACACCAGCATCAACCGCACTCCAAAGGTGACCGGAAAAGGGCAGGTGTACCTGCTCAACAAGATCCTGGGAAGAAAGGTCGAACAGACCGAACTGGAAGAGAAAGCAGAATAGCATAAAACAAAGGGAAGTTGCTCTTTTTAGGGCAATTTCCCTTTTGCTTTGGAGTTTTATATGA